>Ga0105047_10012476_pt1 | contig 13666 bp, 10 predicted proteins | sample MAT04_FD_78384 | JGI IMG/M metagenome (GOLD analysis project Ga0105047, IMG submission 78384) | Freshwater microbial communities from Lake Fryxell liftoff mats and glacier meltwater in Antarctica - MAT-04 (megahit assembly) | ecosystem: Environmental > Aquatic > Freshwater > Ice > Liftoff...
GCCTTGAAATCAGCATCGACCGACCATCTGCCTTGAGATCAGGGTCGACCGACCATCGCACCCGCTCGAACCCAGCGCGTCGAAAAAGCTCCGTATACGTAGCAGCTGCGCGCCTTGGATGTCAACGCGTGACGTCGGCTGAATCCCCCGACTTTTCCTCGCGTTGCTGCGTCGAGACCATGGTCTCGTCGACTCCGCGGCGGCGTCCGACCTTGGGTGCCGCGCGGAGCGATGGACGCGACGCCTACGGGTCGGCTACGCTCCGACTCGTGGCTTCGACTCCCTTCCGCTCGTCCCCGTCGCTTGTGAACGCGCTCGCTCGCGCTGCTGCTGGCGCGCTCGTCACGTTTTCGCTCGTCGCGTGCGCGGCACCGCAGACCAACCAGCCAGCCGGCTCGGCCTGCATCCGCTCGACCCAGTGCGCCCCCGGCCTCGCGTGCTCCGGCGGCATCTGCACCAACGACCTCTCGGCGCTGGCCGAAGCGGGGACGCTGCCGCCGCTCGACATGGGCGCAAACGACGGGGAGATCGTGATGGAGGACCTCGGTGAGCCCGTCGACATGGGCCCGCCGCCGCCGCCTGTCGACATGGGGCCGCCGGTCGACATGTTCGTGCCGCCTGTGGACATGTTCGTGCCGCCGGTCGACATGTTCGTGCCGCCCGTGGACATGTTCGTGCCGCCGGTCGACATGTTCGTGCCTCCGGATCCGGACCTCGGCGCTGACGACCTCGGCTGATACTGGCGTTCAGCGAACGCGCGCGCGGAACCAGTCGAGCGTCTCCGCGAGTCCCTCGGCGAGCGGCGTGACGGCACCGATGCTCGCTTCGAAGCGCGATGGATCGAGCACCGAGCGCTCGAGATCGCCGGCGCGCACTTCGCTCGGATCGAGGACAGACGACGAGCTCGCCGCGTCGCGCAGGCCGCGCGCCAGCTCGCCGGTCGTCGTCGCTGCGCCGCTGCCCACGTTGAGCACGCGCTCGCTGAGCGTGCCCTCGAGCGCCCCGAGGTTCGCGCGCACGACGTCGCGCACGTAAACGTAGTCGCGCACGCAGCCGTCGTCACCCTTGTTGCGGCGCGCGTTGATCTTCATCGCCGCGCCGCTCAGCGCGCGCTCGGCGAAGATCGCGACGACGCCGGCCTCGCCGTGCGGGTCTTGCCGCGGGCCGTAGACGTTGGCGTAGCGCAGCACCGTCGCGGCCACGCCGAAGTGATGCGAATAGGTCGGCAGATAACCCTCGATCGCGAGCTTCGCCGCGCCGTACGGGCTGAGCGGCCCTGCGGCAGTCTGCTCGTTGGCGCGCGTCCCTTCGGCGACCTCTCCGTAGATCGCGCCACCCGTGCTGGCGAAGACGAACCGCTTCGTGTTCGTCGCGCGGCACGCCTCGAGCACCGCGAGCCCGCCGAGCACGTTGACGTCGGCGTCGCGCACCGGCTCACGCATGCTGATGGCGACCGACGCCTGTGCGGCCTGGTGCGTCACCGCGTCGGGGCGAAAGCGCTCGAACACGGCGCGCACCTCTGCCGCGCGGCGCAGATCGAGCACCACCAGCTCGGCGGCTGCGGGGACGTTCTCGCGCCGTCCGGTCGAGAGGTCGTCGATCACCAGCACTTCGTGTCCGCGCGCGAGTGCCTGCTCTGCGATGTGACTGCCGATGAAGCCGGCGCCGCCGGTGATCAAAATGCGCATTTGGATCGAGCCTCGCTCCAGAGTTCGAACACCGAGTCGCGACGATCTAGCCCAGCCGGCGACATCGTGCCTAGGGATCCACTCGCGCCGATTGATTCACGGGTTGCGTCAGCGCGCCGCTGGCGCTTGCGCGTCGCCGTCGCTGCCGGCGCTCGGCGGCGGCGTTCTGCGGCGCAGCACGAGCACGGCCGCGCCGAGCGCGATCAGGACGTTCAGCGCGATCGAGCCGCCGAGCAGCATCTTCAGCGCGCCCGCTGATCCGCGCGTGACCGCGATCGGACCGAGCCGCACGAGCGCCGTCTGCGCACCGGTCGGCGCTGCGGCCGCTGGCATGCCGACGACGGCGACGTCGGTGGTCTCCATGCCTTGCACCGCGCCCGCGACGATCGCGCGCACGGCAGCGTCGTCGTAGGGGCGCACTGGTCCGCGGCGATATTTCAGCAGCACCGACGCGCGCGCGTGCGGCGGCTGCGCGTCGAGCGGCAGGTCGCGCGTGTCCGGCAGCGCGAGATGCACGCGAGCGTCGAGGACGCCGTCCATCGTCTCGAGCGAGCGTGCCAGCTCGCCCGAGAGCGCCGACGTGTAGCGGGCGCGCTCTTCGGTCGCGGTCGGCACCAGCCCACCGGCGCCGAACACCTCTTCGATGCCGCGCTCGCTGTGCCGCGGGAGGCCGCCGCTCTGCAGCGTGTGGAGCGCCCGGCCGACGTCTTCGCCGGACACCTCGACGCGGAATGTCGGCGTCTCTGTGACGCCGTCTTCTTTGTGCTTCAGCGCCGAGATCCCTTGGCCATCGAGCGCGACGACGATCTCGTTCGCTTGATCTTCGTCGAGACCACCGGCGATCGACGCATCGCACGCGGCGAGCATCACGACTGCACACAACATCAGCTTGGAGAGACGCATCAGTCCACCGAGAAGGAGTAGCGGGCGCCCATGCGCGGCGCGGGGAAGTTCGGGAAGCGGATGCCGCGCGCGCGGCTGCCGATGCAGGACTTGAACGCAGCGCTGCCCTGGCGTGAGGACGCGCCGAGCACCTGACCGCTGCCAGCGATCGCGAGATCGATCTGCACGTTGGAGAGCGAGCCGCCGCTGCGCAGCTCGGCGCTCACGCACGAGAACAGGCTGTTGAGGTTGCGGTTCATCACGCCGGCGACGTCTTGCGGCGTGAGCTGCCGCTCGCCGCCGCCGCCACCGCTCACGTCGCCGAGGTTGACCGCTTGGTTCATCGCCTCTTCGTAGGTCATTCCGCCGGGCCCGCCGCCTGATCGTGAGCCGCCGCCACGTCGCCCGGTGCCGCGCGGCGGTGGCGGGAGGATGCCGGCGGTGCCGGTGATGTTGATCTCGCCGCGCTCGTAGAGGTCGGCGAGGTTCGAGTCGGCGACGCGCTCATCGGTCTTGTTCTGCCGCGTCATGATGAAGATGCCGACGACGAGACCGACAACGCCGAGCACCGCGAGCGCGATGAGCAGCTTCGCGGCGTTGCCCGCCTTCTGCACGGTCTCCGAGCGATCGAGCGCGACCTTCTGCTCGGCCTCGACCTTGCGCAGCTTGTATTGCTCGAGGAACTCGATGAACTCGGGGAACTCGTGCACCTTGCGGCGCTCGCCGGTGTCCATGTTGAGCAGGCCGTGCGTGTCGAGCACCTCGCCCTTGAGGATCGACTGCACCAGCTCGCGGCCGGAGAACGGACCGTGATCGAGGTTGTCCTTCACCACCATCCAGCGTGCGGCGTCGTTCTCGGTGATCTTCGCCAGCAGCGAGCCGAGATCGACCTCGGCAGATTGCGCCGGCGGCGCGCCATTGGGCGTCGGCGCGGGCGAAGGTGCGGCCATCGGGCCCGGGAGCGACGCGCGAAATTGCTCGCCCGCGGCGACACGCTGGCCGACCTTCGGCCGCGCATCGGGCGGTGCTGGCGGCCCTGGCGCACGCGGCGGTGCAGGCCGCGCAGGCGCTGCGACTGGCGCGACCGGCGCCGGCGGATGAATCGAGCCGACCCCGATGTCGATGTCGAACTCGTGGCTGGCCGGCTCGGCGGCGTAGAAGTCGTCGGCCGCGGCGGGCGGCGCATCGGCGACCAAGCGCGCCAGCGTCGCGCGCACCTCTTCCGGCGTCGCGAAGCGATTCTGCGGATCCGGATCGAGGCAAGTGAGCAACACCTGATCGAGCGCCACGCTCGCGTCGGGATGCGCCTTCGAGGGCGCGACGAACTCTTCCGCGGGCGAGCGCCCGGTGAGCATCGCGTAGAGCAGCGCGCCGAGGCCGAACACGTCGCTCTTCGCGTCGGGCGGCGAGCCGCTGCGCACCTCGGGCGCGAACCACGCCTGCTCGGCCTCGCCGAACGCCGCAGCGCCCGCGCCCTTCAGCAACGCGCGCGTCACGCCGAGCTCGCCGAGCTTCACGCGGCCGTTCTTCGCGATCCACACCACGCTTGGGCGCACGCCGCCGTGCACCGTCTTCACGTGCGCCGCCGTGAGCGCCGCGCAGATCTGCAGCACGACCTCGACGGCGCCGCGCAGTGACGTCCCACCGAGATCGCTCGCGCGGCGCCGCGCGATGATCGCGGAGAGCTGGTCGCCATCGACCCACTCACCCGCGATGTACCAGCCGGCCCGCGGGTCTTGCCCCGCGCCGTACGCGGCTGCGAGGTTCTTGTGCGGCAGCGCCGCAGCGGTGCGCACCTCGGCGCGCAGAGCCTCTGCGGCGGCGGCACCTTCGAGCAGGCCCTTCGGCAACATGCGCAGCGAGATCGCCTTGCCGGTCTTCTGATCTTTGGCCGCGAGGACAGCGCCGAGCGCGTCTTCGCTCACCGCGCGCTCGATCTGGAAGCGGCCGCCAACGACTGCCCCAGCGGCAATCGCTGCGCCTCCAGTTCTCGCGGCGTCGGTCGGGAGCGTGGTCATATAACCGGGGAGGCTAGCGGACGGCACCGCCCACATTCAAGAGCGGCGGCGTGTGCGTCACAACCTCGACGCACGTCGCGCAGCCGGACGCTTCCGTGAAGAGAGCACTATCCACGCGAGCCGGTCGCGGTATGCTCCGCACTCCCCGGGGCCCGATGCGCTCGGCGAACGCGCGATGACCCAGCTTTTCGGCAGGTACGAGCTCCTACGCAAGGTCGCCGCTGGCGGCATGGCCGAGATATTTCTCGCGCGGCAGTGGGGCGAGGGCGGCTTTTTCCGCGACGTCGTCATCAAGCGGATCTTTCGCAACCTCGCGGACGACGACAAGCAGCTCCGCATGTTTCAAGACGAGGCGCGCCTCCTCGCCGAGCTGTGCCACCCGAACATCCCGCAGGTCTTCGAGCTCGGCATCGAAGAGGGCCAGTGGTTCATCACGATGGAGTGGGTCGATGGGCACGACCTCTCCGACCTCGCCGTCGTCGGCACGCGCAGCCACCAGCCGATGCCGCTCTCGGTCGCGATCGGCATCGTGATGCAGGCGTGCGAGGCGCTCCATCACGCGCACGAGCGTCGCGACAAGGCCGGTCGCCCGCTGCGCATCGTGCATCGCGATGTCACGCCGCAGAACGTGATGGTGACGCGTGATGGCGTGGTGAAGCTGCTCGACTTCGGCATCGCGCGGACCTCCGCGCGTCGCGACACGGACGCCGGCGTCGTGAAGGGCACGTTCTCGTACATGGCGCCCGAGCAGGTGCGCGCGCGGCCGCTCGACAAGCGCGCCGACGTGTTCGCGCTCGGCGTCATTCTCTACGAGCTCACCACCGGCGCGCGGCTCTTTCGCGGCAACGACGTTCAGGTGATGACGCAGGTGGTCGAGCAAGACGCACCGCCTCCATCGGCGCGCATCGCGGATTTTCCGCCGGAGCTCGAGCGCATCGTGCTGAACGCGCTGCAGCGCGATCGCGGACAGCGAACGCCGAGCGCCTCGCATCTCGCGCTGGCGCTCGAGGAGTTCGCGACGACGAACGGCCTGCTCGTCGGGCCGCGCGCGGTCTCGCGCCACGTGCTCCAGGTTTTCCCATACGAGCGCCTCAACGAAGAGAACGCGGGCATCGTCGAGAGCAGCGCGCAGAGCGGCTGGCGCGAGCCCGCCGCGCAACCGACGCTCACCGGCCGCCCCGTCGCGCACGAGCTCGACGACGACTCGCTGTTCGACGATCTGCGCTTGCTGAGCGCTGCGCCGCCGGCGTTCGAAGGCGAAGAGGCCGACCCGCTCACGCTGCCGCCGCACGAGCGGCGCGGCGAATACGCGATCGACGACATCACCGACAGCGGCGCCGATCGCGACGTGACCGACGACACCGAGTTCGACGCGGACTCGCTGCTCGAGAGCATGCCGCCCGAGCCGCTCTCGCCGGCACGCTTCGATGACGTCCGCCGTATCGCCCCGACACGCTCTTCCTCGCCCGATGCGATGTCCGCAGCCGATCGCGCCGCGCGTTATCCGTCACTGCCGCCGGAGCTGTTCGAGCTCGACGACGCCGACGTCTCACGCAAGCCAGTGGTGCTGCTCGCCTCGCCGAAGCGCGCGCAGAGCGTGTCCCCGGGCGCCGGCGAGTACATGCGCGATCTGATGCGGCGCCTCGAGAAGGACGAAGACTCGGGCGACCGCTAGCGAATCGCCGAGAGCGAGTTTCGAGAGGGATCACGATGCTGACGTTTGCCGAGATCGAAGCCGCGCGAAAGCGCATCGGCGACGCCGTCTACCAGACGCCGTGCGCCTTCACCAAGACGCTGTCCGACCTCACCGGGACGCGTCTCTATCTGAAGCTCGAGAACCTGCAGATGACCGGCTCCTTCAAGGAGCGCGGCGCCGCGAACAAGCTGCTCTCGATGCCCGAGGACGAGCGGCAGCGCGGCGTCATCGCGGCGAGCGCTGGCAATCACGCGCAGGGCGTCGCCTATCACGCGAAGCGCCTCGGCGTGCGCGCGGTCATCGTGATGCCGCGCGCGACGCCGCTGGTGAAGGTCAGCGCGACGCGTGGCTTTGGCGCAGAGGTGATCCTGCACGGATCGAACTACGACGAGGCCTACGCGGAGGCGCGCCGCATCGAGGCGGTCGAGGCGCTGACGTTCATTCATCCGTTCGACGACGACGCAGTGATGGCGGGGCAGGGCACCATCGGTCTCGAGCTGGTCGAGCAGAATCCGTATCTCGACGCGGTGATCGTCGCCGTCGGCGGCGGCGGGCTCGCGGCAGGCGTCGCCACGGCGATCAAAGAGACGAACCCGCGCATCAAGGTCTACGGCGTCGAGCCGAAGGTGATGCCGTCGATGAAGATGGCGCTCGAGGCGGGCGCGCCGGTCACGGTCGACGCAGCGAAGACCATCGCCGACGGCGTCGCCGTCAAGACGGTGGGCGCGCGCACGTTCGAGGTGTGTCAGCGCTATCTCGACGACGTCGTGCTCGTCGACGAAGAGGAGATCGCGGAGGCGATCTTGCTGCTGCTCGAGCGTGAGAAGACCGTCGCCGAGGGCGCGGGTGCGGCGCCGCTCGCCGCGCTCGTGCATCAGCGACTGCCGCAGCTCGCGGGCAAGAAGGTCGCCGCGATCATCTGCGGCGGCAACATCGACGTGAACGTGATCTCGCGCATCATCGATCGCGGCTTGGTCAAGAGTGGCCGGCTGATGCGGATGCGCGTGCTGGTGCCGGATATCCCTGGCTCGCTCGGCGGCATGCTCAGCATCGTCGGCGCGCACGGTGCGAACGTGCTGCAGATCGTCCATGAGCGAACCGCCGCGCGCTACGAGCTCGGGCACGTCGCCGTCGAGCTGACGCTCGAGACGCGCGGGTTCGAGCACGCGGCCGAGATCGAGCAGGCGATCGCGGCGGGCGGGTTTCAGACGGGCTGACGCGAATCTCGGACAGACTAACCGCGCAGACGGACCCCTTGTGGAACCGACGGGCCTTCGATAGTGTCCGCTTCGCACCGGAGGTGCGCGATGACGCGTCGAGCTACAGTCGTTTGGGCGCTGTTCCTTGGGATAGTCGCTGGTTGTACGCCGGAGTCCGGCGGGGGCGCGCGCGATGACGCCAGTGTCCGCGGAACGCTGGCGACTGGTGCTGTGTGCACGGTGCACAACGACTGTGCGTCCGGCATCTGCATCGATGTCGGCCCGCACGCGGTCTGCACTCAGCGCTGTAGTGGCCCGGACGACTGCCCGAGCATCTCGAACTGGGGCTGTGTGAGCGCCGACGGCTTCGCGGCGACCGTTTGCGGCTGCACCGCGACGTCGGCCACGGAGCGATGTGGAAACGGAGTCGACGACGATTGCAGCGGGCGTGGCGATGACTGCCGCGTGTGCGACGGCGTGATGGTTCCAAATGACGACCCCAGCAATTGTGGCCGCTGTGGGAACGTGTGCGGCTCCGACGCGATGTGCACCGACGGCGAGTGCGTGTGTCCTGCCGGACAGATGCGCTGCGGTGGCCGCTGCGTCGATCTCACCCGCGACGAATCGCACTGCGGCACTTGCGGCAACGCATGCGGCGTCGGCGTCCGCTGCATCTCCTCGCGCTGCGGCTGCGCCAGCACACGCGACACGGTGTGTGGCGAGGAGTGCGTCGATCTCGCATCGAGCGACGCGCACTGCGGCGCGTGCGCCGCAGCCTGCGACGACGAGCAGCTGTGCTCGAGCAGTCGCTGCGTGTGCCCGAGCGGCTCGCGCGATTGCGGCTCAGGCTGCATCGACACGGTCAGCGATCGACTCAATTGCGGAGCGTGCGGCAATATCTGCCTCGCCGCCGAGACGTGCAGCGCTGGCTCCTGCCGGTGTCCGAGCGGGCAGATTCGCTGTGGCAGCGCCTGCGTCGACACGGACGTGAGCACCACGAACTGCGGAGCCTGTGGCAACGTCTGTCCGTCGGGTGCCGCGTGCGTGGATGGCGCCTGCGACTGCCCGGGCAGCGCCACGCTCTGCGGCTCGTCTTGCGTCGACACATCGTCGAACGTCAGCAACTGCGGCTCGTGCTCGAACGTCTGCCCGACGCTGTCCTCCTGCGTGGATGGCGGGTGTGTGTGCGCCGCCGGGAGGATGCGCTGCGGCGCGTTTTGCCTAGACACCAGCAGCGATGGGTTCAACTGCGGTGGTTGCGGCGTCACGTGTCCAACGGGCCAGTCGTGCAGCGCCGGTGTGTGTGGATGCCCCGCGACGAGCGCAACCTACTGCGGCGCCTATGGCGTCTGCGCGGATCTGACGACGAGCGCCTCACACTGTGGTGCATGCGGCACCGCATGCCCGACCTTCGCCGGCGCGTCTTGCGTTGGCGGCGCGTGTGCGTGCAGCGGGACGCAGACCTACTGCAGCGCGAGCGGGCGCTGCGTCGACACGACGACCGACGAGAGCAGCTGCGGCGCGTGCGGCGTCACGTGTGCGACGGGTGCCACGTGTCTCTCGGGGGCCTGCTACTGCCCCGGGACGCAGAGCGTCTGCGGCGGTCGCTGCGTCGACCGCACGCTCGACGAAGCGAACTGCGGTGCTTGTGGAACTACGTGCGCAGTCGGCGCCACTTGTACCGCGTCCGCGTGCGTGTGCCCGGGCAGCGCACCGACCGTGTGCGGCGGCAGCTGCGTCGCGACGCCGACCGACGAGGCTAACTGTGGGACGTGCGGCAACGTGTGTGCGCTCGGCGCGACCTGCACGGCGGGTGTCTGCAACTGTCCGCCCGCCCTGCCTGATGTCTGCTCGGCCACCTGCGTCGCGCGTCAGACCGACGAGCGCAACTGCGGGACCTGCGGGACCGTTTGTTCGAGCGTCTGCAGCGCCGGAACTTGCACGCGCGCCGTGAGCTTGGAAGGCAGCGTCTCCCGCACTTGCGCCATCATGGAGGGCAGCGTGCAGTGCTGGGGACTCCCGGCGACGAGCACTCCAGCGGTGCTCGCGGGCTCGACGGCCGGGTTCATCGACTTCGCGATCGGCGGCTCGCACGTTTGCTACGTTCTCACGACCGGTCAGGCGTACTGCTGGGGGACGAACACCTACGGCCAGATCGGCAACGGCGCGACGGGCGTCGTGACTTCGCCCGCAGCCGTCACGATGTTCTCCGACTTCGTCTCCGTCGACACCAGCCCGCTGACGACGAGCGCAGGCACGAGCTGCGGTGTGCACGTCGATGGACAGGTGTCTTGCTGGGGCTCGAATGACTCCGCCGAGCTCGGGACGGCGTCCACGGACACTTTCTCGCACGCGACACCGGCGCGCCTGACGACACTCTCCCTCGTCGCGGAGGTCGCGCTCGGCCAGGACCACATCTGCGCGCGTCGACTCGACGGGTCGGTATCGTGCTGGGGCTCCAACGTCTACGGACAGCTCGGCCGCGGCGTGATGGGCGCGGGGGTGTTCGCGCCGTCCGACGTGGTCCTTCCGCTGCCGGCGACCCGCGTCTTCGTCGGGCCGTACACGACCTGCGCGTTGCTGTCCGACGCGACGCTCTCGTGCTGGGGATACAACATCAGTGGCGGTCTCGGCGACGGCACCGCGACGAGTCGCGGCACGCCGCTCGTCGTGCCAGGGCTCGCGGCGGTGGTCTCCGCGTCGGTCGGCGACCAGCACACGTGCGTCGCGCTGAGCGGCGGCACGGTGCGCTGCTGGGGCGAGGGCACGAGCGGCCGCTTGGGAACGGGGACCACGACCGACGTGTACTGGGCCACCAGCGGTCCGACGCTCACCAACGCGATCGAGGTGCACGCGGGTGCGCAACACAGCTGCGCGCGACTCGCGGACTTCTCGATTCGCTGCTGGGGTGAAAACGGCTCCTATCAGATGGGCGACGGCACGATCACCGATCGCTACAGCCCCGTGACGCCGAGCTTCTGATGCAACCCAACACGCTCGCGCTCCTGACTGCAATCCCGCTGCTCGTGGGCCTCGCTGCATGCGGTGAGAACCGCCGCACCTCCTCTCCCGCGCTGCCGGACGGTCCGACGCTGATGTTCGATGCCGCGATGATCCCGGGCGTCGATGCCGGAACTCCGCCGGATCTCGGTCGTGACGCGGGCCCTCCCGATCTCGGCGCCGGGCTGCCGCCCGCGACCATCAACGCCGATGGCGTACTCACGCCGTATCCACATCTCCGCTTCGAGATCTCGCCGCCGGGCTTTCAGATCTTGAGCGCGAACTTCACGGTGACGGAGGACGGCGACTCACGTGGACCGCTGTTTCAGGGTTACCTCGAGATTCGTAACGTAGGCTCCACAGTTCGCTGCGGCTTCGTTCCAGAGATCTTCCTCGGATTCACCGAGTTGCTCGGGCTGATGGACGCGGATCCGTACTACGAGGTCCACGGCACGACAGTCTTCACCGCTACGTCGAAGTGCATCCCACCCGGAGGGGTCGGGGTGATCGACCCGCTGCAGCGCGGCGTCACGCTGGAGGAGCTCCGCAGCGCGGATCTGCTCACCGTCGACGTTCGACCGTTCGACTCTGAGTTCGTCGTGTACAGGCCGGCCACCACCGACGTCCGCATCACGCGCTCGGTCAGCGCCGTCGGCGACGGCTATGCGCTCGGCGGCACGGTCACGCCGCAGCGCACGATCTATAACTTCGCCCTATACGCGTATGCTCGCGACGATCGCGGCGTGCTCTTCGACAAGCTGAGGGCGTTCCCCGGCGAGCTCGAGACGCTGCCGGCGCTCGTCGCGCACCCGTACGAGACTGAGGCGACATCTCGACCGTTCACCGCAGACCTCACCTACTCCGGGTGGATCAACCGATGAGTGTCTTCGAAGGGAGACCGCTCGTCCGCGTGACCGCTCGCGTCGCGTTCACCATCGCATCGTTCGTGGTCGTGAACGCGCCGCTCGTCGGCTGCGGCACGGAGCGGCGCGCCACCGGCCCCGGGCTGCCGGACGGCGACGTGCTTCAGTTCGACGCTGCGATGATCCGCAGCGACGCGGGGCTTGCGCCGCGCGACCTCGGTTCGCCTCGCGATGCCGCAACGATGCGTGACGCACGCGCGGATGCCGGGCCGCTCGTCGTGCGTGACTCGTGCATCATCGACGCGGATTGCGACGATGGCATCGACTGTACGAGCGACGCGTGCACGAGCGAGGGCACCTGCTCACGTACACGAGTCGACGCTGAGTGTGCGCCCGGCCTCGCATGCCTCGCGCTGACTCGTGGCACCGGGTGCGTCCCAGGAGCTCGCTGCGATGCGAGCCCATGCGACGCGGTCGCGGGCTGCGGCTGCGCCTCTGGTCAGGCGTGCGTGTACGTCGAAGGGGAGCTGGAGTGTCGGCTCAGCGGCGGCGTCGTCGAGGGCGGCGCGTGCGGCAGCACGCTGCGCTGCGCGCCTGGGCTCGCGTGCCTCGCCGCGGGCACCAGCGTGGGTGTCTGCAGCCCGTACTGTCGGACCGGCGACGACAGCGCGTGCGCCGGTGCGGGGTCACGCTGCGAGATCGGCGTGCCAGGGCACGAGAGCGAGCGCGACTATCCAGACCGAATCTGTAGTCGCAGCTGCAACCCAGTGGACGGGACGGGCTGCGGCAGCGGGACCACATGCTTGATCTTCGGCGTCACTGGGGTGAGCGGGCGCTACTTCACGGATTGCCGCCTTGCTGGCTCGGGTGTGCAGTGGACCCGCTGCGTCGGCCCGAACAGCTGCCAGCCTGGTTACAGCTGCGTCGACACGCGCGAAGGCGCTGGCTTTCGCTGCCTGCACGCGTGCCGCTGGGATGTCTTCCGCGCAGATTGCCCATCCGGCCTGGCATGCGTCTACGGTGGCTCGCCGCCGACAGTGATCGACGGCCAAGAGTACGGATACTGCGGCGTGTACTGATCGCATGGCACGAATCGGCACATGCCGGCTTGTGCTGAGATGTGCCACTCCGCTAGACTCGCGGCCGTGCGCACACTGGGTCGATATCAGGTCATTCGCGCGCTTGGCGCAGGTGCGGCCGGGGGCGTTTTTCTCGTCGAAGATCGGATTCGCGGTGGGGCGCCGGTCGCGCTGAAGCGCCTGCACGCGCGCGCCGACGATCTGCTGCGCGCGTCGTTCGAGCGCGAGTTCGCGGTGCTCGCGCAGGTCGCGCTTCCGGGCGTCGCGCGCGTACTCGACTTCGGCCTCGTCGAGGCTGAAGGCGACGATCCCGGCGGACCGTTCTTCACGCGCACGTACGTCGAGGGCGCTCCGCTCGACGTCGCCGCGGCGCGGCTCGATGCGCTCGGCAAGGTCGCGCTGATCGTGCGCGTGGCGGCGGTCGTCGGCCCGCTGCATCGGCGCGGCGTCGTGCACGGCGATCTGAAGCCAGCGAACATCATCGTCGACGCCGACGGTGCGCCTCACGTGATCGACTTCGGGCTCGCGCGTACGACGAGCGAGCGCGGTGCGCGTGAGTCGGGCGGCGCGGGAACGCCCGCCTTCATGGCGCCAGAGCTTCTCTCTGGTGATTCGGCTTCGGTGCGCGGTGATGTCTACGCGCTCGGCGCGACCCTGTGGGCGGTGATGACGGGCGCGCCGCCGTTCGCGGAGCTCGGCGCGCGCTCGCTCGGTGCGCGGCTCGCCGGCGAGCTGCCGGAGCTGCCGAGCGGAATTACGCCGCTGGTGACGCAGGCGCTCGGTATCGCGCTGCGCGCGCTCGTCGCCGATCCGACGTGCCGATTGCCGGCGGTCGGCGAGCTGCGCATCGCGCTCGAGGCGCTGCTCCCGGAGGCGCACCGCGTCGCGGCCGCGCTGCCGTTCGTCGCACCGCGGCCGCGCGGTCACGAGGGCGCGCTTGCGCGGCTCGACAGCTGGGTGGAGTCGCGCGCACCAGGCGCCGAGCCGGTCGCGATCGTCACCGGCGCGAGCGGTGCGGGCCGCACGACGCTGCTGCGCGAGCTCAAGTGGCGCTTGCAGGTGCGCGGTGTGCGCGTGCTCGAGGCGAGCGGCTCCGCGGGCGAGGGGCTCGGCCCGCTGGCGCAGCTGGTGCGGCAGGCGGTGGTGTTCGCGACCGACGACGATCTCGCGCGGCACGTCGGTGACCGCGCGCTCGAGGCGCTGGCAAGAGGTGAGGGCGCCAGCGAGAGCGCGCTCGCCGA
>Ga0105047_10012478_pt1 | contig 13666 bp, 12 predicted proteins | sample MAT04_FD_78384 | JGI IMG/M metagenome (GOLD analysis project Ga0105047, IMG submission 78384) | Freshwater microbial communities from Lake Fryxell liftoff mats and glacier meltwater in Antarctica - MAT-04 (megahit assembly) | ecosystem: Environmental > Aquatic > Freshwater > Ice > Liftoff...
CTCCGGAGACTGCCACTCCGGAGACTGCCACTCCGGAGACTGCCACTCCCCAGACTGCCGGAGACACAGCCGGCACCGGCCTCGTCGACGCGCAGTACGCGGGCACGAAGACCCATCTTCGACCGATCTGCGACCGGCTGGTGGCGGCGGCGCAGAAGCTCGGCTCGGACGTGGAGGTGAGCCCGAAGAAGACCAGCGTGAGCCTGCGGCGGAGCAAACAGTTCGCGTTGGTGGAGGTGCCATCGGCGAAACGAGTGGTGTTGGGGCTGAACAACAAGGCCTTTGTCGTCACCGATCGGTTGGTCGCGGCCAAGGGCATGTGCACCCATCAGGTGGTGCTCACCTCCGTCGACCAGATCGATGCCGAGGTGTTGGCCTGGTTGGCCGAGGCCTACGCCGGGGCCTGAACTGGCACCGCGTGGCGCGATCGTCGGCGCTGGTCAGGCGCCGCGGGCGACGGCCAACGATTTGCGGCCGAGTTTCACGGGCGACCACGAGTGGTCGGCCGTGGCGGCGGGCACCAACGACGAGGCGGCATCCGCGGCCTTGACGTCGGCCAAAAGCTCGTCGGCGTTGCCGAACACACATTCAGGATCGGGATCGTCGAGCGAGAGGCCGGTGAAGAACTTCGTGGCCATGCACCCGCCTTGGCAAGCGTCGTAGCTGCCGCACGAGGCGCAGGCGCCGGGGGACTGCGGTTCCCGCAGGCCGGTGAAAAGCTCGGATGTGCGCCACACGGCCCCGAAGCCGCCGGGCTCGTGCACGGAACCGGCCTTGAACTCGTCGTGCAGCACGAACGGGCAGGCGTAGACGTCGCCCACCGGATCGATGAGGCACACCACTCGCCCGGCGCCGCACAGGTTCAGCCCGGGGAGCGGTTCACCAAGGGCGGAGAGGTGGAAGAACGAATCGCCGGTGAGTACCTGAGGCCGTTCGAGCAGCCAGCGATAGAGGACTCGTTGCTGATCCTGGGTGGGGTGCAGGCCTTCCCAACTGTCGACCCCTCGCCCCGACGGACGGAATCGGGTGAGGCGTAGTTCGGCGCCGAACTCCTGGGCCAACGCTTCGAAGGCGTCGATCTGGGGGACGTTGTCGCGGGTCATCACCACGGAGATCTTGAACGGGCCGAACTCGGCGTCGTGCAGCATCTCCATGGCGCGGCGGGCTTTGGCGAACGAGCCCTGGCCACGCACCGCGTCGTTCGTAAAGGTGTCGATGCCGTCGAGGCTGATCTGGATGTCGACGTAGTCCATGGAGGCGAGCCGGCGGGCTTTCCCGGGCGTCATGAGGCCGCCGTTGGTGGAGAACTTCACCCCCACACCCCGACTCACGCAGTATTCGACCATCTCGAAGAAGTCGGGTCGGAGCATGGGCTCGCCGCCGCCGACGTTGATGTAGAAGACCTGCAGATCGTGGAGATCGTCGACGATCCGTTTCATCTGCTCGGTGGACAACTCGTTGGGATCACGGGTGCCCGAGGAACTCAGGCAATGCACACACTGCAGGTTGCAGGCGTAGGTCCATTCCCAGGTGAGGCAGATCGGCGAGTTGAGCCCGGCCTTGAGCTGTTCGCCCATGCGGGTGCCCTTGGTCGGCGCCGGCGACGGCCCTGCGAAGGGCATCACCACGACGTTGTCGGAGGGGGTCGCAGCCGCATCTTTGGTTGGCACGAGGAACTCGGACTGTTCGAGCGCCGCCAAAGCCGTGGCGAAAGCGGGGTGGCGGGCCGGCGCCAACGTCGACGCCGCGAGGGCGGCGTCGACAGAGGCATGCTCGCCGAGATGTTCCACAAGTTGGACCAGCTCCGGCGCCCGCAGCAGGGTGAGGCGGCGGTTGCCGTAGTGGTAGGCCAACGCGCCGAACGTTTCCGGACGAAGGGCCACCTGCGGGTGCAACTGGTAGGGCGCAGCAGTGTCGAGGGTCATCGATTGAAGGAGCGTGTGGGCTCAGTAGACGCCGCACATGCCGTCGATCGAAACCTCTTCGATGAGGAGGTCGTCGTCGGCGACGAGGTCGACGTCGGTGCTCTGCGGCGCAGCGTCGGTGGCGGGGCTCGAAGGTTGGGTCTGATCGTCGGAGGTCTCGTCCATGAAGGGAGCATAGGGGCCATCACTCCGCAAGAGTGGCGGCAAGGCGTCCGACGTCGGGTGGGAGCACCGGTGGCGGCCAGTCTCGCTTCACGGTTCCACAGTGAAGCGAACCGGACCGAGGAGTTGTTGGAGGCAAGTCATCAGGAGCAACCGAGTGCCTTTGGTGGGCCTCAAACATCGGGTATCGAATGACCACGACGACCGTGGGAACGGCGACGGTCAACCGGACGGCACCAGCGAAGCGGTCGCTCCTGCCGCGGTCAGCCGATCCACGGCGATGGTTGCCCGTTCAAGGGTGAGCGCCCTGCCGGCCACCGCATCGGACGGGCGGGAGGCGAACGCATCGACGAGTTCCCGGGCCTCCGCGAGCGACAATCCGATCGTTGTGCGGAGCGCGTGGATGACGAGGATCCGCTGGGCTCCGGGGTCGTGCAGCACGACGTCGAAACGCAGGCGGTGGGCCACTCGTGGATCGATCTCGGAGGTGTGGGTCGATGCGCCGGCCTGGTGGACCCGCGCCGTTGCCCCGGCGCGGGTGAGGGCGTTGAGCAGCAAACGCGCCGATGGCTCATCGGCATCGGTGGAGACCGTGGTGGGCTCGTGGTCGACGTTGTCGAGCAGCCGTCCCGCCTCTGGTAGTGCTCGTCCCGTCCAGTCGGCGACCACCTTGCGCACGGCGGACCGGTTGCTTCCGATGGCGTGGATCATCACCTCGAAGGTGATCTCCGTTGGTGCTACAGGCGGAAACGGCGTCTGGCCGAACTCGCATGCCGCGCCGGCGAGATCTCGCCGTGGGGCGCCGAAGTAGGGGCAGGTGATCGTCACCTTCCGATGCATTGCTGCCCACGGTAGGCGCCCGTGCCGTGACCCCATCAGTACGGTTATTCCACCCGTGCCGGGTGTCGGGGTGGGCGGGTTCAGCCGGGTTCGGGCGGTGGGTCGGTTCGGGCGGGGCTTCGGCCGGGGGTTCGGCCGGGGAGATGCCCGGGGCTCGCAGGGTCGGTGCGGAAGTCGTGCCCTTCGGGTTTGCGTGAGTGGTGGAAGTAGCACTGGCCTTGGGTGTCGTCGATGGTGGTGGTGTGTTCGGTCGCCCATTCGTTGATGTGGTCCCACGCGATCTGACGGCGGTTCTGGCATCCGGGGACGGAACAACGATTGCCGATCAGCCACTCCAGCACGGTGGACTGCGCGGCCGTGTGTTTGCGGGATAGGTGGGTGACGTTCCGGACGTCGTTGCCGTCGGTGACCATGATGGCGATCACGGCATCGGACAGCACGCTGCGGAGTGCCTCGATGGGGATTGGTCCGTAGCCGGCGAGGTCGACGGTTTCGCCCTCGGCGGCGGCGCCTCGGGCCAGTGCGGTGGCATCGACGCGAATGATGGCCTTCGCTCTCGCCGCCCGTCTCCACATGACGTCGGGTTCGTGGTGGTGACCGCACGTGGGGCACGCACCCCAGCCGTGTGAGTCCGGCTCGGGCTCTGGGCCCAGCCGGGCGTAGTCGTTCGCAGGATTCGGCAACCAGTCGTGACGGCGCGATTCGGACCACGGGGTGTCGGGTGGGGCGGTGTAGTTGGGGGCGGTGTTCCGAGGCGGAGCCCCGGTGGCGATGGCGAGCGCGAGCCGGTCGATTCGCTCCTCGTGGGTCAAACCGGGGGATGGTGAACCGCGTTGGTGGCTTGTGCGTTGGTCGGTGTCGGGTTTCGGTAAACGGAGCAGCGCCAGTTGGCCCTCGGCGGTGAACCGCTCGAAACGGCCGTCGGGATACTCGTGCACGGTGGAACCATCGGTGTCGGTCCAGACGGTGGCGGCGTATTCGGCGTCGGGATCGGCGGCGGCGATCTTCTCCCACCAGGCGACGTCGTCCCAACCGGCAAACACTTCGTCGACCTGGGGTGCGAGTTCGGTTTCCACGTCGGCGGTGCACGGATGTCGAGGCAAGGTGACGCCATCGGGATCGCGGGCTGTGCCGCCATCAGCCGGACCACAATCGACGGGGTCGCCATGGTGTGCGGCCGCGTCGGGTGACTCTGGCATGGGGTGCTCGGCGTTGGGGTGCTCGGCGTTGGGGTGCTCGGCGTTGGGGTGGGGCCGGTCGCCATCACGGAACGATCGGGCGGATCGACGCAACCGTTCGAACAGGGCAACATCTTCGGCCCGTTGGGCGGTGCGATCCATGCGATAGCCACAGATCAGATCGGTGAGCGCGTCGGCGGCGATCATGTCGGGGGTGAGGTTGGGGTCGCGGTTACCCAAGACCCGGGCATCGATCTCCGCATCGAGCGTGGCGATGATGCGGATGAAATCATCGGACGACGTACGCAGGAGCAGGTTGGAGACGCCCTCGCGATCGATCCAGCGGCGCACGTTGCGTTTGGCCCGGGCCCGAGCGTGATCAAGAGGACCGCGGGCATTGCGACGCACGGCGTCGCACCGGTGTCGCAATGACGCGGCGTCGCGCCGACCGGCAAGGGCGACGAGTTCGTTGGCGACTTCATCGGATGGCGACATCGTGAGTGCGGAGGTGATCTCGTCGGCCTGGGACAGCACGAGCTCCCCACCGCGGAGCGCCGCTGCGACGGCAGGGAAATCTTGGGCCCGTTTGCCGACGCGGAAGACCTGCTGCGCCTCTTTGACGGTGCACCCCGTCTCCGACGCCAACGTTTGGGCCGGTGACGACAGGCGGGAGTTTCGGTAGGCGCCTCCGCGCACGGCTGCATGGGAGAGGATCGCCACATGGGCATTGGCGAGCCGAGCATCTCTGCCAGTGCTGCTGCCATCTCGCGTGCTTGTTGGCCGGTGGGACCGTTGTCTCGGCCGGACGGCATCGACGAAAGAACCTCTCGCAGGAGGTCGCCCGCCTGGCCGATCCCCTGCAAAGGCGTGTGATCGGCCACGTCTGCCGGCGTTTCGATCCGGTGCGGAGTTTCCGTGCTCACACCGCCATACTATCCAGACACAAACATGTGTCCGTATGAATCCAACAACATTTCTTTCTAATGTTTCTAGAGAACAAGGGGGCTCAATACTCAGCAGTGTGAGTTATGTTCGTGCTGTTGTGAACCACAACCCGCACCTTTCGCGGTCGGTCTCTTGTCGGGCACGACCCCGCCCACGGATCCGCCGCTCCTGGGCTGCACGCTCGCCGGCCGGCGGAGAAACGCGCCGATGTTCGTCACGTGGTCGAGGAGGTGAGCCGGGGCAACGCCGGCGGGACGGGGCACGAGCGCACACGAGAACTGCGCCTCCCGGTGGTGCCGGGCCGTTACTCGTCGGCCTCAACGCCAGTCGTTGTCGGCATCGGCGCGGTCGGCGGCCTTCACGGCGTAGATGAAGGTGTAGGCCGGGGCAAGGAACAACGAACCCGCCACGAGGCCCACCGTGATGATGGTGACGGAGACCCCGTCGAAGTTGCGGGCGAAGCCGAGGATGAAGCCGGCGATGGCGATGGCATAGAGGACGTAGCCGATGCGTTGGGCCAACACGAGCAGGCGCCGGATCTGATTTCGTCGTTCCAACACGGGATCGACAGGACCAGGCGGAACCGTTGGGGGAGGGGAGGGGGATGGGTCGTCGGTCACGGCAACCAGCCAAGTTCATTGAGTAGGCGGTAGAGCCTGGCCGACATCGCTTCGAGGGAGAAGTGTTCGATGGCCAACGTACGGTTCAACGTGAGGAGGTCGTCGTCGGGCTCGTGGAGAAATGAACGAAGCCGTTCGGTGCCGCCAGGGTCGGCATCGAACCAGGCGAAACCCAGGGCACGAAGTTCGGCTCCGACGGGGTACGGCCCCACCAGAACGGGCCGGCGGTGGATCGAGGCCTCAATCGGCGGGTTGCCGAAGCCCTCCCAGGTGGACGGGAAGACCACGGCATCCGGAGCGGCGTAGATGTCGGGTCCGTGGGGGAGGGCGTGACGGATCACCCGGCAGCGGGCGCGAAGGAGGAGGCGATCGAGTTCGTCGGCGTAGCCATCCTCGGCACCACCCAGGAGCCAGTAGGTGGCGCCGAGGTGCGCACATATCTCGATCGCTGCTGGTACGCCTTTGCGGGGGATCGCCCGCACCGGATGGGCGATCAGCAATTCCCCGGGTTCTACACCAAGCTGCGCCCGCACGGACGTTCTCGCCGCGCCGTTCGACAGCGTGGCGAACCCGTTGTAGATCGTGGTGGCGTCGATGCCCCGATCGCCGAACTCATGGCGGGTGAGCTCGTTGATGGTGACGTGACACCACGCCGGATCGGTGGGCGGCAATTCGGCGATGTGGGTGTAGTGCGGGCGCTGCCACGGGGGATCGTGGTGATGGAGGATTGCCGGCCGACCACGGAGGACCTCGGCGACGACACGCGAGGCCGGTAGGTTCATCGGAATGGTGCACAGGTTCTCCACCACCACCAGGTCGGCGTCGCGCAGCGCGTCCTCCACTTCACCCACGGGCGGCGGCTCGGGGGCGTCGAGGGCGAGGCCCGACACAATGCGGTCGACGGGGCCCTCGCCGGCCACGGTCACGATGTCGAAGCCAAACGACCGCAAGGTGTCGGCCCACGTGTCGGCCACGATCGACACGCCGTCGGTGAGCCCTAGGCGAAACGAGATGATGGCGCAGGTGGTCATGGGGGATGGCGGGACGGGGATGAAGAGCGACGTCGTGATGGGTGATGGTGCGGAGTTCGCGGGCGTACGGTGCGGGGACAGCGAGCGGCGGGAGCGCCGATCGTTGGCGTGGCAGCATCGAGGAACGGCGTGACCGCGGGCGTCGGCGGGCCCCGCACGCTACCCGTCGGGTGGACCGAAGAAGAGGTCCTGGCTCGGAGGCGGGCCGTGCGGACGATGCTGGCGGCGCACTGGCAACCCGAGGGATACACGGTTCCGAACGCGGCCGTCTATCCCCATCAGTGGTTGTGGGACTCGTGTTTTCATGCGGTCATCTGGGCCCATCTGGGCGAGCCCGACCGTGCTGTCGCCGAACTCTCCAATGTGTTCGCCCACCAGGCCGACGATGGTTTCGTTCCCCACATGACCTACTGGCGAGCCCCCGACATGCACGCGTCGTTCTGGGGCCGGCGACATACCTCGTGCATCACCCAGCCCCCGATGTTCGGTCATGCCATCGCCGAGATGGAACGGCAGGGAGCGGGCGTTCCCCGTGAGGTGATCGACGCCGCCGCCGCCGGCCTCGACTTCCTTGTGCATCGCCGTCCGGAGCTTCTGCATCCATGGGAAAGCGGCTGCGACGATTCGCCACGGTGGGATGACTGGTGTCCGTCTGCCAACGGCCACTCGGACGTGCCCGACCAGCCCGACCAGCCCGACCAGCCCGACCAGCCCGACCAGCCTGACCAGGCTGACCAGGCTGATGGTGGGACGTGGGACCGGGATCGATGGCGGGCCACCAAAGGCGATCTCGTGGCCGCGCTCCGATTCGACCCGGGCAGTGGATCCCCCGTCGGGTCCGACCGGTTCGCGGTGCGTTCCGCAGGATTCGACGCACTGGTTGCGTTCAATGCCTCGGAGTTGGCCTCGGTGACGGATGCCCCCCACGTACGGGCCCTCGCCGACCACACGATTGCCGCATGTCGGTGGGGTGACCGCTGGGATGATTCTCGTGTCACCTGGCGAGATGTGGATCGGGTGGGTACCCGCCCGCGGGAGGGTCTGGGAGCAAGCGACAGGTGCCGAACCCTCGAGGCCCTCTTGCCCCTTCTGGTGGCCTCAACCGCGTCGCCCTCCACCGATGGCGCCAACGATCAGATCTCAATCGCCGCCGCTTGGCGCGAGGTGGTGGACCCGACGGCGTTCGGTGGGGTTTGTGGCCCGGCGGCGGTGCACCGAGCGGAGCCGGCCTTCGACCCCGTGACCTACTGGCGTGGCCCGGCATGGCCCCAACTCACCTACTTGCTCTGGATCGCTGCGGGCCGGTCGGGCCGGACGACCGAAGCGGCATGGCTTCGCGAGCGACTGGTGACGGGTTCGGTTGCGTCGGGATGGGCGGAGTACTGGCATCCCGATTCCGGAGTGGGGCTGGGAGCGATGCCGCAGAGTTGGGCCGGCTTGGCCACGGTGGTGGACGCCAGTTCAGGCGGGGTCGAGCGACGGCACGGCCCGTTCGGCCGGCCGCGCCCCTCGACTCCGGGTGGGGTCGTCGGTGGTAGCGGTGGCCGCGCTGCCAGTCCATCGGCCTGACCCTGCGCTGCCCGTGGCGGGTGGCTTGCCCGCCTGGCGGTCGGATCGGTGCACCGGCCGAACGGAGATCTCTGCGGTGGGGTCCTTCTCGGCGAGCAGGTTGCGGGGATCGGGGATGGCTTCGATGATCGACAGGATCGCCGCCTCTGCGCCTCGTGGCATCTTCGTTGCCGAGCCACCAGGCTCGTCATCGTGCGGATCGGCATCGTTGCTGTCGGGTCGGTCTGGGTCCGGCTCGGCTTCGGCGGCGGCCGGCGTGTTGAGGTCGGGGCCTGACGTCTCCGCGACGTGGGTGTCCGGGCCGGGTGCGGCGGCCGTGGCCTGCTTGGAGGGGGCCTTCTTGGTGGGATTCTGCTTGGTGGGGGCCTGCTTGGTGGGGGCCTGCTTGGTGGGGGCCTGCTTGGTGGGGGCGGGCTCGTGATCACGATCGGCCGAAGCGACAACCGTTTCGGGTGGGGTAGCCGAGTCGGTGGTCGGCGCCGCGGGTGCGGCGGGCGCCTCGGTTTGGGACGTGGGCACCTCGGTTTGGGACGTGGGCGGATACGCCGCCGGAGGGCTGGGGACGGCCGCGGCCGATTCGGGCTGACTTGGTTCCGCCTGAGGGGGGGCCGAGGCCAACGTCACACGGGGCGGGTGGGAACCGACGTGTTCCACGGGTAGCGCTGAGTGGGGCACAACGTCACGGACGGCGGTGGGAGCGGCGGTGGGAGCGGCGGTCGTGGCCCGGGCTGCCGAAACCAGTTGCCGAAACCGGCGTTTCCCGCCCCCGGGGTGGGGGGACCCGGGATCGGTGAGGTCGATCACCTCGATCGGCGACTGGGGCTCGGAAGAGTCGGCCAGGAGGGGATCGTCCCCCGCGCCGGGACCGGTGATGGTGGCCTGTTTCGGGACGACGGATCGTTTCGGGACGGTGGCCTGTTTCGACGCGGCGGGGGGCGGCGGGGCGGCGGAAGGTGCCCGCGGTGCTTCGGGGGGTGAGGGCAAGTCGGGCCCCGAATCATCGGTTCGGAGCACCGCCATCGACGGCACAGAACGTCGTCCAGAAACGACGATCGGTCGGACGGGGGCGGGAGGCGCAGGCATCGGCGCCACGGCGGGCACCTCGGCGGTGACGGGCTCGGGCATCGCATCGCCGGGCGTGCAGTCGACATCGGGGCCCGTGGCACGGGCCGAGTGGTCGACCGATTCACCGTTTGTGGCTGAGCCGTCGGGCTGGGGTGCCCGAGGCGTACGGCGATCGAGAACGGCCACCGCGCCGAGCAGTGCGGCTCCGATGGCGAGCGAGATGCCGGCCCCGGAGATGTTCAGTTCGGCGAGGATGGCGGGAGGAGTCATGACAGCGAGTGGAGCGTGAATGCGTGGTGCGGGGGATACGTCGACAACGCAGCCGCCACCTCGCAAACGGTAGGCGGTGTCCGAACTACCGGCAGGGATCGTCGAGGGTCGAGCCTACGCGTTTCGTCACAGAACCGCAACGAAACATCCGACGCCGAGAGCGCACACCCGCCGTCGGCAATCGATTGACCACCGAACGGGGGCGAACCGGTTGGTGGGCGGGCCGGTCACGCCACACGTTGCTCGATGGCCGAGGTGTCGCCGAGGATGTCGCCGAACAGCGCATCGAGCGCGGCGTTGGCGCCTTTGGGCATCTTCTGTGCGGGCTCGTCGGCGACCGGATCGTCGGCGACCGGAATGCTGGAGACTCCCGGTTCCTCAACCGTCGGGGTCGGGGCGGGCTCGGGAGTCACCACTCGTGGCCTCGAGGCGCGAGGGGTGAGCGCCGCGGCCGGAACGTCGGCCGGAAGCACGGTCACCCCGGGGTGGGCATGGGTATCAGCGGACACCTCGGCGAGCCGTACCGGGACCGGTTTCGGCGGCGGGGTTTTGGCGGCGGGGGTTTTGGCGGCGGGGGTTTTGGCGGCGGGGTTCCGAGTGGCCGCAACCGAGGAAACGGGCCGAGCTTTGGGTACCCGTGCCCGACCCTCGTCGTCGATCTGTATCGGACCGGTGTGGTCGATCAACAACATCTTGGTGGTGTCGGTGCCGCGCATGAGCCGGCGTTCTTCCCCCGACGACGGCCAGTTGGCGTGACGTCGAGGCCGGCCCTCGGTGCGGTGATCGAGCCACCCCACGAGTCCGAGCAAGAGGATGCCGAGCCCGAGAAGAACCACGGCGAGCACGGGGGAGAGTCCTTCGGCAGCGAGCATCCCTTCAGGGTAGAGAGCCCTCCAACGGCGAGGGTGGACCCTCCCGCGACGAATGGGTTACGCGTTGGCGGCGGCGGGGGCGCTGGGGGCGGAGGGAAGAAGCGCCAGCACCCGCTCGGTGAAGTCTCGAGCGGGTTCGAGGTCGGTGCGTTTGAAGGCCATCCCCCCCAACGAGGTGCCGCCCAGGTCGGTGACGACTCGTTCGAGTTTGTCGAGCACCTTCCCGGGGTTCACCGCGTAGGTGGTGAAGACGGCGGCCGGTTTGCCATCGATCCGTGGCAATGCCTCGAGCTTCTTGCGTTTCCCGGGCCGTTGGCCAGCCACGATGATGCCGTCGGTCCAGCTCCCGAGCAGGACGAGATCGGCGTTGGCGAGGTACTCGGCATCCACGCTCTTGGTGGGGAACACCCGGCTGGCGACGCCCCGCCGGAACAGCTCGTCGGCGATCACGAACGCGGCCCGCTCGGTGGTGCCGGTCATGGATTCGTAGATGATGGCAACGTCCATTGCGTCTCACGATAGACGCCCGGGCATCCTGCGGCGAGAAACCACTGCGGTCCAGACCCTTGAGCCGATCCTGGTCGGTGGTGTTCGCTCGGGTTCGACGTTTGCCAGGGGGAACCGCTCCCGGTAAGGTGCCGCGTCGTCGAGCGGGGGCTGCAGGTGCACACCCGGCCCCGTTTGTTTCGATGCGGTATGTGCCCGGAAGTCTTGGCGGCGCAGCCCTTTCCCCCTCCCTTCCTTTCTCGGCCGTTGGGGCCGACCCGATTCGCCGAGCGTTCCGTTCGCGAAATGAGGTACCCGTGAGTCTTGACGCACAAGCCATCGAACGTTCAGCGCTCGAACGCAAAGATCGTGATGAGCTGTTCACCATCGCCGTAGCGATGGGCGGCAAGCCCGGATCCCGCACACGAAAAGGGGAACTGGTCGACCTCGTGCTGGAGCTCGCCGGGGTGGCCCCCGCCCCGCCGCCCGGCTCCTCCCATGAGTCCGACACGGATGACGAGCCCGACGGAAGTGGCGCCTCGCCTGCCGCGTCCGAAACCTCGCCGGCCAGCCCTCGCCCTCGAAAACGCGCTCCTGCCCGTGGAAGGTCTGCGGCCGATGATGACGATGCTGTCGACGTCGCCACCCTTCCGGGGATCGATGGCCTCGCGAACGACGATGCTGATGACGGTGACGATCCCGATGACAACAACGATGCCGATGGCCCCGACAATGCCGATCGCAACGACGATTCCGGCGAGAATGACGATCTCCACAGCGACGACCTCCACAGCGACGACCTCCACAATGGGAATGAAGACGTTGTCGCCGAATTCGACGCCGACGATGATCCGAACACCGAGCGCACCGGGCGATCGGGTCCGGAGGGACGGTCCGACGGCCGCCGACCAGGTCCGAGCGGGCCCAGAACCGACGACCGCTCGTCGTCGCCGAATGGTGGCGGCCCGGCCTTCGGCGATGGTGGCCGCGACGACAACGAGCCCGGCAATCGTCGTCGTCGCCGCCGGGGACGAGATCGACAAGGCGCCCCCGGCGAGCCCATCGAGGCCGAACCGGTGGATGTTTCGGGCCTGCTCGACCTCCGTGAAGACGGCTACGGCTTCCTCCGGCTCAACCGTTACCTGCCCAGCAAGGACGACGTCTACATCTCCGTGAAGCAGGTGCGCCAGCTCGGCCTTCGCAAGGGCGACATCGTGGCCGGCGCGGCCCGGCCGGCGGGTCGGCAGGAGAAGAATCCGGCGCTACTTCGTATCGATTCGGTCAACGGGCAGGATCCCGATCTCGCTCGTCACCGCCGACGGTTCGAGGACCTCACGCCCTTGTTCCCCGACTCGAAGCTCAAGCTGGAGAATCCGGCCGAGCCGTACAACATGACCGCCCGGATCATCGACCTCCTGGCGCCGATCGGGAAGGGTCAGCGCGGGCTGATCGTGTCACCGCCGAAGGCGGGCAAGACCACGATCATGAAGACGATCGCCAAGGCCATCGAGCGGAACAACCCGGATTGTCACGTGATTGTGCTGCTTGTCGACGAGCGCCCGGAGGAGGTCACCGACTTCCGTCGTTCCCTCGAACGGGGTGAAGTGGTGGCGTCCACGTTCGATCGCCCGTCAGAGGAGCACACCCTCGTCGCCGAGTTGGTGATCGAGCGGGCAAAACGTCTGGTGGAAGAGGGCCAGGACGTGGTGATCATCGTCGACGGCATCACCCGACTCAGCCGGGCCTACAACCTCGTGGCGCCAGGCAGTGGCCGAATCATGTCGGGTGGCATCGACGCCGCCGCGCTCTACCCGCCGAAGAAGTTTTTCGGTGCGGCCCGCAACCTCGAAGAGGGCGGCTCGCTCACGATCCTTGCCACTGCGTTGATCGATACGAACTCGAAGATGGACGAGCACATCTTCGAAGAGTTCAAGGGCACCGGGAACATGGAGTTGAAGCTCGATCGACGCACCGCCGAGCGACGGATCTATCCCGCGATCGACGTCGATGCATCCTCCACACGACATGAGGAGTTGCTCTTCGATCGAAAGGAGCTCCAGAACGTGTGGAAGTTGCGTCGGGTGTTGCACAGCATGTCGACCGATGGGAACAACGCCGCCGGTCTGGAGATGCTCATCGAGCGACTCGCCACCTTCAAGACCAACGAGGAGTTCCTCGCCGAGGTGGCAAAGGCGCCGGCCGGGGGCTGAGCCCGAAGCTCGATCCCGTCGTCGCCAACCCCACATGAGCCCCTCCGTCCGGAGCGCCCTCGATCCTCAGCGGCGGGCTTCGCTGTTCGCCGCCAAGTTGCGAAGCCTGGTGTCGGAGGGGTGGGGCGTGGATTCCCACACCGTGCGAGAACCCGGCGACCTGCCGGGCGGGGCGGCACTTTTCGACCGTGGGCAGCGCCGAGCATGGGTGCTCGTCGAGGAGAACCCGGCGTCGGCGCTGGGGCGGGCCCTCACCTGGGCCACCCGACCCGACGTGGGCGGACCGACGTTGCGCGTCGACGGCGAGTCCGTTGATCTGCAGGTGATCATTCCCGCGGCGCGAGGCGAAGATGCTCCGAGCCGCACCACTTCCGGGCCGGCCCCTGTGGTTGCTCGCCAGGCCGGGGAGTTCCGAACGCCGATCACGGTGTGGGCGGTTTCGGAGGCACACCTCCACCAAGCCGACCCGGCGCCACGTCATGTGGCCCAGCCC
>Ga0105047_10012479_pt1 | contig 13665 bp, 10 predicted proteins | sample MAT04_FD_78384 | JGI IMG/M metagenome (GOLD analysis project Ga0105047, IMG submission 78384) | Freshwater microbial communities from Lake Fryxell liftoff mats and glacier meltwater in Antarctica - MAT-04 (megahit assembly) | ecosystem: Environmental > Aquatic > Freshwater > Ice > Liftoff...
AACGCGCCGCAGGTGGGGCAGCGGGGCGGTTCGGAAGAGTTTGGCTGGGGCGCGTCCATCTACTGGCTTAACCGGAATGGCCGGAGGTTGTGACAGAAAATCTCAGGCCTTCACCCGCTGACCACCTGCATCAGGTGCTGTAGTTCGTCCTCAATCTCTTCCGAGCCGCTCACGGTCTCGGCAATTTCCTCGCAGATGGCCTGGCGAAACCGTTGGCGCATCCGGCTGACCTCCTGCCGCGCGGCTTCCGCGGAGAGGCCGAGGCGCACCGCCACCTCGGCAAACGGGCCGGGCGCAGTTTCCTTGGTCAGGTAAGGCAACAAGGCGGCGAAGCGATCCGCGCTGCCATTGGCGCTGGCTGCGCGCTGAAGCCGGGCGGTGGCTTGCTCGATCAGCGCGGCGGCCCAACGCAATTCCAACAGCCGGTCCGGCGTAACGTTGTGCGCCGGTTCCACGGCGAAACGGTCTTCCGCGTCGCCAAAATCAATGGGCACGGTGGCAGGCAGCCGGGGTTGGTTGGCGACGAAGTTGGCCAGGCAGCGGAGGACGAACATGCGGAAACGGCCCTTTTCCGGCCCCACGTCGTCCAGCCATTTGCGACGGAGAACAAGCGCGAAGAAGCCTTGCGTGAGATCTTCGGCGTCGTGAGGCGAATGCCCCTTGCGCCGCAGGAAGGCGTAGATCGGATACCAATAGACCTCGCAAAGGCGCGCGATCGCGGCCTCGGCCTGCGGCGAAGGACCGCTTTGAGCCTCGACGATGGCGCTCCAGTGCGTGGTCAGAAATGGGGCGTGGGAGTGGGGCATTGGTCGGGTCTCGCAAAGGATTTCCAGGGCGGCGTGGGCGGCGGGGGACGGAGCTTCCGCCGCCGCCAGGATGAGGCTCCAACGGGTGGGTTGGAAAGCGGCGGGCGGGGCGCTAACTGACACCGCGGCCTGATTTGGAGTTTTTGGCATGGGTAATCGCAAAGGGGTCAAGTTGGTTCGCCTTTTGCCAGCGAAGTTCTGCCCCTGCCTTGGACCACTCAGTCCGGTGCAAGAGGACACCCGCCAGCCGCAAAACTGTTGGCGAGCACAAGCAGGCGTGGTGCGGTGGCAAGCGCGGACCTCCGGGAATGAACCGTCCCCTTCCCGCTTGCAGGTTCTGCTTTTCCGCAGCCTTCCTTTGTCGCCAGTCCCATCGCCTTTGGGGTTTCGGATTTCCGTCGGGCCTCGGAATTCGCACTTCGGAATTCACGGTCAAGCCCGGTCATGTCGGTCGTCCTGGGTCGCCTTTGGTCAACCCCGCGCCGGCTCGCGCCGAAAAACCATTGGTTCGATGCTCCCCAGCAGAGCGGCGGCGGCCGATCTGGAGTGCCCGGTCGCCGACGGCAGTGTTACCAACCATTGGCGCGCGGCTCCGCGGTGTATAGAATTCGTCCGCACCGCCAGGCTCAGGACGGGAAGCTCCTGCTGCGAGCGGGCCGGCCAGTTTGGCGGCCAGCAGCCAGAGCCAGGACTCGACGTTCACGCTGGAGCACTGATCGAATTTCGGCACCCATGAATGCAACTTTGATGTCCTTTCGCCCGCTGGCGGTGTTGCGGAAAATCACCGGGCTTGGACAGGTGCCCGGGTGGTACGGCGACCACCGGCTGGAGCCGCCGGGCATGGACCCAAAGCCCGAAGTCGAAAGCGGATGCCGCCCCTCGGGGCCGGGAGCATCCGCCTCTGGCGGGTGGTTTTCGGCGTCGCGCCGAAAACTTTGTCCCGCACACTTTCTCCCAGCTCGAAGGGCTGAAAGAGTGGGGGACGCTAGTTCGGGCGCGACGCCCAAACTGGCACGCGAGACGCGTGCGCTCCCCATGCCTATTTCGGAGTTCGGGTTTAAGGAAGCGCCCGCGCCCGCGGCCCGGCCATGAACGAAACCGCCGCCAACCCAAAACCTCCCGGCTGGCTCCAGCTCGTGCTGGTGGGCCGCGATCCCAAGCGCACCTTGCTGCGCGCCGGGCTGACCGCGATCGCGCTCGTGCTCGTGTTCCGCTTCGTGCTGCTGCCGGTGCGGGTGACGGGCGACAGCATGGAGCCGACTTACCGCGACGGTTCGGTGAACCTCATCAATCGCCTCGTCTTTCGCCTGCGCGAACCGCGGCGCGGCGATGTCGTGTCGGTGCGGACCTCCGGGCTGAGCAACCAATATCTCAAGCGCGTCATCGGCCTGCCTGGCGAGACGCTGGCCATCACCAATGGCCAGGTGTTCATCAACGGTCAGCCGCTGGCCGAGCCGTATGTGAAATTTCGTGAGCCGTGGAACTATCGTCCGGTCCAACTGGGGGCCGCGGAGTGTTTCGTCATTGGTGACAACCGCGGGATGCGCATGGAAGACCACACCTGCGGCGTCACGCAACGGCGGAAGCTCGTCGGCAAACCTCTGTTATGAAATGGATCGTCCGGGTAATCATGCTGGCCGCACTGGCCGCGCTGCTGTGGTGGGGTTGGCGCACCTTCTTCCCCAGCGCCGAGCGGCGCGTCCAAAAGCTCTTGCACGGCATCGCCGAAACCGTCTCGGTGCCTGCCGAGGGAAAATTTGTCGGCGGCGTGCTGGCGGCCGACCGGCTCAAAGGTTTCTTCACGCCGGAGGTCGAGATCGCCGTGGACGTGCCGGGCGAGACGCACTTCAATTTGAACGGGCGCGAAGAGCTGGCGCAGGCCTACCTGCTCGCACGCACCCAATATCGCGGGCTGACGGTCGAGTTTTTTGACATTCAGGTGAGCGTCGCCTCGGATCGCGAGACAGCCGTGGCGGACCTCACTGCCCGCGCCCGCCAACCCGGTCGCCAGGAACTCCACGTGCAGGAGATGCGCGTGAACCTGGTCCGCCGCGACGGCGAGTGGCGCGTCCAGCGCGTCGAGACGACCCGCTCCATCAAGTTTTGAACCGCGCGGCCACGACTGGTCGCACCTACCCACCAAACACCATGAGAATCGAAGCACTCCACAGCAGCATGAAAGTGCGCCACCCGCATTACGGCGTGGGCACGGTCAAAACTATTGGCGAACACACGGCGGAAATTCAGTTCGAGGCCGGGCGGCAAACGGTCGAACCCGTCGCCTCCGAACTCCAGCCCGCCGAGGCGCAAGTCACGTTCACCGGCCTGAGCCTGCCGCTGGCGCAAGTCATCGAGCAGACCGTCGCCGCGGTGGCGGATCGTCTGGGCGTCGAGCGACCCGATGCCTTTGTCGAAGGACTGCTGACGCGGTGGCGCGGCGGGAAATTTGTTCTGCACCCTGCCGACCCAACCCAGACGACCAAGGAAGTGCCGCTGGAAGTCTTCTTCCACAAGGTCGTGATGATGCGCAACCAGCTCCGCGTGCTGGAGCAGAAGATCAACTCGCACCCCAAGTTCAGCGAGGAGGAGAAGGTGGATATGCAGCAATACCTGACCCGCTGCTACGGCTCGATGACCACGTTCAACATTCTGTTCCAGGAAAAGGAAGACCAGTTCTGAGCCGCGACGATGCCGTGGGACAACGCCTTGCCCGCGGCTTCCCTGCGGCCCCGCTTTGGTGTATCCCGTGGCCGCACCCCATACCCACGATGAAATACACCTACGAACAACTCGCCAAGACGATTGACCACTCGCTCCTGCATCCAACGATGACGGATCAGGACTTGGAAGACGGCTGCCGGCTGGCCGCGAAATACAGCGTTGCCTCCGTCTGCATCAAGCCCTACGCCGTGCAGCGCGCCGCCGAGTTGCTGCGCGGCACCGGTGTGCTCGTCGGCGCGGTCATCGGCTTCCCGCACGGCAATTCCGGCACCGAGTCCAAACGCTACGAGACCGAGTTGGCCTGCCTCGACGGCGCGGCGGAGATAGACATGGTGATCAACCTTGGCAAGGCTCTCAGCGGCGACTGGGCATACGTCGAGCGCGACGTGCGGGCCGTCTGCGACGAGGCCCATCGGCACGGTGCCAAGGTGAAGGTCATCTTCGAGAACGACTATCTCACCCAGGGCGGCGCCGGCCTGGCGAGCGATGATTTCAAGCGCCAGCTCTGCCAGCTTTGCGAGCGCGCCGGAGCGGACTGGGTGAAAACCTCCACCGGCTACGGCTTCGTAAAACAGCCCGACGGCAGCTACAACTACAAAGGCGCTACCGAGCACGACTTGGCGCTAATGCGTGCCGCCTGCTCGCCCAAGGTGCAGGTCAAAGCGGCCGGCGGCGTCCGGGATCTCGACGGCCTTATCAAGGTCCGCGACCTCGGCGCGACGCGTTGCGGCGCCACGGCCACCGCCGCCATGCTGGACGAATACCGTCGCCGCGCGGCCGCGGAGTGCGCGGGCGCGGTCCCGCAGAGCGCGGGGGCGAACTTGGGCACGGGCGGCTACTGAACCTGCTTTCCCGCCATGCGAATCCTGCAACGCCTCTTCGACCAGAACCGCGCCTGGGCGGAAGACATTTCCCGCCGCCAGCCCGACTTCTTCCCCCAACTCGCCCGCCAGCAGTCGCCGCAGTATTTGTGGATCGGCTGCGCCGACAGCCGCGTGCCGGCGAATGAAATCGTCGGCCTGCTGCCTGGCGAACTCTTCGTGCATCGCAACATCGCCAACGTCGTCGTGCATACCGACTTGAACTGTCTCTCGGTGATGCAGTTCGCGGTGGACGTTTTGAAAGTGCAACATGTCATCGTCTGCGGGCACTACGGCTGCACCGGCGTGCGCGCGGCGATGTTGCGCAGCCGCATCGGGCTGGCCGACAACTGGCTGCGGCACGTCGTGGACGTGAGCGAAAAACACGCCGCCGCGCTCGCTGGACTGGCGGAGCCGGAGCGTCGCGCCGCCCGCCTGTGCGAACTCAACGTGATCGAGCAGGTGGCCAATGTTTGCCAGACGACGATCGTGCGTGACGCTTGGGAGCGCGGCCAGGAAGTCGGGGTGCATGGCTGGATCTACGGGTTGCTGGACGGGCGGTTGCACGATCTCGGAGTGACGGTGACGCGACTCGATGAGCTGGCGCCGGCTTGCCAGAGTGCGATTGGAACCCTCGGCAGCACACCGGGGCCAACGGCGTCCCGATGAAGCGGATGCTCCTGCTTTCCCTGCTGATCGCCGGGGTGGTGGCCGTCGCCATCCTCGCGGGGTTGGTTGTGCGTCGGGGCGGCATTTCCCATCGCGTCAAGCTGACGACCGGGCATGAACTCGAAGTCGTGGCGATGATCCCCGGTGATCAGACTTTCACTTCCGAACAGTCGTGGATGCGCGCGGCGCGCAAAGTCCTGCCGGCCTCGCTGCGCGGGGTGCTGCCGCAGGTGACGACGGGGCGTTGCGGTTCCGGTTCCAACAGTGGCTCGATGATTCTGCAAGTCCTCACGCCGGCCGGTGCGGTCGCGATGCCGTTGCCCTGGTCGCGGTACGCCGCCGAGGACGATGCCGGCTTCCGGTATCCGCAGGAAGACAGTTCGTGGTCCTTCGGCGGTGGCGTGGGCGGCACCGCGCAGATGTTCGGCTTCACGCTGCGAGCTTTTCCGCGGCGGCAGCAGGATTTCCTGGTGCGCTTCTACGACGCGAGCCAGAAGGATCTCGGCTCCGTGCGCCTGCGGAATCCTTTCCCCGGCCCGTTCCCCGAATGGCAGGCTGACCCGCTGCCGATCACACGCACCAATGGGCCGGTGGCCTTGACGCTGACCAGTTTCGAGATCGTCGCGCAGCCGGGGTGGCCGCACCTCAAACCGGAATGGCGTCTCGCCTCGACTGATCCGCTGTGGGCGAAGGCGAAGGTCGGCTACGCCACGACGACCGATGCCACCGGCAACGAAGGATCGCTCCTCTCACCCCGCGAACCGGTGTGGCGGGTGAGCACGCTCGTTCACCGCGAGCGCTGGGAGGATTTTCGCGCTGACGAGCGGGTGGCGTTCGCAGGCCTGGCCGTGCCAGCGCCGGGGGCCGTGGTGTCAGTCGAACAATCGAACCAGTGCGTCGGTGCCACCGTGAGCCTGCGGACCCTCGCGGATGCGGGAACGATTTACTTCACGAACGGCGTGGTTGGTGCGCTGGTGACGCAGGGGCAGAGCGTGGGCTGGCATGGGTCGAGCAGCGACGGGCGCATCAGCCTGCAATACTGGGGCAGCGACAAACCCTTCTTCCTGGCGGAAGTCCGCGGCGTGACTTGGGATGACCAAGTCCGCTTTCGGCTGCGGGATCAAGCCGGGAAGGAAATCAAACTGGATGACAATTATGGGACAGATGGGCTGAACGGTGGGGGCCAGATGCACCTGCGGAAGTTCGACTACCCCACCAACGCCACCGCCCTCTCGCTGGAAGTCGTCGTCAGCCGCTCGCTGGCGTTCGAGTTCTTCGTAAAGCCCATCGAGGCCAGCCCTCAGCGATGATCAGCGCGGTGGGGAAGGAAGTTCGCGCCACCCCGCCTCACCTTCGGCGACGAACACACGGGAGCCCTCCGCGGCCACTGCGTGTGCCGGGCCACGCGTCGGGTGCCGCGCCAGTTCTTTGAGCGCGTGGATGAGATCGAGTTCCACCACGCCCGCTTCGCCGCACGCCACCCAGAGCCGGAGCTTGGACAAGGCCAGACCAAGGCAGGGGGCAGGCAGTTCGTGCGTGGCCATCACCACCGGTTGACGCGGGTCGCTGGCATCGAGCAACCGCAGATGCCGGTCGTGGGCGGTGACGATCAAGGTGGTGCTGATGGCCAGGGCGTCCGCGGGCGGGCCGCCCGGCGGTGCATAGAGGCCGACCATCTCCGGCTGTGCAGGTGTAGAAACATCGAGAAATTTCAGGCCATTCGTGCCGTCGGCGACACACACCAACGAGGCGATAAAGCCCACGTCGCGCGCGTCGGTGGCACCGGGGAAACCGCCCAGCAGAGTCGGCGCAGCGGGGTTGGTGACGCTCAGGAGCCAGACGCCATTGGTGCCCGCAGCCACGGCAAGGAGTCCGTTCCGCACAGTTGCGGCCAGGGCCGGCGGCGGCACGGCACACCAGGTTGGGTAAGTGGTGGAGCTGGCGAGCACGGCCGCGCCGGCTTCGCCGCAACAGGCCAGCGCGGAGTCGCCCAGTGGAATGAATTGCCGCGGCACGGCGGGCAAACGCACCGTGGAGAGCTGGCGAGCAGGTTGATCCGGGCCGGCTGCTTGCCAGACTTCGCAACGGTCCGGGTACCCGGCCCAGACCCTTCCGTCGCGCACTGCCACGACAAGGCACGCTTTGGCAGTGGTGTCCGGCGGATTTGCAGTAGCACAACCCGATAGTGCCCAACAGCCGGCCGACAGCAGCCAGCGGCCAAGGTAGGGCAGGCGTCCCGCCTGCGCATTCGGGCCGGGGAAAGGGCCGCCGGGACGGACCGCCCGAGCGTGCAGTTCATCCGCCACTGAACTCATGGTTGCACTTCCAGCCGATAGAAGCGCGGCGGCGCGGCGGCGGGCGGCACGGTGAAGGTGCTTACTCCCTGCCAGTCCGACACCGGCGTCCAGGCTCCGGCTGGCGTAGCGGCGGCGAGCACGCGGTAAGTGCGGCCAGCGACTGTTTCCCAATCCAGCCTCAGCGCTCCCGAGGCCAGCCGGGTGGCACTAAGCCGCAGCATGGCGGGCGGCCCATCGCTGGCGGGCGCGGCTTCGACGCGGAAGAGATGGGGCGCGTTGTTAGTTGGGGTCGGCAGCGTGAAGTTCAGGTTAGTGCTGCTGGCCACACTCCACGGAGAGTAAGGCGTCCAAGTCCGTGCGTCTCGGCTCGCGACTACTCGATAGGAGAGACCGGGGTAAGTGGCCCAACTTAGTCGCACTGCTCCGTCCGGGAGGCGTTGCGCGGCGACGGTGAAGCGCGGCGGCGGGTTTCGCGGGTCGGTGCCCGCGATGAACTCCGCCCGGTCACTCATGCCATCCCCATCCGTGTCGGTGGTGCTGGTCCGCAGCGGGTCGAGCACGCCGAATTTTTCCAGTTCCCAAGAGTCGGACATCCCATTGCCATTGGCCTCCGTGAAGGTGTAGTTCCCGTTGAACTCTACGGTGCCGCCGGCCGTGAGGGTGCGGGTCTGAGTCGCGGGCGTGTGGTAGTGGGGCACGTCGCCGAACTCGACCTGGTAACTTCCAGGGGTGGCGTTGGTCAGGACCGTGACGCGGCCGTGGCCGAGGAAGTTCGTAGGCCCGGTCAGGGCAAAGACTGCCTGACTCAAGTTGTTGCTGACCTGCACCGTGCCGGGGGAGACCGAACTGACCGTGATGCCCACATCGTCCACCAGCCAGCCCAGGCGCGGGACACTGTCGAAGCTAAACACCGCATAATACCAGAGGATATACACGACCTGTCCCATATAGGGACTCAGATCCAACTCCACAGCTTCCCAGCCGTCGGAGTAGTCAAAGAATTGCCGCAGCACGGCGGGCTGCCCGGTGATGTCGGTGAGAATCTCGACCGCGCCCATCTCGATGTCGAGGAACTCGCTCTTGGGCGTGAAGTCGTAGTTGTGGTTGAATCTGAGTGTGGCGCGGTTGCCGCCGGTGAGCAGGATGCCGGGGCTGATGAGATAACACTCGGTCTGGCTGAGCGGTCCGCCACTGAGGTTGCTGCCCCAGCAGTTCTCGCCGGAAGGCGCGTGCTCGAAGCCGCCGGGCGGGCCCAGTTCCCACTGCGACTCGGAGTCCGGGATGGTGTAAGTGGACCAGTCGGAATTGGGCTGCTCCAGGTCATCGAACCAGGGCGGGGTCAGGGGCTGGAGCGTGGTGAAGGAGTAACTCAGACCGCCGTGGTTATCGGTGGCGGCGTTGCCGGCTCGGTCACGGCTGGTCACGCGGAAATAATAGGTGGTGTTCGGCTGGAGCCCGCGGAGGAGGATTTCATGGTAAGTGTCAAAGGCAGCGTCGTGAGCCGTGAAATAGGTCGGCAGGCTATTGGTCGCATTGAAGCCATCGGGCGAGGTGCTGTATTGTACCAACGTGTCAGCCTCCTTGTCGGTTTCCCAACTAACCACGGCTTCGAGATAGCCGGGCTCCGAGAACACCTTGAGGATGGCCGGCGGGTTGGTATCAATCAGTGCCGCCGTTGTGATGACGCGGCCCGAGGCGGGACTGGTGTATTGCCCCTGGATGCTATCGCCATGGCGGGCCACGAGCACCCCGACGGCGCTGGTGTTGGTAGGCATGAGCGAAACCGCGCCGCGGAAGAGGCCGCTGCGAGCGGTTCGGTTCAGAGTGACAGTCACGCCATTAGTGTCGCGCGGGCTGGTGAACCGGGCGGTGGTCTGGGGCTGGGCGGCGATGCCGAGATCCTCGACTTCCACCACCACGCGCCCAGGGACGGAATAGACGTCGCTGTCCAATGCGAGGCTGCTGCTGTCGGCGGGCGGGGCTAGGAAGCTCATGATATTGCGCAACAGACCGGCCCGATTGTTGCCGAGGTCACTGCCCAGCGGCACCGCATCGAGCGGGAAGGAGAGAAAAACGACCCGCCCCAGCCGGTCGCTGCCGGGCCGGGGTGAGCGGATGCCGACGACGGCCGGGCCACTGCTGAGGAACGGGGTGGCATTCGTCGAGGTGGCGGTGATCCAGTCCGACGCATCGGTTGTCTGGGCCAGGGCGAGAATCTCCTCGTAAGGCAGGTAATCAAGGGTGCTGGCAATGCCTTCACCCAACGGGTCGGCGGGGACGCCGTGAACTTCATCCACCGCCTGGTCTTCAAGGTAAGTGTTCACGCCGAGGATTGCGGTGTTGAAATTGGTCAGTCCCGCTTCGGTGAACCGCGACAGTCCTTCCATTGAGGCTAGCAGCAGCGAGCCGCCGCGGTTGACATAGGTGGTCATGCGCTGGGCGAGTGTGGGGTTGGGCGCATCGAGATCTGACATCCGCCAGATGACTGCGCGATAGGATTGCAATTGGTTGGTGGTGGGCAGAGCGCCGGTACGTGCGTCAAAGACTTGATAGGGTTGGCCTAGCTGGTCCAAGGCATCCGTATAGCCGCTCAGCGGAGGGGCGGTGGCGAGGATGATGCCGAGGAACCCGAAATCGGGATAGGAGTCCACCAACAGTATCCCCGCGGGCAGCGTATAGGTGAAGGTGAAGCCGGCCCCTGCGTTGTCGTTCGTTGCCCGGTTCCCGGCGCGATCCATCGAAACCACGACGTAGCGGTAAGTGCGATTGGTCTGGAGTCCGGAGAGCCAGATTTGCTGGCTGGTGTCGAAGGCGCGGTTGGTGACTGTGAGGGTCGGAAGATTGGTGCCATAAAACACCATCCCGCTGGCTTCCTCGTCGGTGTCCCAAGAGATGATGACCTGGCCATACAGATTCTCGGCCGCGACGTTGGAGATCACCGGAGGATGCAAGTCGGCGCGGGCGCGAGACAGCCGGACGCCCGCCGGCAGCAGGTCCTGATAGCTGGCTTCAATGACGTCGTCGTGCCGGACTTGCAGCACCCCATCCCGCACGGCGGGGCCGGTGGCGGTGGCGACGGCGCCGGTGAACAGACCGCTGGCGCCGCTGGCGTGCAGGACGATGGGTTCCGAGTTCGTCTCGGTATCGCTGCGAAGCTGGATCATCACCGTGGGTTGGCCTGCCAGGTCGTAGTCCACGAGCCGCAGCGCGAGCGTGTCGGGCACGCGATACGTCGTGCGGTCGAGGGTGACTATGCCCACGCCGGAGGCCGAGATGCTGGCGGAAACGGCCAGCGCGAAGTCTTGATCCACCGCCGCCGTCGCACGCACGGCGTCCGCCACGATGCGGGTGGCGTGGATGCGCACCCGGTATTCGCCTGGCACCGGATGGTGGAGATGCACCGCTTCGACGTTGTTGATGCTGTCCGGAGCCGAGGCGTCAGGAGTGGACTCACCGCCTTCAAATTGATTACCCCAAAATGTGTGTCCGTCTGGTGCGAGCACTTCGAGATCGAGGTCGTTCACCAGTGAAGGCACGACTGCGGGCAGCGCCGCCACGTCCGTATAGGCCAGGGTGATCTTAAGCGGCGCATAGGAATTTCCGACCAGGACGCGGCGCTCGAAGACCTGGCCGTTGGTGAGTCGGACGGACTGATCCACGAAATCGTAATCCCGGCCCGGCCCGATCAGCGCCGGCAAGTCCACGCGGCCCCAGCCCTCAGCGTTATTGGGCACGGGTTCGGTTTCAATGGAATCGTCCAGGTCGGCGGCGGAGTTGATGAGCGCGGCCTTCACGAGGGCGGGCGAAGGCGTGGCATTGGTGTGCGAGGCGCGCCAGTATTGGACGAAGACCGCCGCCGCGCCGGCCGCGTGCGGACCGGCCTGGCTGGTGCCGCCTTGGTACAAGTAATTGTCCGAAATGGGCCACCACGCGTTGTCGTCGTTGGCATACACTGAGCGCAACGAGGCGATCCAGGTGCCGGGCGCGAGGACGTCCGGCTTGATGCGGCCATCCTCACAGGGGCCGCGGCTGGAGAAGTCGGCCAGCGTCTCCGGGCCGGTATCGTAAATGGGGAATTCTTCGAGCGGCAGATTGCTTCGCTCGCTGTTGCAGGCGCCGGTGGCGATGACGTTCTTGCCGACGGCCGGACTGCCGACGGTGCGGGTGCCCGGGCCTGCGTTGCCGGCGGAGAATTCCAGGATGTAAGGCTGGTCGCCCGCGCGCAGCAGGTCGGCGTCGCGCACCAACTGATCGAACTCATAGGCGCTGATGTCATAGCGGCCTTGGGTGTCGTCGCCCCAACTGTTCGAGGCGACCGCCGCGCCGGCGCGCGTGGCATCGCGGGTCATCGTCTCGTAACTCGGGGCGGGGTAATAGGCGCCCGCGCCATCAAACAACCGCTGGCCAACCAAGTGAGCGCCGGGCGCCACCCCGAGCCCGTACCAGAACCCGTTTTCGTCCGCCTCCCCGAGCGTCGCATTGCCCGCGACGATGCCCGCGCAATGCGTGCCGTGGCTGTGCTCGTCCGCTGCATCCGGCAGGCCGCCATACGCGATGAGCGCGTCCACCCGCCCGGCGATGTCCGGGTGCAGATCGTCAATCACGCCGCTGTCCAGACCGCTGTCCGCCACGGCGACGGTCACGCCTTGGCCATCGAATCCGAGTCGGTGGACGTAGGCCAGGGAGCCGGGAGCGCCGGCGGGACCGGCGACGATCTTGGTGGAGATTTCGTCATTGAGCCGCATGGGGCGGGCTTCCTCCAGCCAGATCACGGCGGGGGATTCGGCCAGGGCGGTGAGGCGGGCGGCGGGCAGTTTTCCCCGCAGCACGCCGCCGCCAGGCAAGTCCGAGGATTGCTGGATGGAAGTGAACATTTGCAGGACGCGCCGAAGCTCGGCCGGCTCCGCGCCGGGTGCCAGCAAGGCGGCCACCGACAGCGGGGCACCCGGCGCCACGGCGGCCGCCAATCCGCGATGAACCTTGTGAGCCGGCGTGTACGCGCCGACGTAGGTGACGAACGGGAGGCTGCGAAGCTCGCTCAGCGAGACGGTGGAAAGGCGGGCGACGAAGGCATTCTCCGGCACGTAGAAAAGCAGGCGGACGCCCAGGGTGGCGAGTTGCGCACGCCAGTCGGCCGACGGCGTGCCGGTGAACTGGACCACGCAAAGCCCGCTGACTGGCGCGGTGTCGGCGGCGGCGCGCGCGGCGGTTGCGGCTGGCGGCGTGGGCTGGATGAGCTCGTTGCGGAGCCGGATGGGCTGGGCGCTGAGGTCCAACCCGGCGAGCAGAAGCAGTGTGAACAGCGCCGTCCGCAGACGGGCGCAGTGAACGCAGGGGGAAGTTTGCACGGTGGGACGATACTGCCGCTGGGCGGGGGCGGCAAGGTGGGGCCGGAAAGCGCGGCCATGCAGGGCGCGACGGTTCGGACTGCGGTTTCCGGGTTTCTTCCAGCCTGCGGATTCTGGACTTCGGGTGGAACAGCCGCGACGCCATCGGGGCAGACTGGCTTCCCCGGGCCACCCGCATTTCCGTTTGACCCCTTGGCTGCGCCCCCGGAACTTCCCGCGCGCCGCCGCGCCACGCATGTCCATCGAACTCAACGAGAAATTCTTCGCTACCAACGCCGGTTGGCAGGTGATGAAGGAAGCCCGCGCCCTGCTTGCCGTGGGCCGCGTGCTCAGCTCGAACTGGACGCCGCCCATCCTCAAGGGCGTCGTGCAGGACGGCTCCCTCAGCTACCGCGCCGGCCTGGTGATCAAGAGCGAGCGCGACTTGGAGAACATGTGTTCCTGCCGCCAGTCGCGGGAGTGGGGCACGATCTGCGCCCACTCGGTCGCCGTGGGTCTGCATCATTTGCGGCGCGGCGAGCGGGAGGCGGCGGAAGCCCAGTCCGCGCGCTCTGGCTCTGTCCCCACGTCCGCTGCGGCACGACCGCGAGCCGCGGGCAAACAAGTCCAGCGCGCTGCTCCCGGCCCCGGGGTCGAGCCAGCGGAGATGCACGTCATCTTCCCGCCGAACCTCGCGGCCGCCCTGGAGCGCGGCAAAGTCATGCTGTGTTTCGAGGTGGTCTGGCGCGGCGGACGCATGCCGCTCAACGCCTTGCCGACGGGGAGGAGTTTCAGCTTCGCGCCGCTGGACGCCGCCCTGCTGGACGCTGCTGAGCAAATCGCCGGCGGGGACACGCCAGCCTTGTTGATGCTGGGCACGAAGGACTTTGCGGAAATGCTTCCGAAGCTGGCTGGCCATCCGCGTCTGAGCGTCGGCAAGTCGGCGGAAGTCACCGTCAGCCCGACGCCCTGGCCGCTGCCGCTC
>Ga0105047_10012480_pt1 | contig 13665 bp, 13 predicted proteins | sample MAT04_FD_78384 | JGI IMG/M metagenome (GOLD analysis project Ga0105047, IMG submission 78384) | Freshwater microbial communities from Lake Fryxell liftoff mats and glacier meltwater in Antarctica - MAT-04 (megahit assembly) | ecosystem: Environmental > Aquatic > Freshwater > Ice > Liftoff...
ATTCAGTGGACATTGGTAAATATGAATTATTGATAAGTGCTGCATCTGACGATATCAGGCTGAAAACAGGTGTTACTTTGAAATAATCTATGTCATGAGTTCCTGCGTTGACATGAAACGGAAATGAGCTAAAGGCAAAAACGCCACAAAGAATTAATCTTTGTGGCGTTTTTCGTAAAATCGAACTTCTTATTAACCCTGAAGTTTAAAGTAGATTGGCATGTTAAACAGAACGCGGACATTTTTCCCGTTTTGTTTTCCCGGGTGCCATTTAGGCATCATACGTACAACGCGTAATGCTTCTTCGTCGCATCCGCCACCGATACCACGCAGGATTTTAACATCGGTTACATTTCCTTTTGAATCAACAACGAATGAAACATAAACTGTACCCTGGATTCCGTTTTCAGTAGCCTGTTGCGGATATTGTATGTTTGCGGCCAGGAATTTATTGCGTTCAGCGTCGCCGCCGGGGAAGGAAGGCATTTCCTCAACAATGGTGAAAACCGGTTTGGTTTCTTCCACTTCGATTACTTCTTCTTTAACCTCAACAACAGCAACTTCATCAACACTTACTGCTTCGTTGGTTGTAGTCTGAGCAAGGTCATCCTGGTTAAAGATGTCTGCATCTTCCACAACTTCTTCGGTAGTTACAACCGGTGCAACGAATTTAACTTTTTGCTCAAGTGCAGCTGGTGGTGGTGGTGGCGGTGGAGGTGGAGGAGGAGCTTCCTCTTTAGGCTTGTCCATATCGATAAATTCAGCACTGGCTGCTTTCTCAATATATCCAGCTCTTGCCTTTGCATAATAACTTGAAGCCAGAGGGTAAGCTAAACCTGCAAGTAATATAATTACTGCAAGTATCAATGCTCTGTTCATGTTTTTATTATACAATTTACGCAAAATGTATGCTCCATAAGTTTTATTCCTGTGCTCAAAGACGATCTCGTCCATTGGAGCGGTATAAACTTTTTGATCTGTCATTTTTGTATTTTGCTTTAAATGTGAACAACAACTTTTGTCAACAACTGTTGAATTATTTTACAGCCGGTGCTGAAACCGCTGTACCATTGATCATTTGCAGTTCAAGTGGTGAAATATCTACAACTGCATAATTGGCAACAGTGCAAATAGCCATTTCATCAATGATGTCGACAAGGTTTTTGTATTTGGCCTTCTCATCAGCTTTAATCAGAATGATAGGGGCTTGTTTGTCAGATTTCTTTAACTCCTTTACTCTGCGGGCTAAAGTGGAATCTGCCAGTACTTCTTCCCCTTTAATTACCTTTTCTCTAAGTTCGGATACAGCTTTGAAAACTATCTTATTGCGTTGCAATAAAATTTTACGTATTCCATCTTTGCTGTAATCTGTCGGAACCAGGTTGGGAAGGGGTAATTTGGGATCTGCAACACCAAAGTAATAGAAAATTTTGTCCTCGCCCGAAATAAGAATATTGATGGTCCTGTCAGCTTCAATTTTCGGAGCTTCAACATTAGGATCATCTTTCTTTTCAGGCATGGTAATTTCCATAGCTTTGGGTTTGGCGAATGCTGTGGTTAGCATAAAAAAGGTGATAAGCAAACACATCAGGTCGACCATGGGGGTCATATCGATGTGTGTCGAAAACTTTTTGGCTTTCTTTTTGCCACCCTTTTGTTTGCCTTCCGCTTGGATTATTTCAGCCATAATATGATTTCTTTAAAACATTAGCATTATAATTACTATTCTTCCAATTTTGCTTCTTCCTTCTGTAGATTTGTAGTCAGGTTAAATTTGTTAACCTGGTTGTCCTGTAGAATGTCCATCACGTGTTTTACAGCTTTGAAATCAGCGTCTGCATCACCTTTTATAGCGACTTCAGCATTAGGATTCTGCAAACGTATGAATCGAACCCATAAATTTAACTGATTATCAGTAGAATCAACCGGAATACCTGTCTGAAACACTTCACGGTCTTTTGAATCCGGTGTGTTTATCCAGGCTTTGAGCTTATCAGCCGGCATACCAAACGAGGCCCAGGTGGAAAAGGTTTTTAATTCCTTTTCAGTAAAAGTCAGGTTGTACTGTTCTGCTACTTTTTTCAAAACTTCCTTTCTGATAAGTACGGATGTGTCCTGACCATTGTCGAAATTCAGATACACTTTGTTATCCTTACCTACAAGGATGATAATGACATCTTTATCAGGAGAAACCTTTTCGCTTACTGAATTGGGAGTATCAATAACTGTTGCTTCAGAAGGTCGAAAAGATGTTGTTAACATGAAGAATGTAAGCAAGAGGGCAAATAAATCCACCATAGGCGTCATGTCTATGTGCGGAGTCCTTACCGGTGCTTTAATTTTTGGCATGGTTTCTTATTTAAAATTGTGAAAACCGGGCGCTGAGCGCCAAAATTCAATTGATACTTAGAGCAAACCTTATTTGGCTTGGGCTGCAAAAGTCTGAGTAAGACTGAATCCTGCTTCGTCAATTTTGTAAGTCATTCCATCAATTTTCGTTGAAAAATAGTTGTAGAAAATGATGGCAAGTGTTGATCCTGTAATACCAAAAGCGGTATTGATAAGTGCTTCCGAAATACCGGTTGCAAGAGCAAGTGCATCAGGAGCACCAGCCTGAGCAAGAGCAGCAAATGCGCGGATCATACCCAATACAGTACCAATAAGACCGATAAGTACCGAAATGGAAGCGATGGTTGATAAAATAACCAGGTTACGCGACATCATAGGAAGTTCGAGAGCGGTAGCTTCTTCAAACTCTTTCTGCAAGGAAATAAGCTTTTGATCCTTATCAAGTGTGGTGTCCGACTGAAGTTCTTTGTATTTAATCAAACCAGCTTTCATAACATTGCCAATTGATCCTTTTTGTTTGTCGCATGAAGCGATAGCCTGATCAATCTGGTTGTTTTTCAGGTAATTCTGAAGGTTTGTTACAAAAACGTTAGTTGCACCGGTACCTTTTGCTTTACGTAAGGTTAATGCTCTTTCGATGGTGAATGTAAGAAGAACGATAATTAAGGTAATGAGAAGAGGAACAATGTACCCTCCTTTGTAAACCATTGCGAGGTAGTTGCCCGGAATCGGATGCCCGTCAGGATTGCCACCTTCAAAGTTAACAGGATTTCCTAATACATAAAAGTAAATCAGGAATGCGATTGCCAAAGCAATCAGGATTGCTCCAGTTGCGAAAGCTGAACGTAAAGTTTCTTTCAACGATTGACCGTTTTTGCTCATTGGTAGTTAGATTTTAGGATTAGTGATTTTTATTAATTGAATTGTTGAATTTTCCTTGAATTCGAAAGCAAAGATAAAAGAATTTATGGTTTAAAAAAGACTTTGCCTCAGGAAGGGGATTTTATTTATGTTTATTAGTTATCTGCTTACTTCCAACAGTATCTTAAAGTTGAATAATACTGTTGTTTCGATTAGCCTGCTATTCCGGCTTTTGCATTGACGATTTAAACTCAGGGCAACGTGGCTTCAGGTCTTTCATAGCACTGATGGCATTTTCATTAGCAGGGTCAAGGACTGCAATCCTGTCCCAGTAATCAAGCGATTCGCAATACTGTTTGTTAACCAGATAATAGTATCCAAGGTAATTATAGGCCTCCAGGATATCTTTACCATATTTTACTGAATCAACAATGGCTTTTTCTACAAGTTTTTCATAGAAAGGCTTTGCCAGTCCTTCTTTGGTATCGGGGTCAAGATTTGAGTAAACCCTTGCCCTGAAAAGGTAAGCAGGCTCAAAATCAGGACTCATCCGGCTTACATTAACAAAGGCTGAATCTGCCTCAGGCCAGTTTTTCGCATCGAAATAGGCACGTCCCATTTTGTAGTAATCATTTACTCCTCCGTTTGTCCGCTGGATTTTTGCTTTGTATGTATCACCGGCGGCCTGATGCCTTTTTGATTTGATATACGAAGCTGCTATTTCATTAAGCAGGTCAGTATTGGTGGTATCAGCATCAAACGCTTTGGTAAGATTTATTATACCTATTGAGTCTTGTCCGTTTTTAATCTGTATCCGGCCATAATAAAGGAAATCTTTCGAAGTGATTTTTTCAGCAGGGGCATTTGTAAAGAATTTAGAGATATAATAGTCAGCCTTTGGATACTGTTTTTCTTCAAAATAAGAATAGGCCAGTGCACGGTTCAGGTCATTGTAAGTAACTGAATCAATTGCAAGAATCTGTGTAATCTGTTCAATAGCTTCCTTGTAGTCTTCGGTTTGAATAAGCATGTTGGCATACCTGCGCTTGGCAGCAATATTGCTGCTGCTGAGGTCGAGGTATTTCTTGAAGTTCTTTTTCGATTCTTCAGGCTCTTTGGTTTTGGCGTAAAGAAAACCCATTTCGAGGTAAGCAGGTGCAAATGACGGATCGATGGCAAGTGCTTCCTGGTAATACGTTAATGCGTCAGGATAAACTTTAATACGGGTGTACAACTGACCCAGCCTTACACGTGCCCTTTTGGATTGCGGAGAGTAATCCTGCGACCTCTTGTAGTTTTCGGCAGCACGACTTCCGTTATTCAGCGTGTTGATCCAGTAATCGCCACGGATCAGATAAAGTTCGGGGTTTTTACTATCAAGTGCCTCTGCTCTGCGTAATAAGCTGAACACCAGTGCTGTGTCTTTACTGTTAACCGTTACATATGCTTCAGCAAGCCTGATAAGAAGGGTTGCCTGATCAGGCTTTGTAAGAGTTGATTTTACTTTTTTAGCTGGCAGAAAGGTCTGAGCTTTTGCAAAATTTTCGTCAGCAACAGTTTTATTATTTTGAATCAATGCTACTTTACCTAGCCCGATATAATTTAATGGTTCATTTGGACTTGCAGCAATGCCCTGGTTGTAACGATCATTTGCTTTTTTAGCAATAGCCTCGAAAGAGATATTTGTAGGATCGATGAAATAGGAAGCAAGTTGATTCTCGCCGCTGTAATAATAGTACTTTCCATTAGCTGGTTCACTTTTTATAAGTGCATTAAAAGCAATATCAGCTGCTTCAAACTGTTCCTGATAAGTCATGTTCAGCGCTGAATTCAGATCCTGAGCGGATGCAACAGTTCCTATTACCAGGAGGGTTATTCCGAAGAAGGTGTTTATGATATTTCTCGTAGTTCGTAGCATTTTGTTTCTCCTCTTTGTGAATGATAAATTAGTCTTTCTTTATTTCTATAAGCCTTACCGGCATGGTAGCAGGTACAAGTCCTGATTTTAGTATTATCCGTTGTCCCTGGTCGCCAGCTACAAAAGAAGCAAATCCCGTGCCAAGTCCTGAGAATGTTTCCCTGCTTATCATGAACAGATCACGGCAAAAAGGATACGAACCTTCGGCAATATACCCCTGGTAGGGTTTACAATAATTCATAGAGTTTGTTCCAACTTCAGCAATACGAACTGATTCCAGGAATTTTTCCGAAATACTGTCCTGCGTATCACTGATCCAGTTAACGCTTATTATTCCTAAAGCATTCGGATTGTTTTTTACGTAATTAATTACTTCGGCGTTATTTTCAACAGCAAAGCAGTTGGCAGGGAAGTTACCTTTGATATCAAACTTCTCGCGGAAATAACGTACATTCCCTGATTTATTGTTATCGAATACGACATTAATTGTTTTGTCTGCCGACTTGGGATTCAACTGCTTCCAGGTCGATATTTTCCCGCTCAGAATTGCCGAAAGTTGCGTGTCAAGCATGAGGGTATCGGGGTTGCCGTGATTAACAATGAGTGCAAGTGCGTCGTGGGCAACTTTGGTGGTTCGTGGTGTGAATTTCTGAGAAATCAGATAATCCTTTTCTTCTTTTGTCAATTCACGTGTAAGAGCAATTGTCCGGACTGAATCTTTCATGAAATCATCCAGAACTTCAACTTCCGGTTTGTAGCTCACTGCAATCTTAGCGTTTACATAAAGCGATTCAAAAGTAAACACCTGGGTGTTGTAAAGCAACTGGAACGATTCATCAACACTGATACGGATGTTTCCACGGGTAGGAGCTTCATCCAGTGGTTGAACTCCCATCGGGTTACGGCACGAAACTGCTATCAACGTAAGAGCAGTAAGGGCTAATGTGAGCGGATGTAAAACGATTCGATTCATCTGAATTTCTCCTGTTATTCGTTAGGTTCTGACTTTTTTGTAATTATCTTTACCAGCCTGAAAAATCCATACGCAATAAAAAATAATGCAAAAGCAAATTTTAGGTTCCGTGGGATTCCCGGGTAAATATAAGGAATAAAAAGCAATGCGCCTAAACCAATATAAATAACAGCCATCAGGTATCCGAAGAAAACCATGAATTTTGAAAAAGATTCTTTGCTGAATATCATATCAATCCTGTTATTTCCTCTCTAAATATAACTGCTGAACTCCCCTTTAGCTTCTATTGATGATTGCTATCAGGCACTATTTCCTGATTAATTTAGACTACAAAGCGTTTACTAGTATAAATTACCTTAAGCATAAGGTTTGAATGAATCATCAAAATTACTAAAAAATGATGAATTCAGGCCTCTAACAGCCTGCAAAAGTAATTTTTTTTTTAAAGTTCAAAACATTTTTTTCAGGAACAGACAAATATCAATTTTATATTGATTTCGGATGTAGTGTGAAGATAAAGAATCTGAAAGAAAGTAACTCAAAAGGCAATTGCTTTAACGCTTTTTTTTATAAAGTGCATATGTTTCCATAAATAATGCCTTCCGGATTTGGCAAGATTCTCAGCTCATTGCTTTATTTCGTGTCTTTATTTTGCTTTGTTTTCGCCGAATGATATTTTTCGAAAAGATATTCTTGCTCATATTAATTTACAATTTAAATTTGCCGGCTTGAAATAGATAATAAACAGCCTTAATTCCGATCTAATTTTAATCAAATGAAAAACAGTATTCTGCTCATGGCATTAATTACGGCGGCACTTTTTACAGCCTGCACAAAGACACAAAAGAGTGATAATCCATTCTTTTCGGAGTATTCAACTCCTTTCAAGGTTCCGCCCTTCGACAAAATCGATACATCACATTACCTTCCGGCTTTTAATGAAGGTATAAAGCAACATGATGCCGAAATTAAAATCATCACTGATAATACTGCTGCTCCTGATTTTGAAAACACTATCCTGGCATTCGATAAATCAGGAAAATTGCTGAGCAGTGTCAGCAAAGTTTTCTTTAACATACAACAGGCCAATACAAACGATCAGATTCAGTCCATTGCCAAAACGGTTTCACCATTGCTCTCGAAGCATAATGATGATGTTTCGATGAACGCGGCTCTTTTTGCACGTATAAAAGCAGTTTACGAAAAGAGAAACGAAGCGGGTTTGGATGAGCAGCAAATTCGGGTCACAGAGAAATATTACCGTGACTTTGAGCGCCAGGGAGCGAACCTTACCGTTGATAAACAGGATCAATTGAGGAAAATCAACGAAAAGTTAGCTATGCTATCTCTTACTTTCGGTGAGAACATGCTGGCCGAAACAAATAAAAACTTTAAACTGGTAATTGATACCAAAGCGGATCTGGCTGGTTTGCCCGACGATGTTATAGCTGCTGCAGCAGAGGCTGCGAACAATGCAGGCGAAAAAGGCAAATGGGTTTTCACACTTGCCAAATCGAGTTGGATACCATTTCTGCAATACGCTCAAAACCGTGAACTCCGCGAAAAACTATATACAGCCTGGTTTATGCGTGGCAACAACAACAATGCAAATGACAATAAGAAAATTGTTGCCGAAATGGTTAGTCTGAGGGCCGAGAAGGCTAAACTATTGGGAAATGAGAATTACGCCACTTATGTTTTGGAACAGAATATGGCTAAAACCGTGCCTAATGTAGATGATTTCCTGGGTAAACTGATGGTTGCTGCTCTACCGGTAGCAAAAAATGAGCTGGCAGAAATGCAGAAAATTGCCGACGACGAAAAGGCCGGGTTCAAGATTCAGTCGTGGGATTGGTGGTATTATGCTGAAAAACTCCGTAAAGCCAAATATGATCTTGACGAAAATGAACTAAAACCGTATTTTAGCCTGACAAATGTTCGTGACGGTATGTTTGCAGTCGCCACAAAACTTTATGGCATTACCTTCGAGCAAAAGACTGATCTGCCGCTATATCATAAAGATGTTGAAACATTTGAAGTAAAAGAGGCTGATGGATCGCACCTCGGCATCCTTTATCTGGATTACTATCCCCGCGAATCGAAAGGTGGCGGTGCGTGGTGTACCGATTTTGTGCCAGCGGGATGGGAAAACAACAAAAGAGTTGATCCGGTAATTTCTATTGTATGCAACTTTACACCGGCTTCGGGAGACGCACCTGCATTACTTAACTGGGATGAGACTTCTACTATGTTTCACGAGTTTGGTCATGGACTTCACGGTTTATTCACGCAAGGAAAGTATTCGCGTACGGCAGGCAATGTTCCAACGGATTATGTCGAATTACCTTCACAAATTATGGAAAACTGGGCCAGCGAACCTGAAGTGTTGCGCATGTATGCCAAACACTATAAAACCGGTGAAGTAATTCCTGAGGCTCTCATCACAAAAATTCAAAATAGTTCCTTGTTCAACCAGGGATTTGTAACAGTTGAATACCTGGCTGCTTCCATGCTGGATGTTGAATTCCACAAGCTTACCAGTCCGGCAACTGTGGATGTGCTGGCGTTTGAAAAGGAAAAAATGACCAGGGCTGGTCTGATTGAAGAAATAATTCCCCGCTATCGCAGCACGTATTTCTCGCATATTTTTGATGGCGGTTATGCAACCGGATATTATGTATACATGTGGGCAGCTGTGCTCGATGCTGATGCTTTCGATTATTTTAAACAATCGGGCGATATTTTTAATTCTGAACTGGCAGCTAAATTTCGTCAGCATTGTCTTGCCGAATGCGGCGGCGATGAAGGAATGACACAATACAAGAAATTTCGCGGACAGGAACCCTCTTTGGATCCATTACTTAAAAGACGCGGACTGAAATAAATCCTGACACTTCAAATCCAGCCTTATTTTGCTTTTTTGCAGAACAAGGCTTTTTTTTATTTTTTACAGCCAATAAGAATCATATTACCTTTACGAAAATAACTAAACCATTTTCAACGTCTAATAAAAACATCAAAAAAAGTTCAGGCTTCATGGCAGAATATATGCTTTCAAAATCAACATATATACGTGGTTTACAATGCCACAGATCTTTGTACCTGAATAAGTTCAGGCCCTATCTCCGCGATAAGATCACCGAAGAACAACTGGCTAAATTTGCCCGCGGACATGCAGTCGGAAAAGTAGCACAGCAGCTTTTTCCCGGTGGAATTGCAATGTCGCGACCGGCAAAGCCCTCAGCACTCAAAACTGCTCAACTCATCAGCGAAGGATATCCGGTGATATATGAAGCCTGTTTTATTTTCGAAGATGTAATTATTGCACTCGATATACTTGTGAAATCTGAAAACGGCTGGCATGCCTATGAAGTGAAAAGCAGCCTTGCACTCAGCAATGTTTATTATAATGATGCGTTTTTGCAATACCATGTAATGGTTGGTGCAGGGCTGAAGCCGGAAAAGTTTTTTCTGATAAACCGGAATCCTGAAGTAGAGTTGACAGAGACAAGCAATTTGAACGAAGCATTTGTTTTTACGGACGTGAGTTCAGAATGTGAATTGAAGGAAGCTGCTATCAGTCAGAACATTGGGCATATGCTTGAAGTGTTGAAACGTGACAAATCGCCGGATATTTTTCCAGGCATGCATTGCATGAAACCATACCCATGCGATTTCAGAGGTGTATGCTGGAAAAAACTGACAAAAGCCGAACAAGAGGAAATTATGGGAAACAATGGTTAAGGTTGCAGGAATTCAGTTTCCGGAATTCAAAAAGCAAAGTTCAAAAAGCAAAGTTCAAATAGAAACAAATAAGTAAATGAAAATTATTGATCTTACTCACACAATTAGTCACGGAATGTCTGTTTTCCCGGGCGAAGCCGAACCATCGGTCATTCGTGATCCTTTGCCAGAAGATGCCGGTTATGTTACGCACCGCCTCGAATCAAATATGCATACCGGAACGCATATTGATGCACCTTTTCATGCAAAAAGCGACACAATAACCATCGACAAATATCCTGTAGAATTCTTTTCAGGTTCAACTGTAGTTATTGATGTAAGAGGGATTGAACAAATTGTTATGAATCCTGAATGGGAAACACTTTTTTCTGAAAACAAAATAATTATTTTCTGCACCGGATACAGTAAAAATTGGAAAACAGAAAGTTACTACTTTGAATACCCGGAATTTGACCCTGAAATAGCCAGGTCGCTTGTAAAAAATGGTGTCAGAATAGCCGGTTTTGATTCACCATCGCCAGATAAATCGCCATTTGAATTTCACAGCATCTTTCTGAAGGAAGAAAAATTCCTGATTGAGAACCTGGCAAATCTCGAAAAGCTAATTGGTTTTGGAAAGATTACGTTTATGGCATTCCCACTCAAAATAGAAGCTGAAGCCTCTCTTATCCGGGCAGTAGCAATGATAGAAGAATAAGCGAAATAATTATTTGCAGAGCTCCTTTACTTTGTTTTCGAGGTCTTCACCACGTAGTTTCTTCGCCACGATTTTACCTTTTTTGTCAATCAGCACAGTGTATGGAATTGAAGTAACTCCATAGGTTGCAGCTCCGGCGGATTTCCAGTATAGTAAATCGCTCACATGGTTTATCCAGATAAGATTATCCTTGGTAATTGCTTTTAGCCAACTGTCGCGGTCCTTATCCAGCGAAACGCTGAAAACTTCAAATCCTTTGTCGTGATATTTGTTGTAAACTTCCACAACATTAGGGTTCTCTTTTCTGCATGGACCACACCAGGAAGCCCAGAAATCAATCAGCACTACTTTGCCTTTCAACGACGAAAGCTTCCTGATATTTCCATCCGGGTCTTTAAGAGCAATCTCTGGTGCAGATGAACCAATGGCTGTTTTGCGTTCAACTTCAACCTGCCGGTGCCGTTGCTGAACAAAACTATTCTCCGGATATGCTTTAAAAGTAGCCGCATCTATTTTATCGATAATATCGAAATCATTGGTCATATCCAGCTTATCCTGGAAGAATATCCAGGCAAGTGAAGATGGATATTTCTCCATTTGGGATATAACAGCAGCTTTCTGTAATGAGTCGTTAGAGCGAAATTGATTGATAATTACTGCAGATAAAGAATCACGCATGGGTGACGACTGAGCATCCTGATATTGCTGATTCAGAGTGGCCTTACGGCTTTCATACATCTGTGATGCATTCATTGCGCTATATAACAATTGAGTATGAAACGATCCTTCAATAGCTGCATCACCGCCCAGTTTTGCTCCAACAGTTTTAATACTGATATTTTCGCCCGGAGTTAAAATTACCATAATGTAATTTTTATCATCAAGCCTGAGCCTGAAGACATCGGTAGCAGTGATGGGTGCAACAAGTTTGAAGTTTCCTTTTTCATCAATTTCTGAAGAAACAAAAATCCATGGATTATTGCCGTTAAGGGTATCAAGATAAATTTGCTTGTAAGTGCCTTTATCCGTTAAGGTCCCATTTATTATGACAGGGTTTGCTGATTTCTGTGCCTGTGTTAATGAATAGAACAAGACTGATATTATGATCAGTATGAGGCTTTTAGGTGGTAGATTCATAGAATTGATTGGTGTAGTTAATAAGGGACAAAAATAGAGAATAAACTTATATAATTAAGGATTGTAATTTGTTCTATTCGTTAAAAGATCAAAATAGCTTAAATACCGGGCCAAATGGAATATAAGAATTCTGAAATTAAGGTTCTACCACCAATCGAATGGGATTTTGCTCCCGGGGGCCAGAAGACAGAAGACCGAAGACCGAAGACAGAAGACCCCGCGCAATTGAAATTACTTAAACCATTGGAAAACAGGTAAAATAAGTCAACTGTCACTAATTCTGCTACTTGTAATGAAAAAAAAATTCTTTGGACTAAATTCCGACTACCGACTACCGACTTCCGACTCCCGACTTCTGACTCCCGACTCCCGACTTCCGACTTCCGACCAACTATATTAACAGCAGATTCAAAATTAATAAGATTCTTTGATCTGATACTGCAGCATATTTATATACATTTGCACTGTTTTTCGATTCACAATCTAACAAAATATTTCAATGCCAAAGATTTCGCAACGTGGCATGCAGATGCCTGCTTCACCTATCCGCAAACTGGTTCCTTATGCCGAAGCTGCAAAAAAAAGAGGAATAAAAGTATATCATCTGAATATTGGCCAGCCTGATATCAAAACCCCTCAGGTAGCTCTTGATGCAATACGCAATTACGATGAAAAAGTTATTGAATACAGTCATTCGGCCGGAAATGAATCCTACCGCAAGGCTCTGGCCGAAAAATACAGCAGCCGTGGTATAAATGTTGATCATAACCAGATACTTATCACCACCGGAGGTTCCGAAGCGATTCTATTTGCGATGTTCTCCTGCATGAATCCCGGAGACGAAATTATAATTCCTGAGCCATTTTATACAAATTATAATGCGTTCGCGTTAACAGCCGGTGTTGTTGTAAAACCTATTACTGCGAATATTAAAAATGGTTTTGCTCTTCCTCCAATCAGCGAATTTGAAAAAGCCATTACAGCCAGAACCAAAGCTATCATGGTTTGTAACCCGAATAATCCAACAGGTTACCTTTACAGCAACGAAGAATTGATGCAGTTACGCGACCTTGTTTTGAAACATGATCTGTATCTTTTTGCTGACGAAGTTTACAGGGAATTCTGTTATGGCGGTATGGAACATTTGTCGGTCATGAAGCTGGAAGGGCTTGAGCAACATGCTATTATGGTGGATTCCGTTTCGAAAAGATACAGTGAGTGCGGTGTAAGAATCGGGGCTTTGGTTACAAAAAACAAGGAAATTCTGCAATCAGCTTTAAAATATGCACAGGCAAGGCTTAGCCCGCCATCGTTAGGCCAGTTAGTTGGCGAAGCATCACTGAAGACTCCTGATTCTTATTTTATTGAAGTTTATGACGAATATATTGCCCGCCGTGATTTTGTAATTGATGAACTCAATAAAATTTCCGGTGTTTTTGCGCCAAAACCCAAAGGTGCTTTTTATGCAATAATAAGTCTGCCTGTCGACGACAGCGATAAATTCTGCCAGTGGTTGCTCGAAGATTTTAACTACGAAAATCAGACGGTTATGCTGGCTCCTGCATCTGGATTTTACGCAACACCAGGCCTTGGAAAAACCGAAGCACGAATTGCCTACGTGCTGAAAATAGATGACCTGCGAAATGCAGTTAAATGTCTGGAAGAAGCACTGAAAGTTTATCCGGGAAGAGTCTGAATTTGAAGATTTGAAGATCTGAATTGTGAGATTGGGAGTGGAGATAGATTTCAGATTGCGGAATGTGGATTTCGGATTAGTATGTAGAAATTGAGATTTACTATTCCCGGTCAGCTTTGATTCCCTAACCCCCAAGCCCTAAACCCTAACCCCTTTTAATAAAAATGAGCATTTTTCCGTTAAATGATGAGTTTTCATAGTGACACAATGTAGAAATTGCGATTTACTATTCCCGGTTAGGTTTGATTTACCAACCCCTAACCCCTAAAACCTAAACTGGACAAGCCAGA
>Ga0105047_10012482_pt1 | contig 13664 bp, 4 predicted proteins | sample MAT04_FD_78384 | JGI IMG/M metagenome (GOLD analysis project Ga0105047, IMG submission 78384) | Freshwater microbial communities from Lake Fryxell liftoff mats and glacier meltwater in Antarctica - MAT-04 (megahit assembly) | ecosystem: Environmental > Aquatic > Freshwater > Ice > Liftoff...
GCGCTGTCGACGCTCTACGTGATGAAGGAGCGCTACGCCGATCTCGCCGATCTGCTCTCGCGCGCCGGCGCACGCGACACGGCGCGCGTGACCGAGCTGCTCGCGCGGCTCGGCGAGGTGCTGCGCGGCAAGCTCGGCGACACGACGCGCGCGGCCCAGAAGTACCGCGACGCGCTGCGCGCCGACCCGAGCCTCACACTCGCGCGCGACGGCCTGCGCGCACTCATCGACGACGAAGGCGCACGCTCCGCGGCGGTCGAGGGGCTCGTGTCTGCGTACGAGGCGACGGGCGACTGGCGCGGCCTGCTCGAAGTGCTCGAGGCGCGGCTGCTTGTCGCGCCGAGCGACGCACATCGTGTGCGCATCCTCGCGGAGGCGGCGAAGCTGCGCGAAGTCGAGGGCGGCGACGCACCGGGCGCGCTCGAGGCGACGGCCCGCGCGTTCGTGCTCGCGCCGGACGATCGCACGCTCGAAGTGGCGCTGCTGCGGCTCGCAGCGGCCACCGGGCAACACAAGCTCGCGGCGCAGACGCTCGGTGAAGCGGCCGCAGCGAGCACTGCTGGCAGCCCGCGCGCGCTCGCGCTCACGCTGCAGCGCGCGAAGGTGCTCGCCGAGCAGCTCGGCGACTTCGAGGGCGCGCTCGAGGCGGCTGAGCTCGTCGCACGCGGTGAGCCGGCGCGGCGTGACGTCGCCGAAGCCGTCGTCGAGGCGGCGACGAAAGTGGGTCGCTGGGATGCCGCCGTCGCGCGCGTGTTCGCGCTCGCGCAAGAGACGGGTCGCGTCGACGAGCGTTTGCTCTCCGCGATCGAGGCGCGCGCGGCCGAGGCCGGCGCATGGGACGCGCTCACCAGCGCCGTCGCCGCCGCCACGCTCGGCGCCACCAGCCTGGGCGCGCCGCTGCTGCGCGATCTCGAGAAGCGCATCGCCGCGTGGCATCGCGACCAGCGCAGTGACGCGGCATCGGCGGAGGCCGCCTACGCGCGCGCCGTCGGGCACGATCCCGACGACATCACCGCGCTGCGTGCGCTCATCGAGCTGCGCCGCGCCACGCCGAGCGCCGCGCTCTACGACGCGCTCGTGCAGCTCGCCGCGCTGACGCCGAACGACGTCGATGCGCTGCGCGACGCGGCGGAGCTGGCGACCGGCGCGCTCGGCGATCCGATGCTCGCGCGCACCTCGCTGACGCGCCTCTACGAGCGCGCCGCGCAGCTGCTGCGCCGCGGCGGTGCGAAGGGCACGCGCGATGTCGGCGAGAGCGCGGCGTGGGCGCACGGCCAGCTGCTCGCGATGCTCGACGCCGCGGGCGAGACGCGACCGGCGTTCGCGCTGCTGCTCGAGGGCTCGACGCTGCCGCTGCCCGCCGAGCAGACGCGCGCCATGCGCGTGCGCGCGGCCGAGCTCGCCGCGGGTGCGCTCGGCGATCGCACGCGCGCCATCGATCTCTATCGCGCGGTGCTCGAAGAGGCGCCCGGCGACACCAAGGCGTTCGACAGCCTCGCGGATCTGTTCGCGCGCGAAGAGCGCCTCGCGGATCTGCTCGCGCTGCGCAAGCTGGAGCTCGGCGCGGCGACGGACGCAGAGCGCAAGCTGACGCTGCGGCTCGATATTGCGCGGCTCGTCGGCGAGATCGAGTCGAAGGGAGGCCGGCTCGAGGCGCTCCGCTCGAACCTCGACGATCAGCCCGGCCACGACGCGTCGATCGCCGCGATCTCCCGTGTTTTGCGGGACAAGCACGCGTTCGGCGAGCTCGCCGAGCTGCTGTCGACACAGGCGCAGCGGGTCGAGCAAGGCGGCGATGCGGGCAAGGCGGCGCGCCTGTGGAGCGATGTCGCCGAGCTGGTCGAGAAGGAGCTGCGCGACGTCTCGCGCGCGCTCGCGGCGCACCGCAAGGTGGTCGCGCTCGCACCGACATCGCTCGCCCTCGACGCGCTCGCGCGACTGCACACCGATCGCACCGAGCACCGCTCCGCCGTCGAGTGGCTGGAGAAGCGGCTCGCGCAGGCGGAGAGCGGCGAGCGCACTGCCGTCGCGCTGCGGCTCGCACGTGCACAGCTCGCGGCTGGGCAGAAGGATCGCGCGACGCAGCGCCTCGAGGCGACGCTCGCCGACGACGCAGCCAACGGCGAGGTGCGTGAGCTGCTGGCGGGGCTCTATCGCTCGACGTCGGCGTGGGCGCCGCTCGGCAAGTTGCTCGCCGACAGCACGGTCTACATCGAGGACGACGCGCTGCTCCTCGAGCGCGTCCGTGAGGCGGCCGACGTCTACGTCGAGAAGCTGAAGAAGCCCGAGCTCGCGATCCCGGTGCTCGAGACCGCAGTGAAGCTCGCGCCAGACGATCGCACGCTGAAGAGCATGCTGGCCGAGGCGTATCGCGTCGGCGCGCGCCTCGACGAGGCAAAGGACGTGCTCGAGTCGCTGGTCGCGGACTTCGGTCGACGCCGCACGCCGGAGCGCGCTGCGTTCCACTTCCAGCTCGCCATGGTCTTCCGCGCGAAGGGTGAGGTCGAGCACGCGCTCGAGCAGCTCGATCTCGCGTCGTCGATGGACGTCGGCAACGCCGTCGTGATGCTCGAGCTCGGCGGGCTCGCGCGTGAGTCCGGTCAGCTAGACCGCGCAGAGCGTGCGTACCGCGCGCTGCTGCTGCTGGTGCGCAAGCAACAAGACGACTCGCTCGATGCGGTCGGCGTGCCCGAGGTGCAGTTCGAGCTCGCCCGGCTCGCTGCCGCGCGCAAGCAAGACGATCAGGGCAAAGAGTTGCTCGAGTCTGCCGTCGCTGCGGCGACGCAGACGAGCGTCGAGACGCGTCGCTTTGCGCGCGCGCTCGTGTCGCGCGGCGAATACGACCTGGCGCGGCGTGTGCTCGAGCAGCGCCTCGCGCCGCTCAGCGAGCCGATCGATCGTGCGCCACTGCTCGCGTCGCTCGCCGATCTGCTCGAGCGACATCTCGAAAAGGACGGTCCCGCGCTCGACGCGCGGCTCGAGGCGCTCGCGGGTACCCCGTCCGACGACGCGCTCCACGACGCGGCGCGCGCGCTCGCCAAGAAGATCTCGCGCACCAAGGACTACGTCGACGCGGTGCACGCCATCGTCGAGCGGATGCGCCGCACCGAAGAGAACACTGCGGTCGCGCACGTGCTGCTTCGCCTCGGCGTCGTCATCGAGGAGGATCTCGGCGATCCCGCGCGCGCGGCCGGCCTCTACAAGCGCGTCGAACAATCTGGTGAACACGTCGCCGAGGCGTGGCTGGCGCTCGCGCGCGTCGCTGGCATCACCGGCGACGTCGCCGAGCAGCAGCGTGTGCTCGAGCTCGTCGTCGAAGAGGACCTCGGTGCGGCGACGACGGACGCGCTCTATCGGCTCGCCGAGCTGCGTATCAGCGGCGCGGCGGGCGCGAACGGCGAAGGCGCAGCGGCGCTCGCGGTCGCGCTCGACACGCTCGAGCGCGCGATCGCACGCGAGCCGCGCTGGGCACGCGCCGGCGAGGCGATGCGCGCGGCGACGGAAGCGTTCCCGACCGACGCGCGCACGCTCACGTTCTACGAGAAGGTGGCGCGCCAGGCCGACGACGCGCTGCTGCTGCTCGACTACCTCGAGCGCCGCGCTGCGCTCGACGACGCGACGCTCGCCGACATCCGCGAGGGTGTCGAGATCGCCGGCGTCGCGGGCGAGACGGCGCGCGCCGAGAAGCTGCTCGAGCGCGGTGTCGTCATCGGACGGGGGACCAGCGACGGGCTCGCGGCCTCGCTGTGGACGGTCACGCAGCTGGCCGAACGTCGCCGCGGCGCCGACGACATCCCCGGTGCGCTGCGCTGGCTCGAGGTCGCGCTCGAAGCGGCGTACCCGGAGGACGCGTTTGGCCTCGGCCTCGAACTCGCGCGCACGGCCTCGCAGCCGGGCGGCGATCTGGAGGTAGCCGCTGCGACCTACGAGAAGCTGAAGGAGCGCGACCCGGCCGACCGTCAGGTGTGGTTGCCGCTGCTCGCCGTGTATCGGCAGCTCGGCGACCGCAAGCGCCTGACCGCGCACGTGAGCGGCACCATCGACGCGCTGCTCGATCCCGCGGATCGAAACGCCGTTCGCATGGAGTTCGCCAAGTTCCTCCTCGAGAAGAAGAAGGACAAAGAGGCGACGGCGCAGCTGCGCGAGATCCTCGCCGAGGATCCCGATCACGCAGAGGCAGGCGCGGTGCTCGGCGATGTGCTGCAGCGCCTCGGCAGCTCGACCGAGCTGCTCGATCTGGTGCAGCGTCAGCTCGACGGCGCGAAGGATCGCAACGATCCGGAGACCGTCGCGCAGCTCACGCTCAAGCTCGTCGCCCTGTTCCAGGTCGAGGGCCGTCGCGACGACTCGATCGACGCGATCCGCTCGGCGCTCGACTTCGCGCCGACCGATCGATCGCTGCTCGAGATGCTGGTGCAGCTGGTCGGCCCCGACGCCAATCCGCGCGATCGCGCAGAGGTCATGGAGCGCCTGCTCGCGGTCGAAACGGGCGCGCCTGCGTCGACGCTCGCCAGTCAGCTCGCCGAGCTCTACACCAGCCTCGATGACGAGACCGGCGTCGAGCGCGCGCTCGTGCTCGGGCATCGCGCCGCCCCAGGCGACGAGGCGATCCGTCGTCGACTCGACACGTGGTTCCGCGAGCACAGCGATCTCGCCAGCCTCGCGGCGATGCTCGTGCTCGACGGCTCGCGCGACACCGATCCGGCGAACGCCGTCACGCGCTATCGCGAAGCAGCGACGCTCTATCGCGAGAACCTCGGCCAGCCCGAGCGTGCCGCGGAGGCGCTCGCTCACGCGCTCGTCTACCGGCCGCAAGATGCCGAGCTGCTCAGCGAGCTGGTCGCGTCGCTGTCGGCTGCGGGCGATCTGGCAGGCGCCGTCGCGCAGGTCGGCGCGGCGCTCGAGCGCACCAGCGATGGCGCCGCGCGCGCGACGTTGCTGCGCGAGCGCGCGAAGCTGCAGACACACCTCGGCGACGACACATCGGCAGTCACCGATCTCGAAGAGGCCTACGCGCTCTCCGGCGCACGCGCCGCGAGCGATCTCGCCAACGGTCTCGACGTCGCGCGGCGCCGTGCGGGTGAAGGCGGCGCGCTCGACTCGGAGCGCGGCCTCTCGTTCCGCCTGGTGCACGTGCTCAGCGAGAACGGCGATCCAGCCCGCGCACGCGAGGTGCTGAGCGAGTGGATCGCGCGCTCGCCCGACGACCTCGAGGCGCTGCGCGCGCTCGTCTCCGTCGACACGCAGAGTGAGCGCTGGGACGACGTGATCGTCACGAGCGAGCGCCTGGTGCAGCTCGAGCAGGGCGAAGCGCAGATCGATGCAGCCGTTCGGCTCACCGACGCGGCGACCAGCGCCGGCCGTCCGCCGGACGCGCGTGCGGGTCTCGAGTACGTGTTCGCCGCGCAGCCCGGCGACGAGCGTGTGCGCGAGCGACTGCGTGCGCTCTACGCCGCGACGGGCGCGGACCGCGAGCTCGCGTCCATCCTGCTCGCCGACGCCGAGGCGAGCCCCGATGCGCAGGTGCGCTTCGAGTCGCTGCGTCGTGCGGGCGAGCTGCTGGTGCGCTCCGGCGATCCAGAGAGCGCGCTCGGGCCGCTCGTCGCTGCGTACGATCTGAAAGCCGACGATCACGAGCTCACCGTCGCGCTCGTCGACGCCTACACGGCGACTGGCGCGCACGGCGAAGCGGGCCAGCTGCTCGAGGCGGCCATCGCAGCGCAGGGCAAGCGCCGCACGCCGGAGCTCGCCGTCCTACAGCACCGCATGGCGCGCCTCGCGGGCGCCGCGGGCGCGAAGGACACCGAGCTCGAGTGGTACAAGGTCGCGCTCGACAGCGACAAGAACAGCGGCGACATCGCCGCCGACCTCGCCGATCTCTCGATGGAGATGGGCGACACCGAGACCGCGCTGAAGGCGCTGCGCGCCATCACGCTGATGAAGCAGACTGGCCGCATGTCGCGCGCCGTCGCGTTCCTGCGCCAAGCGCAGATCGCCCACCAAAAAGCCGACACCCGCCGCGCCGTCCTCTGGGCGCGCAAGGCGAAGGAAGAAGATCCGAACCTCAGTGAGGCCGACGACTTCCTCCGCGAGATCGGCGAGCACAGCTGAACTGAACGCCGCGCTGTCGCGCTTCCGTGAGGGGAGCGCCAGCGGCTCTCATTCCCGAAACGTCGCTCGGTGCGCCACGTCACGCCGCGAAGCTGCCGCCGATCGGGCGCGCGTCTCACAGACAGCGCGCGCCGCCCTTGGCGCGACACTTGGTGTGCACGAGGCGCGCGCCGATGCTGTGAGTCGCGCGCGCGAACTCACCAAGCCAGCCGGTGAGCGTGCAGCAGAACAGCCCGTCCGGCGAAGCCGCGCGTAAAGTAGATCGCCGAGCCGATGCGCCATGTTTCGCGATACCAGACAGATCGCTGGGTGTGACGTCACCGGCGTTGCACTACGCTGTCACGTGATCGCCGCTCCAGACGACGAACGAGCGCTACCGGAGCCCGCGCTCGACGCGGGCCCGCCCGCGGGCGCGCCGTGGGATCTGCCGCTCGCCGAAGCGCCTCTCGCCTTTCTCGACCTCGAGATGACCGGCCTCGACACGCGCCAGCATCACGTCTGCGAGCTCGCTGTGCGGCGCGTGCGCGGCGGTGTGGTCGAGGGGGAGCTCGCATCGCTGGTGCAGCCGCAGTCGGCGGTCGCCGCGTCGCGCGAGATCCACGGCCTCGACGACGCGATGCTCGCTTCTGCACCGACGCTCGCCTCGCTCGGGCCCGCGCTCGCCGCGCTGCTCGAGGGCGCGGTGCTCGTCGGGCACGGGCTCGCGGCTGACTTCGCGTTCCTTGCCGCTGCCGCGGAGCGCGGAGAGATCGCGCCCGCGCCGCTCTACGCGCTCGACACGCTGGTGCTCGCGCGCCGCGCGGTGTTCGTGCCGTCCTACCGACTCGGCGCGCTCGCAGAGGCGCTGAAGCTGCCGGCGCCGACGCACCGCGCGCTCGCCGACGTCGTCACCACCATCGCGCTGTTCGAGCACCTCTGCGCCGAGCTGCGCGCGCCGACGCCACGGGCGCTGTGGCAGGTGCGCGCCGGCCAGAAACGCGCCTCGATGCGGGACGACGTGCGCGCCGCGCTTGAGGGCGCCGTGGCGACGACCGGCTACGCGCGGCTGCGCTATCGCGTGCCGCACCGTCATCCGTTCGAGGACATCATCCGCATCGACAAGCTCGAGCCGGCGCACGTCGAGGGGAAGCTGCTCCGTGGCGGCAACGTGCGGCGCCTGCGCGGCGACCGCGTCCTCTGGGCGGTGCCCGCCGAGCGGATTGCGATATGACGCGTGAAGCCACCAACGACATCACGCGCGAAGCGACCTACGGCATGACGAAAACGAAATCACTTTTCGATCGATCGCCACGCAATACAACGACGCAACTCGGAGTTCGGGGAGGCACGATGACGACCTACAACACAGCGCGCGCGCTGCCGCTCCATATGACCGCCAGCGCACTCGCGTGTCTCGCGCTGTGCGCGTGCGGCGGCGGTACGGCTACGACCAGCGGGCGCACTGGCGCTCGCGCGGCCGGCGACACGGCGGGCCCGAGCTGGACCCAGCGTAGCGTCGCGGCGTACCTCGAGGGCGACCTCGCGCGCGCGTCGACCGCGTCCGCGAACGCGCTGCAGCTCGACGCGACGGACGCGCATGCGCTCGAGGTCGGGGCGCGCGTGGCGCTCGCGCGGCTCGATGGCGCGCGAGCGATCGCGGTGTTGGCCGACGCTCGATCCCCAGTGCTCATCCGGCTCCGGGCCCGCGCGCACGTCACGCAAGGCAATCTCGCAGCGGCGCTCGCCGACGTCGAGTCCGTCGATGGACAAGAGCCCGCCGATGGCTGGGCGGTCGCGATGTTGCCAGTGCTGCGCGCAGCCGCCGGGCGCCCTGGCTACGTGCTGTCTGGCGCCGCGGAGTCGACGCTCGCCTACGCGGCGCGTGCACCCGACGCGCTCACCACCGTGAGCATCGAGATCGACGGCCACGCGGTGAACGCGCTGGTGTCGACCGCGGCGGGCGCCACCGTCGTCGACGACTCCGTCTCGCGCACCGGCACGTTGCTCGCGCGGGTCGCGCTCGGCGCGCTCATCGTCGAGAACGTGCCGGCGCTGTCGCGTGATCTCGCCGATGTCTCGACGGCCGCCGGCGTCGAGATCGGCGCGGTGATCGGCGCGGATCTCCTCGTGCGCCTGCACGCGACGCTCGACGGCCCCGGACGCAGCGTGACCTTTCGTGCGGCCGCTGCGCCACTCCCGACGACCGGCGCGCAGCGGCTCGATCTGTTCGCGTTCGAGGGCACGCTGCTCGCGGTGCGCGCGTCGATCAACGACTCGCCGCCGGCGTTCTTCGCGCTCGACAATTCCGCGGCGCTCCCCGTCGCGCTCACCCTGCGCGCAGTGCGCGCAGCGGGCGTCGACGCCGCCGATCTCGAGACGCCGCCCGGCGCGCCGCCCGGCGTGCAGCTCTACACCGTGCCCGCGCTGCACCTCGGCAGCACCGTCGTCGAGCAAGTCCCCGCCGTCGTCGGCATCGTGCCAGAGGACCTCGCGCGCATCGCCGGGACACGCATCGACGGCATGCTCGGGCTGTTCGTCCTCGGCCAGCTGGTCGTGACGTTCGACCCCGAGGGCAAATCGGTCGTCCTGTCGCAGCCCGCTCCGCCAGCCGCAGCAGCGCCAGTGTCGGCGCGCTGAGCGCGACACGCGCGCCTAGCGCTGCACGGCGCGACGTTCACGGATAGAGCGACTCGATCCGCCAGCCGCCGCCCTCGTGCAGATACACGTCGCGCTCGTGCAGGCGGCTCTCGCGGCCTTGCCAGAACTCCACGCGGCTCGGCACCAGCCGATAGCCGCCCCAATACGCTGGGCGCGGCACCGCGCTGCCCTCGGGAAAGCGCCGCTCGTAGTCGACCACCGCCTCCGCCAGCACCTCGCGCGACGAGAGAAGACGGCTCTGCTGCGACGCCCACGCGCCGATCTGACTGCCGCGCGCGCGGGTCGCGAAGTACGCGTCGCACTCTTCGTCATCGACACGCTCGACGGTCCCCTCGACGCGAATCTGCACGACGATCGTCGGCCACAGAAACGCGAGCGCCGCACGCGTGTTCGCCGCGAGTTCCTGTCCCTTTCGACTCTCGCGGTTCGTATAGAAGACGAAGCCACGCGCGTCGGCGTCCTTCAGCAGCACGTAGCGAACCGACGGCGCGCCGTCCGCCGACGCCGTCGCAAGCGCGACCGCAGTGACGTCGTGCGCCTCGACGGCGCGCGCGCGCTCGAGCTCTGCATGAAAGCGAGCGATGGGATCGTAGAGAGTCGTCGGTGCGCTAGACATCGTGCGCGAATGTAGGCGCGGCGTGGGGCGGCGGCTAGGCGGCGTGGTGGAGGCCGCACGCATAGCAGCGGAATACCGCGGCGGCGCCGTCGCAGTGAAGACGTGCGTGGATTCGCGGCGCCGCCACGCCTTGCTCGACTGCCGATCCGCATGAAATGCTCCGCGGGGACGTGAACATCCTCGCGACGATCGAGGCGAAGCTGTCGCGCCACCCGCATCTTCACTACACGGCCGACGCCTGTTCGATTTCGGTCGATCCGCTGGACGACGCTGGATTCACCGTGTGGCTCTCCGTCAACGGAGACCGATACACGGTGGGCTTCGATGGATGGCACGAGGCGTTTCCGTCCGAAGACCAGGCTGTCGACTGCTTCGAACTTGGGCTCTTCGGTCGGTGTCGGCTCGCGGTGAGCTATCGAGGCGATACGGCGACGAAGTGGGTTCTCGAGTCGCGCGAGCGCGAGGACGGACCGTGGATCCCTGACAGCGAGACCGGCCGTCTCTTCGTCCCGTTCTGGCGTCGTGTGCGAGTCGTTCATCGGCAGAATCGGCTCATGGACTCCGGCACGCGCGCTTCGGCACTCGGGTCGACGGCGCGCCGCAGCGGTGCGCCGTAGCCGAAGTGGCGCGCGTGGCGCTCGCGCCGTGCACTGAACGACGCGCACACTCGCGCAGCGACGATCGCTCGCTGGCAGAAACCCTGCGCGCCGGCGAATCGTTCCGTGATAGCGTCCCGCCGGCCTATGCACTCGGCAGCGGACGAGCTCATCGCCCGACTGCGGCGAAACCCCGACGACTATGCGGCGTTCGTCGCATTGCGCGCGCACTACCACCAGCAGGGGGACTGGGCTTCGCTCGTCAACTTGCTCGAGGGCTGGGCGACGCGCGCCGCCGACCCGCGCGCGGCGGCGCAGGCGTTCTACGAGGCGGCGGATCTGGCGCTCGGCGCGCTCGGCGATCAGCCGCGCGGCGTGTCGCTCTACGAGCGGACCATCGAGCGCAGCCCCGGGCACGCGGAGGCGTACATGCGCCTCGAGGCGCTGGCGGAAGAGACCGGCGACACGCGTCGACTCGCGGAGCTGCTCGAGCGCCGCGCCGATTCGATGCTGCAAGCGGGCGGCGATCCGCGCGCGAGCGCTGCGCTGCAGCTGCAGCTCGGCGAGCTCTACGAGCAGCGCTTTCAGCGCGCCGATCGCGCGATCCTCCACTATCGCCGCGCGTTTGATCTCGATCCGCAGCTGGTGCCAGCGATCTACGCGGCGAGAGAGATCTATCGCAACGCCGGCAACCTGAAGGCGGCGGCGCAGCTCTACGAGCTCGAGGCCGCGGCAGAGACGGACCTCGCGCGACGCGTGTCGCTGCTGCGCGAGCTCGCGCACATGCGCGCGGAGCGGCTCACCGATCTCGAGGGCGCGATCAACGCGCTCGGTCGCGCGATGGGCAACGCGCCTGGTGATCTCGGCGTGATGCACGACCTCGCGACGATGCTCCTGCGCCGCGCGGAGAAACACGGTCAGTCGCCGGCCGGTGATGGCGACCGCCACCAGGCAGCGGACCTGCTCTACCAGATGGCGCAGAGCGTTCCGCCGGAGCACGCCGTCGCGTACGCCGAGTCGGCGCTCGATGCGGCGCCCGATCACGACGGTGCGATGGCGCTGCTCGAGCGCGCCGCGATGCAGATCTCGCGTCCGGATCTGCTGCCGGTGCGCTGGGTCGCGTTCCTGCAAGCGGCGTCGGATGCGCCGGGCGCGATGGAGATGCGGCGTCGCCTCGGCGAGGCTTACGTCGACGCGGGGCAGCTCGACGACGCGATCGTCTGCTTCGAGCCGCTGCTCGAGCAAGGCGACGCCGCGGCGGCGGAGCGGCTGATCGAGCTGTATCGGCAGGTCGGTCGCGGCGGCGATGTCGCGCGCGCGCTCGGCGTCTCGGTCGCGGGATTGCCGCCGGAGAAACGCGCACCGCGGCTGCGCGAGATGATGGACGTGCTCGTCGCGCAGGGCGATCGCGCCGGCGCATCGCAGCGCGCGTACGAGCTGCTGCAGGTGGATCCGGCGAGTCCCGACGCGCTCGCGTTCCTCGAGGACGAGCTGCGCGGTCGCAGCGCTTGGCAGGAGCTGCGCGAGCTGCTGCTCGCCGCAGCGCGCGTGCCGGGCCTCGCCGTCGATGCGCGCAAGCAGCGGCTGCGCGAGGTCGCGGCGCTCAGCGCCGACAAGATCGGCGACCTCGACGGCGCGGCGGGCGCGTGGCGTGCGGTGACCGCGCTCGACCCGGCGGACGGCGAAGCGCGCGGCACGCTGGCGAAGCTGCTCGAGCGGCTCGAGCGCTGGGATGAGCTCGTGCAAGTGCTCGAGCGCGACGCGATCTCGACGCTCGATCCGCGCACCAAGGCGGAGATCTTCCGTCGCCTCGCGCGCGTGCATCGCGATCAGCGGCAAGACTTCGCCGCTGCCGCGGAGTCGTACGAGAAGCTGCGCGAGCTGCAGCCGAGCGACGATTCCGCGCGCGACGAGCTGTGCGATGTGCTGCTCGATCTGGGCGCCTATCGCGAGGCCGTGCCGCTGCTGCGGCAGCGCATCGAGACGGCGTCACCGGTCGAGCGGCTGCGTCTGCTGCGGATCCTCGCGTCGGTGCTCGAGGAGCATCTCGGCGACGTCGAGGGCGCGTACGACGTCTCCGCGCGGCTGCTCGACGAGGAGCCCGGCGACCTCGACGCGTTGACGCGGATGGAGCGCATCGACGCGGCGGCTGAGCGCTGGGACCGCCTGTTGCAGACGCTCTCGTATCGCGCCGAGGTGGGCCAGCCGGACGAGCGCGCGCAGATCCTCGCGCGGATGGGCGCGCTCGCCGATCAGCGCCTCAGCGATCTCGATCGCGCTGCCGAATATTACGGACAAGCGCTCGATCTCGCGCCCGGCGATACGGCCGCGCTCGACGCGCTGTGCGACGTCTACGATCGCGCCGAGCGCTATCGCGATCTGGTCGAGCTGCTGCGCACGCGCGCCGACATGGAGTCGAGCCCGACGGTGCGCGCCGAGCTCTATCGGCGCATCGCGCGGATCCTCGAGTCGCGCGTGCGCAACGAGGACGCCGCCGCAGAGGCGTGGGTCGAGGTGCTCGCCGCCGGTGAAGACGAAGAGGCGCTGCGCGCGCTCACCGGCCGCGCACGTCGGCGCAGCGCGGCGGAAGAGCTCGAGCCGCTGCTGGCGCGCCTCGCCGCCATCGTGCCGATGGTGGAAGAATCGCGCGACCTGCTGGTCGAGCGCGCCGATGTGCTCGCGGTGACGCTGAGCCGCCCGGAGCAGGCGGTCACCGCGCTGCGTGACGTGCTCGATCGACTCGATGGCGTGCATCAGCCGTCGATCATTCGACTCGTCGCGCTCGCCGAGCAGCTCGCCGACGACGCGCTCCTCGCCGAGGGCCTCGAGCGGCAGCTGGTCGCCACAGAAGACGCGGGCCTGCGCGTGCCGATCGCCGAGCGCCTCGCCGATCTCTACGAGCATCGCCTGCGCGACGTCCCGCGCACGGTGAAGGCGCTCTACGCGTGGGCGGACGCGGATCTCGGCGATGCGACGCCGCAGCAGCGCTTGGTCGTGCTGCTCGAGCCGCTCGAGCGCTGGAAGGAGCTCGTCGACGCGCTCGACGCGCTCGCTGGGCTCGAGCAAGACGACGATGTCGTCGGTGCGCTGGTGCTGCGCTCGGCCGATCTCGCGTGGCGGCGTCTGAAGGACACCGACGGCGCGTGGCAGCGGCTCGCCGAGCGCGTCGAAGAGGCCGGCGATCTGCGCGCGGAAGAAGCGCTGCGTGCGCTCGCGCGGGAGACACAGCGCGGCGAGGCGCTGGTCGAGCTCTATCTGCGGCTCGCGCAGGCGGACGGCGCGGCGCCCGAAGTGCAGGCCAAGCGCTGGTCGGACGCGGGCGGCGTCTACGAGACGTATCTCGGCGACACGCAGCGCGCGCTCGAAGCGGTGCTGCGCGCGTTCGCGCTCGATCTGTCGGACCCGGTGCGCCTCGACGAAGCGGATCGCCTCGCTTCGCTCGCCTCGGCGTGGACGCGCCTCGGCCAGGTCTACGAGACGCTGCTGCGCCGTGCGGAGACACCCGCGCAGAAGGTCGCGCTTCTGGTGCGCCACGCGCGGATCCTCGACGAGAAGGGCGGCGACACGAGCGGCGGTCTTGATCGCGCGCTGCGCGCGTGTTCGCTCGCGCCGGAGGACGACGACGTCCTCGCGCTCGCCGAAGATCTCGCGCCGCGCGCCGGTCGCGCCGAAGAGCTGCTGGTCGTCTACGAGCGCCGCAAGAC
>Ga0105047_10012483_pt1 | contig 13664 bp, 8 predicted proteins | sample MAT04_FD_78384 | JGI IMG/M metagenome (GOLD analysis project Ga0105047, IMG submission 78384) | Freshwater microbial communities from Lake Fryxell liftoff mats and glacier meltwater in Antarctica - MAT-04 (megahit assembly) | ecosystem: Environmental > Aquatic > Freshwater > Ice > Liftoff...
CGCGCCGAAAGAAGCGCGGCACATGATCTGGCTTGCTGAATTTCGATGTGATTCACGCTTTTCGGTGTTGCCACCTCAAGCGATCACGCTCTAGCGGATCGCAGTCTGGCCCTTCGGCGCCACCTGCTCGGCTTCACCCCGCCGCAGCGAATTGCGGCCGCTGAACAGCACGATCGGCGCCGCAATAAAGACGGAGGATGAGGCGGAGATGAAGATGCCGAACACCATCACCCAGGCGAACCCCGCCAATGTCTCGCCGCCGAACAGCGCCAGCGGCAGTGCCGCCAGCAGCAGCGTGACCGAGGTGCCGAGGCTGCGGTTCAGCGTCTCGTTGATCGAGCGGTCCACCAGGTCCTGCAGCGGCATTGTCTTGAACTTGCGGAGGTTCTCCCGCATTCGGTCGAAGACGACGACCTTGTCGTTCGCGCTGAAGCCGATGACCGTCAAGATGCCCGCGATGGTCGTCAGGTTGAACTCGATCTGGAACAGGACCATGAAACCGACGGTCTTCGTGGTATCGAGCAGCAGCGTAATGATCGCCGCCACGCCGAACTGCCACTCGAAGCGCACCCAGATGTAGATCAGCATCGCAATCAGGCTGAAGCCCAGCGCCATCAGCCCTCCGCGGAACAGCTCGTCGGAAATGCGGTTGCCCACGGCCTCCACGCGCAGGATGCGGATGCCGGGCGCCGCTGCCTCCAGCGCACCGCGCACGGCCGAGACAACCTGCTGCGTCTGGGCTTCCTGTGCCGGTGCGGGCACGCGGACCAGCAGCGTGCTCTCGTCGCCGAACTGCTGCAGCCCGACATCGCCGACGTTGAGCCTGTTGGTCGCGAGGCGCAGCGCGTTGATGTCGGAAGGTCCTTGCGTGCGGACCTCCATCACGATGCCACCCTTGAAGTCGATGCCCTTCTCCAGCCCCGGGTAGAAGGCGCCGATAAGCGACGCTGTGGACAGCACACCGGACACGATCAGCCCTGTGACGGCGCCACGCATGAAGGGGATCGTCGTCACGTCGGGCACGAGGCGGAACAGCGGCCGCGCGAGGCGCTGGATCAGGCTGGCCCCCGGCTTCTCGACCACCGGCAATTCCTTGGGCTTCCGCCAGCGGTACCACCAGACAACCAGGAGGCGCGTCACCACCGTTGCCGTCCACATCTGCACGATGGTGCCGATGGCGACCGTGACGGCGAAGCCCTTCACCGGGCCGGAGCCGAACCCGTAGAGGCAGGCCATGGCGATCAGGTTGGTCAGGTTGGAGTCGAGAATGGTGCCCGAGGCCTTGGTGTAGCCGGTTTCCAGCGCATTGATCGGTGATCGGCCGTTCTTCACTTCCTCACGGATGCGTTCGTTGATCAGGATGTTGGCATCGAGCGCGGTGCCCAGCGTCAGCACGATGCCGGCGATGCCCGGCAAGGTGAGCGTGGCTTCGAGCAGCGAGAGGAAGGCGATCAGCAGGATGAGGTTGATTGCCAGGGCCACATTCGCGAACCAGCCGAACAGGCCGTAGGCGAAGCCCATGTAGACGAACACGAAGGTCACGCCGACGGCCAGGCTGATGACGCCCGCGCGGATCGCATCTGCACCGAGCTCGGGCCCTACCGTGCGTTCTTCGATGACGGTGAGCGGCGCGGGGAGGGCGCCTGCACGCAGCAGCACGGCCAGGTCATTGGCCGTGCGGACGGTGAAACTGCCGCTGATCTGCCCGCGGCCGCCGGTGATCGGTTCGCGGATGTTGGGGGCCGTGATGACCTTCTCATCCAGCACGATGGCGAAGGGGCGGCCGACATTGGCGCGGGTGATCTCGCTGAAGCGGCGCGTGCCCACGCTGTCGAAGGTGAAGTTCACCACCCATTCGCTCGTGCGGTTGTCCTGGCTTGCGCGCGCATCGGTCAGGTTCGCGCCATCGACCTCGACGCGGCGGCGAACGGCGTAGCGCTCGCCGGCCCGTTCACCGTTGAGGAACATGACGCCGGGCGGGGGTGTCGCGGCCTGGAGGTTCGCGGCCTCGTCCAGCAGGTGGAAGGTCATGCGTGCCGTGCGGCCGAGCAGATCCTTGATGCGCCCCGGATCCTCGACGCCGGGAAGCTGGACCAGGATGCGGTTTTGCCCCTGGCGGACGATCGTGGCTTCCACCACGCCCGTCTCGTCGATGCGGCGGCGGACGATCTCGATGGACTGCTCAACGGCGTTGGTCGCCTTGGCGCGCAGCCCTGCCTCGGTGACGGTGGCGGAAAGCAGGCCATCGGCTGCCAGCGTCACCTCGATGTCGGGCTGGGTGGCGCCGCCGCCGATGTTCACGGGGTTGGCCAGTTCGCGCAGGATGCGCTGCGCTGCGTCGCGCTGCGCCGGATCGGTGATGCGAAGCGACATGCGCCGCTGGTCGGGTTGGGCGGAAAGGCCGGTATAGGAGATGCGCGGGTTGTTCTGCGTCATGCCCCGCCGCGTGCCCTCGACCAGGCTTTCCAGCCGCTCGCGCAGCAGGACGGAGGTATCGACCTCGAGCAACAGGTAGGAACCGCCCCGCAGATCCAGGCCGAGCGCGATCTGGCGCACGGGCGCCCAGTCGGGGAAGGCCGAACGCGGCAGCAGGTTCGGCAAGCTGACCAGCGTGCCGAGGAGACATACGAACAGAATGGCGGCTGTTTTCCAGCGCGCGAAATACATCATGACGGCAACACGTCCCGATCAGCGATTCGGGCGGAAGATGACGAGGGGGAGGGGGGGATGCAAGCCTTGGCAGGAAAGGATAGGCAAGCCGGATGAATTCCCTGCGGATCGGCGTCTTCGGCGCGGGCCATTTCGGCCGCTTTCACACCCTGAAGCTGCGCGATGCGCAGCGCGCCACCCTGGCCGGGCTGCACGATCCTGACCCGGCGCGGGCGGGCCTCGTCGCGGGCGAGGCCGGTTGCCCGGCCCTGCCGGCCGCGGCGCTGTTGGCGGCCTGCGATGCGGTCATCATCGCGACCCCCACGCTCCATCATGCCCGCCTGGCCGAGGCGGCGCTGGCCGCCGGCAAGCATGTGTTCGTGGAAAAGCCGATCACGGCGACGCTGGATGAGGCCGATTCGCTCATCGTCCAGGCCGCACGCGCCGGGCGCGTGCTGATGGTCGGCCAGATCGAGCGGCACTCGGCCGCCATCCGCACCCTGCGCGAAAGCCTCGGCGGCCGCCGCCTCATGGCGCTGGAGGCGACTCGCGTCGCGCCCTTCCGCCCGCGCAGCCTCGACGTCTCGGTCGTGCTGGACCTCATGATCCACGACCTGGACCTGATCCTCTCACTGGTGCCCGCGCCACTGGCGGAGGTGCGCGCCGTCGGCGGATCGGTGATGACGGCGCTGCCCGACTGGGCGGTGGCGCAACTGCGCTTCGCCGACGGCACACAGGCACAGGTGACGGCGAGCCGCGTTGCCGTGGGCCTCGAGCGCAAGCTGCGCGCGCTCGGCCCCGAGGGGGAGATGCGCGTGGATTTCCTGGCCCGCAGCCTCGAATTCCTGACACCAGGCGGCGAGGTGCCGGTCGAACATATGAATGGCTGGGGCCTGACCCGCCGGAGCTGGACCGACCATGACAGCCTGGAGGCCGAGCAGGCCGCCTTCATCGCTGCCATCCTCGACGGCGCCCCGCACGAGGCCGACGGCGCCCAGGGCCGTGCCGCGCTCGATGCCGCGCTGCGGATCGAGGCAGCGATCGGCTGAGAATGGTGGCCAGCCCTGTCTAGCTGCGCCGCAACAGCTTACCCGGCAGCGCGCCGGTCGCGACCCCGTCGCGGTAGGTGACAATTCCGCGCTTGATCGTCGCGCGATAGCCCTTCGCCGCCTGGAGCAGGCGCCGCCCGCCAGCCGGCAGGTCATGGATCATCCGCGGTGGCAGCAGGCCGAGTTCCGCCTCGGCGATCAGGTTGAGGTCGGCCAGGTAGCCAGGCGCCACCACACCGCGGTCGAACAGTCCCATGGCGCGCGCCGTGTCGCTCGTCTGGCGCCGGATCAGTTCCTCCATGGCAAAGCCACGCTGGCCCCAATGCATCAGAACGAAGGTCGGGAAGCTGCCATCCGAGATGAAGCCGACATGCGCGCCGCCATCGGAAAGCCCGATGATGGCATTGCGGTGCCGCATGCACTCGGCTGAAGCATCAAGGGTATAGTCGGCGAAGTTCGTAAGCGGTGCGAAGATGAAGTTCTGCCCCTCGCCCTCCGTCAGAAGGTCATAGGCGACCTCCTCCGGCTTGTGGCCCTCGCGATCGGCCTGAGCTTCGAGGCTCTTCTCGCGCGGCGGCGCATAGTCGGGCGGCGCGCCGAAGGGGAACATGCGCGCCCAGTGCAGGCGCGTGATCAGCGGGAAGTTCGAGCCCGCCACGCGATCCTCGCCCAGAATGCGGGCGCGCAGCGCCGGGTCGCGCATCGCGGCGGCGCGTTCGGCGGGCGGCAGGTGGGCCACCTCCTTGTAGGAGGGGCAGCCGGAAAACGGGTTCTGGCTGCCGACGAGGCCGAGCAGGATGCCGATCGGCCGGGGCGGAAACACGGGCCGGATGTTGAGGCCGTTCGCCGCCGCATCATCGGAGAGGGCAAGGAGTTCCTTCCACGCCTCCGTCCGGTCATGGCGGGCGGTGAGCGAGAAGACGATCGGCCGGCCCGAAGCGGCGGCGACGCGGCGGACCATCGCGAACTCGGTCTCGGGGTCCGGCGTGTTCCAGTCCGACACCATTTCCAGCAGGCCGCCGCCGCCCTCGGTCAGGCCGGCGGCGATGCCGATCAGCTCGTCCTCCTGGGCCTTGAGCGTCGGCGTCGGGTCGCCGGCCAGGGTCTTGTGGCTGATGGTCCGGCTGGTGCTTGCCCCGAATGCGCCCGCCGCCGCGGCCTCGGCCGTCAGGGCGCGCATCCGCTCGATCTCCTCCGGCGTCGCGTTCTCAAGGCTGAGGGCGCGGGCGCCCATGACGTGCACGCGCAGCGCGCCATGCGGCAGGAGCGCGCCGATGTCGATGTCGCGCTCCTTCTTCTCCAGCGCGTCGAGGTATTCGGGGAAGCTCTCCCAGGACCAGTTCAGCCCCTCATGGAGGACCGGCCCGGGGATATCCTCCACGCCTTCCATCAGCGCGATGAGCGTCTCGCGGTCCTCGGCGCGGCAGGGCGCGAAACCGACGCCGCAATTGCCCATCAACGCCGTGGTGACGCCATGCCACGCGGAGGGCGCCAAATGGCTGTCCCACACGGCCTGCCCGTCATAATGGGTGTGGATATCGACGAAGCCGGGCGTGACGAGCAGGCCCGTCGCGTCAATCTCCTCGCGGCCCTTGGCCCGAACGTCGCCGACCTGGACGATCACGCCGTCCTGGATCGCCACATCGCCGGTGCAGCCCGGCGCGCCAGTGCCGTCGAGGATCCGCCCACCGCGGATGACCATGTCATGCATCACTTCGCTCCCCTGATCAGGCGGCCCGGCAGGGCGCCCGTGGCCACGCCGTGCTGATGCACCACCTGGCCGTTGCAGATGGTGGCCGCGTACCCTTTCGCCCCCTGAACAAGGCGCTTGCCCCCGGCCGGTAGGTCGTAGCGCATCTCGGGGCGCTGTATCGCAAGACCTGCAAAATCAATCACGTTGATGTCGGCCTTCATGTTGAGTGCGAGCAGACCGCGATCCCGCAATCCCAGCGCTTCTGCGTTATCCGCGGCGAGCCGCTTCACCACAAACTCTACGGGCAGGCGGCCGCCGCGCGCGCGGTCCCGCGCCCAATGGGTCAGCATGTGGGTGGGCGCCGAAGCGTCGCAGATGTAGCCGACATGCGCGCCGCCATCACCGAGGCCCATGAGCGTGTGCGGATGCGTTACCATCTCGCGGATCGCATCGAGATTGCCGTCGGCGTAGTTCAGCAGCGGCCGGTTGAGGATGGCGCGGCCGCCTTCCTCCAGCATCCAGTCGTAGCAGAGATCCTCCGGGTCGCGGCCGAGGCGCTTGGCCTGTTCCAGCACGCTGTCCTCCGGCGCCGGTTCGTAATCCGGCGTCAGCTTGTAGATGCGGGCGTAGTTGTTGAGCCGGGCACGCAGCGCGGGGTCCGGCGTGGCCTCGGCCAGGATGCGGGCGCGGCGGCCAGCGTCGCGCAGGGCCTCGGCGCGCTGCGCGATCGGCAGGTGCGCCACCTCCCGGAACCCGACCCGCGTGAGGAAGGGGTGCTGCGACAACTCCCAGCCGAACATCAGCCCGACGGGGCGGCCCATGACCTGGCCGGTGATCGGGATGCCCTCGGCATTCGCGGCGGTCACCTGGTCCAGCAGCCAGCGCCAAAAATCCGGGCGCGACTCGCGCTGGAGGAGGGAGAACGTCATCGGGCGCTTGGCGATGCGGGCAATCCGGATGAGACGCTCCCATTCCTCCTCCGCCGGGTCGTCGAAGTCGGAGATGAGCTGCATCCAGCCGCCGCCGAGGCCGGCCGCGATCTCGGCCAGTTCGATCTCGGCCGCGCCCAAGGTGGGCGTGGGCTCGCCCGCCAGCGTCTTGTGGGCGATGGCGCGCGAGGTGGAGAAGCCAAGCGCGCCGACCGCGATCCCCTCGCGTGCAAGGCGCGCCATCTCGGCGCGGTCCTCGGCGGTCGCGGGTTCGCGCTCGAAGCCGCGGCGGCCCATGACGTGGACGCGCAGTGCGGCGTGGGGCACCTGCGTCGCGATGTCCATGTCATAGGGGCGGGCTTCGAGGGCGTTCAGGTATTCGGGGAAGGTCTCCCAGTTCCACGGCAGTCCCTCGGTAAGGACGACCTCGGGCAGGTCCTCCACGCCTTCCATCAGCTTCACCAGCATGTCGCGGCTCTCGGGCCGGCAGGGCGCGAAACCGACGCCGCAATTGCCGAGCAGCGCCGTCGTCACACCATGCAGCGAGGATGAGAGGATTTCCGATGTCCAGGTCGCCTGGGCGTCGTAATGGGTGTGGATGTCCACGAAACCCGGCGTGACCAGATGGCCGGCCGCATCGATGGTGGGCGTGCCGCGCGGAACGACGAGCCCGCGCCCGATGGCGGCGATCCGCCCGCCGTCCAGGACAACATCGGCCTCGTAGGGTGCGGCGCCGCTCCCATCGACGATGGTGCCGCCGCGAATGATCAGGCTTGGCTCGGCCATGCTCGTTTCCCCTTTGCGCGCAGGATGCCACACGCCGTCTCGCGCGGCGAGGGTCAACCGATTTCGGCCTGGCGATCATCCGGGCTAAGGCTTGGCACGTGACACGACGCATGAAGTTCATCCTGGCCGCCGGGCTGGCCGCATTGCCGCTGCTGGCCATGGCGGCGGCCCTGCTGCTGTTGCCGCGCGTGGAGCTGGCCGGTTTCGCCGCTTCCCGCGCCAGCGCCGCACTCGGCCGAGAGGTCACGGTCGAGAGCCTGCGAATCACGCCAGGCGCCAACTTCGGCGTGACGCTGCGCGGCCTGCGCGTCCCGAACATCCCCGGCGGTACCCGGCCCCTGATGGTGGAACTTGCGGCACTCGATGCGGAACTGGCACTGGGGCCACTCCTGCGCGGCGAAGCCATGCTGCATCGCATGGCCATCCAGGGGCTCTCCGTGCTGCTGGAGCGCAATGCGGAGCGCCAGGCGAACTGGCATTTCGGCCCAAAGCGCCCCGCCGCCGAAGGCCCGCCCGACCGCAGCGGCCTGCCCGAATTCCGCGCGCTGCATGTGACTGGCAGTGAAGTCACTTTCCGAACGACCAGCGGCCAGATGCTGACCACGCGGATCGACGCCGCGAACCTCTCGGCCCCCGGCCCCCACAGTCCGGTCGAGATGCTGGTAGCGGGCAGCTACAACGCCGTGCCGGTGGTGCTGGCGGGCACGCTTGGCAGCATCGCCACGTTGCGCGACGCGAGGCTGCCTTTCCCGATCGACCTGCGCGCGACGGCAAGGGACACGGTGCTGACGCTGCGCGGTACCGGCACTGATCCGCTGAACTTCGACGGCATCGAGGGGGATGTTACCCTCGATGCGCCGACGCCCAACGCGATCCTGGCGATCGCCGGCGCGGGGGAGGCGCCGGCCGTGCCGCTGCGCCTCGGCGCGCGGCTGGAGCATCGCGGCGGCCTGTGGCGGCTGACCGCGCTCGAGGGCGCACTCGACGGACACGCGCTGAGCGGCGCGCTTCAGGAATTCACGGAAGGCAGCGGCGGGCAGGCCGATGCGCTGGCGGTGGATCTCGATTTCACGAAGCTGGATTTCAACCGCCTCCTCCCGCGCGAGGCCGGCCGCCGCAGCGATGACACCGACCTGCCGCTCGCCGTCGCCGCCCACCCCGATCCATTGATGGCGGTGAGCCTCTCCGTCGCCGACCTCACCTTTGCGCAGCTTCGCGCCACGGATGTGGAACTCCACGCTGCCGTGCAGCCGGGCCGCATCGCGGTGGAGCGGTTGGCGCTGCGCTCCTTCGGCGCGCGGATCCAGGCGTCCGGCCATCTGGAGGAGGTGGAGCGCGGCGTCGGCATCACGGCCGACGTGTCGATGAGGAGCGGCGACCTTGAAACGCTGCGCCGCGCCTTCGGCCTGCGCCCGTTGCCGCTCTCGGGGCCGATCGAGGCGCGGTTGGCGGTCACCGGGCAGGGGCGCACGCTGAATGCGGCGGCACGTGGCGCTCATGTCACGGCCGTGGTCGCGATGACGGGCGGCAACGTCGCGCGCGAGGTGATCGAGATGGCCTCCACCGACATCCGCGCGTTGTTCCGCACGGCGCGCGGCGACACGCGCCTCTCCTGCCTGCTGGGCGTCCTGGACATGCGCGCGGGCCGGGGCGAGGTGGCGCCGCTTCGGCTGAGGGCCGCGACGGGGACGATCAGCGGCCTTGCCAGCTTCGACATCAACCGCCGAACGCTCGACCTCGTGATCGGCAGCCAGCGGGCCACGACGGATTTCTTCGCGCTGGACATCCCGGTGCGGGTGAGCGGCGCCTTCGCCGGCCCCGCGATCCGGCCCGCGCAATGGTCTGCCAGCGGGCGGGCGCGGCTTTCCGCCGGGGATGCGGTGGCGCCGCTGCCGCCGGCGCTGCGGGATTATGCGCGGCGCAACCCGTGCTTCTTTGGGGGCGGGCGTTAAGCCGCCAAAGCCACGCAGGCGAAGCCCACCCGCGCCTCCGTCGGCACGCCGAACAGCGCAGTGTGCCGGGCGGGCAGGCCCTTCGGGAAGTGCTTCACATACTCCGCGTTGCAGGCGGCATAGTCGGCGCGATCGGTGATCAGCATCGTCACCTGCACGACGCGATCCAGGCCGCTGCCCGCCTCCTCAAGCAATCCGGCGATGAAGGCGAGGGCGTTGCGGACCTCCTCGGCCGGCGTGGCACCCCGGTGAATGCCTCGGGCCGGGTCATGTGGCGCCGAATGGCCGGAGACATAGAGCATGCCGCCCGCCCGCACCGCCCGTGTGAAGGGCCGCGCCTCGCCCGCCTCGGGCGGGTGGAGGAACTCGATCACGCCGCGCGCACCAGAACGTGCTTCTTCTTGCCGGCAGAGAGCTTCGCCGCGCCCTCGCGCAGGTCGCCCAGCGTCACGCTCATGGCCGCATCGCTCACCGCCGCGTCGTTCAGGCGGATGCCGTTCTGCGCGACCAGGCGCCGCGCCTCGCCCTTGCTGGCGGCGAGGCCCGCACTCACCAGCAGATCGGCCAGGGATGCGGGGAGGGACGCCGTAATGCTCGGCAGCGATTCGGCCGCGGCCCCCTGCTCGAAGGCGAGGCGCGCCGTCTCGGCCGCGGCCTCGGCGGCGGCGCGGCCATGCAGCAGTGCGGTCGCCTCGGTGGCGAGGATCTTCTTCGCCTCGTTCACCTCGGCACCCTGGAGCGCGCCCAGGCGCCGCACCTCCGGCATCGGCATGTCGGTAAAGAGAGCCAGGAACCGGCCCACATCGGCATCCTCGGCATTGCGCCAGAACTGCCAGTAATCGTAGGGCGAGACACGCTCGGCGTTCAGCCAGACGGCGCCGGCGGCACTCTTGCCCATCTTGGCGCCGGACGCCGTGGTGATCAGCGGCGCCGTGATCCCGAAGGCATCCTCCTGGTCCATGCGGCGCACCAGGTCGGCGCCCAGGACGATGTTGCCCCACTGGTCGCTGCCGCCCATTTGCAGCGTCACGCCATGGCGGCGCCGCAGTTCCACGAAGTCGTAGCTCTGCAGCAGCATGTAGTTGAACTCGATGAAGGTGAGCGGCTGGTCCCGCTCGAGGCGCAGTTTCACGCTGTCCATGCTGAGCATGCGGTTCACACTGAAATGCCGGCCAACCTCGCGCAGGAAGGGGATGTAGCGCAGCGGGTCCAGCCACTCGGCGTTGTCCAGCATGATGGCGGTGCCGGGCGCGTCACCGAATTCGAGGAAGCTGTCGAAGGCGCGGCGGATGCCGGCCTTGTTTTCCTCGATGCGCTCCTCGGTGAGAATCAGGCGCGTCTCGTCGCGGCCCGAGGGGTCGCCGATCTTGGTGGTGCCGCCGCCCATCAGCACGACCGGGCGATTGCCCGTGGCTGCCAGCCAGCGCAGCAGCATGATCTGCACGAGGTGGCCGACATGCAGGCTGTCCGCCGTCGCATCGAAGCCGATGTAGCCCGCGACCGGCCCCTTGGCGAAATGCGCGACGAGCGCCGGTTCGTCCGTCACCTGATGGACGAAGCCGCGCTCGCGGATAATGTCGAGAAAATTCTGAGCAGACATGAAACTCCGGACCCGATTGGCGTTTGGGCGAGCGGCGTAGCACACTCACTCCATGTTGAGAATCGTGGGCCTCATGAGCGGAACCTCGCTCGATGGGGTGGATGCTGCCTGGGTGGAGACGGATGGGGAGCGGGTGGGCCAGTTGGGCCCGGCGCTGACGCTGCCCTATGAGCCGGCGCTGCGCCGCGACCTGCGCAAGCTGCTGGAGATGGCGCCGACCCTCTCGCACGACGACGCCTTCCTGCGGGATTGCACCGCCCGGCTGACGGACCGGCACGCGGCCGCCGTGGCGCGCATCGCAATGGAAGCGGCGCGCGCTGGCCTGCCCGAGGCGGAACTCGTGGGCTTTCATGGGCAGACGATTCTGCACCGGCCCGTCCGCCCCGGTGACGCCAGCAACGTGCAGGGGATGACCTGGCAAATCGGCGACGCGCGGGCGCTTTCGCGTAGCACGGGCCTCTCGGTTGCGCATGATTTCCGCACGGCCGATGTCGCGGCAGGCGGGCAGGGGGCGCCGCTCGTTCCCATCGCCCATGCGGCCCTGGCGGCGGGGTTGCCCAAGCCGCTGGCTGTGCTGAATTTGGGAGGCGTGGGCAACGTCACCTATCTAGGCGTGGACGGGCAGCTTCTGGCCTTCGACACCGGCCCCGCAAACGGCCCGCTGGACGATTGGGCGAAGCGTTCCCTCGGGCGTGATTATGACAAGGACGGCAACCTTGCGCTGGCCGGGCAGGCGGATGGGGTGGTTCTCGGCCGGATGATGGCGCACCCCTACCTTGCGCGAAAGCCGCCGAAATCGCTCGACCGGCTCGACTTCGACCGTGCGCTGCGCGATGCGGGCGCGCAGTGTCTCTCGCCTCAGGACGGCGCGGCGACGCTCGTGGCCTTCGCGGCCGTCTGCGTCGCTGCCGCAGCACGGCACTTCCCGGAGCCGCCGCTGCAATGGCTGGTGGCGGGCGGCGGCCGGCGCAACCCGGCCATGATGCGCGCACTTTCCGCCACGTTGAGCGAGCCCGTGCGGCCGGTGGAGGTGGCGGGTTGGAACGGAGACGCGCTGGAGGCGCAGTGTTTCGCCATCCTTGCGGCGCGAACGGCACGTGGTCTGCCGATCAGCTTCCCAGGGACGACGAGTGTTCTCCGGCCAATGCGTGGCGGCCAGATCCTGGGCGGGCTTCTTTAGTCCACGGCCGACTTGCGCCGCACCGCGGGAGGTGCAGCCGCGCCGCGTTGCGACGTGCGGGCCACTCTCCGTGCAGGTGCATTTGCGGTTGCCGTCGAGTAGGTCACCCCAGCATCAGCGCGAGCGACGCGGTTGACCGCGGCCACTCGGAGAGCGGCGGTGGCGAGTGCGATGCCTCGGCTTGAAAGTTGCATGCTGATATATCCTACTTGATCGATCGGACATGGGGCTTCGGGGTGGGATTCACCAGCGAAATGCACCTGTTCAACATTGCAAATGCACCATCAGCCTTCTGGTTGCGCTGAAATGAGGCTGTGGCGAAATCAGAACGCGCGCTTGCCACCGCAAATGGCACCAGCGGATGCGATGATCCGAAGGCTCGGGCGGAGCAGCCCGCTTCCAGGCGGAAACGCCATCGCTCCGCAGCGACCGCGTCGCGGCCTGTCTGCCGACACCAAACCCAGGCGGCAATCAGAGGCCCGAGTTCGGCGCGTCGCACATGTAGCGGCTCAGGTGATAGGGCCGCGCGGCCAAACCGGAGCAGAAGCTGGCGACGACCGGTTCCAGCGCCTCGAACAGATCCTTCTGCTGCACCGCCGCCGCTTCCAACCGGGCGCGCGCCTCCTCCGCCTCCTCGGCCAGCTTCGAGACGTCGAAGAGGGTGTGTCGCCCGTCGCGGTAGACGAAGCGGCCGCCGATCATGACGTGGCGCACGCCGGTCGCGTCCTCGGCGTGGATCATCTGGTTGATGGTGGCGTTGTGCGGCATCCAGTGCATCTTGTGCAGATCAAGGAAGACGATGTCGGCCTTCATGCCGGGCGCGATCTCGCCAATATCGGTGAAGCCCATGGCACGCGCCGATCCGACCGTGCCGGCGCGATAGACCTGCTCGGCCGTCGCCCATTCATACGGGTCGGGCTTCTGGACGTGCGAGGTGAACGCGGCCAGGCGCATCGCCTCGTACATGTTGGAGTTGTCGCCGCTCGTCACGCCATCGGTGCCGATGCCGACATTCACGCCAAGATCGAGCGCACGCTTCAGCCGGAACATCCCATTGCCGAGCTTCATGTTGGAAGCCGGGTTGTGGGCGATGCTGGCGCCGCGGTCGGCCAGCAGGCGCAGGTCGTCTTCGTCGAGCCAGATGCCGTGCGCCACCGTGAATTGCGGACCGATGAGGCCGAGGCTGTCCATGTAATGCGTGAGCGTCATGCCATATCGCTGCATGCCGACGACCGCCTGCACCTTGCTCTCGCCCACATGGCTGTGCATGCCGACGTCGTATTTCCGCGCCAGGTCGCGGCAGCCGCAAAGGAACTCCTGGCTGCAATGATGCGGGATGGTCGGCGCCACGGCGAAGCGGATGTCCTCGGCGTTCCAGCGCCAGCCGCGCAGGGCCGCTTCCATGGCGCCCACCGTCTCCTGCCAGGGGCGCAGCCTGATCTTCTCGGCCTCCACGCGCAGACGATCGGGCAGGGCATCCATCAGGCCGGGGATCGCCTCGTAAAGCGAACGGTCGGCCACCATCGGCGCGATGACGGCGCGCATCCCGACCGTGCTGTAGGCGTCGGCCACGGCGTCTAGGCCCTCGGTCGAGGGCAGCGGCACTTCGGTGTAGAGGTCGTAGGCGGCGGTACAGCCCTTGGAAACCATTTCGGCGGCGCAGAGCAGCGCGGAGAGGCGTTTGTCCTGCAGGGTACGGTTGCCGCCGACCCATGGGGCCGAAGCCAGCAGTGTCTCGAGCGACCAGCGGTCCCCCTGGCCACGACCGAGGCCGCCATGGCCGTGGGTGTGGCCGTTCACCAGGCCCGGATGCAGGAGGTGGCCGC
>Ga0105047_10012484_pt1 | contig 13663 bp, 11 predicted proteins | sample MAT04_FD_78384 | JGI IMG/M metagenome (GOLD analysis project Ga0105047, IMG submission 78384) | Freshwater microbial communities from Lake Fryxell liftoff mats and glacier meltwater in Antarctica - MAT-04 (megahit assembly) | ecosystem: Environmental > Aquatic > Freshwater > Ice > Liftoff...
GCGAACCTCGCGCACCAGCTGATCGAGACGGGTGCCCGCCCACAGCGGCATCACGAAGTCGGGCTCGGGTCGATCATCGCGACGGGCCCGCACCACGAGGCCCCTCGCCACTAGGTCATCGATGGTGGGCTCGGCGTCGCCGGCATCGAGCGGCCCCAGTTGGGCCACCGGTTCGCCGTCGACCGTGATGACGATGCGCTCGCCCGATCCGGCCCGGCGAATCGCGGCCGCAAGGTCGCCGCGGAGCTCGCGGACGCCGACACGTCGCAACCCGGCTCGCTCGTTCTCTCCCATGTGTACGCAAGTGTACACATGGCTCGTTGCCCATCGCCGTGACGCCGGACAGACTGCCGTTCATGAACTTTGCCTTTTCCGAAGAACAAGAAGAGCTCCGCAAGGTCGTCCGCGACTTCCTGGCGGCCAAGAGCTCCGAAGCATCCGTGCGTGAGCTCATGGAGACCGAGTCGGGCTTCGATCCTGCCGTGTGGTCCCAAATGGGTGAGCAGATGGGCCTGCAGGGTCTCATCATCCCCGAGGAGTTCGGTGGCTCCGGCTACAGCTACGTCGAGCTGATCGTCGTCCTCGAAGAGATGGGTCGCCGCCTGCTGTGCGCCCCGTACTTCGCCACCGTCGCGCTTGCGGCCAACACGCTGCTGCACTCTGGTGACGAGGCCGCCAAGGCCGAGTACCTCCCGGGCATCGCCTCGGGCGACACCATCGCAACGCTGGCCTTCACCGAGGCCAACGGCCGCTGGGACGAGTCGGGCATCACCCTCGAGGCTTCGGGCCCGGGCGATGGCTACACGCTCACCGGCGAGAAGATGTACGTCCTCGACGGCACGTCCGCCAACCTCATCCTCGTCGCCGCCCGCACCGCCGGCGGCGTCAGCCTCTTCGCCGTCGACGGCGACGCCTCGGGCCTCACCCGCGAGTCGCTGTCCACCATGGACCAGACCCGCAAGCAGGCCCGTCTCACCTTCGCCGACACCCCGGCCAAGCTCATCGGCACCGAAGGCGGCGGTTGGGCCGTGCTCAGCCAGGTCCTCGACCTCGCGGCCGTGGCCCTCGCTGCCGAGCAGGTCGGTGGCGCCCAGGAGTGCCTCGAGATGGCAGTGCAATACGCCAAGGACCGCGTGCAGTTCGGTCGTCCGATCGGCTCGTTCCAGGCCATCAAGCACAAGTGCGCCGACATGCTGCTCGAGGTCGAGTCGGCCAAGTCCGCCGCCTACTACGCCGGTTGGTGTGCGTCCGAGCTGAACGACGAGCTTCCGTCGGTCGCCAGCCTGGCCAAGAGCTACTGCTCCGAGGCCTACTTCCACACCACCGCCGAGAACATCCAGATCCACGGCGGTATCGGCTTCACCTGGGAGCACCCGGCCCACCTGTATTTCAAGCGGGCCAAGAGCTCCGAGCTGTTCCTCGGCGATCCCACCTACCACCGAGAGCTCCTCGCTCAGCGCATCGGCATCTGAGGCTTCGCCCAGATGTGCATCGGCATCTGAGGCTTCGCCCAGAGGTGCATCGGCATCTGAACCGAGATGGAAGAAGGGCCCGGGGCGAATCGCCCCGGGCCCTTCTCGTTGTCGTGGAGCTGGTGTGACCCGCTACTTGACGATGGTTACACGCTGGATGTCGAAGGAGACGTTGGCACCGATGTCCACGGCCGCCGCGGTGAGCACGACCTGGGTCGCCTTCTTGGGGCGAGCCGACTTCGGCAGGCTGATGCAGAGGAACTGGGGGTTGGCCGGGCCGACTCCGGAGATCGCCGAGCGGTATTCCGCCTTGCCGATCTTGATGTGGACGCCGGTGATCGCTACCTCATTGCTCGTCAGGAACACACACACCCGCGAGTTGGCGCCGACCGAGATGGGGTTGGCGTGCCACATGCGCAGCTCGGGGGCCGTGGTGTCGGCCGTCGGGGCCGGGGCCGGCGCTGCGGGCGCCGGAGCAGGTGCGGGCGGCACGGTTGCCGGGGGCTGTGTGGCCGGCGGCTGCGTCACAGTAGCGGCGGTAGTTGGCGGCGCGGTGGCCGGGACGGTTGTAGTTGTGGTGGCGGGTGCCGCGGTAGTTGGCGTAGTGACTGCGCCGACGACGCCGGCGAGGACGACATTGCCGTATTCGGCTGGCGTTTCGTCGTCTCCGCGGCGATCGGTATTGCCGTAGCCGAGTCGACCATTGCTGCCGTTGCCCCAGCACTTCACGTTGGCATCGGCGAGCAACGCACAGGTTGCGTAGGTGCCGGTCGAGACTGCCGAGACGTTGCCGCCGACGTTGATCGGCTGCTGCGTGGTGATGGCCTCAGTGTCGCCAAGCGCAAGGTTTGGCGTTGCAAGGTCGGGGAAAGGTGAGCCGAGCCCGAGGTTGCCATTGGAGTAGCTGATGGTGACCGGCGGAACCGACGAGTCGTCGTAGCTGCCACCACCGGTGCCCCAGCAGCGCGTCGATCCATTGTCGAGCACCGCACAGGTGCTGTCGTAGCCGAGCGAAACGTTGGTGGCCTTGAGTCCGGCGCCGAGCTCGACGAGGCCAGTCGGGCTGGCGGCTTCGTCGTCACCGATGAAGTTGGTGTTGCCCAGTCCGAGTTCGCCGTGGTCGTTGCGGCCCCAGCAGAGCAGGGCACCGTTGTCGAGGATGGCGCAGGTGCTCTCGTAGCCGGCGGCAATCGCAACGGCCATGCGGCCGCCGAGATCGACCGTGGCACCGGGGTTCGCGGGCGTCGTGCCGAGGCCGAGCTGACCGACGTTGTTGGCGCCCCAGCAGGACACGTTGCCGTCGTCGAGGATGGCGCAGCTGTGGTCCCGACCAGAGGTGATGGCGGTTGCAGTGTGGCCGCCGAGGTCGACGTTGGGGTTGGCCGTGACCGACTCGTCGTCGCCGACGGTGACGTTGACGCCATTGCCGAGCTGGCCCGAACCGGCGCGCCCCCAACAGTTGACCGCGCCGCCGGTGAGGAGGGCGCAGGTACCGTGCCATCCGGCGCTGATAGCCGTGGCGGTGGTAGCGAGCGTGACGTCCGCTGTTGGCAGCTCGTCGTCGCCGATGTTGGCAACCGAACCGATGCCGAGCTCGCCGTCGACATTGAGCCCCCAGCAGCGCACCTTGCCAGTGCTGAGCACAGCGCAGGCGTGCTTGTACCGCATGGAGACTGAAGTGGCGGTTGCTCCGCCGAGGCCAACGGTGACCGGGTTTTCGTCATCGCCGATGTCGGCGGGGGAGCCATTGCCGTTGGCGCCGAAGTCGCCCGCACCCCAGCACTGGACGGCACCGGTCTGGAGTACGACACACGAGCCGGCGTAGCCACTGGCGATGGCTCCGGCGGTGAGACGGGCGCTACCAGTTGGCGAGCCGGCGGTTTCCGCGATCGCGGAAGGGAAGATCGAGCTGCCCGTGAGGGCCAACACCGTGGCGATCGTCGCAAGCGCGACGCCGATCACGATATTTCGATGAGTTTGACGCATGTACAGAGTCCTTCGTGCAGAGGGTCTCAGGATATGTACACAAGAGTCGGTATGTCATACAACTACTCGTACTGGGTAGAGATACCCAGTCATGTGCTGTTACACCTCGTACAGCTGCTCCTCGAGCTCGGCCATGTGCACCTCTTCGGTGCGGCTCGTCCCGGCGGTGATCCACGCCGCTCCGGCGGCCGTCACGCCCAGTACCCCGACGACCGACCACATCGGCATGGCGTTGTCCGACAGGTAGATAATCGGGCCGAGCAGCGCACAGAACATCGACCCAATGGCATAGGTCGCCTCATACGCGCCCTGCCCCGCGCCGCACAGTCCGTTGGGGACGGTCGCCCCCGCCACTGCCGCCTGCCCGGCGGTGTAGACCACTGAGTAGAGCAGTGCCACAGCGGCTCCGAGAACTCCGATGACGACCAGGTTGCGGGTGAATCCAAAGGCGACGACGAGCGGTCCGGCCACGACCAGCGCGGTGGTGCCGGCCCGTATCGGGCCGACGCGGTCGACCAAGCGTCCTGCCAGGGGCATGGCCGCCACCAACGGCACGAACAGGGCGACCATCACGATGGTCAGCTCGTTGTCGGTGCCGCCGAGATCCTTGAGGAAACGGGAGGCGATCGAGTCGAACGTGCCGATCAGCGAAGCGAATCCGAGGCCGATGAAGATGCCGGCCCGTGCCAGCGGGATGGAGAAGACCTTGCGGATCTCGGCCCCACCGCTGTGGGAGCCGAGGCTGGTTGGCTCGGGGATGAGCGTGGCCAACGGCCCGATCGCCAACAGGATGATGGCGAGCACCAGAAACGGCGTGTTGGGTGAGTTGAAGATCCCCTCGAGTTGCTTCGCCACCGGAATGCCGATGAGGAAGCCGCCGATGTCGGCTGCCCCGGCCATCGAGATCGCCTTGCCGGGATTCTCGGGATTGCGGCTGAGAATCGCCCGACGGGCCGACGGGATGAACGTGCCTGATCCCAGGCCCACGAGCATTCGAGCGAGGATGAACTCCCACAGCTCGTGGCCCAGCCAGAACCACAACATGCCGGCGGCTGCGGTAGCGAGGCCGAACCAGAGCAGATGGCGGGTATGGCCTCGGTCGGCGAACCTCGACAGGCCGAGCTGGCCGACGAGCGCCGCGGGAAATGCAGACGCGGCGATGAGCCCCAACCCGAACTGCGAGAACCCGAACTTGTCCTGCAGGTCGGCAAGCAGTCCGAAGATGGCTCCGTAGCCCATGGCCTCGGCCACGATGGCCAGCAAGAGCGGAGCATTGCCGAGTCGTTTCACAGAGGACCGACTCTACGGCCTCTTCGCAGATTCGGGCGCGCGCTGGAGGTGGGTAGCCTGGGGAGGTGATCTGGCTCTTCGTTCTCCTCAGCGCCCTGATCGCCTTTGTCGTGGCCGCTGTTGCCGTTGGATCGGTGACGGCCGCGCAGGCGGTCAAGGCCCGACCCGCGGTGTACGACCTCAATGAGGCCGTCAACTACGTGGGTGACCGGCTCGCCCCCGAGATCACCGCCGAGATCAGCTACGACGACGTGCGCCAGGTGCTCTTGTGGCACCTCGGCTTCCTCGAGGACAAGGGTGTGGCGTCGTACCGCACCGACGCTGCGGTCAACGCCGCCATGATCGTGGTCACCGATGACGAGCCCATCGCCTTCATCATCGGCAAGGCCGACAACAGCGACGTCATCCTCACCGATGAGCAGGTCGTGGCCATCCTCAGCGCCCAGGAGGGCTACTACCGCTCCATCGGTGCGTTCGGCCCCGAGGTAACCGGTCCCGACGACCCCGGGGCCTGAGCGAGGGCCTGCGGCCCGCGGTCCTGCGCTAGGTCCTCCGGCCCGCGGTCCTGAGCTAGGGCCTTCGGCCCCAGAAGAGAATCCGGTCGAAGGCGTAGAAGTAGGGGGAGCGGTCGCCGACCTCGGCGAGTAGGGCTTCGAGGTAGCGGCGTTCGAATTCGGCGTAGTCCCCCACGCTCAGGGTGGAGCGGTACAGCGCCAGGAGTGTGCCCCGCGTCCAGTCCAGCACCGCCGCGGTCGAGTCCATGATCATCGGATAGACCCGCATCACGACCGACTGTTCGACGAAGCCCAGCTCGAACAGCAGCTCGGCGTATCCGCCGGGGGTCAGCATGTGGTCGCTGCGCACCACGGGAACCTCGCCAGTGGTCCAACGGTCGGCGAAGTAGGCGTGGGCCGCAACGCCGTAGGCGACCTGATGGGACGGGTGGTCGAAGTTCGACGGAAGCTGCACCGCCAGCTGTCCGCCGGGTCGCAGGCCGGCCGACCAGCGCGCCAACGTGGCGCGATGATCGTCGGTCCACTGCAGCGCGGCATTGGAGACGATCACGTCATAGGCACCGGGCCGGTCGAACGTGGCGATGTCGCCCGATTCGAATCGCAACCGTGAGGCGGTGACATCGTCCAGGTCGAGGCCCGCTGCCGTGGTCAGCATGTGGGGGGAGCTGTCGATACCCACGACCGAGCCGGCGTCGAACCGGCCGACGAGCGTGGCGGTCAGGCGCCCGGTGCCGCAGCCCAGATCAGCAATGTGGGGATGTTCGACCGTGGGGCCGACCATGGAAACGAGGTCGTGGAACGGTCGGCTGCGCAGGTCGGCGAACTGCTCGTAGGTCTCAGGGTTCCAGTTCGTCGTCATAGTGCCTCCGCAGGTACAACTTGTATTGAACTTGTATTGTAGCGTGGCGGGCGGACGGACGCCAGGGAAAGTGGCGCCACGAGTTCGGGAGCTGGGCCGACGCGGCCTACGATGGATGCCATGAAGCGACTGGGAAAGTTCGAGCACAACCGCTACGTCGGCGACAAGCGCACCCAGGTCGTCTACGACATCGACGAGCTCGCCGATGAGTTCGAGCCGGTCATCGCCGAGCTTCTTGCGGCCGAGACCTTCCTCTGTTTCGGGCCCGACAACCTCGCCGAGGCCCGTAACCGCGGCTATCGCCTCTTCGCACCCCAGCGCTCTGCGCCGGTTGCCTGATCATCGGTTCGACGACATCTCCTGCGCCGCCGCCGCCCGCTGAGCAACGGAGTCCGATGGCCAACGCCGCGACCATGGACTACGTGCTCGAATCGGGCGGGTTCAAGCTGTCCGCACACCTGTCGACGCCGTCGTCGCCGGTCGGCCCCACCCCGGGCGTCGTGTTGTGCCACGGGTTCCCGGTGCGTGGTCGCGAATCGCCGGCCTCGGGCAAATCGTTCCCCGAGCTCGCCGACCGCATCGCCAACGAGATGGGCTGGATGGCGCTCACCATCAACTTCCGCGGCTGCGGCGGCTCCGAAGGCGACTTCTCGATGGGCGGGTGGATCGATGACATCCACGCGGCGGTCACGCACCTGCAAGGGCTCGGCGTGTCGGGCGTCTGGCTCGTCGGCTACGGCAGCGGCGGAGCCCTGTGCCTCGGCGAGGGCGCCCGCAATCCCGATGTTGAGGGTGTCGCCGCCATTGGTGCGCCGGCCGACTTCGACGATTGGGCGCGACACCCCCGGCGCCTCGTGCAGCATGCCCGAGCCGTCGGCGTCATCAAGACCCCCAACTTCCCGCCGTCCTTCGACGCCTGGGCGGCCGAGTTCCGCGAGCACACCGCAGTGGCCGCCGCCTCCAAGCTCGCGCCCCGCCCGCTGCTCGTCATGCACGGCGACAGCGATGATCTCGTGCCCAGCCTCGATGCCCGCGTGGTTGCCGATGCCCACGGGTCCGCCGAGCTGCGAATCATCGGCGGTGGTGGACACGAACTGCGACACGACCCGCGCGCCGTGGCCGTCCTGCTCGGATGGCTCAACCGCGAGCACAACGCCACCATGACGGTCGACTGAGCGTGCCCGACAAGTACTCCCCGACGCTGGGGATGTGATGATCACCGCACATCTCCACGCGACGCTTGTCCCGGCCAAGCCGGCGCGCGCCAGCCGTTTGGCGTTGTGGTCGATCGGCGCGCCCGGCGGCAGCGACGGGGACCACCATGGCGACGAGCACGGTGCCGACCAGGTGACGCTCGTGCTGCCGACCGCCAACGGGGTGCGGCGTCGCACGGTCGTCGCCCACACCGTGGCGGTGGGTGACGTCATCGACGAGCTGCTCGCCGTCGGCCCCGATGTGACCGCGTCCGTTGCGGCGTGGGCCCAGGTGGCAAAGGTCGCGCTGGCGCTCATCGCCCGCGGCCGCCTGCAGCCGGCCATATCGCCGGACGGAGTCGATCAGTGGATGATCAGCCCGCTGAGCGAACGGGATCGCCGTACCCGCGCCGAGCTGGTCGAGCATCTGCCGCCGGCGGCTCACTGCCTGCTCGTCGGCGACGGCACTCCGGTGCGCATGTTGTCGGCCGAGCGTGCCGTTGTGGACTTTTACCAGGCCGTTGCCGATTCGCTGCCACGCACCCCGGCTGCGGCTCTGGCGGTTGGCCAAAAGGAATGGGCTTCCGCAGAGTCGAGCGACGTCGCCCGTCTCCGGTCGGTCCTCGCCGGTTCCGACATCGCAGAGCGCACCATCGTGGGTCTGCGGCTGCGTCTGCCCGACTCCGACGAGTCGCCCTTCTTCGGTGACCTCCAGCTGCGCTCCGCCGTCGATCCCAGTCGGGTCGCCGAGGCCGATCAGTTGTGGTCCGGCGATGTCGAGTGGTTCGACAGTCGATCCGAGACCGACCTACTTCGGGCCATCCGTCGCGGGTCCTCGGTGTGGCCACCGCTGCGCCGGCTGCTCGACCAGCCCGAGCCGTCCTCGATCGAGCTCGATGATGACGAGGCCATGGAGCTCTTCGGTTCGATCGCGGTCGACCTGGGCGGGGCGGGCATCGAAGTGCTGGTGCCCACCTCGCTGACCAAGTCGCTCAAGGCCGAGGCTCATGCCGAACCGCCGCCCGGTGTCGGCGACACCCCCGGAGCGTTCGACCTCGCCTCGGTCTGCCAGCTCACGTGGCGCGCCACCATCGACGGCAAACCCGTGAGCGACGCCGAACTAGCGGCGCTCGCGGCCAACCGCCGTCCGCTGGTCAAGGTGCACGACGAATGGGTGGTGGTCGACCCGAGCGTGATCGCCAAACTGGCGCGACGCGAACGGCTCACCGCGGCGGATGCGCTCTCGGCCGCTCTCGGCGGCAAGGTCCTGATCGATGACGAACTCGTCGAGGTCAGTGTCAGCGGACCCATCAACGATCTCGCCAACCACCTGCGGCGGGCATCGAGGCCCGCCGAGCTGGCCGATCCACCCGGCCTCAATGCCGAGCTGCGTCCGTACCAGCGGCGCGGCGTTTCGTGGATCCAAGAGATGTCCCAGCTGGGCTTCGGCGGAGTGCTCGCCGATGACATGGGGCTCGGCAAGACCATCCAGGTGATCGCCCTCCTGCTGCACCGCGTGGCCAGCGCCGCCGACGGCACCGAAGCACAACGGGGACCCACCCTGGTGATCTGCCCGGCTTCGGTCGTCGCCAACTGGCAGCGCGAGATCGAACGCTTCGCCCCCCAGATCCCCGTGCGCTCCTACACCGGTGTCGAGCGGACGCTCGCCAACCTGGCGCCCGGCGAGGTCATAGTCACCACCTATGGCCTGGCGCGGCGCGACATCACCGAGCTGGCCGCGATCTCGTGGGGTCTGGTGGTGGCCGACGAGGCCCAGCACATCAAGAACCCCAACTCGTCGACGGCCAAGGCCCTGCGCCAGCTTCCGTCAGCCTCGCGCCTCGCTCTCACCGGTACTCCCGTCGAGAACCGGCTCACCGAGCTGTGGGCGCTGCTCGATTGGACCACCCCCGGGCTCCTGGGATCGGTCGACGCCTTCCGTCGTCGCATCTCGATTCCTATCGAACGTGACCGCGACGAGGAGGTCACCGAGCGTTTTGGGCGCATGGTGGCCCCGTTCCTGCTGCGACGCCGCAAGGACGACCCCACCATTGCGCCCGAGCTGCCGCCCAAAACCGAGACCGCTCATCCGGTGCTGCTCACCCCCGAGCAGGCCGGCCTCTACCGGGCGACGGTGGACGACATCCTCGAGCAGATCAACAAGGCCGACGGCATCACCCGCCGCGGGCTCGTCCTCAAGCTGCTCACGGCGCTCAAGCAGATCTGCAACCACCCGGCGCACTACCTGCGCCAAGGCGGTCCGCTACCGGGTCGGTCCGGCAAGCTCGAGGCGTTCGACGAGTTGGTCGGGGCCATCTCCGAGGCCGGCGATTCCACGCTGGTGTTCACCCAGTACGTGGCGATGGGTGACCTGCTGATGGCCCGGCTGGCCGAGATGGGTCTCGGGGCCGAGTTCCTCCACGGTTCACTGCCCTTGAAGCGTCGGTCGGCCATGGTCGACCGGTTCCAGGCCGGCGAGTTCCCGGTGTTCGTCATCTCGCTCAAGGCCGGTGGCACCGGGCTCAATCTCACTCGCGCCACGCACGTGGTGCACTACGACCGCTGGTGGAACCCCGCCGTCGAGAATCAGGCCTCGGACCGCGCCTGGCGCATCGGTCAGGACCGCCCGGTGCAGGTGCACCAGCTCATCTCGGAGGGCACGCTCGAGGAGCGCATTGCGGCGGTGCTGGCCTCCAAGCAGGCGCTCGCCGATGCCGTCGTGGGATCGGGTGAAGCCTGGCTCACCGAGCTCGGTGACGACGAGCTGGCCGAGCTCGTGCAGTTGGGAGAAGCCTGATGGCTGATCGCACGGTGTTCGCGTCGACGTGGTGGGGACGGGCCTGGATCGAAGCGCTGGAAGGCTCGGCGCGGCTCGATCCCAATCGACTCAGTCGTGGTCGCTCCTATGCCCGTCAGGGTGCGGTGGGAGCGCTGATGATCGAGCCCGGGATGATCCGGGCACGGGTCAGCGGTTCCCATGGCCGCTACTACCGGGTCGAGATAGCGGTGAAGACCATTGCGACCGCCGCCTGGGAACGCGTCGTCGATGCCATCGCCGCCAAGGCCGCCCACGCCGCCGCGTTGGCCGATGGCGACCTCGATCCGGTGATCGTCGACGACGTCGCTGCGGCCGGGGTCGACCTGCTGCCCGGGCCCGGCGACATTCGGCCCCATTGCTCCTGCCCCGACTGGGCCGAGCCCTGCAAGCACGCGGCTGCGGTCTGCTATCTGGTGGCGGCCGAGCTCGACCGCGATCCGTTCCTGCTGTTCGCTTTGCGGGGCCTCGGCCGCGATGATCTGAACGAGATGCTGGCGGCGCGCCGACGCGGCAGCCGGGGCACCGACAGCGACGGCCCAACACTGGGCGTTGTGGCATCGACGGCGTGGGAGGGTCGTCAACTCGGCGAGCCACTCGATCCGTTCCACGTCGACGTGTCGGCGCCGGCGCGCCCTGGCCGGCCGCTGTCTTGGGATGCGCTGCTCCCCGCTGATGAACGTGTCGACCCTCGGCGCGTCGATGAGCTGGCCGTCGACGCCACGATCCGCGCCTGGTCGATGTTGGTGGACGGCAGTCCGTCGGGTCTACGGGCGACCCCGCGGGGCGACATCGCCCGGCTGGCGGCGGCATCGCAGCACCCCAAGGCCCTCGCCACGCTCTCGGCGCGGGTTCGCTTGAGCGCACCCACGCTCCAGGCGTGGGCCGAGGCGTGGAATCTCGGCGGCGACCCGGGCGTCGAAGTGATCGCCGATGAGGACTCGTGGTCGATCGACCAGGACCGCCTCTCGGCCGGGCGCGACGCCCTGGTCGAGCTGGGCATTCCCAAGCGGTCGGTCGCGCTCAACTACGACAGCCTCGGCATGCCCAAGGGCGTGAAGCTCGTCATCGGGTTCGACGGGCTGTGGTACCGGCTGCAGGCCAAGGGCGGGGCTCGCGGAACCCGCGATCAGCTCCATCTGGCGGCTCCGCCGTCGAGCGACATCGCCGACATCGTCGAGCCCTGACCTTTTACCCCAGCCCCGACCTGGGATGTGCTCCTACTTGGCGGTGGGGACCTCGAAGCCGAACGGCCCGAGCAGCCACGAGGTGAGGTCGCCGCGATGGGTGCCGTCGACGAGGAACCGGGCGAACTCGCGGGGTGGCAGATCGAGGGCGTTGTAGGCCTCGCCGGCGGTGAAGAGGCCCGGAACGAGGGCGAGCACGACGGCGCCGACCGCCAGCGCCCCCAGCCGAGCCTGATGCGTGAGCCCGGCGAGGCGTGCCGGCATGAGCTGCTCGCGGCTGCGTACCCCGAGCACGGCGGCCCCGACGAGCAGGGGAGCAGCGATCAGGGAGTACACCCGGGTCTCGTCCAGCGTGATGAGCATGGGCAACACCGCCGCCGTCGCCGCCAGCCCCAGCGTCAACCAGGCCCGACGCAACGCCGATGGCCAGGCGGGGGAATCAGCAGACGGTCGGAGCGTCCGCCACGCCACCCACAGCAGACCCAGCCACAGAGGGCCCCACAGTGCGTAGATGATGAGCCCATCCGACTTGGCGTGATGCTCGATGAAACCCGAGACCCCCATGTCGAGGTAGTCGGTGCGGGGGCGATTGACGGTCATGTCGTTGACTCGCAGGTACACCTCGACGATGAGCCGACCGACAGCGACGCCGCCCAGCAGCGGGGCAAGCTCGGTGGCGGCGGATCTGAGGGTCGCGATCGAGAGGATCGGGGCGTCGCTCTCCGCCACAGCGGTGTTGGGGAGCGTCGCCGAGAGCGCCACTCGCACGACGGCGGCGATGAGGGCGATCCCGACGCCCTGTTCGGCGTGGGACAGCCCGAGGAGGATGGCGAGCACCAGCGCGGTCCGCCGCTTGGCCGCAACGACCACGCCGAGTGCCAGCGGGAAGGTGAAGGCGTCGGGTTGGCCCAACCACTCCATGGCCACGGTGCTGGCGGGCGCGGCGGCCAGCAGCACACACAGCAGGCGCGCCGGCCGGTAGCCGAACCGCCGATACATCGCCGCCACCACGGCGGCGCAGCCGAGCACGAGCACCGCCAAGTGCAGTCGCACGTACTCATGGGGCTCGGTCTGCCCCAAGACTCGAGCAAGGACCGGTCCGGGCAGGTTGGTCAGCAGGTAGTCACCGCTGAGCGCACCACCGAACGGGTTGCGCCCCAGCGTGGACGAGATGGCGGTGAAGAACGACAGGTTCGGCGACGCCCACAACCGGTTGCGCAGCAGCGCCACCAACAACGCCCCGATGCCCCACCCGATCAGCCGCAGCCGGTCATTGGGCTCGGCGGCCTCACTCGCTTCAATCAAGGCGCCTCTGTCTTGGCCTTCTTGGCCGCCTTCATCGCCTTCTTCCACGTGCGCACCTCGGCAAGGGATTCGGCGTCGGCCACGTCGGCCACCGAACGGGGCTGAGCGTCGCTGAACGGCGCGGCGGCTTCCTCCCAGCCGGCGGGCTTCTTGCCGAAGCGCTTGGCCAGGATCGCCATGAAGATCTTGGCCTTCTCGTCGCCGTAGCCCGGCACGAGCCGTAGGCGCCGATAGAGCTCGTCGCCCGAACGCACGCCCTTCCAGATGTTGGCGGCGTCGCCGTCGTAGTGCTCGACGACGTGGTTGCAGGCCTCCCAGGCCCGCTTGCCCATGGCTCCGGGGAAGCGGTGGATGGCGGGCTTGTCACAACAGATGGTGACGAACTCCTCGACGTCCATGGCGGCGATCGCCGCAGCGTCCAGCTGGCCGCCCAGCCGTTCGCGCAGGGTGTAGGGGCCCTTGAACGCCCACTCCATCGGCACCTGCTGGTCGAGCAACATGCCCAACAGCAGCGCCAACGGCTCGGTCACCAGCAGGTTGTCAGCCGCTGGGTCGCCGGTGATCGGGATCGATGCCTTCGCCATGGCCCGATTGTTGCAGAGCCCCGGTGCCGGAGCGATCAGGTCACGGCGTCCAGGGCGCCACGGACTCGGTGTCGATCTCGAAGCGGGTGATGGCCTGCTGCACCACATCCGCACCGATCCTGCCCTCGTCGCAGAGCTGGGTGAGCACCGCCACGACCACGTGGGGTGCATCGGTCTCGAAGAAGCGTCGCAACGCGGCGCGGTCGTCGGAGCGACCGAATCCGTCGGTGCCCAGCGACAGCCACGGTCGCGGCGACCATTGGGCGATCTGGTCGGGAACGGCTCGCATGAAGTCGGACACGGCCAGGATCGGCCCCGACGACTCGTTGAGCTTGCGGGTGGCGAGCGCTACTCGCTTGTCGGCCCCGGGATGCAGCCGGTTCCACCGCTCGGTCTCGAGGGCGTCCTCACGCAACGACTTGTACGAGGTTGCGCTCCACAGTTCGGCGCCGACCCC
>Ga0105047_10012485_pt1 | contig 13663 bp, 13 predicted proteins | sample MAT04_FD_78384 | JGI IMG/M metagenome (GOLD analysis project Ga0105047, IMG submission 78384) | Freshwater microbial communities from Lake Fryxell liftoff mats and glacier meltwater in Antarctica - MAT-04 (megahit assembly) | ecosystem: Environmental > Aquatic > Freshwater > Ice > Liftoff...
CCACGGCCGCCGGCCCCGCGACGGCCGCCCCAAGCAACGTATTCGGCGCGGACTACGGCGACGAGGCCAACGACGCGGCGTCGCAGGCAGGCCGTGTACTCCCAGGGGCAGCCATCCATCCCAACGCGCTGATGGATGAAATGCCTCGTTTTGGTGTATATTGTCCAGTGTGGCTGGATCGATGGAACAGAAGTTGTACGACCTTGCCGAAGACGACTATGGCTTCGTGACGACGCGCACGGCGGCGGCGGCAAACATCCCCGCTGGTCGCTTGGTGCAGCTCGCCGACCGTGGAACGCTCGAGCGCGTGTCACGGGGCGTATACCGGCTGGTGAGATTTCCTTCATCGCCAATGGATTCGTACATGGCGGCGACGTTGTGGCCGTCGGGCGTACAGGGCGTGTTGTGCCATGACACGGCGCTGGATCTGTACGACGTATGCGACATCAACCCGCATCGGGTGCACATCTGCGTGCCCACGACGCATCGCGTGCGCCGCGCGGTCCCAGATCAGTACATCATTCACCACCTTGACTTGGTGACCGAAGACGTTGCTGCGATCGAGGGTATTCCGGCGACGACCCTGGCGCGCACGATCGCAGACTGCTGCGCTGCCGACATTGGCACCTACTTGCTTGAGCAGGCGATCACCAACGGAATGAACCAAGGGCTGCTCACCCGCTTCAAAGCGCGGGCTGCGACCGAGTTGATCATGCGTCTCGGTGCAGGTGACGACGGTGGATGACGCGCTGCCTACGAAGTCGCACCTGGAGCGGCTCATCACCCGGCACGCCATCGAGTCGGCTGGGAATGTGTCGCGCACGCGTCGCTGGATCTCGACAATGGCGCTCGTCCAGGCCCTGCAGCGCGCACACGACGACGACTTCGAATCGCTGTTCGTCGTGAAGGGCGGTACCGCAATCGAGCTGCGCCTGCGTCAGGGCGCGCGCATGACCCGCGACGTCGATGCCACGTACCACGGCACCCGTCGCCAGCTGGGCCGCGGCTGGAGCAGGTGTTCGACGAACCTGTCAGTGGATTCACCATCACCGCATCGAAGCCTGAACCGATCGGGCAGACCGCGGCGGTGCGCGTCACGTGCAGGCTCGCCTGTCGAGCGCGACCATGGGGAACCATCGACCTCGAGCTCGCGATCGAGGAGCGCCCTCCCGAATTTGAGCTGGTTCCATCCTTCGACCTGGCAACGTTCGGCCTCCAGGGTCCCGAACGATCCAGCGCCGGCCACCGCGCTGGGCGCGCTCCACCCGGCAGGCACGGTCACATGCAAGGCGCCGTCGTTCATACCGTTTGTCGCAACCCAATCGACCAGACTGCTGCCGGAGTGAGCGACACATTGGTGTTGGGCGAAAACGTCACTCCCGTCACCGCGGCAGCCGATGCGACGCTCGCGCCGACCAGCATAACGCCAGTCGCGGCAAGCATCGCTCCTGCTGCAAGCAATGCACGCTGCACCGAACGTTGGTAGCTACGACAGCTGAAACTCCGCGTGAACAAATCCTCTTTCCGCGCCTTCGGGCAACGTGCAATAACGCGCATCGAATGTACGAGGCGATGGCGGGGTCGATTGAACAGCTCGCAATTAGAGCAGCGGCAGTGAACGTAGGAGGCTCTTCGCGGTTGCAACGCGCACGATGCGCTCACAGCCAACGAACCGGTCACCGACGTCTCCGAAGCAGACGTCGTCTCCGGTGCCACCGTTGACCGTGTCATCGGTGAGCCCGTCGATACAGGAAACGATGTCGCTGCCTGCATCACCATGCGCGGTTTCCTTGCCACCGGCGCCACATGTCACTCGATCGTTGCCGGAGCCGCCGCGCGTGTCATCGATGCCTTTTCCGCCGTCGACGATGTCGTTGCCCGCGTCACCGCGCAGCGTGTCATTGCCTGCGCCACCAAAGATCCGGTCGTTGCCGATGCCGCCGCTGAAGATATCGTTGCCCCAGCTGCCGTACAGTCGATCATTGCCGGCTCCACCCGACGCACGATCATTACCACCAGAGCTGAAGAACGTCTCACTGCCGGTGCCGCCGCGGAACACGTCGTTTGCAGCACCACCCCTGAACGTCTGGTTCGTAGAACCACCCGTCAGAATAAGCGGCGATGTCACACAGCTGGGCGGCGTGCCGGTCTGACCAGCGGGGCAGGTCGCCGGCGGCGGCGTCGTCGTCGCCGGCGCCGTGACGGTGATCGTAGCGGTCTTTGCGGTGCTTGCGCCTCCGGCGTTCGTCGCCGTGAACGTGAATGTCGCAGCTCCTACGAAGCTGGCGGCTGCCGTGTACTGGATAGTTCCTGCTGCGGCGTTCACCGCACCAACTGTGCCAGAGGTCGGCGCTGAGTCAATGGCGACAGATGTCGGCGAGCCTGTGCAACTGACGTTCACCGATACCGAGGCACCTTGTTGGACAGTCGCCGTGGCGTTGGAGCACGAGGGCGGCTCGACGTACGACGCGAACAGGAGATTTTCGTTATCGCGCCACCCGATGCCAGCTTGCCCAGCGGAGTTGGCTACGACAAACGGGTCGTTCAGATTGTTGAATGTGGGAAGGTCAACGATGCTGCCCGGCACGCCGTTCACTATGCGCACAGCCTGAATGCGGTCCGTCGCCGCTTCCAGCTTCCATACCGCGAATACCTGACCCGCGGCTCCACCCGCCACGACAAGATCGTTGACCCAGTCGCCTCCAGGACTGAACGGAGTGACAAAAGCCGCAGCAGAAACGACAGTGCCGTTCGTGACGCTCGCGTACTTCGCTCGGGCAGATTCATCCCACATCACATGCGCAATTCCCGCCGCGTCAACTGCAAGGGCCAGAACACTTGTGGAGGTGCCGGTCGCGCTGGGCCCCACATCTTGGGTAGCTCCGAGCACACCGTCAACAGATCGCACGTATCGGACGACGGCGCTGGGGCCAGCTTCCTCGATCCACGCATAGTGAACATTACCTGCACCATCGACCGCAACCCGGGGCACCAGTCCCATTTCGCCCCCGGAGAGCGAGGATGACGCTCCCAGAACGCCGTTCGTGGCAGTGGCTACCTGCGCTTCGCCGCCAGCCATGTCATTCCAGGCGATATAGCCAACACCAGCCGCGCCACCTGCAACTGTGACGCTCGAGCTGCTCCTGACCTGCGGAGTGAGAGTTACGGTGGCAGCAGGGATGCCATTGGGTGCAATATAGCGATAGTAGCCATCAACGGCTGACGTGTCCGGGTCCGGGATAGGCGTCGCCCACACGACATGCGTGCCACCACCGGCATCCACGGCTATCCGCATCGTTTGTCTGCTCGACGAGGGAAGCGCAACCGCCAATTCCGGAGCGGGAGTCACCACAGTTCCGTCAGACAGAACTCGTGCGTAGAAGATGCTGGAGCCCTGAAACCAGATGACATGCGCGATGCCCGATGTATCAACGGCGATCCGGGGATCGTCGACGGCATCTGTAACCACGAAAACCGGAGCCGCGGCAATGCCACCCGCGGAGATTCGACGATAGACCAGAACGTCACCGTCGACAGCGTCATAGTCTGTGTAGATCAGATGGGTGTTTCCGGCCGCATCCATCGCCGCCTCAGGAGAATATGCGTATGGGCTCGATAGGTCCAGCGACAACGAGAGCGGCGTCGTGAAGCCCGCATAACTCCGCGATGGCACGAGCACCAATGCCACCAAGGCTACGAGTAGCGAGAGCAACATTCCGGTATGACGAATTCGGGGCAACGCAGACAAGATATCTCCAGATCGGTTGGGGCTAACAGCGCCTCATGTGAGGTGAGAACTTGTGTGGCAGTGACGCTCGTACCTAGAGCAGTGGAAGTGAACGCAGGAGGCTCTTCGCGGTTGCAACGCGCACGATGCTCTCGCAGCCGATGAACCGGTCACCGACGTCTCCGAAGCAGACGTCGTCTCCAGCACCACCGTTAACGGTATCGCCACCCAGACCGTCGATGCAGGCAACGACGTCGTTACCTGCATCGCCATGTGCCGTTTCCCGACCACCGGCACCACACGTCACCCGATCGTTGCCTGAACCGCCGCGCGTATCGTCGATGCCCTTGCCGCCGTCGACGACGTCGTTGCCCGCATCACCGCGCAGCTTGTCATTGCCCGCGCCACCGTAGATTCGGTCGTTGCCCGTTCCACCGCTGAAGGTATCGTTGCCCCAACTGCCGTACAGTCGATCGTTTCCGGCTCCACCCGAGGCGCGATCATTACCGCCAGAGCTATAGAACGTCTCGCTGCCCTTTCCTCCGCGGAACACGTCGTTCGCAGCACCGCCCGTAAACGTTTGGTTCGCGGCGCCACCTGTGATGCGGGCTGGCTTGTCACACTTGGGCGGCGTTCCTGCGGTGCCTTCGGGGCACGTCGCGGCAGGCGGCGTGACGCAGTTGGGCGGGGTGCCTGTCTGACCAGCCGAGCAGACCGCCGATGCCGTCAGGCTCGTGGCAGCCGTCGCCGAGTTATTCGACGACGCTGGATCCTTCGCGCCTGCCCCAAGCAGCTCAGCCGTTGCCGTCACGTTCGCCGTCGACGGGAGCGTCAGGGCTGCGCCAGGCTGGTACTTCGCGACGATCGCAAACTGGCGCGATGCACCGTTCGCGAGGTTCGCGATCGTGCATGTCACGAGCTGCCCTGCGACGCTACACGCGTCCGATCCAGTGCCGCCCGACGACGACACGTACGTCGCGCCGGCCGGCAACTGCACCTTCACGCGCGAGCTGGTTGCCGAATCCGGGCCCGCGTTGGTGACAGTCGCGGTATAGGTCGCGTTGGTGCCGCCCGCGGCAACTGCAAGCGATGCGGGGCCGGTGAGCGTTGCGCCGAGGTTGGCTTGCTGCTCCGCCCTGACATGGAACATGACTCGGTAGTGGTTGCCACCGGCAAGCGGTGGCGCTGCGATGGCCGCGGTGTCGAGCACGTCGTCCGGCGCGACGCCGGTCAGCCCGGTGCCCTCCCAAGTGAATGCATACGCGTTGCCGGGCCCTGGAGCTACAGCCTCGTTGTTGAGCCAAGCGTAGCTGGCATTCGCTGGGCCGCGAAAGATCCCGGTGTGATTGCTGTTGTCGTACCCGTCAGTAGGATTCCACGCGCCCGTTGTAGGGTTGTAGCTGGTCTGCGGCGCGTCCGGCTCCACACAGGGCAGCACGTACCGGATCGGAGCACCGGATTCAATGGCCGTGATCGATGCCGTGCCGTGCATCTGATACCGCACGAGCTCGTGTGGCGCGCCACCTGGGCTGTTGGAACCAAAGAAGCGCGGGAGCTGACAGCTGTCCGCCGAGGCAAACGTCAGCTCTTCTGGTTGATCCAGCCCGTCAATCGTTGAGTTCGCCGTCAAAAAGTTGAACCCTCGACTTTCGTCGATGGCGTCGATGAACCGCACAGGAAGGGTGATGGTTGCACTGCCGTTAACCGCCACGGCGCCGGTGAACGAGCAGCTCCAATTCTGGAAATCGCCACCGTCGAAGGTCATCGTGCAGCTCGGGCTGGAGAGCCCGCCCGTGACGGTAACATCGCCGGGCTGGAACGCCATCTCGTAGTCATTCGCGGCATCTGTCGGAATTTCGAACCGGACCTCGACGCCGTGCGCGACACCCGTTGGGTCCGTCAGATGCGTGGGGTTCTGCAGCAGGAACCTGTACGTCATCACGTCACCGGCGCCGTACTTGACGCCGGTCGACTCACCGTCAAAGTCGCGGTACTCACCAGTGAAGTTGCGGTCAATCAGATCCGGATCGCCGACGTAGCCGCCGACGATCTGCAGGTTGGAGTTGTTGTCGTTCCATGAGCTGGTGACCATGTCGGTCGCGTCTGGCGCGTTGTCCGTCACGAGCGTGAAGTCGATGTCCGCAACTGTGTAGTCGAGACCGTCGGCTGGCCGCAGCGCCGTCAGCTGGACGGATCCATCCGCGCCACTCTGAAATACGAGCGGGGTGAGTGCGCATTCGTACACGACCTCGCTGACTGAACTAGCGAAGACGGTACACCGACCGCCACCCATGGGATCGTCATCCACTGTCTCGGCCGGGGTGCCATTGTCGAAATAAAAGCGCGAGTCCGAGCCGGCGTCCCACTGCAGTTCGCGCGGATCGAACCCGACGCGGAAGCCAATCAGGTTCGTGTCCTCACCACCCGTGTTTTGGATGGTTCCTGAGTAGAAAGCGTTGAGCGTGCCATCATTATCGTAGGGACCGCCGCCCGCGCCCTCGAACATGTCCAGCGTGACGGTCGTCGCGGCGGAAGCGGTGGTCGGGACACCACATAACACGAGCAGTGACGCGCACATGATGATCGCGTAGCGGAGCGAGTGTCGGAGGGTCATGGAGATCCTTAACGAGGGCTTAACGGAGCAGTTGACGGCCGTACACGAAGTGAGCCGAGACGCTCCTACCGCGACAGTACAAAGCGCAAACCGCTCTTCGGCGATCAAGCCCCGACGCCGCCTGAGGCGATCCACATGCCAAGCCCCGTCAGACGGGGCGCTCCGATGCAGGCTGGCTTATCCGGATTCCGAAGGCGTTCTCGTGGTCCAAAGAGCCTTTCCTTTGCCCGTAGGTCCTGGTAGCGCCGCGGACGTCGCGCGGGCACGAGCAAACCAACACGTCACACCATCCATTTGAGGGGCATCCATGAATGGAATGCACCGAGGTGCGCGGACACGCGATTCATTCGAATTCAGGGAGGCCCAAATTGCGTCTGAGCGGGGTCTGGGTCAGCTCGATGCGAGTGTTGGTGGTGGTGTCTGTTCGTGCGCGATCAACTCGATGATGCCGCCGTCGCGGGCTTGACCCGAAGCGAGCTGGGCATTCACTGTGTGTGTTTCACCAGCCGGGACGTCGTACGTGACTGTGCCAGCGGACGCATTTTGGATGGCGACGTCGATCGTTCCGGTGCAGTGAACGCCGCCGTCCGCGCATCGCAGTGACAGCGGCACGTGTCCGCGCGCGGATGCCTGGACCAATCCGACTGGAGGGGTGAGCGCTGAGTCAAATTGTGGCGCGCCCGGTGGCAGAGCTGGGGCGACGATGATCATCGTGCCGTTGGGTGTGCCATTGCTGGATGTGTCGAAGCAGCCGTCGAATTCAGCCGCTGGATTGACGACTTGGCGGCCGTTAGTGTCGACGATGTTGAGTTGGCCGACGGCCTTGGAGGACCCGACAGCTGTGTAGCAGTCGTTGCTGTGCACGTTCATCTCGACCTTGGCGCTGCCTTCGGGGCTGGGCGCGTGGGGATCGACATAGGCGACGCGGCATATCCAATCGCCTCCTGGCCCTTCGTCGGCGACGGCAGGACCTCCCTTGTCACAGAGCGCGTGGGTATTCAGTGAAACGGTTGTGACATCAGTGTTGCCGTTGATCTTGGACAGCGCGACGTAGCGGTTGGCGTAGGTGCGTTCGAGTGAGCGTTCGATACGTGAGCGTGTCACGTTCATGGAGGAACCAGATCCTCCACCGCTGCACGCGCTGAGCAGGATCGCACCGATCAGAAGCAGCACGGTATTGCGGAGGAGTGTTCGAAGTGGGTTCATCAGTTCATCCCGGGTAGTCGCGGCGGTGGAAGGCGGCGAACGCGATCACGATCGACACCACGCACCACACGAAGCTCACCGCGATGCCGACTTGCAGCGGCCCCGTAAACGCGGGCGCAGTGAACAGTCCGTGCCAGTTCTCCATCGGTGTTGTCAGCAAGAGCGGGCGAAGCGCTTCGATCCCGCCGAGCGAGCCAATAAGCTGCATCACTAAGCCGAGCGCGACGGGCGCTGCGATGCCGGCTGCGACATTGCGTGTGATGACGGAAATCGCCATGGCAAGGCACGTGAATCCCATCAGTGGGGCAGCCACGCTGGCCCAACTTTCGATCACGAGACGCGAAGCATCGTGTGACGTGATCACCTGACCGCTCAATCCGACGAGCGGCTGATGGCCTACCAACACCACGCTCGAGATGATGATACTTGCGGTGAGGATGACGTAGGCCACGAGCGCGAAGCCCACGGCCGCAAGCGCTTTGCCGAAAAACAGCTGGCTGCGACTGACTGATCTCGTCATGATCGTTTTCCAGCTGCCGAGCTGGTCCTCCGATGCGAAGATGTCACCCGCGACAACGGCTGTCAGGAGTGGCAGCAGCCATTGACCTGCGAATCCAAGTAGCAGCAACGGGATAGACCAGCCGCTGTCATGGATGAACCGGCCAAACAGCGTGTCTTTAGGGGGGCGCGCTTGGCTTTTGAGTAACTCAACAGCCAGAATCGGAACAACTGCGGCAAGCGCAAGCGTGATCGACGTGCGTTTTTGCGCCGCAAGTTTGCGCAGCTCAAACGACGTCACAGCCATGGTTCCAGGTGAGCGGTTCATGCGACTTCCTCCTGCAGGTCAGCTGCCTCAGTGAGCAGGAAGAAGAGCGTCTCAAGTGGTGCGCGGTCGGGCTCCAGCACACGCAGGCCGATGCCGGCAGTAACAAGGCCGCGCACGTATGCATCGAGCTGTCGGTCATCGGCATACACGATCAGCGCATCATCCTCGGTGGCCGCGATGCGTACCTCGTCGATCGATGACGCCAGTTCCCTTGCGCGAACGTTGTCGGTCGTTTCGATGCGGTACCCACTGGCCGGGGCGCGCTCGCGCAGCTGTTCGATCGAGCCGTGATAGAGCACATCGCCGGTGCGCATGATGGTGACGTTGTCGCAGATCTCCTCGACCTCCCGAAGGTCATGCGATGACAGCAGCACGGTGAGACCCTCAGCGGCGAGGCGCTGAATGAGCGTGCGCATGTCGCGGATGCCAGCTGGATCAAGCCCATTGGATGGTTCGTCGAGTACCAGCAGCTGGGGTGAGCGCAGGAGGCTGGCAGCGACTCCGAGACGCTGGCGCATCCCGAATGAGTACGTGGATACCCTGTCGCGTTGGCGGTCGAAGAGATCCACTGTGCGCAACACCTCGTCGATGCGACTAGGGGCAGCTCCCCCGTCGAGCCGTGCGAGGCCTTCGAGGTTGGAGCGTGCGCTCAGATAGGGATACAGGCTCGGGCTTTCGATGAATCCGCCGACTCCGTCCAATACACGCGGCCCATCGTCGCTCCACGAGCGTCCAAACAGCCGAATTGCTCCCTCGTTCGGTCGGATCAATCCGAACAGCATCCGGAGCAAGGTCGTCTTTCCGGCACCGTTTGGCCCGAGCACGCCGTACACCGTCCCGGCTTCGACCTGGAGCGAAACTCGATTGACCGCAGTGAGCTGGCCGTAGCGCTTGACCACCCCTTGCACGTCAACTGCCAGTGTCTGCTCCATGCCCGTCCAATCGTTTCGCGCCCTCAGCGCCTCCAGTTGCGACGAGTGCATAGGAGACTTCTTGAGTGTGACCGCTCAATGTGAAAGCAAGGTGAAGCCGGCGAGGAGACCTCTACCCCGCCAGCATGCGGGTAGGGTGCCCTACATGAGAGTGTTGATCGTTGAAGATGATGCGAGGCTCGCTGCTGTACTGATGCGAGCGCTCACAGAGGCGGGCTACAGCGTCGACCACGCAGCCAATGGAGCAACCGCGAGTTGGATGGGACGGGCAACCGAGTATGACAGCATCGTCCTTGATGTCGGCCTTCCTGACATCTCCGGCACCGAGCTGTGCAGCCAGTGGCGAGATGACGGGGTTCGTGCTCCGGTGATGATGCTCACGGCCAAGACAACGACGAGCGACAAGGTGCTAGGACTCGATTCGGGCGCCGATGACTATCTCGAAAAGCCGTTCGATATGGACGAGCTGTTCGCACGTATCCGCGCGCTCGTCAGGCGCGGTCCGGCGACTCAGACGCCAGCATTGGCGGTGGGCGATCTGCATCTCGATCCAGTCACGCGCGTGGTCCGGGTGGCCGGCAACAAGGTGGATCTTGCTGGCAAGGAGTTTGCGATCCTCGAGACGATGATGCGCCGCCCCGGTCAGGTTGTCTCGCGCTTCGATCTGCTGGAACACGCGTGGGACGGCGCGGACGAGCACAGCTCGAATGTCATCACCGTGTACGTCAAGAATTTGCGCGCGAAGATCGACCGCCCCCATGGTACGCATCGGATCGAAACAGTGCGCGGAATCGGCTACCGGCTGAACGTGCTCGATCCATGATGAGCACCATCACACGTCGGCTGACGGTCGCCTTCTCCAGCGTCATGATGGCGGTCTTGGTCAGTGGCGGAATGGGCGTCTACTTCGGCGAGCGCTTCTCGCTGGATAGGAACCTGCGGCGCGAACTCGACCGACAAGGTGACGAGATCCAACGCTTGGTGAATGCACCGAGCGTGTTGACGAACCGTGGCCTGCGCGATCGACGCGACAGCTACGTACAGATCCTCGATAGCACGGGCAGGGAGATTGCCGCCACGCGGCAATTGGCCGGCAAAGAGCTGCTCAGCGACTCGCAAATCACGCGAGCGATGCACGGCGTCCAATCGTTCCAACGAGGATCGATCACCGACCGCAAACACCATTCCTTCAGGATACGAACCGAGGCGGTCACCGACGGATCGCAGCGCCGGATCATCGTCGTGGCGATCCGGCGCGATGCACGCGACGAGGCGCTTCGGGAACTGCTCGGTCAGCTCCTTGGATTCGGAGCACTTGCACTGTTCGCGACCGTGCTGGTTGGCTATCGACTGACACGAGCGGCACTTCGACCTGTCGAGCATGTGCGCCGTCAAGCCGATGCGCTGTATCGGGGGCTCGCAACGGGCACGCTCGATGTTCCCACCAGCTACGACGAGATTTCGGCGCTGGCGACCACGCTCAACGAGTTGCTTGCTCGCGTGCAGACGACAGTGACGCGTGAGCGGCAGTTTTCGGCCGCCGTCAGCCACGAGCTGCGCACTCCACTCACTGCGCTCAAGGCAGAACTCGACCTCGCGTCGCGTGCCCCGCGAAGCCACAAGCAGCTGCTCACGGCAATCGGTGCGGCAAGTACAGACACCGAGCGCCTCATTCGATTGGCCGAGGACCTCCTACTCCTTCGCACGCCGGAGACAGGCGTACCGCAATCGCTGCACCAGATCGGTCGTGTCGTGATGATGGCTGTCAATCACCGCGCCGTTGACGTGCAGATGGATACCACTGCGGCGAACAAGCAGTTCTCCGGGAGCGACACCCTCGTGGTCCGTGCAATTCAGAACCTGATCGACAACGGTGAGCGGCACGGAGGAAGCAGCGTCCATCTTCGTGTCTCCTCCGATGAGGACTCCGTGCAGATACACGTCACGGATGACGGACCCGGATTCAACGACATCCGGCTAGATGCGCCGTTTGAGCCTTTCGGCCGGGGTAGCGGCAAGGCGTCCGGGACTGGCACTGGCCTCGGACTCTCGATCGTTGAGGCGATCATGCGCGCGCATGGCGGTAACGTGTCGGCGAAGAACGGCCCTCCCACAAGTGTTCGTCTGACAATCCCCAGTGCGACTTGATGCCGCTTCGAGCCTGGTCGCGGCTCAAGGCGTGGGCGTCCGCACTGCTGGCTGACATCCGGTTGCTTGCCATCGCAGTTCGCGATCCGCGCACGCCGTGGTACGCGCGAGCCATGGCGGTACTCGTCGTCGCATATGCGTTGAGTCCGATCGATTTGATCCCCGATGCAATACCAGTGCTCGGGTACCTGGACGACGCGATCTTGCTTCCCTTGGGTGTGAAGCTCGCGTTGCGCTTGATCCCGGACGAGGTACTCGAAATGGCTCGACACGTAGTGGGAGAGAAGTTGGATACGCAACGCGCTCGCGCCATCGGCGTAGTGCTGGTCATCAGCACATGGGCCGCACTAGCAACGCTCGCAGCGTTGGCTCTTCGGAAATAATCCGGCACTGCCCCCAACCCGGTTGACAACGGGGCGTGATGGTTCAGATGCAGATGGCGTTACACGCGTTTTGTTCCCAGGCGCGCCTCTGGCAGTGGCGTGGAGCGCGCCTCACCGAACGTGACGCCGCGCGTCAACACGCCGTCGCGCATGGGCGGGCGCTCCTGGCGACTGGTGAGGGCACTGGGCGCGGTGCCCCAGAGCTGATCGGCGATTGCATACATGGCGATGCCAGCGGCCATGGCAACGTTGAGACTGGTTTTGCTTCCGCGCATCGGCAGCTCGAGTTGGACATCCGCGTGCGTGAGGACATCCTCTTGCGCGCCGCGTAGCTCTTCACACGCAACGATCACCACGTCGCGGCCGGGTGGAATCACCAGCTCCGGCAGCGTGATCGCCGTCGTCTCCTGATCCAGCACGACGACGAAACGGTCGGCGAGCACGGCGCCGAGGTCCTCCGGCTCGGGCGCGTGACGCCACGGCACCATGTCGACGGCATCCAGCGCGACCTTGTCGATCCGCAGATCGGGCGGCGTGCCGGTGTAGCCGCTCAGCACCAGCTCGCTGACGCCGGCGCCGTCGCACGTGCGAAACAGCGTGCCGACATTCCTGAGACTGCGCACGTTGTGCGCCACGACGATGAGACGAGCGGGCTCCATAGGAACGGACGGTACCTCACTCGATAGCACGGAGCCACTCGCACACTGGTTCAGCGATCCCACATGTCGACCGTGCGCGCGCCGCGCCGCGCCCCTACTCGCCCGTCGCAAGCACTGCCATGCGGTAGCCCAGGACCGTGGCGCGCCAGCGGGGCGTCAGCCCGGCCGCATTGAGCAGCTTGAGCAACTCCTCACGCGTGTAGGCGCGTAGCACGGACACTGGGCCGTCGTTGCGCGTGAGCGGGTTGCGCGTGATGACTGGCCCGACGACTCGTGCGAACAGCCACGGATGCCACGCACGTATGAGGTCGTTCACGATGACGACCCGAGCACTCACGCGGCGCATCTCGGCAAGCACCGCCGTCGCGGCGGCAGGCTCGAAGTGATGCAGCATGAGCGAGCACGTCACGACATCAAAGGCGCCATCATCGAACGGCATGTCGAGCGCGTCGCCCTGGACGAACGCAATGCGGGCGGGGGAGCGGCGGCGGGCTTCCTCGAGCATGACCGGCTTGATGTCGAGGCCGGTGACGCTCGCATCGATGCCTTGCTGATACAGGTGATCGACCACGGCGTGCGGAATATCGCCCGCACCGGTCGCCACATCGAGCACCCGAAGCGGCCCGTCCGGCAGGAGACGCCGCGCCCGCGCATGGTCGATCGCACGCAGTGTGAGCCGATTGCCTCCCACGAACCGATTCAGCCTGCGCAGATCATTGAGCGCACCTGCAACGTCAGTCGGATCGACACCTTCGGCATCCATGTGTTCGGCGATGTCCACGCGGCACGGGGAGGGAAGCTGCATGCCGCAGAGTTACCCGGTAGCAATGCTTCTCAGCCGTTGCAGACCTGCGGGTTGTCGACGCACACCGGCGCTGAAGGCTCGATCGTCTTCGCGCGTTCGCGCTCGACGCAGCACATGTGTCAACGCACGACCGGCGCTGCTCGCGATGAGGATCGACCGTGTAGGTCTTCTCGCCGACGATCGGCCCGTCGAACACGAACCCGAGTGCCTCGACCCTCGTGCACACAAGATCGGACTGCGGTCGACAATGCTCGCGCGCGATGACGAGCGCTGGCCCGCGACCATCCTGCTCTCCCTCGACGCCGTCGCCACCCTCAAGGAGGGCGCGGGCGGACCCATCATCGTGCACGGCAGCGCCGCCGA
>Ga0105047_10012486_pt1 | contig 13663 bp, 18 predicted proteins | sample MAT04_FD_78384 | JGI IMG/M metagenome (GOLD analysis project Ga0105047, IMG submission 78384) | Freshwater microbial communities from Lake Fryxell liftoff mats and glacier meltwater in Antarctica - MAT-04 (megahit assembly) | ecosystem: Environmental > Aquatic > Freshwater > Ice > Liftoff...
AGGACATAAATGGTGATGGCGACATCACGGGCAGCGAAATGCTGCCCTGGGGCCAGGATGAATGCGTGCTCTATGAGGTGGTCGTCATTGCCGGACGCGAAGGCACCTTCGTGCCGGGGACCTACACCGGCGGCTACGCCAACGATTACTTGACGCCCGGCCCGCGCGGGATGGCTGTGGACGCCCAAGGCAACGTCTGGGCCGGCACTTACGGCACCAAGAAGTATTACTACCTGGACGGCTCGACCGCCCAGATCCTGCGCACCGTGGACGTGTCATCAGTGAACCACACGGCCTACGGAGCGGTCATTGATGCAAGCGGTATCCTTTGGTCTTCCGGGAATGACAAGAATCACCTTCTGCGCCTGAATCCGGCTGATGATTCCTTCTCCGTCTTGAACCTCGGTCACCTTGTTTATGGGCTTGGAATTGATCGGAACAACCACCTGTTTGTCTCATCGGCGGACAACTCGGGGAGCCTGTCGCGTGTGGACGTGCTTGCGGCGACAAAGGACTGGACGGTGCGCCTGTATAACGCGCAAGGCGTTACCGTCACTGATGACGGCGACGTGTGGGAAGCAAATTACGACCAGAATGTCGTGACCCGCCGGGCCAATGACGGTGCGCTCAAGGCCACCATTCCCGTCGGTAGCACCCCCTGCGGCATGGCGGTGGACGCCGCCGGCCGAGTGTGGGTAACTGACCGCGGCGACGAGTACATCCACCGCATAGACCCCGCGACCGATACCATTGACCTGTCGAAGCGTATCCTCAGCAGCGGCAGCCACTACGGCTACAGCGACATGACGGGCCTAGTCTCTCGCAACGCCACGACTCGCTTCGGCACCTGGACCGTGCGGCATAACTCGAAGGTGGAATTCACCCCTTGGAACGTGCTGGCTTGGCACGGCACGAACCTGGTCGTGACTAACATCGTCGGCAGTGTCACCAATGTCTTCACCAACTGCACGGTGCGCGTCCGCAGCTCCAACAACCAACAGCAATGGTCCGGCTGGGAGCGAGCCGAGAACGGCTATCCGCTTGCCGCCACGCCGCCCGGCCAGTATCTGGAGATCGAAGTCACCCTTCAGCAACTCTCCCCCGACGCCAGCCCCGTCCTCTACGACATCTCCGTCATCCCCGTGCCGCAAGGCGTGGCGGACTTGGAAGTCAGCCAATCCTGGTCCGCCGCCTACGCCTGGTGGCCGCTCACCAACCGGATCACAGTGATCAACCATGGCCCCGACGACGCTTCCGGCATCGTGCTGACCAGTCCCCTTCCGGCGGGCCTGACCTTCCTTTCCGCTTCCTCGTCACAAGGCAGCCTCGTCCAATCGAACGGCCTGCTCCGGTGGAACCTCGGCAGCCTAGCCAACGGAACCAGCTTGCAGGCGGAGGCGGTCGTGATGGCGACGAACACTGGCACATTCACGAACTTCGCGGGAGTGAAAGCCTATGACACCGACCCGCAGACGAACAACAACGTGGCCAGCGTGGTTGTTACAGCCGTCCAAGCTCCCTGTTTGGCAGTTCCAGCGGGATTGGTTGCGTGGTGGCCGGGCGAAGGTAATGCCAGCGACTTTGTCGGCACAAACAATGGAGTTTTTGTGGGCGCAGTGGCTATCGTGCCTGGCAAAGTCGGGCAAGCCTTGCGTCTCAATGGCCTGGACACCAGCGTTCATGTTCCCGCCTCCACCGGCTTGGATGTCGGGGCAGGAATCGGTTTCACAATCGAAGCCTGGATCTCGCCCACAGATCTTGCGACCCAACGGCCGATTGCCGAGTGGGAGGCTCCAGGGGGTGGCTTTGGAGTTCATTTCTGGCTTTCGGCGACCACCGGGGGCGGTGGTGCTGGCTCCCTGTTTGCGAACCTCGTAGACACCAGCGGGAACTACCATTACTTATCTTCGGTTCCGGCACTTTTGAGGAACAACACTTGGCAGCATGTTGCATTGACCTATGACAAAGCTAGCGGAAGAGCAGGGATTTGGTTGGATGGAGGAAGCGTGGCTTCCGCGAATCTCGGAACCTTTGTCCCGCAAACTACATCAGCACTCAACCTCGGACTCCGCACTTCCTACGGGCCTCGCTTTGCCGGCTCTATGGACGAGGTTTCTCTCTACAACCGAGCCCTGACGGCTAACGAGATGCAGGCTATTTACCAAGCCGGCGGCGGCGGCAAATGCAAAGGCCCTGTGGGCGTGCCGTTGACGATTGCCCCCACGCCATCGGGCGTGCTGCTGCGCTGGCCCGCCACCGCCACCGGCTGGCAATTGCAGTTCGTGGACGCGCTGTTCCCCGGCGTCGTCTGGCAACCGGAATCCACCCCGCCGCGGCTCACCAACTCCGTCTTCCAACTCACCCTCCCCGCCACCCACGCCCAGCGTTTCTACCGCCTCAAAGCGCCGTAGCCTGAAGGAATTGTTGTGACAACTCCCTGCGTTTCCGGTACATCAACAGCGGTCTTTGATTGCTGCTATGAAGCCAATCCGCATACCGCCGTATTGCTTGGGGCGCATGGCCGCCCGGCAGGTGGACCGCGAGCTGGTCGAGCAAGCGATTCGGTCGCCGGAGCAGGTGGTGCCGGACAAGGATGATCCGGCGCGGCAAATCCACCAATCCCGGTTCGTGGACGCGACCGGCCGGGACAAGCTGCTGCGGGTGGTGGTGGAAGAACACGCGAATGAAGTCTTGGTGGTGACGGTGTATCCTGCCTCAAATTTCAAACGATATTGGAAGGGCGAAACATGAAACTGCATTACGACCGAGAGACGGACACGCTGCTGATCGTGCTGACGAGCCAGCCGGTGGACGAGACGGAAGAAATTCGTCCCGGCGTCCTGGCGGACCTGGACGCGCAGGGCGCGCTGGTCAGCCTGGAAATTCTCAATGCCTCACGCAAGGTGGAGGCCTTCAGCCAATTGCTGAAGAGCAGCCCGGCTCCGGCGGTGGCGCTGGAGATGGCGTGAAGCGGCTGGGAGGCGTGCCGCGAACGCGAGGCAGGGCAGGCGATTTGCCAGGCCGGAAGCGAGGCCAAGGGCAAAGGCCCGGCGGAAGTGCTACTGCGCTGGCCTGCCACCGCCGCCCGCGGGCCATTGCCGTTTGTGGACGCGCTGTTCCCCGGCGTCGTCTGGCAGCCTGAATCCACCCCGCCGCTGCTCACCAACTCGCTCGACCAACTCACCCTGCCCGCCACCCACGCCCAGCGCTTCTACCGCCTCAAGGGGCCATAGCTCGCGTGGACTCGGAATCATCTCTTGACCCTCAGAGCCACTGAATCCGGTTCGCAATCTGGGCGGCTCGACCGTTCTGCTTGGGCTCAACCTTGTGGTTGCCAATCTGATCTGGGGTGGAGGAGGCCCATACCTGGCTGGCCACTGACCGTTGTGTGGGCGGTGACCAACGCAGGGGATGATGTTGCTCAGCCCACTTGGTATGCCGCCGTGTATTTCTCTACGAACGCCGACTTGGCCGGGCCAGACACGCCGTTGCGCCGCAGAACCGCAGCCTGGCCCTGGCCGTGGGCAGCAGTTATCAAGTGACCAACACGGTGACCATTCCCGCGAACGCCCCGCCGAGCTACTACCTCATCTTCAAAACGGACGACCAGAACACCATCTTTGAGGCCAGCGAGACGAACAACTGGCGGGCCTTCGGGGTGGGCCAATACCGCGAGGCGGACGGCGACGGCATTCCGGACTTGTGGGAGGAGGGGATGGTTGAGGGTTGAGGGTTGAGAGTCCCGATCCCGATGGCGACGGCATGCCCAACCTGCTTGAGTATCTGGCCGACACCAATCCCACCAACGCTCTCTCCGTGCTGCGCTTTTCCAGCATCGTCACTGAAGCCAACGGACTTCGCATCGAATGGCAAGGCGGCGCGGCAGCCCGGCAATTCCTGGAGCGGAGCAGGAGTGTTAGCTCCGCTGGAACGAATTGGGTGACCCTCTTCACCAACAACCCGCCCACGCCACTCCAGACCAATCTCTTTAACCCCGTCAGCACGAATCGCTCGCTGTTCTACCGGGTGAGGGCAGTGAGGGGGTAGGTCATTGGTTGAGGGTTGAGAGTTGAAGGTTCATGTCGATAATAGGGAGGGGCCAGGTTCAAACCCTGGTTCCTACCCCTATCGGTTTTTGCGCCGCCTCTGGCACGCGCCTAACTTCCCGCCATGAGCACGAGTGAAATGGTATTGGAAACGATGAAAGCGTTGCCCGATTTTCAAGCGCAAGCCGTCTTGTCGTTCGTCCGCGAGCTTTCCGCCGCCCCCGTTCTCAGCGCCACCGAATTGATGCGGCTGCCGCCGGCAGAACGGCGACGCATTTTAACGGGCCAGGCCCGTCAAGCCGAGGCGCTCTATCGGCAGAATCCTGAGTTGGTGGTGGAAGATGCCGACGCGCCACTGAGCTATTAGTAAGACGTGGCGCGGCGAGGTATGGGACGTGGAATTCCGGCCAGCGGTGGGGGCGGAGATCCAGAAGACCTGTCCGGCGGTGGTGATCAACGTACCTGAAGTGGGCCGCTTGCCGCTGTGCATCGTGGTTCCGATCACGGAATGGAAGCCGGCCTTCGCCCAGTTTTCGTGGTTTGTGCCGCTGCCGCCCACACCGGAGAATGGCCTCGGCAAGGATTCCGGCGCGGATGCGTTTCAGGTGAAATCCGTTTCCGAATACCGCCTCGTCCGCAAGCTTGGTCAAGTGACGGCAGAACAGGTCGAGCAAGTTGCGGCGGCCATCGCCTTGTGTGTCGGCTATTGAGGAATAGCGCCGGGAGCGTCTTCCTAGCCTGCCGGCAGGGAGGTCTCAGGGTGACAGCCGCTCCACCTTCCAGCCGCCGTCGCTCGCGCGGGTGAAGCTGAAGCGGTCGTGCAGGCGGCTGGGACGGCCCTGCCAGAATTCCATCCGCTCCGGCTTCAGGACGTAACCACCCCAGAACGGCGGCAGCGGCACGTCGCCGGGAAAGCGGGCTTCGATCTCTTTCCACTTCTGCTCTAGGAAGGCGCGGTCGGGGATGGGTGCGCTTTGGTCGGAAGCCCAGGCCCCGATGCGACTGCCGCGCGGACGCGACTTGAAATAGGTTTCGGATTCGGCCGCGGATACCTTTTCGACCTGCCCGGCGATGCAGACCTGGCGCTCAAGATCCTTCCAGTAAAAGACGAGCGCGGCGTGCGGGTTGCCCGTGAGTTCGCGGCCTTTGCGGCTCTCGTAATTCGTGAAGAAGACGAAGCCGCGCGGGTCGAGTCCCTTGAGCAGCACCGTGCGTGCGGACGGGCGGCCCGCGGCGTCCACCGTGGCCAGCGTCATGGCGTTGGGGTCCACGCTCCTGCCGCCGACCATCGTCAGGAAGGCCTTGTAGAAGGCGATGCCGACGCGCCGGAACCAGCCGCCCCCGCCGCCTGCAACCTCGGCGTCCGCGAACCAATGCTGGAACTGGACGAACGGGTCCGCCGCCAACCCGCTGCGTTCGAGCGTGTCGCGGGTGTAGTCCTTGCGGAGATCGGCGAGGGACATAGGCGGGCGTATTCCGTCTTGCGTGTTGCGTGGGGGGCAACGCGCGAGCGGTTAGGCGGTGGCGGCGGGCATCATGCCGGTCTGGCGGGCGTAGTTGAAAATGCCACCGGCATCCACCACCGGGCGCACGTCGCCCAGCGGCTTGAACTGAAAGACTTTGCCCGTCGCCTGCACGGTCGCCGTAGCGGCATCGAGGTCCACGGTTAAGACGTCGCCGGTCTTGAGGGCATCGCAGAGCCGCTCGGTGACTTCGCACGGATAGAGTTCGCCGGTGGCGACGCAGTTGCGGAAGAAGATGCGGGCGAAGCTTTCCGCCAGCACAAGCTGACAGCCAGCGGAGCCGAGGGCGATGGGCGCGTGTTCGCGTGAACTGCCGCAGCCAAAATTGCGTCCGGCCACGACGATCGGATAAGCGGAGTCGAGCGCGCCCGCCGGGATGTAGCGGGTCGCGTAGAGCGACTCGGGCAGGCCGCACAGCGCGTAGCTGCCGAGCTTTTCGTATTCCTCGGCGATGGTGGGCACAAGGTTCAGGTACTGCGCCGGGATGATTTGATCGGTGTCAATGTTGTCGCGGACGACATAGACCGGGCCGGTGAAAACAGATTGCATGGCCGGAGTGTGCGAGGGCGGGCGGGCGAATTCAAGGATGCGCGGGGGGCTTTCAAAACCTCAAAGCGGAGCGGCGTCTGGGCAGATCGCCGCACTCCTTTGCGCGAGAGAATTGAGTCGGCGGCGCTCTGCCGAGACGCCGCTACTCCGAAGGGGTATTTGAAAGCCTCAGGCGCAACGCCTGCCCCGGGCTCGGCCCCGCTCACCCGCGCTGGTTGCGGGCGCTGACTTGACCGTTGAGCGTCCATAGGTCGTAGAGCCAGCCGAAGCCCAGCAGGCCCCCCGTGACCAACCAGAGCAAGCCCGTGCCAATCTTCCCCTGGTAGAACCGGTGCGCGCCGAACACGCCGAGGAACACCAGCAGTAACCAGGCGACCGAGTAATCGCAATCGCCCGTCGCATACCGGCGATCCGCGGAGCGATCCAGCGACGGAATCAGAAACAAGTCCACGATCCAACCCACCAGGAACAGGCCAACGGTGAAGAACCAGATCGTCCCCGTGATTTGTCGCCCATAGTAAAAGCGATGCGCCCCCATGAATCCGAAGATCCAGAGCAAGTAGCCGATGGTTTTGCTGTGTGTGTCGGGGCGGTCGGACATCGGCGCAGAGTCGGGGAGCCGTCGCCGGTTGGCAAGAACCGGGCGTTAGCCGGGCTCCACCGCCGTTGCCTGAAGGGTGTCGGCGCAGGCTGAATTCCTCCCTCGCCCCGCGAGGAACGACTGGGGAGCGCCGCCGAACTCGGGCGCAAAACTCCCAGCAGCGCCCTCGCCAGCCGGCCCTGGTCCCAGCCAGCAGTTCTCAGTTTGACCCCGATCGCCTAAAGGCGGGATTCCCAACCCCGCTATCCGCTGCCGAAAGCCGTTTGGAGTCCCGGCTTTAGCCGGTTCTGGGCGCGACCCAGGGCCAACATGAGAACTGCTGGGTCCCTGCGGCGCAGCATTGACCCCGGAGGGCCACTTCTGCGAGCGTTCGCCCCGGATTGCCTGCCACCCCTGACATCGCCCCTGAAGTGAGCGCTGAGCCGCCGGATGCCGAACTCGTCCGGCGTGCGAAGGCGGGCGATTTCGCGGCCGTCGAATCGCTGACGACGCGCTACGAGGGCAAGGTCTTCGCCCTTGCCTTGCGGATGCTGCGGCAGCGGCAGGATGCCGAAGATGTGACCCAGCAAGCTTTCCTCAGCGCGCTGAAGCATCTGCCGGAGTTCCGCGAGGAGGCCAGTTTCTCAACCTGGCTCTTGCGCATCGCCACCCACGCGGCGCTGAAGGTGATCCGCAAACGGCGCGGGCTGGACACGATCTCGCTGGAAGCCGCCACCGAGGCGGCCAACGACGGCGAGCCGGTTCCGCACCCGGAGTACATCGCCGACTGGCGGGAGTCGCCCCAGGAATTGGTCACCCGCAACGAGACGCGGCAGTTGCTCGACGCCGCCTTGAACCAACTTGACGAGAAGCATCGGCTCGTCTTCCTGCTGCGGGATGTCGAAGGCTTTTCGGTCCGGGAGACCGCCGAGCAACTCGGCCTCAGTGAGGCCAACGTGAAGGTGCGTCTGCTGCGGGCGCGGCTGGCGCTGCGCGAGCGGCTGACGCGCGAGTTTGGTGATCCCAGCAAACGGCTGGAGCCTCACCGGCATTGAACGGGGGGCACGATGACCAAGCACGAAATCCAAAACCGGTCGCCCGCGCGCGTCGAACTCGGCGCAACCGTGAGGATCAAAGTCGCCGCTGCCCGAACTTGCGGGCATCCCGGCTGGGGGCTGCTCTCGGTTTTTCCCCGTAACCTCTCCGGCCTTCGCGGCTCAGAACTCCTCCACGACCGATGAAATGCGAAGAACTCCTGGCCCTCCTGAATGAGTACGTGGACGGCACGGTGGACCCGGCCATCTGCGACACGTTTGAGCAGCACCTGGCCGGCTGCAATCCCTGCCAGGTGGTGGTGGACAACATTCGCAAGACGATCACGCTCTACCGCGACGGCGTGCCGGTCGAACTGCCGCTGGCGTTCCGCGAACGCTTGCACGCGAGTCTGCGCGAATGCTGGCAGCGGCAGCAGGCCGGCGGCTCCGATGGCGCGCCGGGCGGTTCCCAGCCGCAAACCTGAAGGCGCTTGTTCGCGGGCTCCGACGCGGCGTAGGCACACCCGGATACACGACGCCACAAGGACGAGGAGGGCTGGAAAGTTGGCGGTTTCCGCGCCGGCCCGTAAGCGGGGGGCGGGGCCGGAAGCAGAGTGCTGACGGAGGGGAGACGATTGCTTGTCGGCAATTGGGGCGCGTGTTAGTTTGGCCGCAGACTGGACCTAAATAAATTTGAAAACCGTGGTGAAGTTGACCTCCTACGAACGTGCGGCGCAGACGGCGCTGGCACACATGGAAACCCTTCAGGATCGTCTGAATGATCCGAACCGCTATTCCGCCGACAAAACGATCAAACCCATCCCGTTCGGATGCACGGTGCCCGACGCCCAGACGGTTTGCCTGATGGGTGATTTCAACAATTGGAACGAGAGCAGCCACCCCATGCAGCGCCAGACCGATGGTGCCTGGCTATTGATGCTCCCGCTCGCGCACGGCCATCACCACTACCTCTTCGTGGTGGACGGCAAGCACGTCCTCGACCCGCGCGCCAGCGGCGTCGCGCGGAATCAGAAAGGCGAGCGGGTATCGCTGATGGGGGTGAGTTGAGCGGCGGGGGGAGAAATTCCGAGGGAACCTCGGCCTCTGGAAGATGGTTCTCCTTCGGGCTTCACCCACCCCGCCTACCAATACTCCTCGACGTGGAGCGTGCCGGACTGTTTGCCCTGATCGGGCACAAAACCGCGCGCCAGCAGCAGCGTCTTCACGGCGGAAATCATGTCGGGGTTGCCGCAAAGAAATACGTCTGACTGGGTGGGTTCGAGCGCGAGGCCGGCGGTGGTTTGCACGAGGCCTTGTTCGAGCAGGTTCTGGATGCGACCGGTGTGGCCGTGGAAGTGCGGATCTTCCGCCGGGCGCGTGATGGCCGGGAGATAGGTGAAGTTCGGGCACAGGCGGGCCAGGCTCTCCAGTTCGGCCCGGTAGCCCAGATCCCAACTGCACCGCGCGCCGTGCAGCACCACGACCCGGCGTTCGCGCTCGCCGATCAGCAGCGTGCGCAGCATGGACATGTAGGGGGCCAACCCAGTGCCGGTCGCGATCAAGATCAGTGCCTTGCTGGGCGCAACGCGGTCCAGCGTGAACACGCCGCTGGCTTTGGGGGAGAGGAAAAGTCGCCCGCCATGTCGCAGGGCGAACAATCTGGGGGTCAACTCGCCGCTGGTGACGAGTGTCAGGTAGAACTCCAAATACGCCCGCTCGACGCTCGACGAAGCGATGCTGTAGGCGCGGCGGATGAGCTTTTCGGGATCCACCGGCGGGCCTTCGGGCACGGCTTCCGGCACGCGCGGTTCACTGGCCCGCAAGCCCAGCACACCGAACTGGCCGGGAGTGAACGAGAACAGCTCGCCATCCGGTTGGACGCGGAGGATGACCAATTGCGGGTTGATTTCCTCCCGCCCGGTGAGGGTGGCGTTGTAGGTGATGGAGGACGGTGTGCTCATGAGTTCCCGATCCAGATCAAATCGGGCGCGAATCTAGCGCAGCCTCCGGGACTTGCTAGCCAGGAACTGCGTTGAATTCAGGCAGTGGCAGCCAGCGCGGAATCAGCTTTTCAGCCCGTGCCCGCTGCGTATCGTCCCGGCATGGATATTTACGACCACCCAGTCTGGCGGATGGCTTGTCAGCAGTTCGACCAAGTTGCGGACCACTTGGAGATGCCCGAAAGCGACCGCGACCGCATGAAGTACCCCAAGCGCGCCATGGTCGTCGCCGTCCCGGTCCACATGGATGACGGCGGCACGCGGCTGTTCACAGGCTACCGCGTGCAGCATCATCTCGCGCTCGGCCCGACGAAGGGCGGCTTGCGTTTTCACCCCGACGTGGCCTTGGGTGAAGTGGCCGCGCTGGCCATGTGGATGAGTTGGAAATGCGCCCTCGCCGGCCTGCCCTACGGCGGCGCAAAAGGTGGCGTGGCTTGCGACCCAGCGCAGCTTTCCTCGACTGAACTGGAACGCGTCACGCGGCGCTATACGCAGGAAATGATTCCGTTTATCGGTCCGCAAACCGATGTGATGGCACCCGACCTGGGCACGAACGAGCAGACGATGGCCTGGATGATGGACACCTACTCCGTGCATGTCGGCTGCGCCACGCCGAGCATTGTGACCGGCAAACCAGTCGGCATCGGCGGCTCGCTCGGACGCCGCGAGGCCACGGGGCGCGGCGTCGCCTATCTCATTAACCGGGCCACGGACACCCTTGGCCTGATGCCCGACAGCGCCACCGCCTGCATCCAAGGCTACGGCAATGTCGGTGCCGTCGCCGCCCTGCAATTGGCCCGCTACGGCGTCAAGATCATCGCGGTCAGCGATGTGCGCGGTGGCATTTTCAACGCCGGTGGCCTGGATCTTTGGAAACTTGGCGAGCACCTGGCCCAGCACAAGACCGTGGTCGGTTTCTCCGAGTCGGAACCGGTTACCAACGAGCAACTGCTCCTCATCCCCTGCGACATCCTCGTGCCCGCCGCGATGGAGCGCCAGATCACCGCCGCCAACGCCGGCAAGATCCAGTGCCGCATCCTCGCTGAAGCCGCCAATGGCCCCGTCACGCCCGAGGCCGACGCCATCCTGGCGCAGCGCCCGGAGGTATTTGTGATCCCGGACGTGCTCTGCAACGCGGGGGGCGTCATTGTGAGCTACTTCGAGTGGGTACAGGATCTCCAGAGCTTTTTCTGGGGCGAAACCGAAGTGGTGGACAAGCTCTTCCGCATCCTTGAGCAAACCTTCAGTCAGACCATGAGCGTGGTGAAGAAGCAGAAAGTCTCCACCCGCGTAGCCGCCTTGAGCCTCGGCGTGAAACGCGTGCATGAAGCGCGGAAGGTGCGGGGCCTTTTCCCCTAACGCCTGCCCGGCGGATGCAGCGTGGATGACGGGAAACGGAGGAAGCGGGCCGGACCGCAACCGGCGGCCACCGAACGTGGTCGTGTCCTATGAGCCCGAACTCCGCAGTTGGGGAGCACGCCCGCCCTCGGCAGGGGTTGGACGCGCCCTCGCGGCCAGCCTCCGGCACCCGAGCGGGGTGAAGAAGTTGCGGGAAAATTCTCTGCGTCCGGAGTTTTCCGCGGGGGCGCGGAAAACAGCGCCCGGGGCGGGCGCGCTCCCCATCCCGCCTCGGAGCAACGGGTTCAAACCTTCATAAACCACTTCCGGCGATACATGCCCCACGCGATGAGGAAGAACAGCGAGACAAAGCCGAGCGCGTAAAGCAGCGAGGCGCATTTCACCGAACACCACGGCGTCTCGCCCTGAGTCAGCGTGAGGAACAGGTGATCCCATATCCACGTTTTCAGCGCCAGCGACTTGCCTTCTGCACCGGGCACGCGGAGTTCGATGAGGAGCCGCCCGATCACCCCGGCGAGGACGAACATGGCGATGGCGTTCATGCCGAACACGACGAACGGCCTGGCCCACGCACGCCAGCCTTGCACATCAATCAGCCAGTACCAGACGCCGAAGCAGTTCATCGCCAAGCCCGCCATGAGCACGGTGAAGGAACTGGTCCAGAGCTTCTTGTTGATCGGGAACGCGAGGTCCATGAACGCGCCGGTCAAGAGCAGGAGGTTTCCCGCCACCAGCAGCCAGGCGATCTTCTCCCCGGCGGGCCGGTCCGTGCGCAGCCATTCGCCGGTCAAGACCCCGAGCAGGCAGGTGGCGATGGCGGGCAGCGTGCTCAAAATACCCTCGGGGTCGTAGAACTTGGTGCCGTGATAGCAGTGGGCGCCGAGGATGAGTTGATCGAGCCATTGGCTGAGGTTGCCCTTTTCATCAAGGATCCCCGCGCCAACACCCGGCACAGGAACAAAGCGCATCAGCAGCCAGTAGCCGGCGAGCAGGCCGGTCGCCCAGGCGATTTGCCCGCGCCACCGGGCCGTGAGGTAGATGGCACTCGCGGCGAGGTAACAAAGCGCGATGCGTTGGAGCACGCCGAGAATTCTCACGTTGGCCGCCCAGTCAGCGCACCATCCGCCGGCGCCTTTCTTCGCGAGCGAGCCGTCAATCAGCGTGCCGAAACTGTTCAGGAAGAGGCCCAGCGCGAAAATAACGCCCGCCCGCAGGCAGACGTGCCGGAACAGATCGGAGCGGCGTGCGCCTTGCCCCAGGCGCTTGGCAAACGACAGCGGAATGGCGACGCCGACGATCCAGAGGAAGAACGGAAACACGGTGTCGGTGAAGGTCCAACCGTGCCACTCGGCGTGCTTGAGCGGCGCATAAATGTCGCTCCACGAGCCGGGGTTGTTGACCAGCAGCATCGCGGCAATGGTCGCGCCGCGGAAGGCGTCGAGCGAGACCAGCCTAGGCGCGACCGGCGGGGCATTCATGCTGCGCGCCAGGAACGACTTCAGGCGGCGGTCGTGCGGGCCGACTCGATCATGTCCCAGAATTTGGGATTCTCCTGCAAGGCTTCGTCCTCGCCGGTCTTCAGGCCGGAGCGGAAGAGGAAATCCTTGAGCGAATGCCGGCTGAGAATGCGATGCACGACCACTCCCAGCGGATGCCGCTCAAAATAGACCCGGTAGTCGCCCACGCGGAAGCGGTGCAGGGTGCGTCCCTCGCGCTCGAGTTCGCCAAATTGTTCCGGGTCGCGGCTGACCTGCTGGGGGAGGCCGCGAAATTCGCCGAGGATCTGAAGTTGCAATTCCTTGGGCATCCGCGCCAATTCGGCAGCACTGGTGGGGTTGAAGATGATCTGGAAGGGCTTCACGCAGGCAGTTGGGCAGGGTTGGTGGGGCAAATGGGAGTGGAACTCCCTTTCTAGGAAGAGTGGTGCAAGGCGGCGAAAGGTAGTGGCATTTGGCTGGTTCTTGAGTTGCCCGTTCGAGACTTGATTGCGCCACAGGCACGGTGTGGGGGGCGCGAACTTGTGGCAAAGCCCGTTCCCCCTGCTGGCAGGCCGTCTTCTTCGATCCGGAGGGGTGGAGCGGCGCCAGTTCTACTGGATTCAGGGCGGATGCCGCAAGTGTAACGTCGCGCGCAAAACTTCAAACCGGCCTGTGGCTCGCGGCGCGCGCGCCACTGGACGCACTCAACTGGAACTACGACCAGGCGCACTTCGCGACGCGGAAGCTCGACTTCGCCAACCTCGCGAACTTCGACGGCGTGGAAAGTTGTCTCGCCAAGGGACGCGAGTGGTCGGACGGGAATCCAGCTCGGATTGCCGGTCACCACCACTGGCGACCGCCGCGGCATTAGTCCCTTCAGCCTATTGAAGTTTTTGGCAGACTTGAGAGTCTTGCGGGAGCGATGACAGGCAATTCTCCATTCAGCACTCGTGCCCCGCGCTGGCTCGCGCGGGTCAGGCATCGCTTCTCAGCAGCGGGAACCACGGAACGCACGGAAGCCACCGAAAGAAAGGCCGAAACCCTCCTTCCCGCAGTTCTTCAGTGTCCCTTCCGTGTCTTCCGCGTGTTCCGTG
>Ga0105047_10012487_pt1 | contig 13661 bp, 12 predicted proteins | sample MAT04_FD_78384 | JGI IMG/M metagenome (GOLD analysis project Ga0105047, IMG submission 78384) | Freshwater microbial communities from Lake Fryxell liftoff mats and glacier meltwater in Antarctica - MAT-04 (megahit assembly) | ecosystem: Environmental > Aquatic > Freshwater > Ice > Liftoff...
CCACATTCATCGAAACCATGGAGACAAAATGAAGCTTCGTTCACTATCCGGGCGGAAGGCAGTTGCCGCCGCCGCCACCATGGCGCTCGTCGCGTCCACGGTCGGGATCGGCCTCCTGGCCTCACCCGCCAGTGCGGCCCCGCAGACTGTCGTGATGGCCTGCAATCTCACCACTCTCGCATCGGATCCGGTGACGTTGTCGCCGTTCGTGGTCACCCTCGATGGCACCGCCCCAGTTTCGGCGTTTCCCAGTGGAGCAAATGTCTCGCTCTCGAACGTGAGCGGCACCATCGTGATCCCGGGCCAGGTCGTCGGTGGCCTCAAGGCCAATCCGGCGTCTGCGTCCACGACCGCAATCGGTCTGTCCGGTGGTCAGGTCAGCATCACCGCCACCAACACGACACAGGGCACACAACTCAACACCACCCTTGCCAACATCTCGGCGACGCCGGTGCCCATCAGCGGCTTCAACCCCACCGGTGGGCCGGGGGGTACGCCGATCGCTGATGACATCGTCCTTCCGATCGCTGGTCCGGTCGCCTACCCGAGCTGGCTGACGGCCGGCACGAACGGCGGCACGGTCACCTTCACCCCCGTTGCCACGGGATCGGGGTTCATCCAGTCCCTGGTCGCTGGCCCCGCACCGACCATCGGCTTCGGCGCCCTGAACAACGCCTTCGGTGGCCCCGGACCCGGGAACTGCTTTGGGGCGCCCGCTGCCGGCCCCATCGCCAGCACCAACCTGGTCAACGGCGCACCCACGTTCAGTGCCCCGGTGGGCACGCAGGTCGTGTCGAACGCCGCGACCGCGGCGATCAACGTGACCGCCAACGACTCGGACTCGTCGATCGTCGGTGCCAGCTGGGCCGTTTCGGCCCAGCCGAACCCACTCGCCGGCACCGTCAGTCTCGGCGCGGCCGGTGGCAGCGGTGCATCCAGCACTGCGACCTTCAACTTCACGGCGACCGCGGGCTACACCGGTCCGGCTTCGTTCACCGTGTCGGTCGGTGATGGCACGACGACCTCGACCTACATCATCAACCTGAACGTGGTCGGCGGCGACGCCGGATCACAGGGCGTGTTCCAGGTCGTCAGCGGTGGCTTCCTCGACCTCGACGCCTGTGGTTTCGGGCCCAACAACAACCCGGCGCTCGACAGCGCGTTCACCGGTGGCGACAACCTGCAGCCACCGGTCTTGACCGGTAACTGCAACTTCAGCATGTCCCCGATCACGTTGGACGGCTCGAACCAGATCTCCACCGGTTCGTTCAACGACCTGACGATCACCGAAGCTCGTGGTCTCCCGCTGGCGTGGTCGTTGACCGCACAGCTGTCGGGTCCGCTCACCAATGCCACGCCGTACGCGGGCACGAACGACGAGATCGCCGCCGCCAACCTGGTCATGGGGGTGCCGACGTGCACCACCGTCACCGGGCTCAACCCGGCTCCGAGCGCAGGTTCGGGTGGCCCTCTCAGCGCCGTCCAGACGGTCTGTTCCGCAGTTGCGGGCCAGAACACCGGTCAGTTCCTGGCGGACGCAGGGGTCACCCTCGCCATCCCGTCGAGCACCTATGCCGGTACCTACAAGGGCATCATCAACTTCGTGCTCGCCTGATCCACAACATGATGCAGTAACTCCTGGTGTGGGGGCGGCGCTTCGGCGCCGCCCCCATCCCACTTTCCTCGCCCCGCGTCGCCGCGGGTGTGAGCGGTAGCCCTGCTCGCCCTCCTCACCCCCCATCTGGTTCAATCGTGCCTGTGCGCCCCAAGACCCTCGCCACCGTTCTCGTTCTTGCTGCGGTGGCCTTTCTCGGCTTCGGTCCGTCGACCGTCGCCTTCGCCGCCGAGAGCCAGGACCTCGGAGTGCGGCCCAGTGTCGTCCTCGAGGGCCAGAGCCGACCGGTCTTCGTGCTCTTCATCTCGCCCGGGGCCACCGTTCGCGACTCGGTGTCGTTGATCAACAAGACCGACCGCGAGATGACGGTCGACCTCTACCCCGCCGATGCCGTCAACACCAACGATGGCTCCTTCGCTCTGCGCAAGAGCGACGACGAGATGTCGGGAGTCGGGGCCTGGGTGTCACTGCCCACCAGTCAAGTCACGCTCCCGGCCGGCACCGAGACGCGGGTGCCGTTCGAACTCACCGTTCCCGCCGACGCGACCCCGGGTGACCACGCCGGTGGCATCGTGGCCCTCGACACTGCCCAAAGGGCCCTCGGGGGCGAAGGTGATGTCGACTTCGCCGTACGCAGCGGTGTTGCCGCACGCATCTACACCCGCGTCAACGGACCACTGACACCGCAGCTCACCGTGAGCGAGGTCACCATCGACAAGTCGGGTGGTGTGCCCGCGCTGCTGGGGCTCAGCACCGGGGCCACGGTCACCTACACCATCACCAACACCGGCAACGTTCGTCTGTCCCCGACGGCCGCGGTCGGAGTCGACCCCATGCTCGGCTCGAACTCCGTGCTCGAACCCGAGCCACTCCCCGAGTTGGTCCCGGGAAGCTCGGTCACCGTGACCCGTCCTCTCGGAGTCGTGTCCTCGATCGGCCAGCTCGAGGTTTCCGTGGCGGTCACTGCGGCCGACAGCGGCAACGCCGCGCCCGTCGGGGCGGTGGGCAAGGCGTCGCTCGTCGCCGTGCCTTGGCTCCTCGTCGCCCTGGTCATCGTCCTCGACATTCTGGCGATTCGCTGGTTCCGGCGCCGCCGTCGAGTTGGCCTCGAGGGACCCGACGCGGCGCCGCCGCCGCCGTCGAACGTCACCGCCTCTGTCAGCTCGTGACCGGACCACCCCTCCGGTGGGTCCGTCTGTTGACCGCCGGGGTGATCATCGTGCTGGGAGTCAGCACGCCGATCACCGCTGACTCACAGCAGCCGTTCGGAGCCCCGACGGTCGTGGTGACCCCAAACCCCACCAGTCCGGGAACGGTCGTTCAGCTCACCGGGGATGGCTGGAACCCCTTGAGCCTGGTCAGCAGCGTCGTCTGCGGGAACGAGGCTCTCAACGGATCCGGCGACTGCGACACGCCCGGTGCCGTGGTCAGCCAGATCTTCGAGGACGGTTCGCTGCGGATGTCGATTCCGGTTGCTCTTCCGCCCTCGCCGTGCCCATGCGTGGTGCGCACCAATGCGGTGGACTTCAGCCGTGTCGTCGACGTCTCGCTGGAGATCATCGGAGCCCCCGTCGCCCCTCCCGTCAACGCCAACCCCGCCCCGGTCGGGGGCTCGTCACTGACCGTGATCGACGCCTACGTGCGGGCCGAGAACGACCTGGCCAGCTACTTCGGGTTGCCCGCGTCGCGTGTTCTCGTGGTCAGGGTTCGCAACGATGGCCCCACCGCCGCACCCGGTGCGCTGCTGACCGCCGCCTGGGGTCGGGGGGACGACCCGTCGAACATCGTCTCGTCGCCGCCGGCGGTCGACCTCGCACCAGGCGAGGATCGTCAGCTACAGGCGGGGTTCGAACTTCCGGCGATGTCGTTCGGCCGCTACTCAGTGGACGGTCAGATCGGGGGTGTCGGCAACCGAGCCTCGTTCGAGTCCGAGACCACCCAGTGGCCATGGGCTTTCTTCGTCGTGGCTCTCATCCTCGCCCAGATCGTGCTCTTGGGAGTTCGCAACGTGGCCCGACGGCGTATCGCCGAGCAGGCCGAGCAGGCCGATCAGGCCGAATCCGCCGAGGTTCCGGCCTTGTGAGTGCCGGGCGGCGTTCGGAGCCGGTACGGCGATGTCAGGAGATGCGCACAGGTGCGCGTCGACGACGTGCGGGTTGCGTCGCCGACCACAGCAGATAGCCCACATCGAGCAGCAGCAGCGCCAGGCCGGCGAGTCGAAACGTGGTCTCGTCCAGCCCGGTTCTCGGCAGCTCGCCGGTGGTCGACGGTGAGGTGCCGGCGCTCAGCACCGAGCTGGTGCGGGCGCCCAGCACCGAGCTATCGCCCACCGAGGTGACGGGCGGCGCAGGGGGCTGGGTGGTCGGAGGCACCGTCGAGGGCGGCGACCCATCCCCGATGTTGACGTTGATCCCTTGCGATCCGCCATCGGCGAGATCCTCGGCCTGGGCGCCGATGGCCCCCAGCTCGGGGGAGAGCGACCGCACGGTCACCCTGCCCACCGTCGGATCGATCGGACCAGGCTTCGGCCGGTCCACGACCTTGGCTTCGGTCGCATCTTCGCCGGACGAACCGCCGGGCCGGGGCTCAGGGGCCGGCGGTGGCACGGTGGCCGGGTTCGGGGTCACGCCGGTCGCTATCGGTGCCGGCGGTGCCGGCGGTGCCGGCGGGGCCGGTTCGAGAGGTTCGGGACGGGAAGCGGGCCCAGGCAGAGGCACGACGGTGATCGGAAGGATCTCCAACGTCGGAGGCGTCGTGGGGCCGGGTTGGCCATCGGGCGCCGGCGGAATGTCCGGTGGAACGTCGGTCGGCGGTGACAGCGGTACCGGAGCGGTCGGAGTCGTCGTCGCTGTCGGAGCTGGAGCTGGAGCTGTTGCGACCGGCTGCGAGGTCGGTGGCCGACCGTTCGTTGCGTCGGCACCCGCGATCGTTTCTGCTGAAACGATCGGTGCGGCGAACAAGGCCGCGCTCATGAAAGCCAGTCCGACGACGACGCCGACATCTCGACGGCGACGGGTCGCGATGCACCCCACTGTTGGTCCCCCTGTTTGATTCGAGTTGGGCAGAACTTCCCCCCCCGCCCAACCACCCCGGCAGCACGACGCTGATCCGGCTGGGTCAGTATGCCCGGCCGTTCCGGTACGGGCAAGGGCCACCTGGCGTGGGTTCGCCCTGGCGCCGGTGGGGCACAGCACCCCTTGCGGCACGGGAGCTCTCTGTCTTGTATGGTGAGCGGTCCAAGCGGTGCACGAGCCTGGGGGGGCTAGGCCGCAAGGGCTCTGACAGAACGCTTTCCGGGGGGACTTGACCAACCATGACATCTTCATCGGCGCGCCGGATCGTTCATCGCAAGGCGTGGCTGGCGCTCGGTGCGACGGTGCTTCTGGGGGCACAAGGGCTCACCTTCCTGGTCGTTCCCCCGGTGGCTGGGGCCGCCGGCGTGACCGTCGCCCAGAGCTGTAGCTCGAGCAACATCGTCCAGATCGGGACCGGTGGTCTCGGAAGCGCCATCGCCGGCCCGATCGCGACGAGCTTCGGCACGACGCCCTTCAACCTGCCCATTGGTGTCGACGCCACGGCCACGTCAACGGTGGCACCGGGAGGGACGATCGACTACACGGTGGCGATCACCGTCGACCTGCAGACCTTGGTCAGCAACACCCTCACCAACAGCGTGATCCCCGGCGTTGTCGCGCAGAGCCCCGGACTCGCCCCGAGCGTCTACCTCGAAGAGACGCTCACCGATCTCGCCATTCCGTTCCCGCTGCCGGCCGGGACGACGATCAGCGGCAGCCCCTCGGCTTCCGGCTCGGGGGCGTCGGCATCTCTTACCAGTGGGACCGTGAGAGTTCTGGTCCCCAGCCTGTCGGCCGGCGCCTACCAGGCGGGAACCGGTACGCCGGGCACCACTATCGCTCCCAAGAGCCCAGCCACGGTCAACCTCAGCTTCTCCGTCACGACGAGTGGGGGTGCAGCCGACGGCACGATCATCCCGCTGAACCCGGGGCCGGCGACCTTCGGTCTTCGCTACAGCGTGGGCCTCCTCGCCTTGGCATCGACGGGCGGCATAACCGCTACTCAGACGTGCACCACGAACTCCGCGCTGGTCCTGGCCAGTACCAGCATCGCCGCTGGCGGCACGTCGTCGACCTCGAGTTCCTCCTCGTCGAGTTCCAGCAGCAGCACGTCGTCGAGCAGCACATCCTCGTCATCGAGCTCGACCAGCACCTCGACGACGTCGACGACCACGTCGACGTCGACCACCAGCACCACCGCTCCACCCGCGACCGATCCAGGAACCATCTACGTCCAATGTGTGGCCAGTGACGTCTCAGAAGTACCGGGCGGGAACCCCGCCGTCAGCCCACCCGTCGTCGAAGGGGTCAAGAACACGCCGTACCGGTTCCCGGTGCCCTGGTCCTCCACCGTCACACCGGGAGCGGCGGGATCGGCCACCTACAGCGCCACCCTCAACTACGACTTCCAGGCCCTGAACAACGACACTCTGGTGAACAACGTGGCCCCCGCCGCCAGCGCCCAGATCCCCGGGCTGGGCGACACCGCCTTCCTCGAACAGGACTACACCAACCTCGCGTTCGTCTTCCCCCTGCCGGCCGGTGCCACCCTGAACGGCGCGCCGACGGTCACGGGCACCGGAGCCGGCTCGGCCGTCGCCGTGGCCAGTGGCACTGGAACCGTCACCGTCACCATCCCGAGCGTGAAGGTGGGTAGTTATCAGCCGCTCTCCGTCGCCTCCCCGCAGCGCCCACCGGTCGCGCCCTTCGCCGTCACCGTCGACTTCGAGCTCGACGGTGTGACCGGCGCTCCGGTGGCCATCCCGCCGAGCACGTCGACGTTCGGCCTCACCTATGTCACCGGTGTCGCTCTCGGGGGTAGCGGCTTGAGTGGCGGGGCCGTCGCCACGCAAACGTGCACCATCAGCGCCACCGTCCCACCACCGCCGCCACCTGCGACCAGCGGCACGACCGTCGCCCCGGCCGCACCCGATCAGGCGGCCGAGGTCGCAGCCGCGAATGCGGTGAAACCATCGGGGACGCTTCCCTACACCGGTATCGACATCGGGATGGTGCGCCTGGCCATCCTCGGTCTCTTCCTGTTCGATCTCGGGTACCTGATCGTGACGGCCACCACCGACCGCACTCCGATGGACGTCCTGCGCCGTCGACGGGCCTGAACAGATGAAGGTGGTCGGACCTCCCGGTCCGGCCCCCTTCGCTTCGCAGTCGGGGCCTAGCGCGAGCGTTGGGCGGCGAGGGCCTGGCCCGCCGCGTCGAGGTTGTCGCGACCGACGCGCACGGCGTCGCGTACGACGTCGAGGGCGGTGACCGAGGCGCCGCCGGCGGCCGTGGCCGAGCGGGTCCAGGTGTGGGCCGAGAAGTGCCCCACCTCGTCACCGAGCTCGGTGGCCTCGTCGGCGAGTTGGGCGAGGGCACCGGCGAGGGTCTCCTGGACCGGCGCCTCCCAGTGACGGGCGCTGGCATCGACCACCGCGGGGTGGATCACGGGCGTGTCGGCCAGGCGGATCTGGCGCAGCGCCTCTCGCTGCACCGTCCAGGTGCGCACGGTGTCGGCCACCAGCTCCACCACGCTGAGCCCGTCGGGCCCGACCCGCTGGGCCATCTCCTCGATGCTCTCGTCGTCCTCGATGGGCTGGAGGCTCTCCCGGTAGCGGCGCGGAAACGAGCGCAGGGCGACCAGAGCGTCGGCAGGGGGGAGTGACGAGAGGTCGTAGCCCACATCCGAACGCTAACCGTCCCTGCGTGGCGCTCGCACCCGTGCCGGCGGAGGAGGCTTCGGATCGCCCGTGCCCCTCGTTCCCGAGGGCCGTCCTGGTAGCTTGGATCGTTCACGGGCGGCGTCATGGACGACCGGCCATCACGGCAACAGGAGCAGCCATGCTCGACGGGCACTGGCGGACGAGCATCGAGAAGGGTCTGCGCCCAGTGGGGCGCAACCTGCGTCGCACCGGCATCTCCGCCGACCACCTCACCGGATTGGGTGTGGTCATGGCCGCGGCCGCGGCGGTGTCGATCGCCACCGGGAACCTCCACCTCGGCCTGCTCCTCCTGGTCCTCACCGCCGTGCCCGACGCCCTCGACGGCGCGGTGGCCAAGGCCTCGGGCACCGCTGGACCGCGAGGCGCGTTCTTCGACAGCGTCGCCGACCGCGTGTCCGATTCGCTGCTGCTCATCGGCATCGCCTGGTACCTCGCCGACACGCAGGGCGGCCTCGCCCCGATGCTGCCCATGGCCGTGCTGGCGGCGTCACTGATCATCAGCTACGAGCGGGCCAAGGCCGAGGCGCTGGGCTTCAACGCCAAGGGCGGCATCATGGAGCGCGCCGAGCGCATCGTGCTGCTCGGTATCGGTCTGCTGTTCGAGACGCTGCTGGTTCCGGTGTTGTGGGTGATGCTCGTGCTCACCTTGTTCACCGCCGGGCAGCGGTTCGTGAAGGTGTGGCGCCAGGCCTCTCGTGAGCGGCCCCCGATGGTCACCGCCCGCCGGGCCTCGCGTCGCCGCGCCGCCCGCTCGCCCTCCGTGCAGTGGCGGCGCAGCCTGCGGTCGCGAAACCAACGCTGAGGGCCATGGGTCTCGACCCCGTCACCGCTGCCTACCGGGGCAGCGCCGCTTTCGTGCGCCGCGTCCCGCTGCCGATCTCCACCGTCGCGGCGCGGGTGCTCTCCCGGGCCGCCGCCGCCCTCTCCAAGGAGCGACGGATGCTCGTGGCCCGCCACCTGCGGCGGGCCGTGCCCGAACTGGAGGGGCGGGCCCTCGACCGGGCGGTGGACGCCACCTTCGACAGCTACGCCCGGTTCTGGGTCGAGTCGTTCCGCCTCCCCGGGACGTCGCTCGAGACCCTCGATGCCGGCATCAGGGTCGACGGCTTCGACCACATCACCGACGGGCTCGCCGCCGGCCGTGGGGTGATCTTGGCCACGCCCCATCTCGGCGGGTGGGAGTGGTGCGGGTTCTGGCTGTGTCAGGTGTCCGAAGTCCCGGTCACCGTCGTCGTCGAAACGGTCGAGCCGCCAGAGCTGTTCGAGTTCTTCATGGAGCTGCGGGCCGACTACGGACTGCACATCGTGCCGCTCGGGCCCGCGGCCGGAGGCGAGGTGCTGAAAGCGCTCAAGGCCAACCACATCGTCTGCCTGCTGAGCGATCGCGACCTCGTCGGCGACGGGATGGAGGTCGACTTCTTCGGCGAGCGCACCACGCTCCCCGGGGGTCCTGCCACTCTCGCCCTGCGCACCGGCGCGCCACTGCTGCCCACCGCGCTGTTCCACGACGGCACCACGCACCGGGCCCTGGTGCACCCACCGCTCCCGGCCGAGCGCGAAGGCCGACTCCGTTTCGACGTCGCCCGGGTGACCCAGGCCCTCGCCCACGAACTCGAGGACTTCATCCGGCTGGCGCCGCACCAGTGGCACCTCCAGCAGCCCAACTGGCCCAGCGACTACGACGCCCTCGAAGCCATCGGCAAGCCCCACCCTCGTCCACTCGTCGGCCCCTCGTCCCAGGCCGCCGCCGCCGACCGCGTCGCGGCCGCCGCCGCCGAGGCCGTGGAGCGCTGAAGGTGCGCATCGGGCTGGTGTGCCCCTACAGCCTCACCGTGCCCGGCGGCGTGCAGGGCCAGGTGTTGGGATTGGCGCGCACGCTGCGCTCGATGGACCACGAGGTCAGGGTGCTGGGCCCGTGCGACGGTCCGCCTCCGGACGCCGGGGTGACTCCGCTCGGCGACAGCATCCCCACCGCGGCCAACGGCTCCATGGCCCCGGTGGCCCCCGACCCGTCGGCGCAGCTGCGCACCATCAGGGCGCTGCGTGACGAGCGCTTCGACATCGTCCACCTCCACGAGCCCCTCGCTCCGGGGTGCACCCACACCGCGTTGCTCTTCAAGTCCCAACCGCTCGTGGGTACCTTCCACGCCGCCGGCGAGAGCGCCTCGTACCGGTGGCTCGGTCCGCTGGTGCGTTGGGGGGCCAACAAGCTCGACCTGCGCTGCGCCGTGTCCGCTGACGCCCGGGCCATGGCGGTGAAGGCGCTCGGGGGGCAGTACGAGCTCACGTTCAACGGCGTCGAGCTCGGTCCTTACGCCCGCACCGAACCCTGGCCGACCGATGGGCCCACGATCCTCTTCCTCGGCCGGCACGAGCCCCGCAAGGGCCTGGATGTGCTCCTCGAGGCCATGGCCGAGCTGCCCGCGGGGGTGCGGCTGTGGGTCGCCGGCGACGGCCCCGAGACCGAGGTTCTGCGCCGTCGGTCGGCGGGCGACGTCCGCGTCGAGTGGCTCGGGCGGGTCTCCGACGAGGAGAAGGCCGCCCGTCTGCTGGGTGCGGACGTCTTCTGTGCACCGTCGTTGAGCGGAGAATCGTTCGGTGTCGTGCTGCTCGAGGCGATGGCCGCGTGCACGCCGGTGGTGGCCAGCGACCTCCCCGGTTACGCCAACGTGGCCCGCGCCGACCTCGACGGCCTCCTCGTCCCCCCCGGCGACGCAATGGCTCTGGCCGCGGCCCTGCAGCGGGTGCTCGGCGACCCGGACCTCGCGGCGGGCCTGGTCGAATCCGGTCGCACCCGGGCCACGCAGTTCTCCATGGACCGGTTGGCCGAGACCTACCTCGAGCTCTACCAGAGGGTGCTCGGCCACCGCTGACCGCACCGGTACCATCGGCGCGTCCGTCGAATCCCCGAGGCTCTGTGACCGCACCCCAACGTCCTGCTGTACCCACCCGGCAATGGGTGATCGTGTTGGCCGCAGTACCGAGCGTGGCTCTGGGGGTGATCCTCACCGCGATCCTGATCGTGCTGTTCGGGGTCTACGGGCTCCTCCCCGGGCTGGCCGTCACCCTCGCCACGGTCATGCTCGCCGTCTCGCGAGCGGCCGTTGATCCGTCGGCCCGGGTGATCGACGAGCTCGACGCCCGCCCCGCCGAACCCTCCGGCGAGGCCCGCCTCCTGAACGTGATGGAGGCGCTCAGCGCCACCGGCGGGGTGGTCCAGCCCGCTCTGCACGTCATCGACGACCCGGCGGCCAACCTGCTGGTTCTCGGGGTCAGCGAGCGCGACACCCACGTGATCGTCACCTCCGGCCTTCTCGATCAACTCGAGCGGGTCGAGCTCGAAGCGGTCCTGGCCCGGGCCGTCACCCTCATCCGCCGCGGTGACCTGCCCGCCGCCACCACCGCCCTTCAGGTGCTCACGGGTACCCGCGGCGGGACGGCGATGTTGATCCGACCGGTCGTCGGGGTTCTGCGGTCACGCCTGAGCCAGGGCGTCGCCGCCGACGACGACGTGCAGCTCGATCGGGACGCGGTGGCCCTCACCCGCTACCCCCCGGGGCTCATCGGCGCGTTGGGCAAGCTCAGCGCCTCGTCGACGACCGTCGAGCCGGCCGACGCCGCCGGTGCGTCACTCTGGTTGGTCGATCCCCGTGCCGACGGCGGCGTGGGGCGAGCACCGCTGGCCGATCGCATCGATGCCCTGGAGCTGCTGTGACGGTTCGTCGTCTCGGCCTGCTCGCCTCTGTGCTGGTGTTCGCCGGGTTCGTTGTCGCTTGTTCCTCCGACCAGCCCGAGGCCGCCGTCGTGGTGCCCACCACGGCCGAGCCGACCACCACCACGACTGCGCCTCCCGTCCTGTCGCCGCTGACCGGCCTCCCTGCCGCCGACCCGGCCGGCGAGCAGCACCCCGCCGTCACCGTGAAGATGGACAACAGCCCCGAGGCCCGGCCGCAGTCGGGCATCAACAACGCCGACCTCGTCTACGAGATGAAGGTGGAGGGGATCACCCGGTTCTCGCTCGTCTTCCACTCCAGCCTGGTGGAGGGCGTCGGCCCCGTCCGCTCGGCCCGTTCGAGCGACATCGACCTCGTGGCCGGGCTGTCCACCCCCCTGTTCGCGTGGTCAGGCGCCAACCCGGGGGTCACCGCCGAGGTGCTGGCCGCCGCTCGCAACGGGGTGCTCACCAACGTCTCCTTCGACGCGGCCGAGGAGTTCTACTACCGCGCTCGTGGCCGCCAGGCTCCCCACAACCTCTTCGTCAACCTTCCCCCACTGGTCTCGGCCCGGGCCCCCGAAGGGCAGGGCCCCCCGCAGCCGGTCTTCCAGTACCGGGCCCCGGGGGGTGCGGTGGGCGCCACCGCGACACCGGCGCCGGGCATCAGCATCAACTACGGCAACCGGCAGGTGGTCGAGTACGTGTGGGACGCCGGCCGCCAGGGCTGGAACCGATTCCAGGTGGACGAGCGCCACCCGCGGTCGGAGTCGGCCGTCCTCGACGGCGGCGGGGTGCAGGTCGCTCCGGCCAACGTCGTGGTCATGTTCATCGAGTACGGCGTCAGCGCCGCCGACAGCCGGTCACCGAGAGCGATCACCGTCGGTGAGGGTGAAGCCATCGTGCTCACCGGTGGTCAGGCCATCCGCGGTCGATGGGTTCGTCCCGAGCCCAGTCAGCCGGCCCGGTTGGTCGACGTCGCCGGTGCCCCGATCCTGCTCACGCCCGGGCGGACCTGGGTGGCCCTGCCCCAGACGGGAAGCGTCGTGCTCCCCTTCGACCAGATCGCCGCCGACGAACTGCTGGCCTTCAAGCGCTGATCCGGCGCCAAGGGTCACATCGCCCATCCCGCTTCGTTCCGAGGTCGAGGTCGGTCGTACACTCGACCCATGGCTGATCAGTTCTCCGAAGGGTTCGTGACTCGACAGACCGGCACGCAGCTCGTGAAGCGCGGTCTGGCCGAGATGCTCAAGGGCGGCGTCATCATGGACGTCGTCGACCCGGAACAGGCCCGGATCGCCGAGGACGCCGGCGCCGTGGCCGTCATGGCCCTCGAGCGGGTGCCCTCCGACATCCGCCGCGACGGTGGGGTGGCCCGCATGAGCGACCCCGAGATGATCGAGGGCATCAAGGCCGTCACCACCATCCCGGTGATGGCCAAGGCCCGCATCGGCCACTTCGTCGAGGCCCAGATCCTCCAGGCCCTCGGGGTGGACTACATCGACGAGTCCGAGGTCCTCACCCCGGCCGACGAGAGCCACCACATCGACAAGTGGGCGTTCGCGTCGCCGTTCGTGTGCGGCGCCACCAACCTGGGGGAGGCGTTGCGGCGCATCTCCGAAGGGGCCTGCCTCATCCGATCGAAGGGTGAGGCCGGCACCGGCAACATCGTCGAAGCCGTGCGGCACCTGCGCACCATCCTCGGCGACGTGCGCAAGATCACCCAGGCCGACGAAGCCGAACTGTTCGAGTGGGCCAAACGGCTCCAGGCGCCTCTCCCGTTGGTGCAGGAGGTCGCCGAGACCGGCGCCCTGCCGGTTCCGCTGTTCTGCGCCGGTGGCATCGCCACTCCGGCCGACGCCGCACTGGTCATGCAGCTCGGCGCCGAGACCGTGTTCGTCGGCTCGGGCATCTTCAAGAGTTCCGATCCCGCCACCCGCGCCAAGGCCATCGTCGAGGCCGCCACCAACTTCCGTGACCCCGAGATCCTGGCCAAGGTCAGTCGCGGCATCGGCGGCGCCATGCCCGGCCTCGAGATCGCTGGCCTCGAGACCACCTTCGCCGATCGCGGCTGGTGAGCTCACCGGCCCGGCTGCCGCGAGGTTGCTAGGGTCGCCAGCTGTGCCATCCAACGCCCCATCGGAGCCCCCAGGTGCCGGCCCGGGTAGGCGTGCTCGCGCTCCAGGGAGCGTTCGACCTCCACCGCCGGGCCTTGACCCGTCTCGGCGTGGCCTCCCGAGAGGTGCGCACCCCTGACGACCTCGACCTCGTCGACGCCCTCGTGCTGCCCGGAGGCGAGTCGACGACCATGTCGAAGTTGCTCGAGGCCAACGACCTCTTCGAGCCGATCGCCGCTCGCCTCGCCGCCGGCATGCCCGTCCTGGGCACCTGCGCCGGCATGATCCTGCTCGCCGTCAGCATCCTCGACGGACGTGACGACCAGCGATGCTTCGGGGTGATCGACATCGACGTGCGTCGCAACGCCTTCGGTCGCCAGGTCGACTCGTTCGAGACCGACCTCGACGTGCTCGGCCTGC
>Ga0105047_10012488_pt1 | contig 13659 bp, 9 predicted proteins | sample MAT04_FD_78384 | JGI IMG/M metagenome (GOLD analysis project Ga0105047, IMG submission 78384) | Freshwater microbial communities from Lake Fryxell liftoff mats and glacier meltwater in Antarctica - MAT-04 (megahit assembly) | ecosystem: Environmental > Aquatic > Freshwater > Ice > Liftoff...
CGAAATTGATTACATCGCACTTTGTTACCGATTACCGACAACAGCATGTGAAACTGCGACGACAAACGCAACTGCCACAACCATGGACTTTGAAAAATTGGCGACGTGACGTAACGAGGATGGCGCAACTGGGGTTCCGGGGAGGTCTGTTTGTTGCACCAGATTGGTGGTATTGTATCAGAATCGAATGAATCCATGATTTTGCGTTATTCGCTCCATGATTTTACGATTGGATGCCAAGGATGGCGCTGTCACTATTGGATGTGTTGGACGATCAAAAGTGCTTCGAAAAAGTACGGAGCGTGCGATGGCCTGATGGGGTTCGGGGTACGTCTTGCGGCTCTGGCAATGTTGCCAAACGGCACATGGATGACACTCAAAAGGAAGGTCAGTGATACCGTTGTACCGATTGCGAACGTGGGAAACAAAAAGGGGAAACAAAAAGCTGCTATGTGTGAATCATGCGAGCGAAAAAGGTGTCAGGAACCGAATACGCCAAAATCGCCGAAACGGTTCCCAATATCTTTTCTGCTCCCTTTTCTGCTCTCCGCGAACGGGCCACAGCCGCTGGACATTCTGTTGCGGATCGGTGAAGGGCCAACTGCTCATCGAGTCATTTCCGTCTTGGCACTGGCCAGTGCGGATGCCACAGCGGCGCTGGTTCCGCTGCGTGCTGCTTTGAGAGATGGTGAGGCCGAAGTGAAACTTGCCGCTTTAATGACGATTGTTGATTGCCCGGGCGACCATCCGGCCGTCAAAGAGTTTCGAATTCGAATTCTGTGCAGTGTCTCGACAGGGATGTTGGATTTTTTGAGGCATGGGTTTCAGTGTTCGATGGAGGTGTTCAATTGGTAGAGTAGATAGAGTATTCTGACGTCGGCTGATGAAACGGAGTGAGCCTCCAATGGCTTGGACTTAAGGAATTCCGACGGCGAGCCGGGTACGTAAGTGCCCGGATTTCACCATCAATCGCAACAAATCAGGGGATTTACATCCCCCGCTCGCCTTAAGTTCACGCCTTTGGAGTGTGGCTTTGGTGATGAGTTTCCTCATCGCAACTGTGACCGGACCGATCCGCACGACGGAGTTGAGGATTTCCGCTGTTTGTGCGTTTGCCATGTCTGCATCAATGGCTTTGGCGATCCGTTCGTCCATGTGCGATCACACTGACCCACGGTCGCGAAGTCCAAGGTTTCATCGATCGACAAGCCGCAGCTGCTCCGGGAAAGCCATCCCGGTGCAGCTTTCTTCAGTAAAGAAGACTCTGAGGCCACTGACCTGTCAAGCATCGTCCTTGGTGATATCAGGTCTCATTGAATTGAGATCCGTCGTCCCGTGTTTCCAGTTTTTGCTCCGCCAGTTTGAATCCCGCCGACCTCGTCACAGATCTCCGCAATTCTGAAGTTCCGCGCGCATTTCAACTCGATCGACGGTGTTAATCTGTAGCAGTCGAATTGTGGCTTCACCAACGGACGTGAGCCCTGCCAGGACTGCCCCACGATATTCGAAATGGTGATTCCAGATGTCCCGTCGAGGATGAAAAAGACGGACAAGAGCCCGCGTCAATGGATGCAGAGTCACGAGGTTTGGGCCTTTGTGTCGGTTGCAATCCGGACACGCGAGCGACAGGTTGTCGGGTGAGTCGTCTGTAATATGCTGCTGTGCTTCGATGTGCTCAATATGAAATGTCAGAAAGGGCGCGGCAGCCTGAGGCAGATGACAATACTCACAACGATGATTTGCCCGATCGCGGACGAGCGAGCGAGTTGCGGCGTCCATAGAAACTATGACTTCAACAAACGACGCGCTCGCGCCTGCAACACCGTGATAAAGTGAAACGCGGCAAGGTAACCGTCGTATTCGCTTTGCCCTTCTGGAGACAGAACACCCCGGTTCGCCATTTCCGCGAGTTCATCGATTCGCTGTTGGATCTCATCGTCCGCACGGATCGAAGCGACTTTCCGAGCTGCGTCGATCGTGAGGCACTCCGCAAATGGTTCGATGAACCGATCAAGGATGGTAGTACTCATGGCAGATAGTATACCAAAGTACTTGTCGTCCAGCGACAATGAAATTCTGGCAATTCATGGAGTTTTGCTTAACCATTGCTCAGACATCTCCCATGGACGCGGCGGAATGGACCTACATTGGAAATCATCCGCGACTGCACCCCCTTGGTCATGGATCATGCGCATGACGCCCTGCGATTTTTGAGACACTCGCGACTTGTGCCGGGAGCTGGCTGGACATGCTGTCAATCGTTGTCCAACGTATCCCGATGAAATCGATCGCCGTCGCCCGCAACGTTTGTTACCAGTACGGATCCCGTACCGCGCTGGATGACGTGTCGTTTTCTGTGGCAACCGGGATGCTCTTCGGGCTGCTTGGGCCAAACGGGTCCGGTAAGACGACACTTTTTCGTCTACTGGCGACCTTGATCTCCATGCAGTCGGGCGAACTGTCGGTCTGCGGATTTGACGTGACGACGCAACAGTCTTCGGTTCGCAGACAACTGGGCGTCACGTTTCAGTCGCCGGCCGTGGACGTGCGGCTCACGGTTGCGGAAAACCTTAAGTGTCACGGCAGTCTTTATGGCTTGTCCGGCGCGACGCTGAACAACCGCGTGTCAGAAATGCTGCGTCAATTTGGAATCGCCGATCGTCAGCAGGCTATCGTGGGCACGCTCTCCGGAGGACTCAAGCGTCGCGTGGAACTTGCCAAAGGGATGATGCACAATCCAAAGGTGCTGCTGCTGGATGAACCGACCAGCGGACTGGACCCACGTGCCCGGCAGGAATTCTGGGAACTTGTGACTGCCCAACAGAAGACGCAGGGAACCACAATCATCGTCGCCACACATCTGATGCCGGAAGCCGAACTCTGCGATCGTGTGTTGCTGCTGGATCGCGGTCGAACTGTAGCTGAAGGCACTCCACTGGAACTGCAAAGTCGTCTGGATGGGGAGCGTCTGACTGTGCGGCTGCGTGATGCCGCGAGCCATCTGGACTCGATGCGGACGATAATTGGTGGCCATGCGGAGCTGCAGGGTGATCGCATCACACTTCGGGCAAGCAATCCTGCCGACCAGATTCGCGAGATTATGCAGGCGTTTGGCGATCAGATTCTCAGCCTGGAACTCACTCGTCCATCGCTGGAAGACGTGTTTCTGGAGCTCACTGGTCGATTACTTTCACAGACCGGAGACTCCAATGCCCGTTGAACTGGCTCAATTCAATGCCGTCGCAGCGCTGACGAAGCGTGAATTGATTCGCTTTCTGCGACAAAGGACCCGTGTGATCGGTGCGGTCGGACAACCGATCATTTTCTGGATTCTGTTCGGTGCGGGGCTGCGGAGTTCGTTCACGGCACCATCCTGGGCCGATGGTCTGTCGCACACCGTCAGTTATCAGGAATACTTCCTGCCCGGAGTTGCGGCACTGATCGTGCTCTTCACCGCGATCTTTTCCACAATCTCAATTATCGAAGACCGCCGGGAAGGATTTCTGCAGGGAGTCCTGGTGGCTCCTGTTTCGCGGTTGTCGATTGTACTGAGCAAGCTGGTCGCCGGCACGTTGCTCTCGATACTGCAGGCGGGTTTATTCCTTCTGATCGGACCTCTGATATCGGTGATCGGACTTGGTTCACCGATCGAGGTTACTTGGTCAGTGACTCGCATGCTGATGGCGACCGGCTTTCTGGTGCTGATTGCTGCCGAACTGACGGCGTTGGGATTTATCATCGCATGGCCCATGAATTCAACTCAGGGATTTCACGCCGTCATGAGTATTTTCCTGATGCCGATGTGGCTGGTGTCCGGCGCATTTTTTCCTGGCGGTGATTCCGGCTGGCTGTCCTGGCTTATCCGGGCCAATCCATTGACCTATGGAGTGGCCGGACTACGGCGTTTGTTGTATGACACGTCTCTGCCGGTAACGGTGGAATTGCCATCAATGCTGGCGTGTGTTTCCGTCACGGTCATCGCGACCGTGATGCTGACGTTGCTGTCGGCATGGCAGGTGTCCCGCCGAAGCGTTCATAATGTGGCGTAGTGCCAGACGGCGTTTCCTGGGCAGGCCCGCGCGGCTGATTTGTGGTTTGAGTCGCAACTTCAGCGTGGTACTGTTATACTTCGCGCGGCCAGAAATGAGTCCGGCGAGCGGAGCGGCGTGAGCCCTCCGGTATCTCGTTTTTGTACCGGCAAGCTGACGCAAGCCGCTCGCCAATTCCTTCACTCATGACCGCCAATTTGTGCATGGGTGCCAATCCTGCAAGTGTATTTTGCATGCATGAAAGTCGTCACGATGATTTCACTTCCCGCTCATGTCGCGCGGCGGACATTCTTACGAAATTCGGGTCTCAGCCTTGGTTCTATGGCCCTGGCGTCACTGTTGGCCGGACAGAATCAGGCGGCGCAGGATGCGACGGGGCCGCATTGGAACGGTGTTCTCAATCCGCCACATTTTGAACCGCGAGCCAAACGGATTATCTGGCTCTACATGGCCGGCGGAATGACGCACATCGACACCTTCGACAACAAACCGAAGTTGACCGAACTGAACGGCCAGGAAATGCCGGATTCCGTGACGAAGGGGCAACAGATCGCTCAACTACAGGGGCAGAAGCTCAACTGCTTTGCCCCTCAACATCCGTTCAGACAATGGGGACAATCGGGGCAGTCCATTGCTGAAATCTGGCCGATGCTTGGCGAAAAATGTGCAGACGATATCTGCATCGTCCGATCGCTCCACACCGATGCAATCAATCACGATCCGGCTCATACGTTTATGAACACTGGCACGATGACTGCCGGACGACCGGCGATGGGCTCGTGGCTGCTGTATGGCCTTGGAGCAGAATCCGAAAGTCTGCCGGGTTTCGTCGTCATGGTATCCACGGGAGGGTTTGGCCAGAAGCAGCCGATCGCGGCGCGACAATGGCATTCCGGCTTTCTGCCGGGCCAGTTTCAAGGTGTGGAATTTCGCGGCACGGGCGATCCGGTGCTCTATGTCGGTAATCCGAAGGGCGTAACACAGCAACAACAGCGCGACGTCGTCGATGCTGTACAGAAGCTGAATGGCATCGCCGACAATCGGTACCACGATCCGGAAATCGCGACGCGCATCAGTCAGTACGAACTGGCGTTTCGAATGCAATCGAGCGTACCGGATCTCATGGATGTGAGCAATGAGCCGGATCACATCTTTGACTTATACGGGACAAAGGGCGGCGACGGTTCGTTCGCCTCCAACTGTCTCCTTGCACGTCGCCTCGCTGAACGTGGCACGCGATTTATTCAACTGTACCATCGCGACTGGGATCATCATGGTTCGGTTAAAGAGCATTCTGCCGGCACTGCCAAAGAAGTGGATCAGGGGGTCGCAGCACTCATCACCGACTTAAAACAGCGAGACATGCTGAAGGACACGATCATCGTGTTCGGTTCTGAATTTGGCCGCACGCCGATGGCTCAGGGAAACGGGCGAGACCATCATCTGGCAGGTTTTACGATGTGGTTTGCCGGCGGCGGTTTCAAGCCCGGCTACAGCTACGGTGCCACTGACGAATTGGGTTATCATGCTGTCGAAAACCGAGTCTCCGTGCATGACGTTCACGCTACGCTTCTGCATCAGATGGGCATCGATCACGCTCGGTTCACCTACAAATTTCAGGGACTGGATTCGAAGCTCACGGGCGTTGAAGAAGCGAATGTGATTCAGGAACTGCTGGTCTGACAATTTGGAACGTGTTTTGGCCGGTTTGCACGAATACCGACGTTTTTCGGGATCGAGCGCCCGTTGAGTTGTGAAAGTTCGCGTTGGTGGTTGCAATCCCTTTTTCTGAATCGTCTGAGTTTCGCACAAACCGATGTACCAACCGAGCAATTCTATGTCGTCGCATCATTGCCGACCTGTTTCTTTGAATTCAGGGATCACAATATTCCGACGTTGGCTACCGCTCATATTCCTGCCGGCCTTGCTTCTGATTCCGGTTCACAGTGTCTGCAGCGATGAACCGACGGCTGCGGCTCAACCGGAGATGACGCTGCGAATGAACGCGGGGGGAATCGGGCGACATGTTTCGAGTCGCTGGGGAATGACTAAGGCGACAGTCACGAATGAAGGCTCCGAAACGCAAACGGCGTTGATCGTGGTCACGCCTGCAGCAAGCGGAGGACTTCAGTATGCGAAGAAGGTTTCCGTCCCGGCCAGATCGACTTTCGAAACTTCATGGCCTGTTCGGGTGGGCACGGTCGATACGCCTACCAGTGACTTTGCGTATCTGATTTTCCCGACTGGCGCTGAGGACGGTCTGATCCACAGAAGGAAGACCGATGAGTTCATTCCGACGTATGCAGGGCTGGTCACGCCAAGTTCCGTGCTTGGCCTGACCGGTTTTCTGCCGGACGTCGATGAACCGAACGAACAGTTGGATTCAACACTGAATCTGCTGAGACTCATGACGTACTCACGGCGCCAGGAGGCGAACGTGACGACCATTAACCTGGCAGATCTGAGTTCACATGGAGAGTGCCTGGAACCGCTTGATCAACTGACCGTGACGTCGTCAGCACTGCTCCAATATCCGGATGCGATCGACTCCATTCGCGCGTGGCTGCAGCGCGGCGGACGATTATGGATTCGTCTGGATCGCACCGGGATCGATGCAGCGCGTTCACTGCTGGATGATGCACTTCCACTCTCTGTCGTCGGTGAAACGACTGCGAATTCTGTCGTGCTGACGCTCAATCCGGACGATCGTAAACAGACGTACGCAACCCGGGAAGTTGAACGAACATTCGATGAACCCATCCGGTATGTGCGAGTCGTTCAGGAAGGTGGCGAAGTCTTCTGGAGCATCGACGGCTGGCCGGTTGCGATTCGAGTTTCGGTTGGTCGCGGCACCGTCGTTGTTACCACCGTCGATTCATCCGTGTTCTGTTTACGTCAATTACGGACGCGGGAAGGTGCACCCGAGTTTCAATTGATTCCTGCGGCGGAACCCATGCAAGCGGCATTATTTATGAATCGTCAGGAACCCCTGTTGCGGAAGGATTCAGTGACCGAACAAGCTGCCAGCGTCATCGGCTATCGAATCCCATCGCGTTTTACCGCAATTGGTCTGACACTCTGTTTTCCCGCTGTCTTACTGGTTGTGGGAGTCTGGCTGCAGCGTCGCAATCAGGGTGAACTGCTCATTCTGCTGCTCCCGTTGATTGCGATTCTCGTGGCAATTCCGGCTGTGGGACTCGGTTACTTCGGGCGTGGCGTCGCACCGAAAACCGTCATTGAAACGGCGCTCATTCAATCCGTGCCGGGTTCAAAGCGGCTGGTATCTGACGGCTATGCGTCGGTTTTTGACTTCGGGTCTGAAGCACTCAACATATCGAGCACAGATGGCACGATCATTGAGGTTGATCCTGATCCGACAAACCGCAATTATCGACGACTTGTATGGACCGGCATCGACAGTTGCCACTGGGAAGGTCTCAAACCACCCGACGGCATTCGAACGTTTTCTGAGCGATCACTGGAAACGTTGCAGCATCCGTTGTCGGTCACAGCCACGTTTGATGAAAATGGTGTTGTAGGATCACTGGACTCCGGTGGGTTGTCGGAAACTGGCGACTTGATGATTGCGGGAATGAGTCCGGATCGCATGAGTCTTGTACTTGATTCTGCGGGTCTGTTCCGAGGTACGCCGCAGGATGTGCTGGCGGTGGGAAATTTCTCCGGCCGCACGCTGGTTTCTGATCAGCAGCGGCGACGAGCCGAGATCTATGCTTCCGTGTTCGAGAATACAGGAAGTATTGCGGCATTTCCGCAAGTACCAAGTCTGCTGTTCTGGGCTCAATCGAATCGTCAGATGCTGAATATTGGCGATTCCGACGTGCGTCGGGAACGTTCGCTGCTGGTCATGCATCCATTGCGGATGGAACAGCCAAAGATCGGTACCCGAATTACGATTCCATCGCCATTCATTTCGCTCCGCAGCACACAGGATTCCGAGGGGTCCGGGTTTAGTTCCGTCTTCGATAACGGAAAACGTCAGTGGTCAAAGACAGAGACCAGCAGCCGATCATTCATGCAGTTTCAGATTCCCACAGTGTGTCTTCCCTTCGAAGTGGAAACTGCCGAACTCGAATTGCACATTCGAGCTGGTTCGCGAACCGTCGTCGTGTCCGCGGGCAGTTTTGCAAAGCAGGCGGTCGTGAAACGCCTGGACAGTCCGCTTAGTGCACAGTCAATTCCGGTTCCGGCGGACCTGATCCGCGAGTCACTCCGCGAAGGCAGGTTGTATGTTGCGTTGGACGTCAGTGACCTGGATGATTCGCAGCAGGCTGGCGATGAGAATGCCTCAGAGACACAAAACGACTATTGGGAAATTTCGCGACTGGGGCTGACATTGACCGGCAGCCGAACGGCTGAAGATCCCTGAAACGAGTTGTCCCCCGCTTCACCGGAAACAGCAGAATCCTGCAGACTTCCCTGATCCCTTCACCTTCTTTAGCAGATTTCATACGAATGATGACCGACCAGACTCCTGTCGTTGAAATTCGTGACCTTTCGAAACACTATGGTGAGTTCGTGGCGCTGGATAATCTTTCGCTGACGCTCAATCGCGGCAGTATCCTGGGCTTTATCGGGCCGAACGGGGCTGGTAAGACGACCACCATTCGAATCCTGGTCGGGTTGTCGCGACCAACGTCCGGTGTCGCAAGAATTGCCGGCGCGGATTGCGTGCGGGATCTTGCCAAAGTACGACGACTTGTCGGCTACATGCCTGACAAGTTCGGATCGTATGACAACATGCGAGTCCGGGAGTACCTTGATTTCTTCGGTGCGGCATTCGGAATTCCGCGCGAGCCGCGTCGCAACCGCATTGCCGAGGTATTGGAGTTGACCAATGCAACATGGATGCAGGATCGCTACGTTGAAAGCCTGAGTCACGGCATGCAGCAGCGTGTGGGGATCGCACGCACGTTGTTGCACAAACCGGAAGTTCTGATTCTGGATGAACCGGCGAACGGTCTGGACCCCGAAGCGCGGATTGAAATGCGAAACATTCTGCTGCGTCTGGCATCGGAAGGGAAAACTCTGATCGTGACCAGTCACATTCTTCCGGAGTTGTCCCGAATCTGTGACAAAATTGCGATCGTCGCTGGTGGCAAGTTGCGGGCGTTTGGCACACTGCAGGAAGTGACGCGGGAACTTTCTCAGCTGCGAACGATGGAGATTCAGTTTCTGTCAGCGGCGGGACTGACACAAATTGGCGACAAATTGAAAAAAATTCTGGAGCCGACGGTCGAAGTTACAGTGTCAGAAACTGAGTTCATCATTCGATGTCGCACATCGGCGTCTGACGAAACCATGGCTGACGTGTTGCGACAACTGATTGTGGCGGGCGATAAAGTCGCGCAGTTCCGTGAAGTCGCCGGCGATCTGGAAGAAGCGTTTGTCTCAGCCGCACGCGTGGCTGAAGCTGAACGCACGGGCCAGGCCACTGCATCTGCGGCAGCGTCAACACTTCCGGCTCGGGAGGTGGTACGATGAACGGATGTCTTGTGATCATCGAACGCGAACTCCTGGGACTGTTGCGCAATCGCAGAACGCTGCTTATTCTGGTCACCACGTCAATTGCGTTTTCGGCAGTTGTCATTCTGAAGTGGCCATCCAGTGGTGTCTCCGACCTCAATGGACAGCAGGCACGCGAGACATGGCAGTGGCTCACGTATGCCATGCTGGGGGCTGCAATCCTGATTGTGCCCGTGTTTCCGTCCACTTCGCTTGTCAATGAGGTACGAGGGCGAACGCTGGAACTCCTTCTGAATTCTCCGCTTTCGCGTACATCAATCTACTTAGGTAAAGCCGGTGCGATGCTGGGCTTTGTGATGTTGCTCCTGTTTGCAACCCTGCCGGCAATGGCCTGCTGTTTCCTGATGGGTGGGCTGACGCTGACAGATGTGCTTCGACTCTATGGATTCCTGCTGCTCGTCTGCACTCAACTGATCGTGATCGGAATTCTGGTTGGCACTTTCTGTCGCAGCACCGAAGCCGCTCTGCGGTGGAGTTACGGCGTCACGTTTGCAATCACCATCGTGCCGACGTTTCCCGATTTTTTTATGAAGGGCAGCGACAGCCCGATCGCCCGTGGCGCTGGATTGTTGAAACTGATTTCCCCGATCCCTTCGCTGATGCAAATGCTGAATCAGGGATCGATTGGAGGTTCCGGGCTGACAGAAAATCGTCCGGTCATGTTCTGGTATCTCGTGATCACAGGACTATCGATTGTGATTGGCAGCCTTGTCTGCATTATGCGCCTGAGCCACGCGCTGATCGATCGATCCCGTTCGCAGGGAAGTATCACCGACGAACAGTCGTTGGGGATCAGGGCCGCGCGACGAGTCCTCTACCTGGTCGATCCGCAGCGTCGTTCAAAAGGGATTCCGTTGCTCCTGAATCCCGTGATGGTCAAGGAGTTTCGCTGCCGTCAGTTTGGTCGGCTGCACTGGTTGCTGCGACTTATCGCCGGCTGTGCCGTGTTGTCATTGATGCTGACACTGGCGTCCGCCGGTGGTGCTGAATCACGGGGTGTCCACTTTACAGGTGCTATCATTATTGTGCTGCAGGTGGCGTTGATCGTGTTGCTCACGCCTGGACTTGCGGCAAGTATGATCGCCGGGGAAATGGAAAGCGGCAGTTGGAATCTGCTGCGCGTGACTCCGATGAGCGCTGGCAGAATCCTCAGCGGTAAACTCACCAGCGTCGTGCTGACACTCGCTCTGCTCTTGTGTGCAACACTGCCGGGTTATGCCGTGATTATGCTCATTCAGCCCAATCTGCAGGCACAGGTCAAGCAGGTGATTGTGAGCCTGATTCTTGCCGCACTGCTGTCGATGTTGATCAGCGCGACGGTGAGCAGCTTTTTTCGTTCGACGGCGGTGGCGACGACCGTGGCTTACGGCATTCTGATTTCGCTTTTTGCCGGAACGTTGCTCGTCTGGGTCAATCTCGACGCCCCGTTTGGCCATTCACTGGTGGAAAGCACGCTGCGATTGAATCCCCTGGCGGCCGCGTTGAGCGCAATCGAGGCGGAGGGGTTTCAGACGTTCAATCTGATTCCGTCCGCGTGGTGGATTAGTTCGATTCTCTGCGGGGTTCTGCTGGTTGTGTTGTACTTCCGGGTGCATCGACTGAGTCAGCCTGACTGATGCATTTCCTGGATCGAATGGGATTTGTGAGTTTCGTTATGACCTTTCAACTAAACCGAATTTTGCATTCCTGTCGTGCGTTTCAGGCCTTTGCACTGCTGATTTTTATGTTGCCGGCAAGCATCTCGGCTCAGGAGAAGCTCGATCCGGGTGGTGAAGACAGGCAACTCGGCAAGGATGTGCGGCAGAGCGAACTTCCCAATCCGGAATTCAGACCGCATGGCCCTTTTGCCGGTCCCATCGATATTCCTCATATTGCACGTTTCTCCAAACTGCCAATGCGCATGTTTCTTGAGCCGCATCTGATTGGTCCTCGGACATACAGAGAACTGGATTCGCGATTCGTGCCATTGTTCGACAGGACGCTCCGCGAAATCAACGATGATGAATTGCAGGAAACAGCCGCTCTCTGTTTAGCGCGAGTCGCCCATGAAAAACTACAGGACATCAGCGGTTCCACCGACATCCTGCTGCAACATCTGGAATCGCATTCAAATCTGCGAGTACGTTTTGCGTGTGCCCGAGCTCTGGTGAATGCCGATGTCAGGCAATCCGCTGCGACAGTCCTGAAGCTGAATGAACATGCTGATGACTCGCAGCGACTCTGGATCGATCCTGCTCTTGCTCGCTGGAACGTCACGGCGGCAGGCGACATCTGGAAACAGCGACTTGCAGCTGATGCCGAAACGACGTTGGCTGTGTCGCTGGCCTGTGACGGACTCGCGGCACTGGGTGACTCACAGGCTTCAGATCTGCTGCATTCTGTCCTGCACAGTGAATTGCTGGCTTTCGAAAAACGCAGGGCGGCGGCGAGGGCACTTTCAGTTCTGGCTCCGGAGTCGGCATTTGCAGCTGCAGAATCCTTCATTGAGGGCCGTGTGCCGGAACGGCTGCTGGCAATCCAGCTATTGTCCGGTACGAAGCCGGAAGCACATGCCAGAATGATCCCCCTGTGTGCGGATGCATCGGATGGTGTCGCATCCGCAGCATGGACGGCATTGTTCCATGTGAATCCGGAGGCTCTTATTCCGGCACTACCAACGGGACGAAGTCATCGCGATGCGGTCGTCCGTATGACCGCCGCCCACATCATGCGACGATTTCCGGATGTTGAACGTTCCGACTGGCTGCATCAGCAACTGAGCGATAAGCATCTCGAAGTCCGAAACGTCGCGCGTGAGATGTCGATTCGGGTAGCCGAAGAACGGCCTCAACTGCGAGATGGCATCATTGCGATGGCCAGCGACACTCTGGCGGCGAACCCCGAAGACTGGCAGGGGATTGAACAATGCCTGCTGCTGCTGGGACAACTTCGCGCAGCACAGTTTTCGGATCGCTGCGTTCAATTGCTTGAACATCCGCGCAATGAAGTACTGGTGACAGCGGCATGGCTGATGCATCTGTATCCAGATCTGGCCGTGCGGGATGCCGTGCGGAAACAACTGGTGCGAAACGAAGAAATGATGAAGAATCCCGCTCTGATCTCCGGCGGAGCCGACATCGGGGAGCAGTCTTCGTATCTCATCCAATATGCCGGGCTGGAGCGGCTGGCGGACCTGAAAGCATTTCTGGAACCCAATTTCAGTAAGTCAGCACCCGGTGGGATCTCCAAGCGGGCGGCGGCAATGTGGACGCTCGGATTGTTCCATGAAAACGATCCTGACCCGGATCTTGCGAACTCATTTCTCGGGCGGGTGGCGGATCGATCCGGCATGATGCCGGAGCATGAAGTCGTGCGGCGCATGTCAGCCATCGCACTGGGGCTAATGCGTGCGAAGTCTGCCGTGCCCGGACTTCTGGAAGCCTATTCGCTTGACCCGGGCACGTCCCTTATACCGGACAGCGCGCGATGGTCACTCGGAATGATTGGCGAACCACTGCCTGATGCATTGAAGGATTACTCGCAGGCTGTCGGCGGTTGGCGGCTGATTCCGTTGGACGATTGATGATTCAAATCTGCCATTTGATCGCCACGGTCGGCCAGGTTGTCAATTTATGCCAGGGCATGTGAAGCGGTGCGAAACACACCATGTGCGATTTTGCAGGAAAGTGGTGCGTTGCGCTCCGCTGCACGCACCCTACAGGAATCGCCGCTCGACCCGGAGAGTCAAGCTAAGCACCCATTCACAAGTTTCATCATTTAACCGCATGGGCAACACCCCGCGCATTCGCGAGGTAAACGTTGGTGCTTAAGCGGGCGCAGATCATTGATTCAAACGGTCCCCTTATCAACGGTTGACAGGACGATTGAGGACAGGACGATGAATCGCAAATTGTGTTTCTAATCGTCCTGACCATAATCGTCCTGTCAAACCTCTGTTCCACTTGCGTAAAGCCCAATGGCGTGGACTTAAGCATAAACAACGAATTTCACGGCTCCATCGACCCCGCGTCGGTGGTCCGCAGACTGGCTGGCTACTCGATCCGGAACGCTTTGCTAAATCATCGCC
>Ga0105047_10012490_pt1 | contig 13659 bp, 5 predicted proteins | sample MAT04_FD_78384 | JGI IMG/M metagenome (GOLD analysis project Ga0105047, IMG submission 78384) | Freshwater microbial communities from Lake Fryxell liftoff mats and glacier meltwater in Antarctica - MAT-04 (megahit assembly) | ecosystem: Environmental > Aquatic > Freshwater > Ice > Liftoff...
AATCGACGATCATGGCGTTGAGCCCGCCGGTTTCGGCGATCAGCGGCGCGCTGGGGGCGAGGTGATCGGCCATGGCGGCGTCGATGGCTTTCGCCGTCGGCAGCGAGCCGGTGAAGACGACGCCGTCGATGCGCGGGTCCGAGGTGAGCGCCGTGCCAACAACCTTGCCGGAGCCGGGGAGCAACTGCACCACGTCCTCGGGGATGCCGGCGTCGTACATCAGCGCGATGGCGCGGGCGGCGATCAGCGGGGTGGCCTCGGCGGGCTTGGCGAGCACGGTGTTGCCGGTGACCAGCGCTGCAGCGATCTGGCCGGTGAAGATCGACAGCGGGAAATTCCACGGCGAGATCGCGGTGACAATGCCGAGCGGTTGACGCATTTCGGGTTCGACTTCGGCTTCGGCGGCATAGTAGCGGAGGAAATCCACCGCCTCGCGCACTTCGCCCACGGCGTCGGCAAGTGTCTTGCCGGCTTCGCGGGTGCAGAGCGCATAAAGCTCGGTGGCGTTCTGCTCGTAGAGGTCGGCGACCTGGTTGAGGAGCAGCGCCCGCTCGGCGACGGGACGCGCGGCCCAGCCGGCGGCGGCATCGCGGGCATTGGCGATGGCGAGGTCGATGGTCTGCGGGCCGGCGCCGATGGCTTCGCCGACGAGGTTGCCGCTGGCGGGGTTTTCGATGCGGAAATGCTCGCCCTGCTCGCCATGGACCTGGGCGATGGAGGCGGCGGACCAGAGTTTGGTGGCGTTGGCGAAATCCTGCCGGTCGGCAAGGAGTTTTTCGACCGCGACGGGATCGGTGAGCTCGAAGCCGGCAGAATTGCTGCGGCTCGGCGCGAACAGATGGGCTGGGTTCTTTACCCGGGCGGTGGCCGTTTCGACGGCATCGAAGGGGTCGGTGACGACCTCGGCAGCAGGCACGTCGCGGTCGGCGATCAGGTTGACGAAGGAGCCGTTGGCGCCGTTCTCGAGCAGGCGCCGGACGAGGTAGGCCAACAGGTCGGCGTGGCGCCCGACCGGCGCGTAGATGCGGGTGCGGCTGCGGTGCGCATCGGTGAGGATGGCGTGGAGGCGCTCGCCCATGCCGTGCAGGCGCTGGAACTCGAACGCGTCGCGCTCGACCTTCAGCGTGTCGGCAAGGTGCAGGATGGCCGCGGTGGTGTGGGCATTGTGGGTGGCGAACTGCGGGTAGATGCGGTGGGTTTTTGACAGCATCCGCCGGGCGTTGGCGATGTAGCTGACATCGGTCGCCGCCTTGCGGGTGAAGACCGGGAAGCCCGGCAGGCCGAGCACCTGGGCCCGCTTGATCTCGGTGTCCCAGTAGGCGCCCTTGACGAGGCGCACCATGATGCGGCGGTCGAGCTTTTCGGCCAGCGCCTCGATCCAGTCGATGACGAAGCCAGCGCGCTGGCCATAGGCCTGAACGACGATGCCGAACCCGTCCCAGCCGGCAAGGCGATCGTCGGCGAGGACGGCGGCGATCACGTCGAGCGACAGGTCGAGGCGATCGGCCTCTTCGGCATCGATGTTGAAGCCCATGTTGGCGCCGCGGGCCATCATGGCGAGGGCGAGGGTGCGGTCGACCAGCTCGGCCATGACGCGGTCGCGCTTCATGAACTCGTAGCGGGGGTGGAGGGCGCTGAGCTTCACCGAGACGCCAGGATTATCGCGCACCGAGCCTGAGCTGGCGCGGGTGGCGAGCACAGCGATGGCTTCAGCGTAAGCCGCCCGATAGCGCTTGGCGTCGGCCTCGGTGCGGGCGGCCTCGCCCAGCATGTCATAGGAATAGGTGTAGCCGTCGCGCTCGGCCTTGCGGGCAACACGCGTGGCCTCCTCGATGTCGCGCCCGAGCACGAACTGCGACCCCAGGATCTTCATCGCCTGCATCACGGCCGAGCGGATTACCGGCTCGCCGATGCGCTGCACAAAACCCTTGATGATGCCGGCAATGCCTTCGCCCTTGTCGCGCAGCACCTGGCCGGTGAGGGTGAGGGCCAGCGTGCTGACATTGACGAGCGGCGAGTTGGCGCGATCGAGATGCTCCTGCCAGCGGCTGGGGGCGATCTTGTCCTCGATCAGGTCGTCGATGGTGGCGGTATCGGGGACGCGCAGCAGCGCTTCGGCGAGGCACATCAGCGCGATGCCCTCCTCGGTCGACAGCGAATACTCGCCGAGGAAGCTCTCGAGCATGCCGACGGAGCCGGTGGAGCGGACCTTTTCGACCAGTTGCTGCGCCGTGGTACCGATCTGCGCCCGCGCCTCGGGCGACAGTTCGGCCTCCGACGTGAGACGCTCGATCGTCGCCGTTTCGCTGGCGAAGAGGTTGGCGCGGATACGGCTGCGCAGTTCGTCGAGATTGGCCATGCATGTCCCCGTGCCTGAGATTGTGGCACGGGTCGCTGATTTGTGTGGGGAAAATGTGATGGTGGCGGGCGCGTCGCGGCACGAGCGCCAGAAAACGATCCTAATGCGCCCTGCAGTGAGCCCCAGTTCCCTCCGGTTTCAAGGAGAGTCCTTGGGTTGATGTCCGGGTCTATGCGGCCTGCTTTTCCAGAGCCAGTGCTGACGAACTCGTCGGGCGTGAGGTTGGCGGCTTGGCCTCGCGGGTAGCGACTCTGTAGTTGACGTGCAAGAAGACTGCCGGTCGGAGTCGGTGCGACTAGCCAGGCTTTGGCGCGTCAGGTTTGCCGGATTTCGAGATGCCCAGGGCTCGTCCATTCAGTTTCGCAGGAATCGTTCGCCTGACGCGGATCGGGGTGTGGCTGCTCGCCTTTCTGCTGCTTGTCGCCCCGGGGCTGGCCACCGATCGCATCATCCACCGGGAGATGCTCAAGGATCCGGGTAGTGGCCTGGGCATTGAGGACGTCGTCGGGCGTGAGTTTGCGCCAATGTCGGACATCCTCGTTGGTGGTTACACCGACGCCGCCTTCTGGCTGAAGCTCACCGTTCAGCCGGAGCCTGGCGATGGCACGCTCGCGCTTCGGGCCTGGCCAAGCTACGTGGACGAGCTCACCCTGTACACCCCGGACGGCGGAGGGGGCTGGAGCCGCGACGTCACCGGCGACAGTGTGGCGCTGGCGGCCCGCTCCACGCCGGGGGCGGCGCTGGCCTTCTCGATCAGCCCCACGGAACGGACAACATACTTCCTGCGCCTCAGGACCACGAGCACCTCCATGCTGGGGGTCGCGGCGATCGCCTGGAGGGAGGTGGTGGCGGATGACCTGCGCTTTGGCATCGCCGGGTCGATAGCCGTCGGGTTGATGCTCGCCATGCTGATCTGGGCCGGGCTCGAGTACTGGGCGACGCGCGAGCGGCTGATGCTGTGGTATCTCGCGGCGCAGGCGTTTTCGGTTGGCTACGGATTGGCGATCACCGGCTACCTCGCCGTGCTTGTGCCATGGGTGCCACCGGACAGTCTCACATCGATCCTCGTGTGGCTCACCACCTTCACGCAGGTGACGTTCTACCTGCAGTTGCTGCGCGGCTTCGCCCTTCCCCGATGGACGCCGTGGCTGGTGGTGCCACTGATGGTCGCCGGACTGCTGGTGCCAGTGCTGTTCGTTGCGGGCCTGACCCGGATAGGACTGCACCTTAACGCGGGCGTGATGCTCGCCGGACCGCCCGTGATCACCATCCTCGCATTTGCGACGCGCCTTGACGCCCCACCCGGGCGAGGTGTGGTGCGATTTGCAGCGCTGCTACAAACGCTGCTGCTGCTGGTTTCGGCGCTGCCACTGCTGGGATTCATCGATGCCACAGTGCTGAGCCGGCATGGGTCGCTGATGCATGGGGCCCTGTCGGGGGCGGTGGCGTTTGTCATCCTGCGGGCCCGTTCCGCTTACCTGCGGCGCGCCGCGATCGACCTGGAGCTGGCGCAGCGGCAACTGCAGGTAGAGCGGCGTGAGCATGACGTTCGCGGCCGGTTTCTGGCCATGCTGTCGCATGAGCTCAAGACGCCGCTCTCGGTGATCAGGCTGTCCTTGCCGGCCATTCCGGCAACCAGTCCGGCGCGCCGGCGCGTCGCCGGTGCGATCGACAACATGACGGCGCTGATCGACCTGTCCAACTGCGCCGAACGGCTGGAACAGGGCGAATTGCCCGTGCAGCATGAAGTCGTGCGCCTCGATGATGTCCTGCGCCGGCTGGCGGACGAGCTTGCTACCGATCGGCTCAACTGGCGGCAGGCCGCGTCGAGCAGCATCCGCAGCGATGCACAGATGCTCGACATGGTGCTGCGCAATCTCGTGGACAACGCCCTCAAGTACTCGCCGGTCGATTCAACCGTGGATATCGTCGTCAGTGAGTCGGAGCACGGGGGGCGGAACGGCGTGTCCATCACCGTATCGAATGTAGCCGGCCGCGTGGCGCCAGATACGGAGCGAATGTTCGACAAGTTCTACCGCGGGCCAGGCGCGTCGTCGCAGGCCGGGCTGGGACTGGGGCTGTATGTTGTACGGGGCATCACCGAACTTCTCGCCGGCACCGTGACCGCTACCACCGATGGTTCGCAGGTGAGCGTCGAGGTCTGGCACCCATGCTGAACGTGGCCGTCATCGAGGACAATGACGAGCTGCGCGACGTGATGGTCGATACCCTGCGTGGCGGCGGCCATCGCGCCATCGGCATGGACTCGGCCGAGGCCATGACCGACCAGGCCAGCAGCGAGCCGATCGATATCGTGGTGGTGGATGTCAACCTTCCGGGCGAGGACGGCTTCAGCCTGGCTCGCCGGTTGCGCGCCATCCAGCCGCGGACCGGGATCATCGTAGTGACCGGCCGGAACCGCGACAGCGATCGCAAGGCCGGCTTCGAGGGCGGCGCGGACATCTTCCTGACCAAGCCCATCTCGACGGAGGAACTGACTGCCGCTGTCGCTTCCCTGCAGCGCCGACTGGATTTCGTCGCCCCGACCGGCGCTGGCATACGGCTCGACATGCGCCGCCGGGTGCTGACGGGTTCGGCCGGCGCCGTAGATGTGCGACCACAGGAAGCCGCCCTGCTCGGCGCCTTCGCCAGGGCCCCGGACATGCGGCTCGAGAGCTGGCAGATCCTGGAAATCTTCGAACGCTCCGGCTGGTCCTACAGCCGCACCAATGTCGGCGTGGCGCTGTTTCGCCTCGGCAGGAAGCTCCGCTCGGTCGGTGCTGATTCGCGGCCGATTCGCTCGATCCGCAACTGGGGATACCGTCTCTGTGAGGCGGTAGTGCTGGTCTAGTCGGTAGTTTTCTGCGCGGCGCCGAGCAATTCGGCCAACTTGGGCAACGGCTGTTGCAGCCGCGCATCGGTTTGGCGCCGTCCTGGTAATCAATGGTAATTTTCGGACCTCCCAGCGTTGTTAACGCTAGCTGTCGCTCGTGTGCCGTTCCGGGATATTGCCCCGGGTCACCGCGAGTCAGTAGCCTAGCGGGGCCCGGAAATGTCTTCTTTCGATGCTGTCTATCCTGTTGCCGGAAACGGTCGTGGCGGTGTGCTGTGGGGCCCCGTCCTGGTCGACTTGCGGCGCGGCGCATTGGTAGGCGTTTCCACCCTCGCTTTGGTTGCCGGCCTCGCCGCGGCAGATATCAGAGCGGCAAAGGCAGATGACCGGGTGGTGGTCGATGGCGAGGCGGGCTCCGGCTACATCGTGCGGGGCAGCTCGGACGGCGATTTCTTCGGGCTCGATCAGTTGCAGAGCGGCACGATCGTCGAGGACAAGATCTACACCAACTTCGTCACCAAGGGCGGCGACGGGTCGGGCGGCGGCGCGGGTCTCGGCGGCGTGTTCTTCGTCGATGCAGGCAGTTCGCTGACCATCCGCAACGTCGATTTCAACACCAACACCGCCATCGGCGGCAATGGCGGCAGCGACCCCGGCGTTTCGACCGGTGCCGTGGCCGTGGCGCTCGCCGGCAACCAGACCTCGGTGATCGGTGTCGGCGGCCTGATTGTCGATCCCGGCTTCACCGGCTCGGGCGGCAGCACCACGGTCAGCGCGATCAAGTTGAGTTCGCCAAACTCGATGCTGAAGGCCGGGATGAAGGTAACGATCCCCGGCATCACGCCCAATGGGACGACGGCCGAAATCCTGTCCATCAGCGGCAGTACCGTCACGTTCGCCACACCGCTGACGATCACGCCGGTGTCGAAGAGCAGCCTCGGCGCGCCCACCGAGACGCTGAGCGCCAAGCAGATCCAGCTGTCGAGCGCGCAGATCGGCGACCCAAGTGCTCCCGAAATCCAGGTCGGCAGCTATATCCGCGGTTCCGGCGTGCCTGAGGGGACAACCGTCACCAGCATCGACTACGACACAGGCGTGCTGACGCTGAGCGCCAACGTGACTTCACCAGCCGCGACGTCGTTCGACTTCGTGCAGGTGGGCGCCTTCAACGCCAGCCCGCTGACCGGCTTCACCGACGATGGCAGCAACACCACCATCACCCTCATCGACAAGCCGGCCGGCTCGCTCGAAGTGGGCATGACGGTAACGGGAACAGGCATTCCGGACGGGGCCAAGGTCACCGCCGTCAGTTCCGACGGCAAGACCGTGACCATCGACAAGGTGGTGCCTCCGGGTACCAGCGTATCGGGGTTCAACGCCGCGACGATCGCGGCGTCGCTCGGATCGAACACCATCGTGCTGCCGCGGTCGAACGAGACCCTGAAGGCCGGAATGCTGGTCTCGGGTACAGGCATCCCGCCGGGCACCAGCATCCAGAGCGTCGTCACGCAGACGGTCGACGGCAAGGACGTGACGACCGTCACGCTGAGTCAGGCGCTCACCGGCGACGCGGTGCCGAGCAGCCTGTCCTTTACCGGCGTCACCGGCGTCAGCGGCTCCAGCATCACCTTTGCCAGCGGCACGATGCCCGAAGGGATCGAACCGGGGCAGATCATAACCGGGCCCGGCATTCCATCCGGGCTCACTGTGGTCAGCGTCAACGCGCAAACGGGTGTCGTCGAACTCAGCGGCGATATCGACGATCCGGACGCCGTCTCGAATATCAAGTTTGCATCGCCGCTCGTCACCGGCGGCACGATGAACGGCATGACGCCTTCCGGCGCGGCCGGGAGCGGCGGCTCCGGCGCCGACAGCGACATCATCTTCGCCATCGTCAATGGCGGCGAAGGCGGCGGCGGCAAGCAGGGCCAGGAGGGCTCGGACGCCGGCAGCGGCAAGTCCGGCGGCGCCGGCGGCGATGGTGGCGATGGCGGTGCCGCCCTGCCGTTCCAGCCCGACCTGACGCTGGAAGTCACGCTCGGAGCGATCGCGGTCATCAATGGCTCGAACCAGATTGCCGCCGACCTTGTGCCCAAGGGCGCACCCGTTCCGGTACCCGATCCGGCAAAGGCCGCCGCTGACGCGGCCGAACTGTCCGAAACCTTCAACGAACTGGCTGCCAATGCGGCCAAGCTGGTCCTGTGGAACCTCGCAGCGGCCGAGGGCCGGGTGGCCCAGGGCGGTGATGGTGGCGACGGTGGTGACGGCGGCAACGGCTCCGACTTCTTCGGTGGCGGCGTTGGTGGCGACGGCGGTGACGGCGGTGATGGCGGCTTTGTGCAATCCACCGGCGGCTCGGGTGGCGGTGGTGGCGGCGGTGGCAATGGCGGCTTTGGTGCCGGTGGCGGCGCCGGCGGCTCGGGTGGCGAAGCGGGTGAGGGCATGTACGCCCCCGTTGGCGCACCCGGGGATGGCGGCAAGGGAGGGTTCGGTGCAGGCGACGGCGCGGATGGCGACGGGCTGTTCGGCGGTGGCGGTTCGGGCTTTGGCGGCGCGATCTTCGTGCGCAACGGCGGCAACCTCACTATCGAGGGCACCAGCACCTTTGCCGACAACGATGTGATGGGCGGCGACGGGGGCGAGCGGGGCGTGGCGGGCGCCGACGCCGGCAGCGACCTGTTCGTGATGAAGGGCGCCACGGTGACCCTGCGGCCGGGCGAAGGCGAGACCATCACCTTCAATGGCTCGATCGCCGACGACAGCAAGGCGAGCTTCGACGACGCCTCGAACGGCACCGGCAGTGGCGCCGACATCACCATCGCCGGCCCCGGCCTCGTGGTGTTCAACGGTACCAACACCTATACCGGCAAGACCATCATCACCGGCGGCACGCTCGACGCGGACGTGGGCACCGGCATCCACGAAAAGAGCAACATCACCTTTGCCGGCGAGGGCGAGACGTCGGCGGGCGACAGCGACCTCAGCGAGGCCACGGCCGGCGTGCTGATGACCAAGGGCGATTTCAACCGGCAGGTCGGCACCCTGTCCAACCGCGTGCAGTGGGTGGGCAGCGGCGGCTTTGCCGCACAGGGCGGGCAGTTGCGCGTGAACCTCGGCGGCACCTCGCAGCCGCAGACGCTGAAGTGGGGCGCCACCACCGGCTTCTTCTCGAGTGCGGATGCCGCAAACGCCGCGCTGATCTTCGGCTCGATCCATGCCGATGCCGACGTGCTGTTCCGCAACAATATCGACCTCAACGGCGGCAGCCGACAGGTCGTGGTGGTCAACAATACCGATTCCGAGAACGACTTCGCCACCATTGCCGGAGTGATCTCGGACAGCGCCGGCGGCGGCAAGCTGGTGGTCGGCTCGACCAACGGCTATGGCGGGCTGGGTAAGCTCGTGCTGACCGGCGAGAATACCTATTCGGGTGGCACCGAAATCCACTCGGGCATTCTCCTCACCCTGGCCGGCAAGGAAGGCCAGACGGGCGTGCTCGCCGACACCGGTGCCATCACCGTCGGCGAGAACGGCAACCTGTGGCTGATGGCCAAGGACACCGTCGGCGACATCACCAATGCCGGCGTGGTGCTGATCGGCGCGGACATCGTGGCTGGCGCCATCGACAATGACGGCATGCTGGTGCTCGACAAGAAGCTGACCGCCGCGAGCTTCGCCAATGACGGCATCCTGAGCTTCGAGGGCGGCTCGCTCGCGCTCTCCGGCCAGTTCACCGGCGGCACCGGCAGCATGGTGACGATCGGGGAGGACACCACCTTCATCACCGCGGGCCTCGCGGGCGAAGGTACGATCACCCTCAGCGACGATGCGATCCTGATGATCGAACAGTCCGGCGCCTCGACCTATGCCGGCGTCATCGGCGGCGCGGGCGGCGTGACGCTGACCGGCGACGACGCCGATCTGACGCTGACCGGCACCAACACCTACACCGGCAAGACCGTCGTCGAGGAGGATGCGCGGCTCGCGCTCTCAGGCACCGGCAGCATTGCCACGTCCTCCGAAGTTCAGGTGGACGGCACCTTCGACATCGCCGACACCACCGCTGGCGCCGCCATCACCACGCTTTCGGGCTCGGGCGAAGTGGCGCTCGGCGAACAGACCCTGACCATCACCGACGGCTCGACCACCTTCTCGGGCGGTATCGGCGGCGAAGGCGGAGTCACCGTGTCGGCCGGCACGCAGACGCTGACCGGCGAAAACACCTACGAGGGCGCCACCAGCATCGCTGTCGATGCCACGCTTGCGCTGGCCGATACGGGCAGCATCGCGGACTCCTCGGGCGTCGAGGTGCGCGGAGCGTTCGACCTGGGCGAGGCCGCGGGTCCCGTGGTCATCCGCAGGCTCACCGGCGCGGAAACCGGCGCTTCGGTGAAGCTGGGCGCCAACGAGCTGTCGATCACCGATGCGGCTGGCGCCTTCGCGGGCGTCATCTCCGGCGACGCAGGCGCGCTGAAGATCTCCAGCGGCTCGCAGAGGCTGAGCGGCAACAACACCTATACCGGCCTCACCACCGTGGTCGCCGACGCCACGCTGGCCCTCGACGGCGCCGGCGATATCGCTGCCTCGTCGGGCCTTGTGCTCGACGGTACCTTCAACATCGCGACCGCCGACGGCAACCGCACGCTGAACGGCCTCGCCGGTTCGGATGCCGACGCGCGGATCATTCTGGGCTCCAACAGCCTGACCTTCGACGGTACGGACGTCGGCGCCAGCTTTGCCGGTGCGATCGAAGGCAGCGGCGGCATCAAGCTCGCCGAAGGCACGCAGACGCTGACCGGCAACTCGAGCTTTACCGGCAAGACCGAGGTCGGCGCCGACGCAACCCTGAAGCTCGCCGACGCTGGCGACATCTCGGAGTCGAGCGGTCTGAAGCTCGGCGACGGCGCCAGCTTCGATATCGCCGGCCTGATCGGCGACACAGCCCAGATCGCGACGCTCGAAAGCACCAACGGCACCGTCGCCTTGGGCGGCAAGTCGCTCGAGATCACGGCGGGCACCGATGCCACCAGCTTCAAGGGCAGCATCACCGGCGACGGCAAGGGCAATGTGATCGTCTCGGGCCAGCAGGCCTTCGTCGACACCACGCTCTCGGGCGGGCTGGTGGCGAAGGATGGCGGCTCGATCGACTTCAGCGGCGGCTCGATCACCGCGCTCGCCGACTCGGGCACCCACTCGGCGCTGCGGGTCGAAAACGGCGGCGACATCAACGTGCTGGGCACGGTGATGAGCGCGACCGGGCCGGATATCTCCGCCTATTTCGACACCGTCGACCGCATTGCCAACATCACCATCGGCACCGGCGCCTACTTCGTTGCCAATGATGACGACACCCTGCTGCTGGTCGAGCGCGTCAATGGCGGCAGCAACGGCATCGTCAACCTCGTGATCGACAATGGCGGGCTGGGGACCGACAAGACCATCACCGGCAACATCATCGACGATCCGGCGCTGCTCACCGGCGACGGCAGGACCAACGTCACGGTGGCGGAAGGCTCGGCCTGGTCGGGCAGGACCGACGCGGCCAGCTTCACCATCGCGGCTGGCGGCAGCGCCTTCTTTGAAGAAGGCAGCAAGATCAACGGCAACCTCACCCTGGAAGCGGGCGCGGTGGTGAATGGCGCGACCACCTCCGAAGCCCTGGAAGTGCTCGGCGATGGCGTGTTCGAGAACGGCCTGCTCAACGGCAACATGTACATCCACGGCAACGTGTCGCTGGGCGGCACGATGAGCCCCGGCCACTCGCCAGGCTATCTCGACATCGGCGGCAGTTTCGATGTCGCGGGCACCGGCTCGGTGAGCCCCGGCCCCGGTGGGGCCGATGAAGGCTTCGGCGTCACCGGCGCCCGCGCCAAGCTGGAAGTGGCGTTCGGCTTTGCCGATCCGGTCGCCGCGACGGACTTCGACCAGATCAACGTGGGCGGAGACCTGACCGGCGGCATGCTGCCGGTAGAACTGGTCAGCCTTTCCGACCGCAGCGTGGCGCTCGGCAACCTCGATGCCATCGAACTGGTCCGTGTCGGCGGGACTGTGGAGGCCGGTGCGGGGCTCGAGCAGGTCAGCCGCGTTACCCAGAACGGCCGCGAAGTCCGCATTGCCGCACCGCGCACCATCGCGACAACCGGCGACACTGTGGTCGGTACGGGGGTCAGCGAGGAGACGTTCTTCGGCCCCGGCGACGTGACCGTCTACAGCCTCGAAGCCTTCAAGCAGGACGAAACCTACGCCCTCGCCGCCCTGACCGGCCTCGCCCACAACGCCGGTGTGGTAACCCTCGGAACCTTCAACGACCGCCTCGGCGCGACGCGCAAGGATGGCGTCTGGTTCCGCTCGGGCGGTGCCTATGCCGAGATCGACGATACGGTGAACTCCACCCAGACCCTCGGGTTCGCCCAAGGCGGCATCGACCTCGTGGCCACCGATATATTCCGGCTCGGCGTGCTGGCCTCGTATGGCAGCGCCTCGGGCAGCGTCGAGACCGATCTGGGCGATGCCGAACTGTCGGGATCGATCTGGAATGCCGGCGTCGAGGCCACCTTCTCATCGGGCGGGTTCTACGCCAATGCCGTTGGCCAGTATGGTGGCGGCGACTGGACGGTCGTGCCGGTGGAAGCGGCCGGCAGCACCAAGGTGACCGGGATGACGGCACTCGCGTCCCTCGAAGCCGGCTACACCATCGGCTCCGAGATGGGATCCATCACGCCATGGGGCCAGTTGGTCTACCAGATGACCGACTACGGCGACGTCGAGAGCGCCTGGGTCGACAATGTCGATTTCGCCACCAACGACTCCCTGCTGGTGCGTGGCGGCGTGCGCGTCGAGGCCGATTTCGGTGGCATCAAGCCCTACGCCAACGTGGCGATCGCGGCAGACCTGAACGACCAGAAGTCCATCATCGTCGATGGCTTCGAATACGGCACCGGCACCGGTGGTCCGCGTGTCGAGTTGGGTGGCGGCTTCTCCACCACGTTCGGCGAAAACATCACCCTGTCGACCGATGTCAGTGGCACGCAGGGGATTGGCGATGCCGGGTTCACCTCCTACCAGGGCCAGGTCGGCGTTACGGGCAAGTGGTGATGATGCGAAAGCTGATCGGGGCCGGCGTGCTCGTCGGCCTGCTGGCAGGTGGTGCCTTCCTGGGCATAGCCCTTCTAGGCGCACAGACGCAGGAGGTGACGGCGCAGGAGGTGACGGCGCAACCCGACCAGACCTTCGGTGACTGGATCTACCAGTGCGCCGAAGTGACCCCGGGCAACCCGGTCTGCTCGCTCAACCAGACGCTGGTCGACCAGAACTCCGGCCAGCCAGTGCTCAGGTTCAGCCTGGCCCGCGAAGTCTCCGGCAAGGTGACACTGGTGGCGCTGCTGCCGCTGGGCCTCGACTTCGCCGCCGGGGTCTCGGGCGCGGTCGATGACAGCGCGGCGTTCCAATACGGGCTGCGCACCTGCATCGGCACCACCTGCATCGCCAATGCCCAGATCGATGTGGACCGCCTGGCACAGCTCAAGTCCGGCACGTTGCTCAAGATCGGCTTCAGGATGATGGGCGAAGCCGACGGGCGCGTCCTCGCGGGCTCGCTCAAGGGGATCACCGCCGGCACCGAGGCAGCCGGATTCTAGCCCAGCGGGCGAGGGCTGCGACCCGCCGGGCGGAGCCCGAACCGCTCCATCGTGGCTCCCACCTCATCGGCCGCGTCCTGGCTGCAGCGACCGGGGCGCCACAGGTCGTCGATCTGCAGCGACAACCGCGGCGTATGACCACCAACACGGCTGTGAAGGTTTGACTGCCCTGGCTCGGTAGGCAACCCGAATCCTTCATGTCCCCCCGGATCGCCGCTTTCGCCCAGGCTGGCCCGCCGCCGTCGCCGACCTTCACCGCCGAGAAGTGCTACGGCATTGCCAAGGCCGGCGCCAATGACTGCGCCTCGACTGGCAACAACTCGTGCGCCGGCACCTCCAGGCTCGATGCCGACCCGGCCTCGTGGGTCTACGTTCCCGCCGGTTACTGCGAGCGCATCGTCGGCGGCACGCTCAGCGCCGCACACTGCGCTGGCGAACTGCAGAAATGGTCAAACATGCAGATTGCTGACAATCAGCTAATTTCGCTTGACCGTCTGGCCGCGCCTGCTCCATCGTGAATAATGTCGACATTATGCAGGCGTCGGAGGAACGATTGGAGCAGGTGACGATCTTTCGCGAGCCGGGCAAATTCGCCGGCTGGCCTGCCAACCACGGCATGTGGGCCTGGGGCGACGAACTGGTCGTCGGCTTCACCGTGTCGACCTTCAACGCCAATTCCGGCTTCCACGCCCGTGATCGCAGCCAGCCGACGCGCACCACGTTCGCCCGCAGCCTCGATGGCGGAAAGACCTGGACTTACGGTCCCTTCCCGGGCCGCCTGCCCGACGGTCGCGCACTCTCGGCCGACGAGCACATGGTCAAGGGCCTGA
>Ga0105047_10012491_pt1 | contig 13659 bp, 12 predicted proteins | sample MAT04_FD_78384 | JGI IMG/M metagenome (GOLD analysis project Ga0105047, IMG submission 78384) | Freshwater microbial communities from Lake Fryxell liftoff mats and glacier meltwater in Antarctica - MAT-04 (megahit assembly) | ecosystem: Environmental > Aquatic > Freshwater > Ice > Liftoff...
CCCATTTCTCGACCAGCCGCGCGCAGGAGCTCGTCGCCGGCAGGGTGCGTGTCCCTGTTCTTACCAGCCCGGGCAGCGCCGTCCTGGCCATGCGCAGCCTGACGCGGGACGCGGCCGCGCCCGGCTAGAAACCTTGGTCGGACTTTCCCGTTAATATGCTTTGATCATGTTTATTGTTGCTGCTGGGCGTTATCATGGCCTTTCACCCGATAGATCGAGAGTGCGGTTTCAACCCCGATACGAGCAAGCCAGAAAAGCGTGACGAGGAGTCTTCGTGTGACCTCGCGTTCTGACGTTTCTTGGCTTGCAATCGGTCGCCGGGTTCAGACGAGCGTATCGAGCGCGTCCTCGTCGACGCGAAGTGTCGCGCCCGTGGTCGCCGCTGCCTGCGGCGAGCAGAGGCGGACGACGAGGCTTGCCACCTCCCTTGCGGTCGTCGCGTGCTGGATGACGGATTGGGGACGATGCTCGGACTGAAACGCAATCGGCGTTTCCTCCATCGTAAGGCAGACACTGTTCGACTCCGCCTGCCGCGCGTCGTCGAGCATGATCGGTCCCGGCAGAATGGCATTGACGGTCACGCCTGACGCCGCCGTATACTTCGCCAGGCAGCGCGATATCGAGAGAATCGACGCCTTCGTAAAGCCGTAGTGAATCATGTCAGCGGGCGCGTCAATAGACCATTGCGATGACATAAAAAGAACGCGGCCCCAGTACCGCTCCAGCATGCCCGGCAAATACCCTCGTGCCAGCCGCACACCGGACATGACATTGGTTTCGAAATAGCGAGTCCATTCGGCGTCGGGGAAATCGAGGAAATCGCCCGTTCCGTAAATGCCAACGTTGTTGATAAGAATATCGGCAAGCGGAACCGCGGCGACCAGGGCGTCACATCCGTGCGCGGTTCCGACATCGACCGCGAGGCCGGCAATTGTTACATCGGGGGCTTCGCTACTAAGCCTGGCTACCGCGCGCTCGACCGCGTCCGCCTTGCGGCCGTTCAACACGACGTTGGCGCCCGCCCGAGCCAAACTTCTCGCGATCACATAGCCTACGCCAGCCGTTGATCCGGTGATGACGGCGGTTTTACCCGATAGTTCAGTTTTCATCGAATTTCCCCTATCTATTTATGAACGAGTAGAACACTCACGATCTTTGCGCACCGCAAGAGCCAAGCGCTCGGAGTCAATAGGTCGCCGCGACCAAGGCATCGACTTCGGCTCGACTTGGACAACCGAGGCGACCGCCAAAACGTGTGCATTTGAGCGATGCGGCGACACAGGCAAAGCGCGCCGCCCTTTCGATATCCCGGCCCTCGAGCAGGGCGAGCGCCAAGGCGCCGTGAAAGACGTCACCGGCAGCCAGTGTGTCGAGGACCTTGACGACGGGTGCCTCGACATGTCGAATCCTGCCTTCGTCGAACCAGAAATAACCCTTGGCACCGCAACTCGCGCCGACATGGCCTGCGTGCGTTCTGCCGACTTCGTGCAAAGCCGCTATCACGTCGTCGCAGCCGGCGTAAATCAATAGACCAGCGTCCGAAAAGACGGCGTAGTCGGCCAAAGGAACCAGGCGATTGAGGGACTCAATCGGGGCCACATCGCCGTCGAGCATACACGGAACCTGGCGTGATCTTGCCGCACGCATCGCAGCTTCCGCGCCTTCGACCCAGCGCGTTTCGCAATGTACGAAATCCACGCCGTCGATTTCGGCGAGCGGCAGCCAGTGCGCCGATTTGTCGGCGGTTTGGTCATGAAACGGCACCACGAGACGGTCGCCCCGCTGATCGACGATGACGGCGACCTGCGACGTTGCCGATCCTGGAACGACATGCAGACCGCTGGTGTCGATGCCTTCGTCGGTGAGCGCCACACAGGCAGCCGAACCCAAAACGTCGTCGCCGATCCTTGACCAGACCTTGGCGCTGCCACCGAGCTTGGCAAATGCGCAGGCAGCCGAGATCGCCATGCCGTCAACGACCTGGCATCGTTCCGTCGCCAGTACTTTGGCTGGCAAGGCCGGGATCTGGTCAACGCGAAAAATCGTCGCCGAGCAGAGTGCACCAACGGCTATCAGGCGCTTGCGCACCACAGGATCGGGGTATGGTTCGAGTACCAAGTGTGCCTCGTTTCTGCGATCGGTCAGGCCACTGCGGGCTGCGTGAGGCCCTTCCACGCGGCAACAAATTCGTTGGCGCGCTGCGTGATTTGGGCACAACTCATCCCGGGGCGGTAGAGCGCCGATCCCAGGCCGAACGCGCTGGCACCGGCATCAAGATAAGGCCCCATCGTTTCAGGCGTGATACCGCCGAACGGAACAAGACGGGTGTGCGCCGGCAAGACGACGCGAATGGCCTTGAGCACTTTCGGCGTCACGAGTTCGCCCGGAAAGAGTTTTAGCGCGTCCGCACCGGCGGCCAGAGCGGCAAAGGCCTCGGTCGGTGTGGCGACTCCGGGAACGCAGAGCAGGCTTGCCGCCTTCGCCGCGTGAATCACGGCCGTGTCGCAATGCGGCATGAAAATAAGTTCGCCGCCAGCGGCTTTCAGTTCGGCAACTTGACCAACACCAAGGACGGTGCCGGCGCCGACCAGTACGTCCGGCGGCAGAGCGCGCCGAATCGTGGTGATGCTCGTGAAGGGATCGGGCGAGTTGAGCGGCACTTCAATCAGGCGGAAACCGGCAGCGTAGAGGGCAAGGCCGATCGGACCGGCCTCTTGAGGCGTGATGCCGCGAAGAATCGCGATAAGCGGTAAAGCGGCAATGGCAGCGACGAAGCGATGCTCGTGTGGGTTCTTGTCGATCATCATGGGTCCTATTCAAAAGTTAGTGTTATGGGAAAGCCTTGTTCGCTTGCCGGCCTTTGCCCGCCTAATAGGTGGTGACCAGTGCCTGATCGACTTCGGATCGGATCGGGCAGCCGAGCCTGCCGCCAAAGCGCGTACACTTGAGCGAGGCCGCGACACAGGCAAATTGCGCGGCGTTTTCAATTGATTTGCCTTCAAGCAGCGCCAGCGCGAACGCCCCGTGAAAGACGTCGCCGGCCGAGAGTGTGTCGACGACTTTGACTACCGGCGCCCTGACTTGCCGGATCTCGCCGTCTTCGAACCACAGATAGCCGTCGGCGCCGCAGCTCGCGCCGACGTGGCCGCCATGCGTCTTGCCGACCTTCATTAACGCGGCCGGCACATCGCCACAGCTGGCATAGCCGAGCAGTCCGACGTCGGAAAACACGGCGTAGCTTGCCAGCGGGATCAGGCGTTGAAGTACGTCAAGTGGCGCCACATCGCCATCGACCATACTCGGGACCTTGGCCGCCCGCGCGGCCTCCAGCGCCGCTTCAGCGCCTTCGACCCAGCGCGCGTCGCAGTGGACGAAATCGGCTTGCCCAATTTCCGCGAGCGGCAACCAGTCCGCAGATTTGTCGATCCGCTCGTCGTGAAAGGGAACGACGAGCCGGTCGCCGCATGCATCGACAATGATCGTCGCTTGCGAGGTCAGGGTTCCCGGTACCGAGTGCAACCCGCCAGTGTCGAGTCCTTCAGCGGTCAAGGAATCGCGCATCGAGACCCCGAGGTGGTCGCTGCCGACGCGCGCCCATATTTTCGCGCTGCCACCAAGCGTGACGAAGGCGTACGCGGCCGACAGCGCCATGCCGTCAACGACCTGGACCATTTTGTTGGCGAGTACTTTCGCCGGAAGCGACGGGACTTGATCGACACGGTAGATCGTTGAGTTGCAGATAGCACCAACGGCAATCAGGCGCTTGCCGGCCGGCGCCGTCACCATCACTGCTTTATGCACGGTACGCTTTCATGCTGGCTGCCTGTTTGGCCAGCGCGGTGATACCGGTCCAGTCGCGCGCTTCGACGAGGCTGGCCGGGACGACCCAGGAGCAGCCGACCGTCCGGCAATTGGGCAGGGATAGGTAAGCGGGGATATCGGCTTGTTTGATGCCGCCCGTCGGGCAAAAAGTGATACTCGGGAAAACGGCTGCCATCGTCTGCAGCCAGGCGACCCCAGCGCCACCCTGGGCCGGGAAGAGCTTGAGCTCGCGAAACCCCATCCCGACCGCCTGCATCACCTCGCTCGCCGTCGACACGCCCGGAAGAAACGGCAAGCCGCTTGTCCGGATGGCCTGGCCTAGCGCATCGGTCAGTCCCGGTGCGACGCCAAAAGCCGCTCCGGCATCGGCCGCGCGCGCGACGTCTTCGGCGCGCAGCAAGGTGCCTGCGCCGATACGGGCTTGCGGGACGGCCTTGACCATTGCTCTGATCGCATCGGCAGCGGCCGGCGTACGCAGCAATACTTCAAAGACGAGAACTCCGCCGGCGACCAGTGAGCGGGCGAGATCGGCAGCGAGACTCGCGTCGTGCACGGTCAGCACCGGCATGACGGGCACGAGTGCGAGAATCTCGCGCATGGAAGATTTCTGATTAGGCATCGTTAGCTCTCTCGTTAGCTGGGTCTGATGAAGGTATGAGATCTCTGGCGGCATGCATCACAGTGTCTTGGCGTGCGCGCGAACAGGCCACAGCTGTTCGAGTTGGGACACCGCTGCGCGCAGCGGCTCCGCAAGAGAAACGAGGCGCTCGCGGTCGAGCCGAAACGACGGGCCGCCGATCGAAACGGCACCGACAATGACGCCCGGCTTGCTCCGGTCTTTGATCAGCATGGCGATTGCGGAGAGGCCCAGTTCAGACTCCTGGTCGTTCAGGGCAAAGCCCAATTTCCGGCTCTCCCGGATTTCTTCCTTGAGCTTCTCGACGCTTCGGATCGCGTTCGGGCCGAGCAACTCGCTATCGAATCCGAGCGCAACGACCCTGGCGATCGCTTCCTCTTCGGGCATCGACGCGAGCCATGCTTTTCCCATCCCCGTGGTATGCAGGGGAACGTGCCGCCCGCTGATCGGGTCGCAACGGATCGCTCCTGTCGCGCCCTGCGCTTTAGCGACCCAAGTCATGTCGTCGTCCTCAACAACGGCGAGGCGCACGAGTTCGCCCGTTGTCCGCGCCAGTTCGTCAAGTATCGGCTGGGCGACTTCGGTGACATTGCTGCCGGCGAGCAGGCGCAGGCCCATGGCCCCGAGTTTTAAAGTTGGGATATAGCGCTCGCTCGGAGTCTCCTGTTTGACATAGTGCGCATTGACGAGCGCCTGCAGCAGGCGATGCGTCGCACTGAGCGGCAGCGCAAGGCGCTTGGCGATCGCGCTGATCTGCAAACCCTCGCTGTGTTCTACGAGAAGCTCGAGAATCGCCAACGCCCGTTCAGCAGAGGAAACGCTGAAGTTAGCCATGCTGATTTCTCCTGTGTTGAGAACAAAACCGATACAAGCTTGGAAGCCCCGTTTGTAGCCGGGCGCATAGTGCCACATTGACCTCCACCATGATCAAAAACGCTTCGGGCACGACGACGGGTTCAAGCGGAGCCGATAGTTGAAGTATTTTTACGTAACGACCAGACGAGCGAAGCGACGATGAGCACGAAAATAGTGATCGTGATCGGCTTGTTGAAGAAGTCGATGTAATCACCCTGCGTCAGCGACAGGCCTCGGCGCAGGTTCGATTCGGTCAGCTTCCCGAGCAGAAGACCGAGAATGAAGGGTCCCGTTGGAAAATCGAGTTTGCGGAAAAGGAAACCGAGAAGGCCACCGATAAACATGAAAACGACGTCGTAAAACGAATTATTGAGCGCGAAACTGCCAATGATGCAGAGGATGATGACGGTCATCCAGATCGTTTTTTCACTGACCAAAAGGATTTTGGCCGAAATTTTCGCCGTCGCCAGGCCGAGCACAAGAATGATCAGATTGGCGACGACCATCAATGCGATGATCGTCATGATGAAAGGCCTGTTTTCGACGAAGAGCATCGGGCCGGGCTGCATGCCATAGATCATCAGCGAGCCGATCAGTACCGCGGTGACCGCGTCCCCGGGTATGCCGAGCGTCAGCATCGTCGTCAGCGCGCCACCGATAACGCCGTTATTCGCCGTACACGAAGCCGCGAGTCCGTCCACGGCGCCGTTGCCAAATTGCTCCTTGTTCTTCGACATCTTCTTGGCCTGGCCCCAGCAAATGATGCTGGCGATGTCGCCGCCCGCCCCCGGGATGGCGCCGATGACGACCGACACCAGGCAACTCATAATCGTGCTCGGGATCGTGACCGCGTATTCGGCCCATTTCATGAACACCCGGTTGATCTTGATCTTGCTCAGATCCTCCTTCGAGCGCTCGTCTTCCTTGCGGTATTTTGAAATCTGGGTCAGAACTTCGCTCAGTCCGAACATGCCGATCATCACCGGCACAAAGGAAATACCGTCGAGCAGATTGGTATTGCCGAAGGTGAAACGCTTCATGCCATGCATCGGATCGACGCCGACAGTTGACAGGAGGAGTCCGGCAACGCCGAGGATCAGGCCTTTGGTGATCGAGCCGCTGGAGACCGCGGCCATCATCGTGATTCCCCAGATCGCCACGGCGAAATACTCGGACGGGCCAAAACTCAGCGCAAACTGCGAGAGCGGGAACGAGAAGACCGCCAGGATGATCGTGCTGAAGAGTCCGCCAATCACCGAATAAATTGTGTTGATGCCCAGAGCGATGCCGCCATCACCGCGTTTGGTCATCGCATAGCCGTCGAAGGTTGACGCAATCGATGCGGGTGTTCCTGGCGTATTGATCAGGATCGCGGTGATCCCGCCGGCCCAGATCGCTGAATTATAGACGCCGATCAACATGGCAAAACCCTGCGCGGGCTCCAGCCAGAAGGTCAGCGGAGTAAGAACCGCGACGCCCATCGTCGCAGTCAGTCCGGGGAGCGCACCGATGATGCCGCCAGCCAAAACACCGATGACGAGAAACAGGAAGGTTGTGGGTTGCAGTACGCTCAAAAATCCGTTGACTATTTCCATGGGAGGGTCCTAAAGCATGACGTGAAACAGCTTGTTAAACAGGGCGTAAATCAGGCCGGTCGAGATCGATGAAAAGAGGACGTTGGCGAGCAGCGTTCGGCGATAGATCAACCCGAGGCTGAAGAGAAACACCACGGTATTGATAACGAAGGGAATCAGATTCCACAAGACGAGGTAAACAGTAATCGCCAGGATCGTCTGCAGCAACGGCGCTGCGTTGGCCTTGAACAGCGCGTCAAAGAAATTGAACGAGGTTTTCTTCACGACTCCGGTCACGATCATCACGAGCGAAAGAAAAACGAGAAGACCGCTCAAAATCAGCGGGAAGTAGCCCGGACCCGGGACGCCGTCATCGCTGCCCTTTGGCAGAGTCAATGACATAACCATAAAAAAAATAGCGAGCGCAATGAAACAGACGCCAGCGATAGTGTCTTCTTTGCCCTTCACGATGATCTCCGGTAGATGCGCCGTATCGGCTTTTTGCGCGACGCTCCCCGGTTGGAGCCGGGGAGGGCCACAGTTACTTGATTCCGAGCGACGGGATCAATTTCGAGAAATAGGCGAATTGCGAATTGGCAAACGCATTCGTCGCCTTTGAGTCCATATAGCCATAGACCATCGAACGTTCGGCACACAGGTCCTTGAAGCCCTTGGTTTCAAAGCCGGCCTTGACCGCGGCTTCAAGCGTAGCGACGATGTCTGCAGGCGTTCCGGCAGGGACGCCAAAGCCACCCCAACCCGCGACTTCGACGTCGATTTTCTGTTCCTTGAGCGTCGGGACATCAGGAAGCATTGGCGAGCGCTCCGCCGACATTACGGCAAGAACGCGAAGCGTGCCGGCTCTGACGTTCGGCAGGACTTCGGAAGCGCTGACAGCGACGGCATTAATGTGCCCACCGAGCAGGCCGGCGATCGCCGGCGCGGCACCGTCAAACGGAACATTGTTGACCTTAATGCCGGTTTTCTCAGCGAGACTCGCCGCTGCGACGTGCCAGATCGACCCGGTGCCGGAATTGCCGACGGAGAGTTTGCCGGGGTTCTTGGCCGCGTACGCGACGAGTTCTTCGATCGATTTCCACGGCGAATCGGCCTTGACGGTGATTGCCGCCGGCAAGGTCATGACACGGCCCAGATAGATGAAGTCCGAAGGCTGGATGTCGGTGTAGCCGAGCGCTTTGACCATCGTGCTCTCGACCGGCATGTATACGAGCGTATAGCCGTCCTTGGCGCTCGAACGACCGTATTCGAGGCCGACGCCGCCCGAAGCGCCTGTCTTGTTAACAACAACAACGGGTACGCCGAGTTTGTCCTCCATGCCTTTGCCGATCATGCGGCTCGTGATGTCTGATGCGCCGCCTGGCGCATAAGGCACAACGATCGTTACCGGCTTGTTCGGAAAGGGCTTTCCCTGAGCAGTGACCGTGCCGCACGCAAACAACAGGATCAGGGACGCAAGAATTGATTTCTTCATTTCGTTACTCCTTCTCTGGGTGGAAAATACCTAGTGTAGCGACTATTGGAAAGTATTTCCACATAAAAAGGAATTAGTTTCCAGTTTCATTTCAGGGCACAAATGCAGGAGTGAAACCGACGTTCAGGTCCGGCAGTGGTGGCCGTGCAGTCAGGGCGCCCGGATACCCTCACCGGTGCGGCGCCGATCCACGAACGCGAGCACGGCACGATTGAATATTTGCTGGTACAGCAGTGGCGACGGCCGAAATCATGCTGGCCAAGGTCTGGTTGATAGGGCTGGTGGTCTTGTTGGCGGCGCTGATGGCATTGGTGTTCGTCGTGCAAGGTAAATTGCACGTACCGATACAATGCTCACTCATACTGTTCATGTTGGCCGCTACACTGCATTTGTTCGCCACGACGTCATGGAAATCTTCTGCTGATGCTTCCGCTGCAAAAACTCTCGGGCGGCGTTACTCGACGCGAGAGCGTGCCGGAGTTGGTAGAGAACGTCATGTTGGCCGCCCCAACCTGCTTCGTGTCGGCGGGGCGAGTCATTCTCAATTGCGGTCCCGGCATTGCTGTCGTATGGCCGCAATTCCTCTCGATACGCGCCATTGGCACGGCGCTGTTCTTCGCTTCGCTGGCGCGGATTCCTGTAAATGCCATGGCAATAAATCGGGCTCTCATCGTTGTCCACGGTGATCTGCTGCGGGATGATGCTCGGCTGAGCGATCATCACTTGCACTGTCACTGCGTCGCAAGTCGAAAGCGCGGCTGCTTGTGCTCGATGCCTGCTGGAGAAAACCGTGGCATTTTGCCTGTGCGTTTTTTGTAGAGCCGGCAGCTGCGCTTCACGTTCGGTCAACGCGATCTGATCGGCGGGCGGTTCGGTCGATGTCGATAAGCCACGAACCGTCACCGGTCAGTGGCTGCTGTTCCCGTGCTCCAACGCAAGAATCGCTATCTTTCAACCTCAGCTTGCAAATAGCCTTTATTGCCCGCCTGGCGCGTTGCGTTCTCCGAGCGCGGGGTGATCGCGCAGCTTGCCGACGATGCCGGCGGTCAGTTCGTGCTTGCGCAGCAGGCGGTAGAATTCGGTGCGGTTGCGCGCGGCAATGCGCGCGGCGTCGGCGACGTTGCCGTCGGTCAGTTTGAGCAGCTGGACCAGATAGTTGCGTTCGAAACGCAGCTTGGCCTCGGCGTACGAGAGGGCTTCCATCGTCGGTACGCGCAAGGCGCGCTGGATCAGCGCTAGCGAGATGAGTGGCGTCGTGGTCAGCGCGCAGCACTGCTCGACGACGTTGTAGAGTTGGCGGACGTTGCCCGGCCAGGCGGCGCTGGCGAGCGCCTCGAGACCCTCCGGGGCAATGCCGACAATGCCCTTGTCGTACTTGCGCACGAGTTGCTGGACGAAGTAGGCAGCGAGCAGCGGGATGTCTTCGCGCCGCTCGTCGAGCCGCGGCAGCGTCATCGTGACGACGTCAAGGCGATAGTAGAGATCCTCGCGAAAGCGCCCTTCGGCCATCGCCGTTTCCAGATCGCTGTGCGTCGCTGACATGATGCGCACGTCGACCGGCTCAGCCCGCGTCGCGCCGACCGCGCGTACGGCGCGGTCCTGTACCGCGCGCAGTAGCTTGACCTGCAGCGCTGGCGGCATGTCGCCGATTTCGTCGAGAAACAGCGTGCCGCCGTTGGCCGTCTGGAACAGTCCGACGTGGGCGCTGGTGGCCCCGGTGAAGGCGCCGCGCACGTGGCCAAAAAGTTCCGACTCGAGCAACTGCTCGGGAATCGCGCCGCAATTGATCGCGACGAAGGGGGCACGGGCGCGGGAACTCGCGCGGTGGATGGCGCGCGCCAGAACTTCCTTGCCGGTGCCACTCTCGCCGCGAATCAGCACGCTGGCGTCGGAGCCGGCGACAACGCGGGCTTCCTCGACGAGTTCGGCCATGCGGCTGCTGCGAAAGACGATTCCGGCGCGCCAGTCCTCGCCCTTGCCGGCCTCGGGGCTGGCGCTCGCCGGCGAGAGCTGCAGCGCCTGCTCGATCTTCTCGTGCAATACCTTGCTGTCAAAAGGCTTGGTCAGATAGCTGAAGACGCCGCAGGACATGGCCTGCACGGCGTCGGGAATCGTTCCGTGCGCGGTGAGCAGGATCACCGGCAGTGTCGGCCGCGTCGAACGGATCTCGGCAAACAGCGCAAGTCCGTCCTTGCCCGGCAGGCGGATGTCGCTGACGACCAGTTGCGGCGCGTCGACGGCGATGCGCGCCAGCGCCTCCTCGGCCGAGGTCGCGGTTGCGACGCGAAAGCCCCAGGCCTGAAGGCGCAGCGTGAGCAGGCGCAGGAGGTCAAGATCGTCGTCGATAATGAGCACGTGGGCGAGCGGCCACTTCGTGCCAGGCGGTGCGAGCGCGCTCATCGCGCGCTTGCCGGGAGGTTCTCGCCGGTTTGGCGCACCGACAGCGAACGTTCGATCGCGGTCAGCGCGTCAAGCTTTTCCTGAAGCTCGATGCGGCGCTGCACGCTTTCGCCGTGCTGTTGCGTCAGTTTGTCGTTCTGCATCTGAAGTTTCTGCCTTTCCTGGTAGTTGGCGGCGAGAATCCGCGCCAGCGGGTGCACACTGACCGCCGCCGGGTCGTTCGCCCTGAGCACGCCGTCGAGCAGGGCGAGCGCCCGCGCGAGGTCGAGCGGGCCGCGGCTCTGCCCGAGGACGCCGGCCATGCGGATGTGCGCGGCCGGCGTCGGCGCGGTCACCGTCAAGACGTTGCGTTCGCGAAGCAATTCCTGCGCCGACATGCGTTGGATGCGCTGCAACTCGTTGAGTAGCGGAAAGGTCGCGCTTTCATCGACCTTGCCGGCTTTGGCGACCGGAATAAGGTTCCCGCCCGGTCCTCGCTGCGCCGCGTCGGACACCGCAGCCTCGTTGAGCGGCCCGGCCGGCCCGGGCGCTGGCCCACTGGCGCAGCCAATCAGCACGAGGGCAGCGAAATGAACGGGGCGCGGCCAGCGCCGGTCGCTCGCCGGGCCGGCTGCAATGCTTTCAAACGGCTTGTTCACAAGGGACCTCAAGGACAAAGTTGGCGCCGGGCGCGTCGGCGTCGCGCGGCAGCAGGAACACGCGTCCGCCCATCGCGGTCATCAGCTCGCGCACGATCGACAGGCCGACACCGCTGCCCTGGCGCGGCGTCGGTGAGGCGCGACCGCCCTGCACGAACGGCTCAAAAATGCGCTCGGCGTCTTCGGCCGCAATCCCCGGCCCCTGATCGCGGCAGGCGATGCGTACCCGGTCGTCGGTCGCTTCGGCGTGCAGCCGGATAAGCCCGCCGAGCGGGCTGAATTCAATCGCGTTCGACAGCAGATTGTCGAGTGCGACGAGCAGCTTCTCGCCGTCGAGCTGCCGCGTGACCGCCGGCGACTGACGCTCGACGGTCAGCTGCCGCGCCTGGATCTGCAACTCGCGGCCGTGCACGACGTCGGCCAGCAGCTTGTCGAGCGGCAGCGGCCGGTAGCGCAGGCGGCGCGCTTCGAGCGCCGCGGCGTTGAGCCGTAGCAGGCTCTCGATATGGCGCTGCAGCGCCATCACGTTGTGCTGCAGGATGTCGACGACTTCGCGCTGTGATCCCTTGAGCGCGCCGACGACCTCGTCCTGGAGCAGGGCGATGCCTTCGCGCAACGCAGTCAGCGGCGTCTTCAGTTCGTGCGACACGTGACGCAAGGTGCGCTCGCGGTCGCTCTCGAGTTCGTCGAGGCGGCGCCTGAGCCAGTCGAGGCGACGCCCGACCTGGCGCAGGTCGGTCGGTCCGCCGACCTCGATCTTGGCGTCAAAGCGGCTCTCGCCAAGGCGCTCGATCGAACGCTCGAGGCTGCGAATCGGGCGCGACAGCCACCAGCCCATGGCCAGTGCGACGAGCAACGCACCGACGACGGCGCCAATGACCAGGCGGGCGAGGTCGGCGCGGCTTTCTTCGAGCTCGCTCATCATCGCCGCGCGCTCCTTGTCGATCCAGCTGATGCCGCTTGCTTCCATGCTTCGGTTAAGTTCGGACAGGCGATTGAGGAAGGGAAAAAGTTCAGCCGGCGACGGCGCCCGGTGTAGCGCGCCGCGCAGTTCCTGCAGCGCTTCGCGCCAGCGTGCCGGCGCTGGTCCGAGCGTCTCCCCGGGCAGTGACTCGAGATGGCTGACGGCGGCCAGCGCACGCGCGGCATTGGCGTCGAAGCGCTCGAGCAGCGCGCCATCCTCGAGGACCATGAACTGGCGCGCGCTGCGCTCAAGCTCGACGGTTCGCTCAGCCAGTTCCTGCAGCGACGCGTTGACGCGCAGCGCCTGTTCGCCCGCCTGCCGGCTGTGCACGACAAACTCCTCGAGCACCAGCCAACTGCGTAGTGCGGCGCCGCTGAGCGCTAACGCAATCAGCAAAAAGCCCGCCAGCATGCTTTGGCGGAATGAAATTCGCAGCCGATTCAGAGGATTCATGGAAACCCGGCAGTGTAGACCGCTGGCGACCGCACTGGCGTAACGGATTGTGCCTGGCGGTCTTCGCCGCCCGCGTCTTACCCGCACCCGCACAGGGGTGGGTCGACGTGTCGTGCTTTGGCGACAGATCAGTCAGCTGAATTTAAAGCACTTCCTTCAATCTTTATTCGGCTTGTCGTTTTTTACCGACAGACGGGTCGTCAAAGCTCATAAAAAAAATGAAGATCGCTATCCGTCGCGTTGATTTGGCAAGCGTTTCTGCAGCTGGCACGAATCCCGCTACCGGCCAGCGAAGTCTTTATTCCCCCATGAAAGGAAGTGCTATGTTCAACAGACCCGATGTTTTCGGCCGCAAGGAGAACCCCCCGGCCCCAACGCAGAACCGCCGCGATGCGTTGCCCGTTCTTAATTCGACGAACTTGGCCAACTCGACGAGCGCCGACCGCAGCGCCGCCGCAGCCAAGATCGGCGCCGCCAACGCGCCGGCCGGCCCGGCGGATGTGGCAAGCACCGACGCGGCGACGGCGCACACGGTCGCCGACACGCCGGCTTCGCTGAGCCGCGATTTGGCGGTCGGCGAGGAAGAGCCCGGAGCGCGCCTGCTTGTCGGTCGCGACGTCAAGCTCAAGGGCGCCGAAATTCTCGACTGCGATATGCTGGTCGTTGAGGGGCGTGTCGAGGCGACCATGGATAGCCGGCTGCTGCGCATCGCCGCGAACGGCTCGTTTGCGGGAAAAGTCAGCATCGATGTCGCTGAGATTTACGGCAGCTTCGAGGGCGAACTGACGGCGCGTTCGCAACTCGTCATCCATTCGACCGGGCGC
>Ga0105047_10012492_pt1 | contig 13659 bp, 9 predicted proteins | sample MAT04_FD_78384 | JGI IMG/M metagenome (GOLD analysis project Ga0105047, IMG submission 78384) | Freshwater microbial communities from Lake Fryxell liftoff mats and glacier meltwater in Antarctica - MAT-04 (megahit assembly) | ecosystem: Environmental > Aquatic > Freshwater > Ice > Liftoff...
CGCACCCCAGCAAGCAGATCGCCAAGGGGTACGAGAGCGTCATCTTGGTGCTGCTGGACGGCCGCAGCATCAGCGGCGTGTTGAAGAGCAAGGACGCGAAGAATTACACCGTCATCACCCCGGAGAACAAGACGCTGGTGATTCCCGTGGACGACGTGGACGCGGCCAAGCCGGACAAGTCCGCGATGCCGGAGGACCTCATCAAGAAGCTGAGCAAGCGGGAGTTGCGCGACGTGATGGAGTTCCTCAGCACGCTGAAAGAGCCGGTGAAGTGAGGGAATCGTCGGTGAGGTGAGGTATAATTCCGACGCCCGCCGGTCTCCGAACCGGCGAGCGTTCCCCTGGAGGGCGACCCGATGCAGTTGCTGGTACTTGACCCCATTCTCCAGCGCGAGTTGCGCGACTCTTACGAGTGGTACACCGAAACCTGGGACGGAGTGGAAGTGATGCCTCCTCTGCCGAACAACGTACATCAGGAACTTCAGTTCAAGCTGCTTATGCCGCTCGCCGAAGTCGTAGATACACCGGGATTGGGCACCGTCACCGCAGGCGTAAATGTCACCGACCGTCACGTCAACTGGACCTCGAACTTCCGTGGCCCGGACGCGGTCGTTTATCTCCTCACCAATCCGGCGATTGACCACGGCACCCATTGGGAGGGCGGGCCAGACTTCCTCGTCGAGATCATTTCCGAGGGCGAAGACCCGCACGCCAAGTTCGACTTCTACGCCGGGGTGAACACCCGCGAGGTGCTGATCGTCGAGCGCGACCCGTGGGCGGTGGAGTTGTTCCAACTGTCCGGCGGGCGGCTCGTCTCCGCCGGCCGGTCGGACGTGGCGAACGGTCTGGTATTGCCCAGCGGGGTCGTGCCGCTCACGTTCCGCCTCGTCGCGGGCACACCCCGCCCGCGCATCGAGGTGACGCACACCGCCACCGGCCGCCAGTGGCCGTGCTGATGGCTCACCTTTCACCCCCGGACGGCGGCGGTGAAGGCGTCCCGTAGTTTCTTCGTCAGCGGCCCCTGTTTGCCCTCGCCGATCACCCGGCCGTCCACCTTCGTGACGGCGATCACCTCGGCGGCGGTGCCGGTCAGGAACACCTCGTCGGCGGTGTACACATCATGCCGGGTGAGGGTGCATTCCCGCGCGGGGATGCCGACCTTCGCGGCCAATTCCAGGACGAAATCGCGGGTGATGCCTTGCAAGATGCCGGCCTCCGGCGGCGGCGTCTTCAGCACCCCGCCCTTGAGGACGAAGATGTTGTCGCCGGTACACTCGGCCACCTCGCCCGCCTGGTTCAGCATGATGGCTTCCAGACAGCCGGCGCGGATGGCCTCGATCTTGGCGAGGATGTTGTTCAGGTAGTTCAGCGACTTGACGCGCGGGCTGAGGGCGTTGTTGTGCGGGCGGGTGTAACTGCTGGTGATGATTTCCAGGCCGTTCTCGTACAGTTCCTTCGGATACAGGCTGATGTCATCGACGATGACGATGACGGCCGGCTCGCACTTCCGCGGGTCCAGGCCGAGGGTGCCCGCCCCCCGCGTGACGATCAGCCGGACGTACCCGTCCACCTTGTTGTTCTTCGCCACCGTGTCTTCGACGGCCTTGGTCATCTCCGCGGGCGTGAGCGGGATCGTCAGGGCGAGGGCCTGGGCGGACTCGTACAGCCGCTCGATGTGCTGGGCGTGTTTGAACACCTTGCCGCCGTAGACGCGGATGCCCTCGAACACCCCGTCGCCGTAAAGCAAGCCGTGGTCGTAGACGCTGATTTTGGCGTCCGACTTGTCGTAGAATTGGCCGTTGATCCAGACCTGCGTCGCCATTGCCGGGCACTCCCGTGAAGAGGTTGCCGGTATTGTAGCACTCTCCGCCCCCGCCGAGGACCGGCCCATGCCGACCGTGCTGATCGTCGATGACGAGCCGGACAACATCGAACTGCTCGGCCGCCGGCTGACCCGCCGCGGGTACGCGGTGATCTCCGCCACGTCCGCCGAGGAGGGGATCGCCAAGGCGGTCGCCGAACAGCCGAACGTGATCCTGATGGACGTGAAGATGCCGCTCGTGGACGGGCTGGAAGCCAGCCGGCGGCTGAAGGCGGACGCCGGGACGCGCGGCATCCCGATCATCATGCTGACGGCGCACGCGATGGCCCAGGACCGCGAGCAGGCGCTGGCCGCCGGGGCGGACGAGTACGAGAGCAAGCCGGTCGATCTGCCCCGGCTGTTGGAGAAGATGCAGCGGCTGACGGGGGGTGAAAGGCCGGGGGCGTAACACCGACGGGAGGTGTCGCCCCCGCCGGGTTCAATTCCTCCCGCCCGTTACCCGACGTAGATGCCGTCCTGGGTGCCGAACAGCGGCTGGCTGAAGGCGGTCGGGTTGAAGTTCCCCTTGGCCAGGTTGCTGGCGTAAGTGACTTGCGCCCGGTTGCCGCCGCCGCTGCCGAACCCGAACAGCAGGTCGGCGCGGCCGTCGTTGTCCAGGTCTTGGGCACCGACGCGGACGCCGCCGGTGTACCCGGCCTCGCCCACGAGGAAGCTGTTGCGGAGGGCGTTGGTCTGCCCGTCGAACGCGCGGACGTTCGGCCCGCCGCCCGCCCCCGTCCCGGTGACGATCTCGGCGAACCCGTTCCCGTCGAGGTCCCCGGCCGCCACGAACACGCCGCCCGTGAACCCCTGGTCGTAGGCGAAGAAGCTGCGGACCAGTTGGTTCGTCTGGCCGTCGAACACGCGGACGTTCGGCCCGCCGCCGGCGGTGGTGCCAGTGACGATGTCGGCGAACCCGTCGCCGGTCACGTCCCCGACGGCCACCGTCACCCCGCCGATGTACCGCGGGTCGTACACGAAGAAGCTGCGAATGAGGGTGCCGTCCTTGCCGCTGAACGCGCGGACGTTGGTGCCGCCGCCGCCGCCGGCCCCGGTCACGATGTCGGCGAACCCGTCCCCGTCGATGTCCCCGCCGGCCACGAACACCCCGCCCGTGAACTGCTCCGGGTAGGCCATGAAGTCGCGGACGATGCCGCCCGTCTTGCCGTCGAACACCAGCACGCGGGGGCCGCCGCCGGCCCCGGCGGCGGTGATGTAGTCGGCCACCCCGTCGCCCGTCACGTCCGCCCGCGCCACCCGCACTTCGCCGGCGAACCCGGCCCCGAACGGGCGGGCGTTCAGCGCCGCCGCCAGGGTGTTATCCAACCCGACCAGTTGGCCCGACCCGCCGGCGGCCAACCCGGACGCAGGCGGCGTGACGGCCGGGGCGGGCACGGGCACCGGCACGGTCACGATCTGAACCGGGCCGGGCACTTCGACGATCTGAACCGGGCCGGGCACCGGGACGGGCACGGTGACGACCGGGCCGGGAACCGTGACGGTGTCCACGAACGGGGCGGTGAGGAACGGGGTGAAGTTCACCTGGTCCGTCACTTCCGACCCTGTGCCCATCGGGTTGGTGGTGATCTGGAACGGCCCGCTGGCGTCGCCGTACCAGTTGTTCACCGCGTCCACGGCGACCTTGTTATCCGCCTGAATGGCCAGGTAGTTGCCGTTCAGGTTGTTGTTCCGGATGGACGCCTCACTGCGGTCGTTGCCGAAGTCCGCGCCGACGTGGACGCCGAAGGTGTTGCCGGTGATGGTGTTCTTAGTCAAGGTGGCGGTCGGGGCGGCCCCCCCGAACTCGGCCATGTCCACCCCGGCGGACAGGAACGGGTCGGGCGTGCTGGCCGCGTTCCCGCTGATGGTGTTGCCGGTGATGACGACCGCCGACGCGCCGTCCATCTGGATGCCGTAGTTGACGAACCCGGTGCCCGCCCCTTTCCCGGTGATGGTCGAGTCGAGGACGGTGCCGGTCGAGTCCTGATACCCAACCCCCACCCGCCCGTACCCGCTGATCTGACTGTCGGTCACGTCCACTTTCGAGGCGCTGGCGGCCAGCACGCCCGTGCCGTCGATGGGGGCGAAGGCCACGGCCGTGATTTCCACCCGCGTGAACGTGCCCGTCGTACCCACGCCGTCGAACCGGAAGCCGATCCCGACTTGCCGGCCGCTGGCGTCGAAGCTCAGGTCTTGCACCGCCAGCGACCGGCCCGGCTGCACCTCGAACACGCCGGTGTTGAAGGCGGCGGTGTCGGTCGTCGGAGCCAGGATCGTCGCCCCCCGGCCGGACCCGATCAGGGTGATGTCGTCGTCGATCAGGATCGGGCCGCCAGTGTTGTCCACCGGGGTGACGTTCGGCACCAAGTTGGTCGCCGTCGCGGCACCGCCGCCGAACACGTACCGCGAACGGGCCAGGAAGATCGTGTCCGCCTCGGTGTTCGCGGCGGCCTCCGTTAGCGCATCCGTCAGGGTGGCGAAGGCATTCGTTCCGATGGTGACGCCGGGCACGGCGTTCGGGCCGAACTCGTTGAACGTGGCCGTCGTTCCGGCACCGCCGGTGAAGAGCGGGTCCACGTAGAACGTGGCCGGTACGTCGCGGGCTTCGAGCTGCTGGAGGGCGGGGGTAAGGCGGGGGCGGCGGGGCAGCGGCGGCGTCATTCGAGGACTCCGGGGTGTCGTTTTGGAGGGTTCAGTTCTGGCGCGGCGGGCAAATGCCCGGCGGCACGGGCCGCGACGCGGGCAGCGATCGTGTGGGGGTAGGGGGGTCACGCAGACCACGGGCTTTTGTACGGGGGGTGAATGTTTAGTCCCCTCCCCATTCTAAAATTAGACACCGGGCGTGGATTGCGGCCACCACGAAAAACCGTTCTTCGCCAATCCCTCATTTTGCCCCGTCGGAATTTTAGACGTGACAAATGAAATCGGTCATTTCCGGATAATCGTTAAACTCCACCCCGTCTCCCTTCCGATACGCCTTCTCGTGGCAAAAGAATTCGTCCACGATCCGGAGGCGTCATGCGCTGGGGCCTGCTGCTGCTGGCCGTCGGGTTGCCGGCCCAAACCGGGTGTCTGCTGTCACGGAACGTGGCCCACAACCTGGCGAACGAGGCGGCCCAACAGTGGGACGAGCGGAAGCTCTCCCGGCAGTTGCGGGCCGACGCGCGGAACGCCTGGGAGGGGTACTGCTCCCAGACCGGCGGGTTCTTCACCGACGAATTCGCCCACGGCTTCCGCGACGGGTACGCGGACCTGCTGGAGTTCGGCGGAGACGGCTGCCCGCCGGCCGTGCCGCCGCTGCGGTACCGGCGGCGGGACTACCTGACCCCGGACGGTCACGCCCGCGTCCGCGATTTTTACGACGGGTTCAAGGCCGGCTCGGACGTGGCCGCCGCCAGTGGTCGCCGGCCCTACCTGATGGTGCCGGTGCTGGTGTCCGACCCGACCCCGCCGAGTCCGCCGCCCGGCACGCAGGTGCCGGCCGCGGCGTCCGTCCGGAGCGGCGAGCAACTGCCCGCCCCCCGGCGGATGGACGCGACGACCGGCCTGCCCATCCCGGAGCGGCCGACGGTGACTCCGCCGCCGAACCCGGACCCACTGACGCCAAAAATCCCCGACGTTCCACGGCCGAAGGTGCCCGACCCGCCGCCGAAACCCCGCTCGGACGCGAGCGAGCGGCCGCCGGCCGAGCCGGTGGCGCTCCGCGAGACGCCGGTCCCGGCACCGGTCTTCCGACGCCAGACCCCGCCGACGTACGAACCGCTGCCCGGTCGCCGCGTCGTGATTGAGTGAGAGTCCTCGTTCCCCCGCTGCTCCGAGGTGCCCGCCGATGCTCCGCTCGCGGTCCTGGCTGCCGGTCGCGTTCGTCGCCGTGGCGGCCCTCCAAGGCGGGTGCGCGGCGCTCTCCAACCCGGTGGCCGACGGCATCCCGGTGCGCCGGTTGCCGCCCGAGGTGTTCGGCCAGTCGCGCGCCAGTTTGAAGCAGATCGACTTGACCGTGCTGAAGCAGCGGGAGCCGGACCCGTACCGGCTGGACAAAGGGGACGTGCTGGCGGTCGTCGCCGAAGACCTGATCGCCCCGGCCAACACCCCGCTGCCGGTGCGGCTGCCGGACGCCACCAGCCCGCTCGCCGCCACCGGATTTCCGGTGCCGGTGAACGACGACGGCACCATCTCCATCCCCCGGCTGCCGCCGCTCGACGTGCGCGGCAAGAGCGTGACGGACGTGGAACGACTGATTCAGGACACGGCCACCGGCAAGCGGGGCGGGCCGGAGTTGCTCAAGCCGACGGCCCGCATCGCGGTGCAACTGCTCCAGAAGCGGACCTACGCCGTCACGGTCGTGCGGGAGGACGTGCAGCCGGTGCCGACGCAGTTGGTCGGCGGGGCGGTGCAAGGGACGAACCGCCGGGGGAACAGCTTCACCATCCGGCTGCCGGCCGGGGAAAATGACGTGCTACGGGCGCTCAACGCCACCGGCGGGCCGCCCGGCCTGGACGCCAAGAGCGAGGTCACCATCCTCCGCTCCAAGCGGCTGCCCGGCGACCCGACGGGCGGGCTGGTCCGCATCCCGCTACGGGTGGACCCGGCCGTGCCGCTCGCCGTCCGCGAGGAGGACATCACCCTGCGGGACGGGGACGTGATGGTGATCGAGGCCCGCGACACGGAAGTGTTCTACGTCGCCGGGGTGGCCGGCTCGCGGCAAATCAGCCTGCCCCGCGATTACGATCTGGACGTGGTGCAGGCGCTCACGCTGGTCGGCGCGCCGCTGGTGAACGGCGGGTTCACCCAGAACGCCTTCATCGCCCAGGCGGTGAACACCGGCCTCGGCTCGCCGTCGCCGGTGCTGGTGACGATCCTGCGGCAGGGGCGGAACGGCCAGCAGATCCCGATCCGGGTGGACCTGAACCGCGCCCTGGTGGACCGCCGCGAGCGGATCAACATTCTGCCCGGCGACATCCTCGTCATGCAGGAGCGGCCCGGCGACGCCATCGCCCGCTACCTGACGCAGACGATCCGCGTGAACAACGCCGTCCAGACGTTCCAGGGCGGTGCCATCATCGGCAACGCGACCAGCAACAACCCGTAAGCCGATGGGCGAATGCCGGGGACCGGGACGCCGCCGCGACTATAACTGTGGTGGCGTCCCTTCCCGTTCCCGCCTCCTCCCTTCGGAGCCACCCTCTCATGCTCAATCGCCGCGCCCTCCTCCGCACCGCCGGGGCCGCCCTGGCCGCCCCCGCCCTGTTCGCCACCGCCCGCGCCCAGCAGCCGAAGCCGGAAGCGGGCGGCTTCACCCTGCCGAAGTTGCCTTACGCCTTCGACGCGCTCGAGCCGAGCATCGACGCCGAGACGATGACCATCCACTACACCAAGCACCACCAGGGGTACACGAACAACCTGAACGCCGCCGTCGCCAAGGTGCCGGCGCTACAAGGGAAGTCAATCGAGGCGATTCTGGGCGACCTGAAGAGCGTCCCGGAGGCGTCCCGCGCGGCCGTCCGCAACAACGGCGGCGGGTACTGGAACCACTCCTTCTTCTGGAACTGCATGGCCCCGACCGGCAAAGGCGGGCAGCCGAAGGGCGACCTGCTGAAGGCAATCGAAGAGTCGTTCAAGTCGGTGGACGAGTTCAAAGCGGCGTTCGCCGCCGCCGCCGGGTCGCGGTTCGGCAGCGGGTGGGCGTGGCTCATCCCCGGCAAGGAGAAGCCGCTCGCCGTCGTCAGTTCGCCGAACCAGGACAACACCCTCATGGTCGGCGGCCCGACCCCGCTCCTGGGCCTCGACGTGTGGGAACACGCCTACTACCTGAAGTACCGCAACCTGCGGCCGAAGTACGTCGCCGAGTGGTGGAAGGTGGTCAACTGGGACGCCGTCGCCGCCAACTTCGCCGCCAGCAAGAAGAAGTGACGGGGGGGGCGAACCGCTCACAGGCGAGCCGCCCCAGTGATGGGGCGGGTTTCGGTCCTACCCGCGTCATCACTGACCCGGCTCGCCAACACCGATCCGACCTACTTTCATGCTCACCCTTCGCCACCTGTCGAAGACCTACCCCAACGGCGTGACCGCCCTATCCCCGACGGACTTGGTCGTCCCGACCGGCGACCGCCTGGTGCTGTTGGGGCCGAGCGGGTCGGGGAAATCGACCTTATTGCGGCTAATCGTCGGGCTGGACACCCCCACGACCGGCGAAGTGTGGCGGGACGGCACCCGCATCGACCGCCTGCCACCGCACGAGCGCGGGGTCGCCTTCCTGCCACAACGCCCGGCGCTGTACCCGCATCTCTCCGTTGCGAAAAATCTGGGGATCAATGGAGAATGGAGAATGGAGAATGGACAAAAAGGACAAGACAATCAACAGGTTTCTTCCATTCTCCATTCTCCATTCGCCATTGAAAATTCTCCATTCTCCATTGCTCATTGCGTGGAGCTGCTTCGCCTTTCCCCGCTCCTCGACCGCTACCCGCATCAGCTATCCGGCGGGGAGAAACAGCGGGTCGCGCTGGCCAAGCTGCTGCTGCGGAACTGCCCCGTTTGGCTGTTGGATGAACCGTTCGCAGGGCTTGATCCGCCCTTCCGGGCCGAATTTCGCCACGATCTCCACTTGCTCTCGGCCCGCGTAAACGCCACAATAATCACCGTCTCCCATGACCCGATCGACGCCTCGGCCCTCGGCCGCCGCCTCGGGGTGCTTGGCGCGGGCGTCCTCCAGCAAGTCGGTCCCCCCGACGAACTGCGGACCCGGCCGGGCAACCGGTTCGTGGCGTTTGCCCTGGGCCAGTTCTGTTTCCTGGACGGAACGGCGACGGATCGCGGGGAGTTCGCCTCGGTATGCGGAACGGTCCGAGTCCCGCTGCCGCCCGGTCTGATCGACTCGCCTGTCGGTCGGTCCCTGGCTTTCGGGCTGCGGCCGGACGACGTGACCCCCGACCCGAACGGGCACGCCGGCTGGGAAATCGTGTCGGCGGAGCCGACCGGCGGCGGCTGGCTGCTGACCGTAGCGGCCGGCCGCTCCCGCCTGCGGGCGGAGTGGCGAGCGGGACCGCCCCCGGCCACCGGGACGCTGTTCCCGTGGGCAGTGCCTCCCGGTCGCGGCCTGTGGTTCGACGGAAAAACGGGGGAGCGTTTGGGTTCGGCGAACGGCGCGACGTGAGTCCGCCGGTCTCACCCTACACGCTCAACACCGGCGGACTCACGTCGCGCCGTTCGCCGATTTCATTCGAGACTTTGGAGTGACGCCGATGGCCGTCAGCCGCAAGAAAAAGAAGGAAGAGGAAGCCCCCAAGCCGAAGGACCCGCTCGCCATCGGGCGGGAGGTGATGAAACTGATCGACACCGTCTCCGAAGAGAAGCGGATCCCCCGCGAGACGCTGTTCGTCGGCCTGGAGTCGGGCATCCAACTGGCGGCCCTGCGGCACTTCGCCATCGAGGAAGGCGTGACGGTGCGGGTGGACCGCGGGACCGGCGAAATCTCCGCCCGCCACGGGGACGCCGAACTCGACCCCGAGACGCTCGGCCGCATCGCCGCGCAGTCCGCCAAGCAGGTCATCATCCAGAAGTTCCGCGAGGCCGAGTCGGACACCGTTTTCAACGAGTACAACGCCAAGAAGGGCGACCTGGTGGTCGGCACCGTCACCCGCGTGGACGCCGGCACCGCCATCGTGTCGCTCGGCAAGACCGAAGCCCTGCTCCCCCGGTCGGAGCAAATCCCCGGCGAGTCGCACCACGTCGGCGAGCGGGTGAAGTCCGTCGTGTTCGAGGTCCGCCGCACCGGCCACCGGGTGAAAGTCGTGCTGTCGCGGGCCCACTCGGACTTCGTGAAGTCCCTGTTCAACGAGGAAATCCCGGAGATTTACGACCGCACCATCGAAATCCGCGCCATCGCCCGCGAGCCCGGGTATCGCAGCAAGTTGGCCGTGTCCAGCATCGACATGAAGGTCGATGCCGTCGGCGCGTGCGTCGGGGTGAAGGGCAGCCGGATCAAGACCATCATCAACGAGATCAACGACGAGCGGATCGACATCGTCCGCTGGAACGACTCGCTGCAGGTGCTGATCCCGAACGCCCTGCAGCCGGCCACCATCTCCGACGTGTTCACCTACCCCCGGCTGGGCCGGGCGATCGTGCTCGTGGACGAAGACCAACTGTCGCTCGCCATCGGGCGGCGCGGGCAGAACGTGCGGCTGGCGTCCAAGCTCGTCGGCCTCGACCTGGAGATCATGACCCACGACGAGTTGGGCGAATCCTTGGAGCGGGCCGAGCGGTGGTTCCGACTGCTGCCGCATGTGAACGAGGAGCAGATTCAGGTAATGATCGAGGAGGGCTTCCTCTCCTACAATGAGTTGAGTTACATCGACGGCGAGGCGCTGGCCAGCTTCACCGGGATGCCCCAGGATCAGGCGGACGAGGTCATCCTGTACGCCGAGGACAACGCCGACTTCATGGACCAGAGCGTCAAGGAGGAACAGCGGCAGTTGGAAGAGGCGGCCGACCAGGCCCGCCTGGCCCTACTGGAAGCGGAACGACTGGCGGCGGCGGAAGCCGCCGCCCAGGCCGAAGCCGGAGCCGAAGCGAACCCGGACACGCCCGCCGTGCCCGCTGAAGGAAGCGAAGCGGAAGCAACACCCGAAACCGAGGGCGCGCCGCCCCCGGCCCACCACGACCCGGACGCCGACGGCTCGACCACCGTCGCCCCGCCCGATCACCCGGTGGCGTACCACGAAGGCCCCCCCACCGATTCGGAGGCAGCGGTCACGGCCATGGAACACGAGGAAGAGCGCACCGGCGACGACGGCGAACTGACGATCACCCCGCCCCCCGACAACGACTCCGCTACCCCCCCCGAATCGGGAGTGCAGGCATGACCGCCTCCACGTTCGCCCTATTCAAACCCACGGCCTGGGTTACAATCACTGCAATCAGAACCGGAACGACCGGCCGGGTCACCGGAAACCGGGGGTGCCGCGGCCACCCCCCAAGGAGTACCGCTTGTCGAAGACCACCGAGACGGCCCATGAAAAGGTTCGCGTGTACATCCTGGCCAAAGAGCTAAAGCTCGAGACCAAGGATCTTCTCGTCATTTGCCAGGAACTCGGGTTCTCCGGCATCAAGAACCAACTCAGCGGCCTGGAACCCGATCAAGTGTCCGCGCTCAAGAAGCGCGTCAAGGACGGCCCGGCGAAACCCACCGCCCCCGCCCGCTCTGCCCCCGCGCCCGCCGTCGGCGGCCCGCCGAAAACCCTCGACTCCCGAGTCCGCACTCTGCCCCCGGCCAAGCCGAAGCCGGTCGCCCCGGTCCCGCCGCCTCCCGCGCCCGTCGCGGTCGAGCCGGAACCCGTCGCGCCCCCGCCTCCGGCCAAACCCGAACCCGCCCCGGTCGCCGAGGTGGTCGAACCGACCCCCGCGCCCGAACCGACGGTCGAACCGGAACGGCAACCCGAACCCGTCGCCGTCGCGCCGCCGAAGGCGGACGAACCGCCGCCCCCGACCGCCCCGCCGCCCGCCGCCGTCATGCCCCCGACCGGGGTTCCCGTCACCCGCGGAATGCCGAACCTGAACGTCAACCGCCCGCCGACCATCCGCGCCGCCGGCGGTCGCCCGGCCACCCACGGCCCCGCCCAACCGCGCCCGCCGGTTTCGCCCCCGCCGACGCCCGCCGCCGAGCAACCGCCCCCGCCGGCCGCGAACCCCACACCACCGGTCCCGCCGCGGGCCGCGCCGACTCCACCGCCCCCGCCGGCGACCAACCCGAACCCGCCCCGCGTGGCCCCGCCGCCGTCCTCCGGCACCGGCCCGGTGCGGACGTTGCCCACCAACAACCCGCAGCCGATCCGCACCGGCCCGCCCGGCTCGCCCCGGAGCAGCGCGCCGACCGGCAACCCGCAGCAGCAGCCACGATTCGGTCCGTCCGGAGCCATTCCCCAGGCCGGTCAAGGGGGCCCGCAGCGGCAGGCCCCGCCGCCGTCCGGCCCCAAGGCTCCGCCGCCGGCCGCCGGCGCGAGTAAGTCGCTCAGGCTGACGGCCGACCAGATCAAGAAGATGCGGGAGTTGGAGAAGGCGCGCGGCGTCCGCATGGACATCGGCACGATCCAAAAGCAGGTGACGCAGGAACCGGTCAAGCCCGGCGAGGCCGCCCCCGCCGCCGACAAGACGACCGACCGCCGCAGCCCGCCGGGCCGCTTCGCGGGCGGGAGCAGCCCCGCCGGACGACAGACCGCCGCCGAGGAAGAGGAAGCCAAGAAGAAGGCCGCCGGCGGGGTCATCGGGCGAGACGGCCGTCACGCCGCCCGCCAGAGCCGCGACCGCCGCGGGTCCGGCCCGACCGACAAGGGGTCGGTCATCATCTCCGGCGGTCAGGCGGAAGTGCTGGACCAGAAGTTCGGCTCCCGCAAAGGCCCCCGCGCCGCCCTCATGGCGAAGATGAAGCGGCGGGGCCAGCAGCAGGCCGTGAAGAAGGAAGGGCCGGTCGAGATCACCCTGCCGATCACCCTGCGGACCCTGTCCGAGGCCATCGGCGTCAAACTCGGCGAGCTGTCCAAGCAGTTGCTCAAGGAGACCCAGCAGCTCTACGGCGCGGCCTCGCAGATCGAGTTCGACGTGGCCGAAGTGATCGCCATCAACAAGGGCATCACCCTCGTCCAGAAGAAGGTGAAGTCGCCCAAGGAGCTGCTACTCGAGGAGTTCGAGAAGCAGGCCAATGAGGTGGACCCGGAGAAGCTCCGCCCGCGGCCGCCCATCGTCGTCATCATGGGCCACGTGGACCACGGCAAGACGTCCATCCTGGACAAGATCCGCATCGAGTACGGCCTCGCCTCCGACGTGGTGTCCACCGAGGCCGGCGGCATCACCCAGGTGCTGCGGGCGTGGCGGGTCGAAAAGGACGGCAAGCCGGTCACGTTCCTCGACACCCCCGGTCACGAGGCGTTCACCAAGATGCGGGCGCGGGGGGCGAACGTCACCGACATCGCCGTCATCGTCGTCGCCGCCACCGACGGGGTCATGCCCCAGACGGAAGAGGCCATCGCCCACGCCCGCGCGGCGGACGTGGACATCATCGTGGCCATCAACAAAATCGACATGCCGAACGCCAACCTGGACAAGACGCGGCGGCAACTGTACAGCCTGAACCTGCTGCCGGACAACATGGGCGGCGAAATCCAGTTCGTCGAGACCTCGGCCGTCACCGGCCAGGGCATCGGCGAGTTGCTCGACGCCATCGGCATCGTGGCCGAACTGTCCGACCCGCCGCTCATGGCGGACCCGGACCACAAGCCGTCGGGCACTTGCCTGGAGGCGTACATGGACGGCGACCGGGGCGTCATGGCGACGCTGCTGGTCCAGCAGGGGACGCTCCGCAAGGGCGACGTGATCCTGTGCGGGGCCACCTCCGGCCGCGTGCGGGCCATGTACGACGACCTCGGCCGCCCGGTCGAGGAAGCCGGCCCCAGCACCCCCGTCAAGATCTTCGGTCTGGACGAAGTGCCCGACGCCGACGACCCGTTCTACTTCGTCGAGGAGTTGACCAAGGCCGTCGAGATCGCCGACAAGGAACGCGACCTGAACCGCGAGCAGACCTTGTTCAACATGGCACCGAAGACGCTGGATCAACTGAAGGAAGCCAACGCCCGCCAGAAGATCACGGAACTGAAGGTGATTTTGAAGGCCGAGGCCCGCGGGTCCGTCGAGGCCATCAAGAAGGAGTTGGAGAAGCTGGTCCACGAGGAGGTGCGGTGCCGGGTGCTGCATGCCGGCATCGGGGCCATCTCCGAGGCCGACATCACCCTCGCCCTGACCAGCCC
>Ga0105047_10012499_pt1 | contig 13655 bp, 12 predicted proteins | sample MAT04_FD_78384 | JGI IMG/M metagenome (GOLD analysis project Ga0105047, IMG submission 78384) | Freshwater microbial communities from Lake Fryxell liftoff mats and glacier meltwater in Antarctica - MAT-04 (megahit assembly) | ecosystem: Environmental > Aquatic > Freshwater > Ice > Liftoff...
GCCGTCTTGGCTACGCTCGAGTCACTCGACGAGGACGAGTTCGAGCGGGGCCCCACACTGTGTGCTGAGTGGTCGCCGCGTGACGTCCTCGCCCACCTGATCGGCATCGACGACGGCCTGCCCGAGTACGTCAAGGCTTACGGAAACATCCGCAAGGCCAACGCGCTGCTCGTCGAGCGCTACGCGGGGATGACCCGAGCCGAGCTCACCGAGCGGGCACGGACGTGGGCCACCGACCCGCCGCTCACCACCAAGCTCAGCGCCCTGTTCCTGCTGGGCGACGTGTGCATCCACCACCAGGACATCTTGCGCGGCCTCGGGCGCACGCGGGCGCTGCCGGTGTATGCCCGCGACGCCATCTTGCGCGAGGGCGTGGTCCTCGGGGGCGTGAAGCTGCTGTCGCACCGCCTCGTGCCCGTCGATGGCGGGCGGCCCATGGGCCGCGGCCGCGTCGTGGGCGGCACCAGCGAGGCCCTCGGCCTCTGGCTCGCCGGCCGCACCATCGTCGAGAACGAGCTCACCTTCACGACCTGACCACCGCCCCACCTGACCACCCCCACCCCCACCCCCACCCCCGAACCGGTGGACGTTGATGCGCGCAGAGGCGCGACAACGTCCACCGGTTCAGCTGGTTTGGGGTGGTTCGAGCTGGGTCAGGCCAGGCCGACGAGGCGGAGCATCGACGGTGGGACGCCGTCGTCACCGGCGGCGAGCATGGCGGCGCGCTCGACGTTGACCTCGTCGAGGTGGCGATCGGGCCACCGGTCCCACGGGCCCTCGGGGATGGCCGACGCGTCGCCTTCGGCGTCGACGCACGCCCACAGGTAAGCCTGCTGGGCCAGCACGTCGTCGGCCTCGCCCACCGGCCCGATGCCGGGGACGACCGTGCCGGCCAGGTCGCCGAGCTCGCCGAGGGCGTCGGCCCAAGCGCCGGGGTCACCGTCGAAGGCGTTGGGGGTGACGCCGAAGCAGGCCATGGCGCCGGCGAACAGCACGTCGGCCCCGGGCACCAGCGCCACCAGGTTCTGGGCCATCTGCCCCTGGGTGGGCACAGCGCACACGCGGGCCGTCAGCCACGCGGCGGTGTCGACCATGTGCGAGACCGGTCGGGTGGCCACGTCGGCCAGCTCGTCGGCGTGGGCCGGGTGCAATCGCTGGAGCGTGGCCGGGTTGGCGGGCTGGTCGAGCATGGCGCTGGTCTGCGGGCGCCCGTAGCGGGCGGCCATCCAGAAGCGTGACGACCCGCCCACGCACTCGATGTGGCTCGACGTGTAGACCGCCCGGCGCACGGGCAGGCCGAAGCCCTCGATGCCGGCGAGCGCAGCGTCGGCCTGCGACGGCACGAGCAGCGTATCGACCACGGTGAGCCCGTCGTCGTCGACGACAATGCCGACGTTGGGCGCGTCGTGGCTCGAGGGCGACTGGGCCCACACGAGCACGCCGTCGCCCAGTTCGATCAGCTCGCCGGTGGCGGTCACGGCGACGGACGCTATCGCCTGGCTCGAGTTCGCCGCCGTTGGTGGGACCGACCCGTGCCAGGATCTCGCCATGGCGCTGCCCGATCCGGTCATGACCGTCGACGAACTGAACGAGAAGTTGCTTTCCGCCTTCGAGGCCGGTCGCCCCTACGAGGTGGTCGACGTGTCGCTCGGACGGGCCCGCGTGCGCCTGGCTCTCGATCAGATCATCATCCGACCCGGTGGCACGGTCGGCGGGCCCACGCTCATGTGGTTGGCCGACGCCTCGGCCTGGGTCGTGGTGCTGGCCCACATCGGTTGGGTGCCGTTGGCGGTCACGTCGAGCCTGTCGATCAACTTCCTGCGCAAGCCGCTGCCGGTGGTGCTGATCGCCGAGGCCGAGCTCGTGAAGCTGGGCCGGAAGCTGGCCGTGACCCGCATCACCCTTTGGTCCGGCGACGCCGATGCTGGCGACGACGCCGTTCTCGTGGCCGACGCCAGCGTCACCTACGCCATCCCCTCCGACGTCAGTTGACGCTGGGGTCGTCGGGGTAGCGAGCAAACGCTTTCAGCGAGCCGGACTGCCGGGCGAGCACGTGCGCCCACAGGTCGTCGGGGGCGGTGCCGACGGCGTCGTCGGCCTCGGCGTCGACCACCCACCACGCACCCTCGAGCAGCTCGCCTTCCAGCTGGCCGGGGCCCCAGCCGGCGTAGCCGGCGAAGATCCGCACGGCATCGAGCGCACCGCCCACCAGGTCGGGATCGGCGGTCAGGTCGAGGGTGCCGACGGAGCCGAGCAGGGGATCGAACGCAGCCTGCAGCTCGGGTGACGACCCCGACGTGTCGGAGCGCAGCCGGGCCAGGCCGACGGCCCGCTGGGGTTCGACGGGCCCGCCCATGAACAGCACCGACGGCTCGGGGGCGAACGACCGCCACTCGGGCACGGTGTCGCCCACGGTCAGCTTGCCCGGTCGGTTGAGGACCAGACCGAGCGCACCGTCGTCGTCGTGATCGAGCATGAGGACGACCGACCGGTGGAAGGTCGGCTCGCGCAGCAGCGGCGTGGCCACCAGCAGCCGTCCGGTCGTCGCTCGTTGCATCCATCCCATGATGCGCGCGCCGACGCCGATCGTGCTGGCCCGAGCCCACGAGGTCGGGACGCGACCGGACGCCTGCGCCGCACGTCGCCCGTCACGTAGATTGCCGGGATGGCCAGCTCCAAGTCCGCCAAGCGGAACAACGCCAAGCAGAAGTCGCAGCAACAGCGGACGGAGCATCACAACACGAAGGCGGCCCACAAGGAGACGCACCACCTCCCGAAGGTGGGCACGCCCGAGAACGACGCCTACCGGCTGAAGCGCAGTCGCGAAGACGTCGTCGACTTCGGCCTCTTCCGTGGCTCGAAGGGCCCGTGGCCGACCATCCTCGCCATCCTCGTGGCCGTCATCGTGGCCATCTCCTTCATCGGCTGGTTCCTCATCACCTGAGCCGCCCGCCCCGCCCGCCGCTGGCACCGCTTCTGGTGTCGATCGTCAGGCTCATGGGCGGAGACCTGACACCAGATGGGGGCCTCAGAGGGTGGTGGCCAGGCCGCCGTCGACGGGCAGGATGACGCCGGTCATCCACGCAGTGGCCCGGCTCGACAGGTAGATGGCGGCGCTGGCGATGTCGTCGGGCTCGCCGATTCGGCCCATGGGGCAGGCGGCGGCGATGGCGTCGCCGAAGGCGTCGAGGGTGGCCGCCATCATCTTCGAGCGGAACGGGCCGGGAGCGATGGCGTTCACGGTGATGCCGTCGCGTGCCAGCCGCTTGGCCAGCGTCTTGGTGAGCTGGTGCACGGCCGCCTTCGATGCCGAGTACGAGTAGGTCTCGAGGTCGGGAGCGTGCAGGCCGTCGATCGACCCGATGTTGATCACCCGCGACGGCGCGCCGGGCGACGCCGCCGCGGACAGGGCCGGCACCAGCTCGCGGGTCAGGTGGAACACGCCCTTCACGTTGACGTCGAGCACGCGGTCCCAGGCCGAATCGGGGAACTCGGCCAGCGGCGCGCCCCAGTTGGCGCCGGCGTTGTTGACGAGGATGTCCAGCACGCCGCCCTCGGCTTCGGTCACGGCCTGACCGAGGGCCTGGCACGCCTCGAACGTCGACAGGTCGGCGACCAGCGGCACGCAGTCGCCGGTGCCCATGTCGGCCAACTTGGCCGCCGCATGTTCGAGCTCGTCGACCTTGCGAGAGGCGATGTACACCCGGGCGGCTCCGGCTTCGAGGAAACCGGTGGCGATCATCAGTCCGATGCCTCGGCCGCCGCCGGTCACGAGGGCGGTCTTGCCGGCGATGGAGAACACGTCGTGTGCGGACATGGCCGCAGAGGCTAACGCTGCCGACCGAACGCGGCTAGAACGAGGCGTCATGGCCAGTCGGGGGCGCCATCTCGAACCGGGAGCGAGCGGCCGCATCGCGGTGGGCCGCGGCATGCGGGTCTGGTACCGGGTCGACGGCGACGGTGACGACGTGGTGCTGGTTCCCACCTGCGGCAACGACGCCGATTTCGCCGGTCTCGCCGCGCCCGGCCGCAAGCTCGTGTTCTACGACGTGCGCGGCCGCGGTCGGTCTGATGCCGTGGCCGACCCGCGCAAGGCCGGCTTCGACCGGCAGGTGACCGACGTCGGTGCGGTCCGTGACGCACTCGGCATCGAACGATGCAGCATCGTGGGCTGGAGCTACCACGCCGGTGTCGTGGCCCACCACGCCCTGGCCCGACCGGGCACGGTCACGCAGCTCGTGCTGGCCGCAGCCATCGCGCCGAGATCGGGCACGTCCACCCGTCCCGGTCGCGAGCCCGACCCGTCGGACCTGGCCGTGCTCGACCAGCTCCAGGCCTCGGGTCTCCCCAAGAGCGACCCCGCCGCCTGGTGCGCGGCGTGGCGGTCGGTCTACACCCGCCTGCTCCTCGGGGATCCCGACGCCTTCGAGCGGATGGCTCCGGTGTGCGACCTGCGCAACGAGCGACCGGACCACGTGGCGCGGGCGATGGTCGGCATGTTCATGAGCCTCGGCCGTTACGAATGGCGACCCACCTTGGCTGCGCTCGACGTGGCCACGTTGCTGGTGCACGGCGACGAGGACTCCGAGCCGGTCGACTCCGCCTTCGAGTGGGCGACGGCGCTTCCCGATGCCCAGGTGCTGGTGGTCGATGGCGCAGGGCCCTTCCCGTGGGTCGAGCGTCCCGAGCGGTTCTTCGGCGCGGTGAACCGCTTCCTTGCCGTTTCCTAGGGGTCAACCCCCGTTGATCACTCGCAGGGCATCGCCGAACAGCTGCTGCTTGTGGACCTCGATGGTGTTGCGCTTCTTCGTGGCGCCCACGGTGGCGAGCTCGAGCGCCTTGGCCACCACGTCGGCCTCGGCCGCGGTGTGGTGCACGATGCCGGCGGCGAGCGCCTGTGCCGCGTCCCAACGGCGCCCGGTGAGGATGGCCTCCTGCGTCGTTCGTCGAGGGAGCTTGCTGGAGATGACGGCGAACATCGGGTCGGTCAGCGGAAGGCCGAGGTCGGCTTCGGGCAGGCACCAGTAGCCCCGGTCGTCGCGCATGACCACGTAGTCGAAGCACGTGGCCAGCATGGCCCCGCCGGCGAAGGCGTGGCCGTTCACGGCGGCGACCGTGATGGCCGAGAAGCTCATGATGCGGCCGAACAGTCGGTGCACCTCGTCCACCACTTGTCCCGACGAGCCGGGGTTCGCACCCATCCAGTCGAGGTCGAGCCCGTTCGAGAAGAACTTGCCGTCGCCGGTGAGCACGATGGCCAGCGGCCCCTCGATGGCCACGAGCTCGTCGACGGCACCGTGGAGGGCAGCGAGCGACTCGAGGTTGAAGCGGTTCTCGCCGTCGGCCCAGCGCAGCAGGCGCACGTCGCCGTGTTCTTCGATGGTCAACATGGGGGCCTCCCGGAGGCGTGGAGTGGTCGTCGGGCACCCTAGGCAACGGCGCGGCCGCTCGGGGTGCGGGCAGCAGTAGCCTCACCTCTTTCGTTGATCGTGACGGAGGGTCGGGGATTGTCCAGGTTGCGCAGGATGATGGGGTTGACCCTGGCCGTCGGGCTTCTGGCCGGCGCCTGCTCGGGGAGCGACGAGGCGGCCTCGCCGGGCGACACCACCCCCGGAGTCACGGTCGGCGAACCCGGGAGCGAGTACGTGGCCACCATCCGGCGCACGTCGTTCGGCATCCCGCACATCGTCGCTGCCGACTACGCCAGCCTCGGCTTCGGCCAGGGCTACGCGCTGGCCGAGGACCACGCCTGCACGCTGGCCGACCAGATCGTGAAGGTGCGGGGCGAGCGTTCATCGTTCTTCGGCGCCGGCACCGACGACGCCAACCTCGAGTCCGACCTGGCCTACCGGTCGCTCGACCTCGTGGGCCGCGCCGGAGCCATCCTGCCCACGCTCGACCCCGACGTCGTGGACGCCATCACGGGCTACGCCGCCGGCTACGACGCCTGGCTGGCGGAGGTCGGCGTCGACGGGGTGCCCGGCTGGTGCCAGGGCGAGGACTGGGTTCGTCCCATCACTCCGGCGGAGCTCTTCGCCTACTTGAAGGACCTCACGCTGCTGGCCAGCAGCCGCAACCTGATCACGCCCATCGCCACGGCGGCGCCGCCCGCCGCCGCGCCGGCGACGCCCGATCTCACGGTCGTGCCCGCGTCGTTCGGCGGCGCGCCCGACCCCGCCACCATGGGGTCGAACGGTTGGGCCATCGGCGCCGAGGGCACCGGCACCGACTACGGCATGCTCGTGGCCAACCCGCACTTCCCGTGGGAGGGCGAGCTCCGTCTGTGGGAGAACCAGCTGACCATCCCCGGACGGCTCGACGTCTACGGCGCCTCGCTGATCGGCACCCCGGGGGTGCTGATCGGGTTCAACGAGAACGTCGCTTGGACGCACACCGTCTCGGCCGGCGCCCGCTTCACCGCGTACAAGCTCGACCTCGTGCCGGGCGATCCCACCTCCTACCGCTACGGCGCCGAGACCAGGAAGATGACGTCGACGGACATCAGCGTGCCCGTGCGCGCCGACGACGGAACCACCACCGACGTCACCCGCACGATGTGGTCCTCGCACTACGGGCCGATGATCAACTTCCCGGGCGTCGGCTGGACCGACACCCTGGCGCTGACCTACCGAGACGCCGCCCTCGGCGACGACGGCTTCCTCCAGCAGTTCCTCGAGATGGACCGCGCCGAGAGCCTCGACGACTTCCAGGCCGCGTTCTCCGAGATCGACGGCACGCCCTGGGTCAACACGATGGCCGTGGGTGCCGACGGGACGGCGTGGTACGCGGATGGCTCGGCCACCCCGAACCTGTCTCCCGAGGCCCAGGCCGCCTACGTGGCTTCGCTCGAGACCGACGCCCTGGTCGGCGCCGCCGCCAAGCAGCGCGCCGTGCTGCTCGACGGCAGCGACCCGATGTTCGAATGGGTCGATGTTCCGGGGGCACCAGGCCCCGGCCTCACGCCGTTCGATCAGGCACCGTCGCTCGAGCGAGCCGACTTCGTGGCCAACGCCAACGACCCGTACTGGATCGCCAACCCGGCCGAGCCCCTCACCGGTGCCTCGCCCCTCTACGGCCTGACCGACAAGCCGCTGAGCGCTCGCACCCGCGAGAACTTCATCGTGCTCGAGGAGCTCACGGGCGGGGCCGGACGCGTCGACGTGGAGGGCGCCGAGCAGGCCGGGGCCGGCGAAGGTGGGTCGATCCTGACGTTCGACGCCTTGCGTCATGCCGTGTTGGCCAACCGGTCGTCCACGGCCACGCTGCTGCAGGAGGCCGTGGCCGAGCGCTGCACGGCCCAACCGTCGGTGCGCGTGCCGGCCCTGGTCGACGACGGGGGTGCCGAGGTGTGGCCGGCCCAGACCGTCGATCTGACCGACGCCTGCGCCGTGCTCGACGGGTGGCTCGGCACCTTCGACCTCGAGAGCATCGGCGCCGCGCTGTGGCGCGAGTTCCTCGCCCGCTTCACGCCTGAGGAGCGGGCTGATGCCGGCATCCTGTGGGCCAACCCCTTCGACCCGGCCGACCCCATCGCCACGCCGAACGGCCTGGCCGACTCGGCCACCGCCGAGGACGGCAGCGACCCGGTGCTCGTCCGGCTCGGGCAGGCCGTGCTCACCCTCGACGCTGCCGGTGTGGCCATCGACGCACCGCTGCGCGAGGCCCAGTTCGCCACGCGAGGCGAGGAGCGCATCCCCATCCACGGTGGGCGCGAGGCCGACGGGACCACCAACCAGGTCGGCTACTCGCGGTTCAGCACCACCCTCGAGCCCTACACGACGCGCCCGCCGCTGGCCGCCGACGGCGGATCGATCACGACTGACGGCTACCCGGTGAACAACGGGTCGAGCTTCGTCATGGTCTTCGAGTTCACCGACGAGGGCCCCCGAGCCGAGGCGCTGCTGACCTACGGCCAGTCCGGCGACGTCGAATCCCCGTACTTCGCCGACCAGACCTACCGCTTCTCCGACAAGGCGTGGCGGCCGGTGCTGTTCACCGACGACCAGGTCCTCGACGACCCCAACCTCGAGGAGCAGGTCGTCCGCGCGCCGCGGTCCTGACGGTCTGGCCGCAAGCGCGTAAGGTCACGCCGTGGCTGACTATCGACCCCCGCTCCGTGACATCTCCTTCGTGCTCGACGAGCTCGCCGACCTGGCCGAGCTTTGTGAGCTCGACGCCTTCGATCACACCGATCCCGACACCGTCAAGGGCGTGATCGAGGAGTACGGGCGGTGGGTGGCCGACACGGTGGCACCCATCAACCGCTCGGGCGACCTGCAAGGCGCCCAGCACGACCCGGCCACCAACCGCGTGATCATGCCGGACGGCTTCACCGAGGCCTACCAGCAGTACGTCGAGGCCGGGTGGAGCGCGGTGCCGTTCCCCGCCACCTACGGCGGCGGCGGCTTCCCGTGGCTGGTCGGCATCGTCATGCAGGAGTTGCTGTGCACGGCCAACCTGTCGTGGTCGATGGCCCCGCTGCTCAGCCACGGTGCCATCGACCTCCTGCTGCACCACGGCAGCGAGGAGCAGCGCGAGGTCTACCTGCCCAAGCTGGTCACGGGCGAGTGGTCGGGCACCATGAACCTCACCGAGCCCCACGCCGGCAGCGACGTCGGCGCCGTGAAGACGAAGGCGGTGCCGCAGAGCGACGGCACGTACAAGATCTCGGGCACGAAGATCTACATCACCTTCGGCGAGCACGACATGTCCGAGAACATCATGCACCTGGTGCTGGCCCGCACCCCCGACGCCCCTCCCGGGACCAAGGGCATCTCCTGCTTCATCGTCCCCAAGTACATGATCGGCGACGACGGCTCGCTGGGCGAGCGCAACGATGTCACCTGCGTGTCGATCGAGCACAAGCTCGGCATCAAGGCCAGCCCCACGTGCGTGCTGGCATTCGGTGAGAACGAGGGGGCCACCGGCTACCTCATCGGCGAGGCCAACCAAGGCATGCGCTACATGTTCACCATGATGAACAACGCCCGCCTGGGCGTGGCCGTGCACGGCCTGGCCATCGCCGAGCGGGCCTACCAGGACGCCCTGCAGTACTCGCAGGAGCGCCGCCAGGGCCGAGCCCCGGGTGCGCCGGCCGGCGAGATGTCGCTCATCATCGACCACCCCGACGTCCGTCGGATGCTGCTCACCATGAAGTCCACCATCGAGGCCATGCGCGGCATCATCTATGGCAACGCCTTCCGCCTCGATCTGGCCCGCGAGCATCCCGACGAGACCATGCGCGAGGCCGAGCAGGACCTCGTCGACCTCCTCATCCCCATCGCCAAGGCGTGGTGCACCGACATGGGCGTGGAGATGGCCTCGCTGGCCATCCAGATCTACGGCGGCATGGGGTTCATCGAGGAGGCCGGCGTCGCCCAGCACTACCGCGACGTGCGCATCACCCCGATCTACGAGGGCACCAACGGGATCCAGGCCATGGACCTCGTCGGCCGCAAGCTGGGCCTCAAGGGCGGCCAGGTCGTCACCGAGTTCCTGGCCATGGTGGCCATGCTCGACCCGGCGTTGGCCCGTCACCCCGACCTGGCCGGCCTGCGCGACGAGCTCGGCGACGCCGTGACCATCCTGGCCGACACCACGAGCTGGATCGTGCGCCACGGCCGCACCGACGTGCGCGACGCCCTGGCCGGGGCCACCCCCTACCTGCGGATGTTCTCGCTGGTCACCGCCGGCTGGGTCATGGCCAAGCAGGCGCTGGCGGCCAAGGCCCACCTCGACGCCGGCGAGGGAGACGCCGCCTTCTGGGAGGCCAAGATCACCACGGCCCGCTTCTTCTGCGAGCAGATCCTCCCGCAGGTCAAGGGCCTGCCCGGCTCGGTTCGTGCCGGCTACGAGGTCCTCTACGAGATCGACGACCCCGCCCTCCTCACCGGCTGACCCGCTCCAGCCCCCGCCAACCCCACCCCCTCAGGCGTTCTGGTGCGGACGAATAGGTGCATGACCTATCCGTCGACACCGGTTCGACGGTGGTGGGGGCGGGTAGGGTCGACGCCGTGCTGTCGCCTGTGGTGTCCGTGAGCTCCGTCGTCTCCTCGTTGCCGAGCCCGTCGTCCAACGGGGTCGAGATCCTCGACGTGACGCTGCGCATGTACGGGCTGATGATCGCCTGCGGCGTGCTCGCCGCCGTGTGGCTGAGCCGCAAGCGGTGGGCCGAGCGGGGCGGCGACCCCGAGGACATCTCCACCATCGCCCTGTGGGCCGTGCCCGCCGGACTGATCGGCGCCCGGCTCTACCACGTCATCACCGACTGGAAGAAGTACTTCCCCGACCGCCCGCTCGAGTCGCTCTACATCTGGCAGGGCGGTCTCGGCATCCCCGGCGGCATCTTGCTCGGTGTGTGCGTGGGGGCCTTGGTGGCCAGGCGCATGGGCCTGCGGCTGCCGGTGGCGCTCGACGTCGTCGCCCCGGCCATCCCGCTGGCGCAGGCCATCGGCCGTCTCGGCAACTGGTGGAACCAGGAACTCTTCGGCGGACCGACCGACCTGCCGTGGGGCCTGCAGATCGATGCCGCCAACCGGCCCACCGAGTACCTCGCGTTCGAGACGTTCCATCCGACGTTCCTCTACGAGGGCCTGTGGAATCTGGGTGTCGTCGTCTTCATCCTCTGGCTCGACCGCAAGCGCGTCGTGCGCCCGGGCAACCTCTTCGCGCTCTACATCGCCGGCTATTTCATCGGCCGCTTCTGGGTCGAGGCCATGCGCTCCGATCCCGCCAGCCTCATCCTCGGCATCCGGGTGAACCTGTGGACGAGCTCGCTCGTGGTGCTCGGTGTGGCCGTCGTGTTCCTGGTGCGCGGCCTGAAGCGCAAGCCCGATGACAACGACGAGCCCTACGTCGACGGCCACCGCTTCGACCCTGGTCAGGTCGAGCCCGCCGAGGAGGCGGACGTTGCGGACGAGCCCAGCGATGTCGAGGTCGACGACGACGATTCGTCTCCCGACCCCGACGGTGGAGGGCCGGTCGACGGCGCCCGTGTTGCGGCGACCGACGAACTGCTTCCACACGACAGCACCGACGACACGTAGGTCGATGCTGTCGTAGGTGCCAAGCTGCCGGGGTGGACGATGACAGCAACGATGACGGCCGGGCGCCGATCTGTGGATTCTGTGGTGTGACGGCGCTGCCCGCCGACACCGCCGACGACGAGACGCGGTTCGTGTGCGAGAACCCGGACTGCGACGCCTTCGGAGAAGAGATCTGAAGGAACGCGTCGAGAATCAGCGGCGACGAAATAGGCGGCTCGACCCCCGGGTTCTCTCTGGTGTGACCTCCCGCTCGCCCGTGCCCCTGTCCATCCTCGACCTCGCCATCATCGCCAAGGGCGAGACTCCCCGCGATGCCTTCGACCACAGCGTGGCCGTGGCCCGGCGGGCCGAGGAGCGGGGCTACCGGCGGGTCTGGTACGCCGAGCACCACAACATGCGCTCGGTCGGCTCGTCGGCGCCCGCGGTGCTGATCGCCCACGTTGCCGCCCACACGAGCACCATCCGCCTGGGCGCCGGCGGCATCATGCTGCCCAACCACGCGCCGCTGACCATCGCCGAGCAGTTCGGCACCCTCGAGAGCCTGCACCCCGGTCGCATCGACCTCGGTCTGGGCCGGGCGCCGGGCAGCGATCAGACCACCCGCCGTGCCCTGCGTCGCGACGCTCGGGCGGCCGAGAGCTTCCCGGGCGATGTCCGCGAGCTGCAGGGCTACCTCACCGGTGAGACCACCATCGCCGGGGTGCACGCCACGCCGGGCCACGGCACGAACGTCCCCCTCTACATCCTCGGATCGTCGTTGTTCGGCGCCGGGCTGGCCGCTCGCATGGGCCTGCCCTACGCCTTTGCCTCCCACTTCTCGCCCGAGGCGCTGCTGCCCGCCGTCGACCTCTACCGCCGGGAGTTCGAGCCGTCGGCCCAGCTGGCCGAGCCCTACGTCATCGCCGGGGTCAACGTCTACGCCGCCGACACCGACGACGAGGCGCACGCGCAGCTCGTGCGCGTGAGTCGCACTCGAGTGTCGCTGTTCGTCGGACGGGGCCGCACGTTCACCGACGACGAGGCCGACGCCGTGCTGGCCTCGCCCCAGGGTCAGGCCATCGCCCAGATGATGCGCTACTCCGCGGTCGGCCCGGCGGCGACGGTCAAGGAGTACCTCGACGCCTTCGCCGAGCACGCCGATGCCGACGAGCTCATCGTGAACCACGCCGCCCCCACGGTCGAGGGTCGTCTGCACTCGATCGACCTGGTGGCCGACGTCAGCGGCCTCGTCCCGGCCTGAGCCTTCTCGGGCTGATCCTCCCTGGAACCGTTCGGCGTCAGATTCGCTCGAGCGCGCCGCCGTCGAACAGGGGGGTCATGTCGTGGGCGGCGACGTCGGCGTCGAGGTCGGGCCGGCTCGGCACCGCCGGTGTGCCCTGGGCGGCGGCGATGGTGGCCTCGAGCAGGGTGGCGTCGCTCGACGTGTTCAGGAACACCTGGGGGTTGGCCAGCACGAAGGCCACAGCCCGGTCGAGTGCGCCGCCGGCCGGCAGCGGCTGGTACCACGAGAACTTGCGATCGCTGCTGTCGGGCTCCCAGCGGCGGCGGGCGACGGCCTTGATGGTCTGCACGGCCACGTTGCGCTCGGCACACAGGTCGAGCAGTCGCTCGACCGAGGTGGCATAGGCCGGATCGCGGAGCAGGACGTGGCTGTAGGGGAGCAGCACCGAGGCGAAGTCGAAGCGCTCGAGGCTGAGCAGGTGGGCATCGGCGATCCGCAACCCGTGGCCGGTCACGCCGATGTTGCGCACGAGGCCCTCGTCGCGGGCGCGGGCCAGGGCTTCGACGGCTCCGCCCGAGCCGTGGGCCACGGCCAGCTCGTCGGGCTCGACGAGGTTGTGCAGCTGGATCAGATCGACGTGGTCGACGCCGAGGCGGGTGAGCGACCGCTCGAGCTCGGCTCGCGCCCCGTCGCCCGTGCGCTCACCCGTCTTGGTGGCCAGGAACACCTCCTGGCGGTGCTCGGCCAGGAACGGGGCCAACCGGAGCTCGGACTCGCCGTAGGAGGCGGCGGTGTCGAGATGGTTGATGCCGCCGGCGTGGACGGTGGCGAGCACCTGGTCGGCCTTGTCCTGGCGCATGCCGCCCAGGGCCGCGGCGCCGAAGATGACCCGAGAGCTGTCGTGGCCGGTGCGCCCGAAGGGCCGTCGCTCGATCATGGCGAGCACGGTAGCGGCGCGCGCCGGGACTGGGCTCGTCGTGGGCTCAACCCGTCGCCGTCGCTGGCTCGCCGAGCGGGAAGGCCACGTCGCACAGCAGTTCGTCGTCGTCGACCGCCTCGGGAAGGGTGAGGTAGACCTCACGGCACGACAGCGGGCTGCCCGGACGGGCCACGGCCTCGGACGAGCAAGCCACGGCGTCGTAGGCGGCCAGGATGGCGGGGTAGTCCCATTGGGCCTTGGTGATGGTGGTGAAGGCCTCGTCGTGGGCCGGTTCGGTGCGGATGCCGATGCGGTCGGTGGGTGCGACATCGTCGGGGCAGCCGAAGAAGGCCTCGATGGGTCCGTCGCTCTCGTGGTCGACGATGCCGTGGAACACCAATGTGAACGGCCCGCACGCGACCCGGTCGCCCAGGTGCTCGGCGAACGCGGCTCGGGCCTCGGCCACGAA
>Ga0105047_10012500_pt1 | contig 13654 bp, 11 predicted proteins | sample MAT04_FD_78384 | JGI IMG/M metagenome (GOLD analysis project Ga0105047, IMG submission 78384) | Freshwater microbial communities from Lake Fryxell liftoff mats and glacier meltwater in Antarctica - MAT-04 (megahit assembly) | ecosystem: Environmental > Aquatic > Freshwater > Ice > Liftoff...
GAAGGAACGATGGCCGGGCCTTCGTCGCCTCCTTTAAGGAAGCCCTCGCGCGTGGTGAGGTCCAGTTCGCCTTCGGTCTTCTCGGGGTTGTGACACTTGATGCAATGATCTTGGAGGATGGGCGCCACGCGCGACGTGAACGCATCGTCGGCGGCATTTCCGGCAACCGCAAAAATTGCTAGAAGACCGGCAATCCAGTTTTTTTTTCGCTCAGGCATGTCTAATTTCCGCAAGTTCTGCCAAGTTTACTCGCAGAGTGACGCGCGGGTCACCGAAGAAATTATCCGCGTCGCGGAAAGGAACGGGCAGACAGGAATGGCTGTCCCACCCCAACTCGGAATGGCTGTCCCACCCCATCATGCCACGTTCATTTGATCAGTAACAGTTCTTCGGCGGTCCATTGGATGTCGCCGCGCGTTGCGGTGGCGGCGCGGATGCGCTGCACAGATTCGGGCTCGACGGGTTTGCCTTCGTGGCCCCACTCGCGCCGGATGTATGTCAGGACCGACGCGATCTGTTCGTCGGACAGCGTGCTGATGTTGGGCATTTCCATATCGACGGTTTTCTTGCCGACTTTGATTGGCCCGCGCAATCCATGCAGGATGATGCGAACGCTGCGCTCTTCGGTGCCCAGCACCCATTCGCTGTCGACCAGCGCCGGAGCGGTTCCGTCCTGGCCCAGTCCGGAGGGCTGATGGCAGACCGCGCAAAGCTGCGTGAATAAATCGCGGCCGGCGGCGTAACGTTTCTCCTGCACTGTCGTCAGCGGCACCAGCGGCGGAGTGGTGTCGCCGGGCTTGCCGGGCCAGGACATGGCGCCGGCGGCTTTGTTCGCGAGCTCGGCAATTTTCTTATCGGCGTTGGATGTCAATTTCTCCAAACCGTCGGGCTGGCGCTGCATGCGCAAACGGCGCGCGGGTGTTTTGGATTTGGGATCGGGGAGCACCGCGTCGACGATGCCCGCGAGCAGCGCCTGCTGGAATGGTTTGGCGGCGGCGGGCTGCGCCCCGATCAGGTCGACGAGCTTCTCGATGCGCTCGGCGCTGCGTCCGCGCACGACGCATTCGGCCAGATCATTGAGTATCTCGTTCTGACCTTTTTCTGCTTTAACAAATGCCGTGTCGGAGATCAGATTATTGATGAGTTCGAGCTCGCGGCCCACGGCGCCGTTCAAGGCTGCTGCGCGGAACATTGGATCGGACAGCGAGCGGATCAAGAGCGCCGATGCAGCGGTTTGCAATTCCGGATTGGCCGGAGAAGCCATGAAAAGCACCTGCAACTGAATCTTGGGATCGGGGTCTTGCGCCAAGGCGACGGCGGCCTTCATGATGGCCGGGCCCTGGTTCTTCAAGACGAGCGTTTCGCCGACGCGGAGCGCCATCAGGCGCACGCGCGGATCGGCATCTTTGGCGGCGGCGGCCACGGCGTCGTCGCGCACTTTCTCCATGCCCTGCAGTGCCCAGAGCGCATGGATTTTTGCCAGCGGCGTGGCATCGGGGACCTGGCCGGTGGCGACGCTTTCAAGCATCACCATCGCGGCTTTGTCGGCGCGTTCCACCAGCAGGCGCTGCGCGGTGTCGCGCCACCAGCCGTTGGGATGCGAGAGCGTCTTGACCAGTTCTTCGGTCGTTGCTTTCGAAAGTTTAGGCTGCGGTCCGGGCTTGGCGGACTCGTGAACGATGCGGTAAATGCGCCCCATCTGCGGGTTGTTGGCCAGGTCGCGCTTCTTGACCTGGTCGGCGAGATACGCGGTCAGATACGCCTTGTGCTGCAGAATTCCGTGATAGATGTCGACGACGTAAAGCGATCCGTCGGGCGCCGTGTACATATTGACGGGGCGGAAGCGCTCGTCGGTAGAGGTGAGAAAATCGAGGTTCTCATGCTGTACGCTTTTGCCGGCGAGTTTGACGCCGCTTTCGGTGAGCACTTCACGTACGACCAAATTTCCGGCCGGCTCGCAGACGAATGCATTGCCGCGGAACTCTTCGGGATATTTATCGCCGCGATAGATCACCGGACCGCAGGCGGCGGTGACGGTCTTCAGCTTTCCGTCCAGGTGGAGCACATCGGTGTAGCCACGATTGACGCCGGGATTGACGCGTCCGGGGTAGACGAGATTGCCGGCGATCGAGACGTTGACGCCGACCGACGACGGCAGAAACGGGTTGCGTGTCAGGTAGTGCGCCGGCAGCAGATCGCAGTGCAGCATTGACGAATTTGAATTGTAATACAGACGCCCGATGTCGTCCTGCGTCAGCCCCCATTGCCCGCGCGAGATACTTCCTTCGCGGATGAATTTTCCTTTTGAGTAGCGGAAGCGGCCGGCCCATTTGGCGTTGTAGTACCAGTTGTCCAGGCTCCACATCGGCGTGTTGGCCATGTGTTCGGGATTGGCGTCGCGCGACGCGTAGTCGGTGAAAATCTCTTTTTTCTCATCGCAGACGCCGTCGCCGTTGGTGTCTTTACAGAAAAAGAGATTGGGCGGCTCGCAGACAATCACGCCATCTCCGGCCAATGCGACCGCGCGCGGGACGATCAGTTTGTCGAGGAAGATGGATTTTTTGTCGAGCTTGCCGTCGCCGTCGGTGTCTTCGAGAAGCGTTACGCGGCCGACGGGTTCAAGCTCGCCGGTGCCGAGCGCGTCGGGCATGTAGCCGCGCAGTTCGACGACGTAAACGCGTCCATCGGGATCGAATGTCAGCGCGATCGGGCGTTCGACGAGCGGCTCGCTGGCCACCACTTCGATCCTGAATCCCGGCGGCAGCTTGAAGCTTTTCAAGGCCTGCTCTGCGCTGAGAATCGGCGCGGGCGGAATCTCCTTGATGGTGTATTTGGGCTGCTGCTTACTGAGATCGTTGTTGTCGTTTCCGGCGTGAAGAAATGACGCTGAGAGCATCACTGCGCACAAGCATGTAACTTGAGAACTGAACCTCATTTCAATCGTCCCTCTGTTTGTTCAGTATACCCCGCGGAAGGGCGGTTTAGTGATTTCTGGTTATTGGAGATATGACATGTTGCAATCGAAAGACGCTAATCCCTTCTCCCTCAAGAGTAGTTGAGAACAACAGCGCCAAAAACGAAACCGGCAAAAAAATATCATGAACCGTAGTTAATGTGGAGCCTTGCGCCGCGTCATCATGAACATCACCACGGTCAGGGCAACCAGCGCAAGCATGGGCAAAACCCATTCGTGCTGGTGCGTGGTGTTTCCGCCCGGTGGAAGTGCAAGCTGCTTGAGTTTCTCCGCAAGATTGGGCGGCGCCTGGCCGGCGAGGGCCACGATTTTGTCGCGCAGTTCAGCCGGAATAGGAATCACGGGCGCGCTGAGTGTCGGGATCAGCAGCATCGCGATGGTGAAGTAAATCAAGAGGCCGGTGGCATCGACGAGCGTGGTGATCAGCGGCGCTGAAAGCACCGTGGGATCGAGGCCGGCTTTTTGTGCGAAGAGCGGAACGAGCGAGGCGACCACGTTGGCCCAGACGCAGATCGCCACGATGGTGGCGCCTACCGTGGCCGCGAGCGCCATGTTATCAGGCTCCCACATCAGCGAGCGCGCGACGCCGACGATGCCCAGCAGCAGGCCGAGCACCACGCCGGTCAGGCCTTCATGAAGAAGAATGCGTGGCCATTGCGCGGGCGTGATCTCTTTCAACGCCAGACTGCGGATAATGGTGGAGACCGTCTGCGATCCGGCATTGCCGCCGGTGCCGATGAGCAGCGGAATGAAAAACGAGAGCGCCACGACTTTGGCCAGTTCTTCATCGTAATGACGGAGCACGGTGCCGGTGAACATCTCGGCGACGAAGAGCAGCAGCAGCCAGCCCAGCCGTTTGCGAACCATCAGCCCGACAGAGTTCTCAAAATAGGGTTTGTTGAGCGCGCCGGGTTCGACGCCGCCGAGGCTGAGGATGTCTTCGGTGACTTCCTTCTCCATCACGTCGATCAAATCGTCGACCGTGACGATGCCGAGCAGATGTCCGGAATCGTCGACCACGGGCACGGCCAGCAAATCGTATTTGGCGGTCAGTTCGGCGGCCTTCTTGGCCGGTTCATCGGCACGCACAGTCATGACTTCGGTGCGGGTGATTTTCTGCAGAGGCGTTTCTGGCCTGGCAAGAAGCAGGTCCTTCAATCCGACGACGCCAAAGATGTGGCGCTGGTCGTCGATGACGTAAATGGAGTAGATCGTTTCCTTATCCGGCGCTTCGAGGCGCACGCGCGCCAGAGCATCGCCGGCCGACAAATTGATGGGCACGGAGGCGTACTCGGTCGTCATCGAGGCGCCGGCGGTGCCGGGCTCGAAGGAGAGCAGGCGCTTGACGTCGTTGCGTTCTGCCTGCGCCATCAGCGGCAGGATTTCATCGACGGTCTTCTGCGGAAGCTTGCGGACGAAGTCGGCGCGGTCATCGGGTTCGAGCGCCGCGACGAGCTTGGCCAGTTGCGGCCGTCCGGCGGCGCCGCTGGCAAGATCGAACTGCACGTCTTCGGGCAGGTACGAAAAAACAAGCGCCTCGAAATCGTCGTTGAGCATCTGGAGCGTCAGCGCCAGCTCGTCTGTTTTTAATCCTTCGATCAGTTCGGCGGCCTGCGCGGGATGGAGCCGCTGCAAGAAGCCTTTGAGTTCCTCGTCATTTTTATCGTGGATCAGTTCTCGAAGTTCAGGAATCAACAACGGATTCATGGGATTGCCCTTTACCAAACACGCAAGAGTAAAAGGGGCAAGCCTACGTCTATCGCGAGCGATTACAATTATTGTAGAGTGAAGTTCAGGCGACGGTGTCGAGCTGTTTCCCTGCCCCTTGAAGGATTAATCATGCAATTCACCTGCAAGACCTGTGGCCAGATTCACGATACCGACAAACTCGCGTTTGGCTGGGACGCGCCGCAGGCGTGGGAGGCGCTCAGCGCGGAGACGAAGGCGGCTTCGAATCTCACTACGGATCTGTGCATCATCAATGCAAAGACCGAGAAGCATTATTTCGTGCGCGGTTCGCTGCTGGTTCCCATTCAAGGAACGGGCGAGACGTTCGGCTGGAGCGTCTGGACGTCGCTGAGCGAGAAGAGCCTCGATGAGATGGCCAAGTACTGGAAGGACCCGCGCCGCACCGAGTACGGACCGTACTTCGGCTGGCTGAGCAATTCGATTCCCGCATATCCGGAGACGTATCTGCTGAAGACAAGCGTGCACGTCTGCAAGATCGGCTTCCGGCCACTGATGGTGCTGGAAGCGATCGAGCATCCGCTGGCGGTGCAGCAGCGCGAGGGGATTTCGGCGGCGGATTTGGAGGGGTTGGTGGGGAAGTTGTTGCATGGGGATGAACAATAGCGGAGCGGCAGTCGTTCGTGTCGTCACTTGCCCCAAAGGGGCAGTGTCTCAAAGCCCAGGGTTGCCGCGCAGCGGCTACCCTGGGAGTAAACGCGTGTTTCGAATTTCAACCCTGAAGGGGTTGTGCCGCGCGTCTCGCCGCAACCCTTTCAGGGTTGATTAATATCTTGCGTATCCTGTCCCAAGGTAGCGCCTGCGGGCGCAACTCTGGGCTGGAGGACGTTGCCCCGTTGGGGCAAGTGACTGCGCGAACGACTTTACGGGTTCGCGGAAATCAACTCGCTGGCGGTGTTGACCTGTGCGCGAGCGATTCTATACTCGGGTCAGACGGGAGGAACGATATGGGCAGGAAACTGGATGCGTTTACGGAGAAGGCGCTGGCGTTGCCGAAGAAGGAGCGGGAGCAGCTTGTGGAGAAGTTGATTCACAGCTTGGACTATGAACATCCGGACTGGGAAGCAGAACTCGACAGACGTTATGTTGCCGTTGAAAATGGAACAGAAAAAACAATCGAAGGTCCAGACGCCATGCGGGAGATCGCAGGACGGTTGAAGAAACTCAAAGCACGAGCGCGATGAAATATAAATTTCTTAACGCCGCCCTTGAGGAATATTGGGAAGCCGTGGATTACCATAGCTCCTTGAAGCTGGAAGATGATTTTTTGTTTGAAGTGAATGACGCAATCAGCCGCATCTTAGAAAGTCCGCAACTATACGCTGATCTTCGGAAAGGATTTCGGAAGTGTCCGGTTCATCGATTTCGGTACACAATTGTTTATCGAATTCAGGATGGCGCTGTAGTCATTTACGCGGTGGCGCATTTGCATCGACGACCGAATTATTGGAGTCGTCGAGGAGAGTAGCAAGACGGCGTCGATTTTTAAACATAAGCAACGCAGGATCCATGGCCAGATGAGCGACACTTCGATTGATCCTGAGGCTTACAACGACTTCATCAAGCTGAATGAGAGTGTCTGTAAGTTTGCCGTTTTGATGCTCGAACGCACTGCGGAGTTTTTTCCATTTGCTGGCGCAATTAAGAGGACGGGACTTTGACTCAGATCGGTGGCGACATCGGCGATGAACATCCCAATTCCACGGAGTTAGCAAAATTTCTTCAGGACGCTTTGATGCAAAGTTTGGCGCAAGGCGAGTTCCGGTCGTTTGCGCTTTGCATCAACGTCGCAACAGTACCCCAAAATGAAATTCGAAAAGTGGACGCTATCTTCGTTTCGTTTGTTCACGCCAAAGGCACAGGGTTGCATTACTTCGTTCCATTTGAAATTCGAAATGGGATAGTTTCTTTAAAGCATAGGTTTTTCAAAACCCCCTTACAGTCTTAGCCTTGCTGCATTTGGGCCGACAAGGGGCGGGCGCGGGACGCCTGCTGTCCATGAACGGATCGGCGATCTTTTCTTTCCATTTCCCTTCATGCTCATTGGATTTTTTACTGAAGGTGTGTAATGATGCCGCGTCTTGAAGAAGACCTTTGCTACGTAAACGCGAATCCGCCGAGTCAAATTAGGGTGCTATGGCCGAATCAGATCCTCTTGTTCTTGTCGATCATCTCGTCAAAACCTATGGTCCGCTTCGCGCAGTGGATGACCTGAGCTTTCAGGTTAAGCGCGGTGAGATCGTGGGACTGCTGGGGCCCAACGGCGCCGGCAAGTCGACGACCATGAAAGTGCTGACCTGCTACGTGGGCGCCGATGGCGGCACCGTGAAAGTCGCGGGCATCTCCATTGATGACGATCCGGTGCAGGTGCGCCGGCACATCGGGTACCTGCCCGAAAACGCTCCTCTATATGCGGAGATGCGCGTTAAAGAGTTCCTCGAATTTGTGGGACGCGTGCGCGGCATGGAGCGCGCCAGGCTGAAGGATCGCATCGACTGGGCGGTCAAGGCGTGCGGGCTTGAACCCAAATATATGTCGCCGATCGGCAATCTGTCGCGCGGCTACCGGCAGCGCGTGGGGCTGGCTCAGGCGGTTTTGCACGATCCCGATCTGCTCATTCTGGACGAACCGACCAGCGGGCTGGATCCGATTCAGCTCATTGAAATTCGCAAGCTGATCATGGAGATCGGCCAGACCAAAACCGTTTTCTTCTCGACCCATATCATGCAGGAAGTAGAGGCCGTCTGTAACCGCGCCATCGTGATCAATCGCGGCAAGCTCGCGGCGGACGGATCGCCGAACGAGCTGAAAGCGAAGATGGGCAAGGAGCAGAAAGTGATTCTGCGCGTCAAGGGACCGACGCAGCTTGAAGTGCAGACTCTGGTCGGCGCGATCAAGGCGGTCTCGTACGTCTCGGTGCAGAAGATGCCCAACGACGGCTGGCTGGAGTGCAGCGTGCGCATGAATCCGGAAGGCGACGCAAAAGACGCGTCGGAGACGAGCGAGCAGCTTTTCAAGCTTTGCAAGGATCGCAATTGGAACATGCAGGAATTGAAGATCGAGGCGCTCTCATTAGAGGATGCGTTCTTGAGGTCTACGGGGCATGATGGGTTGAAGTAAGGCACGATGTGCAAAAAATTTCGAGTTGGCGGGAATGTCTGCATCACTCAGAAATTGATGCACATGTGCGAAAAATTTCGAGGTTAGAGGGCGGGCGCGGGACGCCCGCAGTCCATAAACGAAACGAGCAGACAAGAATGTCTGCTCCACCTAAAGATGAAACGAGCAGACAAGAATGTCTGCTCCACTTAAAGATGAAACGAGCAGACAGAAATGTCTGCTCCACCCAACAAGTAGCGCACGTAGTGCAGTTTGGAACAGGTTTTGCGAGTGTTTCGGCGATTCACTTAAACGATTGCAGGATTAGAACTTAAATGGGCGTAACGACCAACATCATGCGGCGCGAGCTCGGGGCGTACTTCAATACGCCGATCGGCTACGTCTTCATGATTGCCTTCCTTTTAGTCTCCTCGTACTTCTTCGTCGACCGGCTCTTCCTTTATGGTGTGGCCGAGATGCGCATGTTCTTCAACCTGATCCCGTGGTTCTTTCTGTTGCTCGTGCCGGGAATCACAATGCGGCTCTGGTCGGAAGAACGGAAGCTGGGCACCATTGAACTGCTGATGACGATGCCGGTAAAAACCTGGCAGGCGGTGATGGGCAAGTTCCTGGGCGCGCTGATTTTTCTGGTGATGACGCTGGCGTTGACGCTGCCGCTGCCGTTGATTCTGGTGTACCTCTCGCCGGCCGGTTCGCCGGGACCGGATTGGGGACAGATCGTGGGCGGCTATTTGGGCTGCATAATGCTGGGCATGGTTTATCTGGCGGCGGGCTCGTTCGCCTCGAGCGTGACCAAAGATCAGATCATCGCGTTTGTCATCGGCATCTTTATCAATCTCGTCCTTCTTCTGATCAGTTGGCCGGATATGATCCAGGCGATTCGCGATTACAGCGCGCCGCTTGCGACGCACGTTCAGCGCTTCGGCGTCTGGCATCATTTTGAAAGCATCAGCCGCGGCGTGCTCGACACGCGCGACATCATTTACGCACTCTCGATGACCGGCATGTTTCTGTTCATGAACATTCTGGTGATCGAACGGAAAAGGTAAACGTAGCGCAGGCTTCCAGCCTGCACGAAACGGGCAGGCAGGATGCCTGCGCTACGACGAAACGGGCAGGCAGGATGCCTGCGCTACGACGTGCCGGGCAGGCAGGATGCCTGCGCTACATAGAAACCAGGAACTGTCGTTAAGATGGCTACGAATAAAGGTGCACGGGATACGATAGTTATTGTGGCGATTGGGATTGCCATCGCCAGCACTGTCGTCATCAATCTGCTGGCGGATGTGAAGTTCGGGCGCGCCGACCTGACCGCCGAGAAGCGCTACAGCCTCAGCCAGCCGTTCCTCAACATCATCGGCCGGCTGCAGGATCCGGCGAAGCTGACGTATTACGTATCGAGCACCGTGCCGTCGGGCTTTGAAAATATCAAGCGCGACATCCTCGATAAATTCAGAGACATCGAGACCGCATCCAACGGCAAGATTCAATTCAGCCCGATCGATCCCACCGGCGACAAAGAACTCGTCGATATGCTCCGCAAAGAGCAGGCTGAACTGCGCCTGCAGACGGCCAGCAAAGACCAGGTGAGCATGACGGTGCTCTATTCGGCGTTGAAGATTGTGTATCAGAACAAGCCTGCCATCGTGCTGCCGCGCGTGGTCAGTGCCGAGGAACTGGAGTACCAACTGGGCAGCCAGTTCATGGAATTGACGCAGGAGAAGAAACCGATCATCGCGGTCTTCGCGCCCGGCGTGCCGCCAGCGCCGCAGATGCCCGGCCGCCCGCCGCAGGGCAATGGCTACGAATGGATCACCTCCGGCCAAGTGCCCGAAACCAAAAAGATGGATCTGCGCACGACCGAACTTTCCGAGACGAACGGCATTCCGGTCGACACGTCGCTGCTGATTTTGATTCGCCCCAAGATGCTCAGCGAACGGCAGCGTTACGAACTGGCCAAGTACATAGCGGGCGGCGGACGGGTTCTGCTGCTGGCCAATTCATTCAAGATGTCACGCGAGTTCGGTTGGCAGGCCGAGAAAACGCCGTCAGGTTTGGAGCCGTACCTGAAGGAGATCGGCGTCGTCTTCGGCGACGATTTCATCGCTGACCATGCGAATCTGGAAATGCTCACCGGCGTCAGCATGTTCACCGGGCAGCCGGAGTACGACCGCATTCCCTTCTTCATCCGCATTCTCGGCGAGAACATCGACCAGGAATCGGTGCTGACGCGATTGATGCCCGGCATCCTGATGCCGATCCCCGGCGAGATCAAAATTTTTCCCGATCAGGCGCAGAAGAACGGCGTGAAACTGAGCGTGCTGGCCAAGACGTCCAAACAGAGCTGGACGTTGCCTTTCAGCCCCACCTTCGATCCCGAAAAAGAACGGCAGTACGACGAGAATAAAAAAGTCTTCGAAGGTTCCAAGAATGTGTTCGTGATGGCCGATGGCCAGTTCCCCTTCCCGTACGAAGGCAAGCCCGTGCCGGCGTGGAATGCAGGCGAGCCCATAGATCCGAAGGACGCCGAGAAGGACAAAGATAAAAAGGCCGAGACCGCCAGCGTGACGAAGAAGCCGGGATCGATGGTGATCTTATCGTGCCCTGAAGCCTTTCATCTCATGTATCTGACCGACCGCCGCTTGGGCCAGGAATTTCAGCAGAATATTTTCCTGCTGCTGAACATAATGGAGAAGTACAGCATGGGCGAAGACCTGCTGCAGATCCGTACCAAGGCATACGCGACCCGCCCGATCGACAAACTGGCGGGCAAGGATCAGGAAGGAAAACGCAACTTCATCAAGATCGCGCTCGTGGTCATTTTCCCCGGATTGATCGGCGCTTTCGCGCTGGTGTACACGATGATCCGGCGCAAGTCTCAGACAACGTATGAACGCAAGTTTGCTCAAACCAGCGGTCCGTCGAGTTTCACATCATGATAAAACCAAGCGCGATTCTTCTACTCCTGGCCCTCTTCTTTGTGCTGATGACGGGCTATCTGCTCATCCCCGCCAGCCGTCCGCAGGTGCTTGCGCCGGCTGCGAACGGCGAGAAGCTGATCAAAGAATTCAACTTTGATTCGGTCAAGGTGATCGAGATCAAAAAGGGCGATGCGCAGGTCAAGATCGAGAAGAAAGACGGCAACTGGGTTCTGCCAATGCAGAAGAACCGGCCGGCCAGAAAAGATCGCATCGAAACGCAGCTCATCAAAGACCTGAAGGACGCGAAGCTCGAGGACACGCGCCCGGGCAAGGATTCGCTCTTCGGTCTTGACGATGCCGAGCGCACTGAACTGACGATGTTTAATGAGACCGGCAAGACGACGGTCTATCTCGGCAACAGCCCTGCCACCAACAAAGTCTTCGCGCGTCCGCAACCGGCCGGCCCGGTGCTCGAGATCGACAAGGGTCTGGACACGCTCGCCGGCGTGCGCGTCGACGGGACCAAACGCATTCTCGACCCGGCGTACTTCTACGATTTGAAAGTGCTGAGCTACAACAATGACGACCTGATCGACATCGTGATCAAGAAGGGGCACGACGTCACGCGCATTCAACGAGTGGTGCCCGGCAAAGGCCCCGTTGAGCCGAAAAAAGAGATCGCCAAAGACGATAAGCCGGTCTGGTGGATCACCGAGCCGGATTCCGGCGAGGCCGACGAGAACAGCATCAAGACGATCGTCTCCAACTTTGCGGCGTTGAATGTGAAGAGCTACGCCGACGACGTTGCCGAAAAAGATCGCGGCCTGGACGCGCCAACGGCGAAAGTAAAGCTGCGACTCAAAGACGGCACCGAGCACGACCTGATCTTCGGAAAAATCGGCGCCGAGGACGTCATCGTTTCGATCGCCGGACGGCAGGATGTGTTCAAGGTTTACAAATATGTTTACGACACGCTGACGCGCGATTTCAAGAAGAAGGACGAAGAGAAGAAGGAATCCGGCGAACCTGGAAACCTGCTCCCGCCGCCAGCGCTGCCACCCGGACATCCGACGTTTCCGCCGAATGCTCCGAAGACGGATGCGCCGAAGATCGATCTCCCGTTGAAGAAAACCGAAGCCGTTCCGCCGCCGCCACCACCGCTGAAAGTGGAGCCGTCCAAGCCGGCGCAGCCACCTGCAGTGGTCAAAGATCCGAAAGCGGACGAGAAGAAATAACGGATTCTGTATATGGACCGCGGGCGTCCCGCGGCCGCCACTGGCAATTAAAAAGGCGCGCGGAATGCCCGTGGTCCGTAACGTACTCTACGGCGAGAGACCTTATGAACGCAAAGATCGGCATCGGTATTTCTGTGGTGGTCCTCGCCGCGACGCTAATGCTCTCCGGACGCGGAGCGAGCGCCAAAATCTTCAACGATAAAATTGTGGAAAGCAGCCAGACGATCGACAACGCAAGCAGTTCGATCATGACGTCGATGGCACCTGCGTTCGGCGGACAGCCTGTCGATCTCGCTCTTGTAAAATCCCGCCATGCCACCGCGCGAAAATGGGTCGAAGAAGCGCTGGCCGAGGCCGACAGTATTCCGCTGCCGTCAAAGCCGAGCGCCAAGGCGTTCCTCGATGTGTACAAGTCCCACCTTGCCAACCAAAGCCAGATTCTCAAAGACTTCGAATCGGGAATCGCAATCATTGAAGACGCCGCCGTCGCACCCGCCGAAAAAGGGAAACAGATTCACTCCATTGTCTTCGCGGCGTCAACCTTGCAGGAAGCCGACACCATCCGGATTCAACAGGCGCAGAAAGCCTTCGCCAGCGATTTTAATCTGCCGTTGAAGTAGCCGCGCTTTTTCAAACCGCGCCGCTGCCGATTTTTTATTTCTACATTTTTCAAACTTCGTTGCATTGCTTTCGAAACTCTCCCGTCATAACCGGCGAAGGCGCGCCTGTCAGCGATCGACGCCGTTCCAAGCATTATTGAGTCCAGTGTTGTTAATGAAGGGAAAGAAGACTTGAAACGATTGGCAGTTGAATCGTTTCAAATCTTCTTTATCCACACTGGACTCATTTAGCGTACATGCAAATCGGATAGTCCGTCAGGGCTCACGTGCCCTGCTGGAGAGTTGTCGCGTCACATTTTTCGGAGCAACCACTGGAGGTGTTTTCATGTCCACTGAACTGAATCATTCCCCCGCCCCGCCCGGCGCTGCCATATGGCTTCGCTACCTTATGGCCGGACTCTTCGGCGTCTTCGTCTGGAGCGGCGCGGCGAACCGGCCGGCGGAGGCGTCCAATCCGGTCTCGGCCGCGACCAGCTATCTTTCCTTCACCGTCCGCCTGGGGACGAACAACAAGTTCTACATCACCGATACAAATCGCAAAGTCATCTGCGTGTACACGCTGGCGGGCGAAAAACTGCGATTGGTCAGCGCCAGAAACATCGATAACGACAGCAAGATCGTGGATGGCAGCATCCAGGCGCCGATCGCCATTGAAGGCGCTGGCGTGACGCGCACCCAGGCCGAACAGTACGCACAGAACTGCAAACCCCTGCTCGATAATCTCGCCAAAAAATACAACCAGCCCGTAATCGGAGGACAGAATCCATGAGCAACCGAGCACAGTCCGAATGGCGGACAACTTTTGCCGTAGCCACCGTCTTGATTCTATGCGCAGTTTTGATGCGCTACCTGCAAACGCCCGCGCTCGCCGGTGGCGGAAGCTGGGAGACCGACGGCATCCTCGCCAACACCACCGAGGGCGACAACGAGCGGCTCGTGATCGTGGATACGAAATTGAACCTGCTGCTCATTTATAAAACGGATGGCGTGGGACAGTTCCGGCTCTGCGGCGCACGCAACTATCGCTACGACGTGGAA
>Ga0105047_10012501_pt1 | contig 13654 bp, 11 predicted proteins | sample MAT04_FD_78384 | JGI IMG/M metagenome (GOLD analysis project Ga0105047, IMG submission 78384) | Freshwater microbial communities from Lake Fryxell liftoff mats and glacier meltwater in Antarctica - MAT-04 (megahit assembly) | ecosystem: Environmental > Aquatic > Freshwater > Ice > Liftoff...
CGGAGTGTGCGCTGGCGCCGCCGAGGTCCTCCATCGAGACCTCCTCACCCGTGACCGTCTTAACCACGTCGGGACCCGTTACGAACATGTGTGAGGTGCCTTCGACCATAAATACGGCATCGGTGAGCGCTGGGGAGTAGACCGCGCCGCCGGCACACGGGCCGAGGATGACACTGACCTGTGGGATCACGCCAGAGGCCTGGACGTTCTCGTAGAAGATGTCGCAGTAGCCGGCGAGCGAGACGACGCCCTCTTGGATGCGTGCGCCGCCGCTGTCGTTGAGACCGACGATCGGGCAGCCGCTCTGGGCGGCCAGGCGCATCACCTTGACGATCTTCTCCGCGAATACCTCACCGAGTGAACCACCGAACACGGTGAAATCCTGGCTGAAGACGAAGACACGGCGACCGTTGATGAGCCCATGGCCCGTGACCACACCGTCGCCATAGGGCCGTTGCTCCTCGAGGCCGAACCCATGTGCGTGATGCCGCGCAAATCGGTCGAGCTCCACGAACGTGCCCTCATCCAAGAGCAGGTCAATACGCTCACGCGCGAGCAGCTTGCCGCGCTCGTGCTGGCGGATCACTGAGCGCTCGGCGCCGGGCTGGAGTGCCAGCTCAGCGCGGTGCTCAAGTTCGGCGAGGGGAGTGCGGGTGGGAGCGTCGGTCGTCATGGACGGGAGCCTACCTGCGCGGCCTGCGACGCTGGTGAGCAATCCAATGCGTGGAAACGTGCCTGAATCGGTAGCATCGGGTCGATGCTCATCATCTGCGACTTCGACGGGACCGTCACGGCCCGCGACACGAACTCCGCGCTGGCCCAGCGCTTCTCTCCGGACGCGTATGCGGGCCTCGAGGGCAAGCTCGCAACCCGCGAGCTCACCTTGCGCGAGGTGCTCGCCGGCGAGTTCGCCGGCATGAGCGCCGAACTCGAGGAGGTCGTCGCGTGCGCCCTCGGGATTCCGTTCCGCGACGGGTTCGCCGAACTGCTGGCGACGGCGCATATATCGGGTCATGAGGTCGTGCTGCTCTCGAGCGGGTTTCGCCAGATCATCGAGCCCATGCTCGAGCGCGAGGGGCTCCTTGGAGCCGTGCCGCTGGTGTGTAACGACATCGCATTCGACGGTCGGGGCGGCACCATCACGTGGCGGGAGCTGCCGACGTGCGAGGTATGCGGTGAGCCGTGCAAGCGTGCGGATGTGCGACGCCTGCGAGCCGAGAGCGAACACGACACGGTGGTGTTTGTCGGAGATGGGTTCAGCGACCGCTGTGGCGCAGACATCGCCGACCGCATCTTCGCGCGTGATTCGCTCTCGGACTGGCTCAATACCCAGCAGGTGACGTGGGAGCCGTGGGACGATTTCCACGACGTTGCCCGCGCGTTGCAGCTCGTTCAGGAGCCCAGCACATGACCACGATCACCACCCCTGGATCGGCCGATCGCATCGACGTCGTCGAACGCGCCTTCGTGCATGCATCGCCTAACGGAACAGTGGACGGCGCTGCCGATCGCGGAATCTACGCGAGCGACGTTCGCGTGCTTCGGCGCGTGGAGGCCTACCGTGCCGAGCCCGAGATTGCCGTCCCGGGCGAGGTTGTCGTTGGGGCGACGGGCGCCGTCGCCCGCTTCCGTCTGGACGCGGTGGCGCCTGGGGCAGCAGTGCTGCTGGTTGTGGAAGCTGACGGTACGGATCTGTTCGGCGTACGTGAGGAGCTGATGGGAGCACGCATCGCGGGGCTCGGACTTGCTGCGGGTCGGGGCGATGCCCGCGTGCGGCTGGAGGCGTCGTGTCACGGTGATGCGTCACTCGAGCACATTGACGGTGTAGCCCTCTCGGATAATCCGGTGGTGCTCGACGGCACGCCGCGTACCGCATCGTGGCTGTGGCGAGTTCCTACGACCAAGCCTGGCGCCGTCGATCTGGTGCTTGAGCTTCGTGCGTCCTGGACTCATGCGGCGGGCGAACACCCTGCTCCACCTGTTGGATTCGCGGCGATCGAGACGGCGGCTCGCGCGCCACGGCTCGCGTGGCTGCGCGGGCGACCAACTGTGGACGGCCATGCCGAGATCGCGGGCATCGTGGCTCGATCCGTCGAGGACCTGGCCACGCTGCGCATCCCCACCGACGACGGTGCCGTGCTCGCAGCAGGCGCCCCGTGGTTCCTCACGGTAATGGGCCGTGACGCGCTGCTGGCGGCATCGATGGCGCTGCCGATCGACCCAGAGATCGCTCTTGCGACGCTGCGGTATCTCGCTCGACATCAATCGACTGGCTACGACCTCGCAGTCGATGCGGAACCCGGCAAGATCATGCACGAGGAGCGCCACGGGCTCGCCGCCGAGCGGTGGCACGAGCGCTACTACGGATCGGCCGACGCGACCCCGCTCTTCGTGCTCGGCGTCGAGGAGACCCGACACTGGTGCGGCGATAACATGCTCGCGCGCGAGCTCGAGACCTCGATCCGCGCCGCACTGCGCTGGATTGAGGCTCGCATTGAGGAAGACGACCTGGGACTCGTCAACTACTGGCGACGCTCCGATCGAGGTCTCGACGTCCAGTCGTGGAAGGACTCGCCCGACTCCATGGTCGACCGTGCGGGCGAGCCAGCATCTGGGCTCATACGTCCACTCGAGGTGCAGGCGTACGCCATTGCCGCGCTTCGCGCTGGTGCCGCTATGGCAGATGAGGTCTGGCACGACGGCGAGTGCGCCATGCGTTGGCGTGCGGCGGCCGAGGCGCTTCACACGACGATGCTCGATCGCTTTCGCGTGGAGCTCCCGCAGTCCCAGCTCCTCGAACACGATCCCCGGGCGGGCGGTTACCTTGCCCAAGCGATCGATTCGAGCGGACTTCCTGTGGATTCGCTCGCGTCCAACATCGGGCATCTGCTCTGGGCCGACACGCTCCACGGGGCGGATGCGGCGGAGGTCGTTCGCCAGCTTCAATCCGACACACTATGGAGCGGCTGGGGTGTTCGTACGCTGGCATCGTTTGAGATGGGATACGACTCCGTCAGCTACCACCGAGGTAGCGTGTGGCCACACGACACTGCGCTCTGCGTCGCGGGGATGGTTCGACATGATCCAGCGGGTGCAGCGGTGCTGGCGCTCGGCATGTTCGAAGCAGCGCGAGCCCACGACGGGCATCTGCCCGAGCTCTTCGCGGGTGACCAGCGTGACCCGACGAACGCCGACGCTCCGCGAGCTATTCCGACCGCATGCACGCCCCAGGCGTGGGCCGCAGGTGCGCCACTGCTCATGCTGCGCGCGGTGCTCGGACTCGTGCCCGATCCCGCCCAAGGTCGGCTCACATCGTCGGTGACTGATGCGCCCGGCTGGTTGCACGGTCTGACGTGGCGCGGAGTGTACGCGCTCGGAACGCGCTGGGACATCCGGGTCGACAGCTCCGGTGCTGTGCGCGTGGTGCCGGGCGTCTGACAACGCGTCAGGCGCGGCGGCCTCCGCAAGCCGATAGCATCATCCGATGCAACTCACCGCTCCCATCATGACGCCCCGACAGCTCGCCGCTCGTGACCTGCTCATGCCGATCTCGACGCTCGCGGCATCCGCCGCGATGACTGGGTGGTGGCGCCTGAGCCAGGGAATGCTCGTCTCGAATGCGGATCTCGTAGCTCAACACGGGCACCCTGCGGGCATGGCATGGCTGCGTGAGCTGTTCGAGCGGGCGGTCGCGGGTGCGCGTCTGGTGGCGCCAGAGCACCGTACGAAGTTCGTGGGACTCGAACAAGCGTGGGACGCCGTGGCCGTGCTCGTGGCATCCCTCGGCGCGGATCGCACCCCGCATGAGGTGGCGCCGACGCTCGACGCATTTGGCGTTGCGCTCCGTGCGGCGAGCGTGCCGATCTGGACGGCGGCGCGGATACTCGATCCCACGCTCGCCGCCACGCCGTAGTAACCGTTCTCGGCGTCAGCCGCCCGCTTTGACCGTCGTGGTCGTAGCTGTGGCCGTGGACGGCTTCACCGTCGTTTGCGTAGTCGGCTTGATGGTGGTGGAGGTGGCTGGCGCGGGAGTGCCCGCTCCTGGCGTTGTCGACCCCGTTGGAGCATCTGCCGGGACGGTGCCCGTCACGCGGGACGCGAAGCGCTTGTTGGAAATAATCACACCGGCCACACTGCCGATCACGATCGCTGCGACGCCCAAGATCGCACCCAGGTTCGTCTTCATGCCGGCAGCCGGAGCTTTGCCGAGCAGATAGAAGCCACCGATGCCTCCAGCCAGACCAGCCACAATCGCAGCACCGGTGCCGACCAAGCTGATCTTCTCACCCGCGCCCTTCAATGCATCAGCGGTGCGGAGTTTGCTGAGCACCAGACCTGAGCCCACGCCCACCGCCGCAGCGCCGCCCGCGTACTTGAGCACGGTATTCATGGTTCCGCTGATAGCAATCATCGTCCCGCACCTCGTTCGTGTCCCATCGCCCAGGTCCCATAGGCGTATCCGTCTATCGGATCGCAGAGCGCGCGTGTTCCGGGCTCGCTCAGTCGAATGGTGCTGCGCGCAATCGACGTCGCTCAGTCGAATGTTCCCCACTCGCCGCGGAGGGCTTCGCAGAGCTCGCCGATGGTGCAGCCGAGGTGGAGGGCATTGCGCATCACGGGGAGCATGTTGTCACTGCTGCGAGCCGCTTCGAGCACGCGCGTTACGGCGGTGTCGCACGCCGGCTGGTCGCGCGCACTACGCCACGTGGCGAGCCGTTCGCACTGTTGTTGCTCGATCGCGGGGTCGAGGCGGTGCAGCTCGGGCTCGACCTCCTCGTCTGTCACGTACTTGTTCTGGCCGATGATGACGAGCTCGCCCGACTCAATCGCCTCCTGGCTCGCGTACGCTGCGTCCTCGATCTGTGCCTTGGTCCACCCGTTCTCGGCGCTCGCCACGGCTCCGCCCTGCTCGTCGAGCTCGACCATGAGCTGCATGGCGCGCTCGATCAGTTCAGCCGTGAGCGCTTCGACGTAGTAGGACCCAGCGAAGGGATCGGCGGTCGCGGTCACGCCGCTTTCGGCCTGCAGGATCTGCTGTGTGCGCAGCGCCACCTGGGCACTGCGTTCGGTCGGGAGCGCGAGCGCCTCGTCGAAGCCGTTGGTATGGATTGATTGCGCGCCGCCACCCGCCGCGCTGAACGCCTGAAGCGACACACGCACAATGTTGTTTTCCGGCTGCTGCGCTGTGAGCGTCGATCCGCCGGTCTGGGCGTGAAAGCGCAATGCCATCGACTTGGGGTTGGTGGCACCGAAGCGGTCGCGCATCGTGCGCGCCCAGATCTCGCGCGCAGCTCGAAACTTCGCGACCTCCTGGAACACGTCATTGTGCGCATTGAAGAAGAAGGACAGACGCGGCGCGAAGTCATCGACTGACAACCCTGCTGCGAGTGCCGCCTCGACATACGCCACGCCGTGCGCGAGCGTGAACGCCACCTCCTGCACCGCAGTGGAGCCAGCCTCGCGGATGTGGTACCCCGAGATCGAGATCGTGTTGAACCGCGGGGCGTGCGCGGCGCACCACCCGAACGTGTCGACCGTCAAGCGCATGGAGGGGCGCGGCGGGAAGATGTAGTTCCCGCGCGCGACGTACTCCTTGAGGATGTCATTCTGGATCGTGCCGCGGATGGTGCCCGCAGGTGCGCCCTGCTCCTCGGCGACCAGGTCATAGAGCAGCAGCATCATCGACGCAGGGGCATTGATCGTCATCGACGTCGAGACGTCCGCGAGCGGGATGGTGTCGAACAGCCGGCGCATGTCATCGAGCGTGTCGACCGCAACGCCCGTGCGGCCCACCTCGCCGAGCGCGCGTGGATCATCGCTGTCGAGCCCGAGCTGCGTCGGCAGGTCGAAGGCCGTGGACAGGCCGGTCTGTCCACGATCGAGCAGGTATCGGAATCGCTCGTTCGTGGCCTCGGCCGTCGCGAATCCAGCGTACTGGCGCATCGTCCACGGTCGCACGCGATACATGCCTGCGTAGGGGCCGCGCGTGTAGGGGAACTCACCCGGCGGCGTGAGCCGCTCCTCAAGGTTCGCCGGCAGATCACTTGGCTCGTAGAGCCGGGCGACCGGGATGCCGGATTCCGTCGTGCGTGCGTCATCGGTGGTTGCGGGCATGGGTGCAGCCTACCGTCCCGACCAGGTATCTCAGCGAACGAGTTGGAAGTCGCAGTCGATCGTCAGGACTACTTGTAGAGCTTCTTCTCAACGGCGACAGCGACGTTCTTGCCCTTGTTGAGGCGCGCGCTGTCCTTGCCCGCCCCGCCGTCGACGAAGTCCTTGTACTTGTCGAACGCGCGAATGAAGTCATTGCCAGCTCCGCCGCTGATCACGTCGTTACCTGCTTCCCCAAAGATCTCATCGCGCCCGGCGCCGCCCATAATGACGTCGTTGCCACGACCGGCGCGGATCTGGTCATTTCCGGTGCCGCCCACGATCCGGTCGTTGCCTGCACCGGCGTCGATGATGTCGTTGCCGTACGTCGAAACGATCGTATCGTTGCCGGCGCCACCACGTAGCACGTCATCCTTGGACACGGCCTTGCTCGTCTTGGCACGCGGTATTGGGGTGGATTTCAACGTCATGTTTCCGAGCACGGCTTGGATCTGTGCCTTGACGAGTTTGGCGATCGCCTGTACTTGCTTGGCGATTGATCCACCGAGGTCGGCGATGAGGATGTCGTTGCCGGCAGTGCCGTTGATCGATTCCCTCTTGGCGGAACCGTTGATCACCTTGGGCGCCGTTGCTGTCACCGGCGGCCTTGAGCTTCTCAGCCCAGTTCAGGAGCGCGTCCGCTCCCGCGCCGCGTGCGCTCCCGCGCCGCGTGCGCTGACCGTCACGATTGTGCACATAGTGCGAACAAACGTCGATGTCGGCGCGATGGTGCGTGCGCTCCCGCGCCGCGTGCGCTCCCGCGCCGCGTGCGCTGACCGTCACGATTGTGCACATAGTGCGAACAAACGTCGATGTCGGCGTGGCGAGTGTGCCCGCGTCGACCAGGTGATCCCGCGTGCACGGAAGCGCGAGCAGCGACACGAGAAACGCTCCACCTTCGCGCGGGAAATGCCGATAGGGCCCGCAGATGCGCTCCGTGGCCTGGCTTCCCGTTGTCTCGATGTCTGCCCTCGTGGCGGGCGTGTGTGCGTTCCTGCTCACGTCGCCCAACGAGCCCGCGCATATCGCGAACGACCGGCTCGGCTTCACGCAACTCACGCGCGAGCGTGTGGATGGGATCTCGGCCGATGGCGCGACGTTCCACCAGAGCGCCGACATGACGATCAAGACGCGTGTGGGCGCCCAGCGGGCGGCGAAGCTGTGGCTGGACGGCGTGGTCGGGTCCGCTGAGGATGGCAATCAGTTGCCAACAAGCGTGCGTGTTGGCGCAATCACGTCGACGGATCGAAGTGCGGTCGGGGCATTCATCGAGTGGGCCGACGACCTTCCACGCACGAGCTGGACCAGCACGACACTCGCGGCCACTACAGTCGGCACCTCCTTCTCCGTTCCCGCGCGCGTCGATCTCGTCGTCAAACAATCGGCGACTCGCCGACGCGCCCAGCGCGTGCCGGTTGTGCTCACCATCGCCCCTGTCACCGCCGGCGCGTCGCAGACAATCAACGGCTGGCGCGTCAGGGGAGTGAAGGTGGGTGGGCGCGCAACCTGGCTGCGCGCCTACACCGATCCCACCATCATCCGACGAGACTCGGTCGACGTCATCGCACCGACCAAACTACGGGCGGCCGCTACCGAGATCGCGAATGCTGCACGCGTGGACCTGCCGGCACTTCGCGCTCGGTACGACCGTGTGGCAAGCGCCGATGTCGCTTCGATCTGGATCGTGGAATCACCGGCACGTGCGAAAGCGACGGTCGGGACGGCCGCTCCGATCGACGCGACCGTATCGCCGGCGCATGCGACTGCGTGGACGGACGTGCACGGGGAGATCATCGTCGACGCCTCGCGAATCGCTTCACTCGGGCGCACCCGTCGCCGCGCGGTGCTTCGCCACGCCCTCACCCACCTGTCGCTACAACCGGTGGCCACGAAGATTCCGCCGGTGCTGCTCGAAGGAGTGGCGAGGCTGGAGGAGGGCGGCGGCGCGCTGCCCCAGACCGAGCTCGCTCGCCTGCACGCCGCGATGGCCAGCAACAAGGTCGATCTCGTGGCGCTGTTGTCGCAAGATCCGACGGCCCAGTTGGGTGCCGGAAGCGACCCCGCTCGTGTACGCCTCATGGAGCTCTCAGGCGCCGCCATCGCAGCCTGGATCATCGACACCCGCGATCAGCGACGGCTCGTCAGCCTCATGCGTCAACTCGGCGACGGTGTCGCCGTCGGCGCCGCCGTGCAGAATGTACTGCGCATGGACCCAACCGCCTTCGTGAAGGGGGTGCGCACCTGGGTCGCCGCTCAGGCCGCGCCGCGCGACGACATAGCAGCGAACCCCGCGAACGAGACACCCATCGAGGAGACCCCGTGACCGATTCCATGACCGAGCCCGTCGCCCCCGCAGCGCCGGATGAAGCGGGAGTTGCCCCGCAGGCACTCACGCTCGACGACACCACGTTACGCAGCGTGTTCCCGGCCGCGCCCAAAGATACATCGGTGCCGCGCGACGTGCGGAGCCTGTTCAAGGTGCGCATGCGCGGCATTGGCGCAGACAAGCACAGGTCGTGGGTCATCGGCTCGATCGTAGCCAGCGTGGTGGCGCTCATCCTTGCCTTTGTCGTGCCGGCGCTCGGCGTCCTCGTCATCGTGCCGCCGATCGTCTGGGGCATCATCGCCATCGTCCAGTATGGACGCGCCAAGGGTGCGTTCTTCGCCCGATACGCTGAGGCACGCGGCTTGCAGCTCATCGAGGACGCGCACTTCCCAGGCAACGTGCCGCTCCTACACCTGGGCGACAAGCGCCACACCGAGCGCCAGTTTCACGGCGACATCGGGGGGTATCAAGGTGCTCTGGGCATGTACACCTACACCGTTATCACGCACGAGCGTGACAGCGAGGGGAACATGTCCAAGAAGGAGACGGACCACGACTTCACCGTCTTGCGATTCGAGCTTCCGCCAGCCGTCGCCCAGCGATTCGTTGGCGTCTACCTCAAAGGCTCGTCGTGGTCATTCGGAGCGCTCGGGGACAAGCTCGCACACGATCGCGCAGTGAAGCTCGAGAGTGTCGACTTTCACAAGCGCTATAGCCTTCGCGTCGTGGACTCCCAAGATGACATCGCGCTGTACGAACTCTTCTCACCCACCTTCATCGAGGCGCTCACACACGACATCCACGTGTACTGGGAGCAGGTCGACGGCGATCTCGTATTCCTCAGCAATGGTCACGAGAGTGAGGCGGCGGACCTCGATTCCTTCTGTCTGCGCGGCACTACCGTGCTGCGTCGCTACCTCGAAGAGCATCGATGATGCACGCCGCGTGCGTGAACCTGGCACGCTATGGGAAGCAACAGCACGTACTCTTTGCATCTGACCTCTTGGAGCTAGCATGACCATCGGAATTATCGTCGCAGTCATCGTCGTGGTGATCGTGCTGTGGGCTGTGATGACCTATAACGGGCTCGTCGCTCGTCGTAATCGGGTGGACGAGGCGTGGAGCGGCATCGATGTGCAGCTCAAGCGCCGTCACGATCTCATCCCGAACCTGGTCGAGACAGTCAAGGGTTACGCCGCGCACGAGAGCAAGACGCTCGAGGCGGTCGTCAACGCGCGCAACAGCGCCGTGTCCGCACAGGAGGGTGGCGGAGATCCCGCTGCACTCGGTCAGGCGGAGGGTTTGCTGAGCGGTGCGCTGCGCCAGGTCTTCGCGCTGAGCGAGGCGTACCCTGACCTCAAGGCGAACACGAACTTCCTGGAGCTGCAGGGCGAGCTCTCCGACACCGAGGACAAGATCAGTGCCTCGCGCCGCATCTACAACGGCAACGTGCGTGACTACAACACCAAGATCCAGCAGGTGCCGGCGAACATCATCGCCGGGATGGGCAACTTCCCGGCTCGCGAGTTCTTCGAGATCGAAGATCCGGCGGAGCGCGCCGCAGTGGCGGTCAGCTTCTCGTGAGCGAGGCGCCGCGCGAGGATCCGCTCGCACCCGAGGTGCGCGCGGGTCGCATCGCCTCGTGGGGTCCGCTCCCGGAGGCGAGTGCCAAGCTCGCGGGAAAGCTCGTTGATCGATTCAGCGTCGTCACCGGCACAGCGCCGGAGGCGGCGCTTCGATCGTTCGCGGACGCCGAGCACGCACCGGCGCGCATCCCCGGTACGCGGATGTCAGGGGCGGACATCGACGCGCTGGCCCGCATCGCACCCGTGCATACCGATGACGGTGCGCGGCGCGCCTACTCGCTCGGCAAGTCGTGGCCCGACCTGTTCGCTGCGCGTGGGCAGGAGCTCGAGCGCGCGTGCGACGCGGTGGTGCGTCCGCGCACCGAGGCCGAGCTTGAGCAGGCACTTGCATGGTGTGCGGACCACGACATCGCGGTGGTGCCGGTCGGTGGTGGCACGACCGTCACCGGTGGTATCGAACCGCTGGGCTCGCGCGCCGATCAGCCGGTCGTCGCGCTCGATGTGACAGCGCTCGCGACGTGCCTCGACGTCGACCACATCAGTGGCGTGGCCACGTTCCAAGCCGGGGTGCGTGGGCCGGACCTCGAGCGTGCGCTCGGGACGTTCGGGCTCACGCTGGGTCATGTGCCGCAATCGTTCGAGTACTCGACGCTCGGTGGCTGGATCGCCACGCGCTCCGCTGGCCAGCAGTCGCTGCGGTACGGCAAGATCGAGGCGATGACGGCAGCCGTGCGCATGGCGACGGTGGAAGGCACGCTGGATGTGGATCACGTGCCAGCACACGGCGCGGGCAGCGACCTGCGCGAGCTCATCATGGGCAGCGAGGGCACGCTGGGAATCGTGACGCGCGCGACGATGCGCGTGCAGCGCCGACCCGATGTGACGCGTTTCGCGGCATACATATTCCGGTCGTTCGGCGAGGCACGCGACGCCGCGCGCGAGCTCGTGCAGCGTGGGGACATGCACCCCACGATGGTGCGCGTGAGCGACAGCGAGGAAACTGCCTTCAACGTCGGCGCCAGCGTGCCGAAGTGGCTCGGTGGCGCGATGGGGCGCGGCGTGGCGCAGCTCATGGGCATGCGCGGTGGCGCGATGGTACTCGTGCTCAGCACGGGTACCGCAGCCGAGGCGCGCGCGACGGAGCTGCTCGTGGATGGGCACATGGCCCGTCGGCGCGGCAAGGCCGTGGGCGCGGTTCCGGCGCGCGCGTGGTATCACGGCCGTTTCCGCCAGCCGTACGCACGCGACGCGATGATGGATCGCGGGCTGCTCGTGGACACGCTCGAGACGAGCGTGACGTGGTCCCGCTTGCCGGCGTTGCATCATCATGTGAAGGCGGCGATCGCCGAGGCGTTCGGCGTCGACCGATGCGTGGTGGCCTGTCATCTGTCACACCTGTACCACGACGGGGCGAGCGCGTACTTCACGTTTCTGGCGGCACCGCCGGCTGGCCGTGAGATCGCCACGTGGCGCGCGGCCAAACGCGCGGTGCATGCAGCCATTGTCCAGTGTGGTGGCTCGGCGAGCCACCAGCACGGCGTGGGCACGATGCATGCAGATCTCTACGCCGGGCTGACATCGGAGCTCGGAGTTGCGAGCCTGCGCGCCGTGCGTGAGCGACTCGATCCGACCGGCATCCTCAATCCGGGCAAGTACTTGAACATGCCGGCCGAGGGGCAGCGATCGATCAACGCGGTACAACCGTTCGTCGACGGCTCCGCGCGCGACGCTGATTGGTCGCGGGACCGCTCGTGAGCGAAGCGCCCCTGCGGCGGGCGAAGGTCACAGATGTGGAGGTCTCGGCCGAGAAGCCCGCCGCGCGCCGCGTCGATGGCTTGACGTATGACCGCGCCGCAGCGCTGCGGCACCTGCGCAAAGTGAGCCCTGCCATGCGCTCGCTCATCGAGGCCGCCGGCCCGTTCACAGTGCAACCGGAAGAGGACATCGACCCCTTCCCCTACTTGCTGCGCTCGATCGTCTTCCAGCAGCTCAACGGCACCGCAGCAGGCACCATCCACGGTCGTCTACTCGGCCTATACGAGCATCGTGTGCCCACGCCCGAGCAACTGCTCGCAACGGACATTGACACGCTGCGATCGGTCGGGCTGTCGGGGAACAAGGCGCTCGCGGTGCTCGACCTCGCTGAGCACGCGCGGGCGGGCGAGCTCCCGACCCACGCGGAGCTTCCGACCCTTCCAGATCTCGAGATCGTCGATCGACTCACCCGCGTGCGCGGCATCGGCCCGTGGACGGTCCACATGGTGCTGCTGTTTCATCTCGGCCGACCGGACGTGCTCCCTACAGGCGACTTCGGCGTCCGCGAGGGATATCGTCTGCTGCATGGGTTGGAGGTGCAGCCGACGCCCACGGCGTTTCGCGAGCTGACCCTGGACTGGCGACCCTACCGCTCAGTTGCGTCGTGGTATATGTACCGAGCGGTTGACGTGTGGCGTGAGGGCATCCTCCCCACTGTGTGACCAGGAGTGGCCACGCTCATCGTTGATCGCCCTCAGCGGGGGACGCGCGCTCCGAATATGTCGAGTTCGCCACTGTCTGAGCGGGTACGGGCCGAATGCGTGCAGCTCGTAACTCGACGGGAATGTGCGAGTCAGTGCCCGTTGCGATGAGCTCAGTTATGAGCTCACCGCCCACGTATCCGAGCACGTTTCCGGCGCCGCCCCAGCCGCCACACGCGAGCACGCGCGGGCGGTCCGGGAGCGCGCCGAGGTAGGGAAAACCATCGGGCGTCTGGCCGAGTACACCTGCCCAGCGGGATTCGACCTGAGGCTCCACGCCAAGATGTCGCCTCGTCCACGTCTCAAGCCACGCTTGGTCAGTGGATTCGGTGACCTCGTCCCAAGTGCGCAGTCGCGCAACGTCCTCGGGTTCCTCGCCACCAACGATGAGCGTTCCGTCCGCCGCCTGTTGTGCGTAGTCCCAGCCGCGCCGCGACCAGGTGACGTGCGGAAGCACCCGCTGGACGCGGCCGGTGTCGTCGCGCGGCGCACGCGCGGCGAGCACCTGGCTTCGATAGGGCAGAACGAGCCCGGCAAGCTCGGGTAGCAGCCCCGACAACCACGCCTCGGTGGCAACGACGACGCGCGCTGCCGTGATCGTGTGCCCCGCTGCGGTGATGATGCGCACTCCGCTTGCGTCGTCTTCGATCGACGCGACCGGAGCGTGCTCGTGCACATGCGCACCAGTTGCGGCTGCTGCCGCACCGAGCGCGCGCACCCATCCCGTCGGCATCGATCGGCCGTCGGCCGGAAACCGCAGACCGCCGAGCATCGTCGCGCCCAGCGGGCCGGGGAGTTGCGCGGCGGTGAGTCGCTGGACGCAGAACCCCGCTCGCTCGAGCAGCGACGCCTCGCGATCCAACTCCGTGGCTTCGCGCTCGTCCACGGCGAGCCGCAATGACCCCGTGCGCTGCGCATGCGCGCCCGCTCCGATCGCCGCAGCGGTTGCGAAGAGTCGTTCGCGTCCGTCGACCGTCAGCTGAAAGAGCTCTGCCGCACGCGATGCGCCGAGCAGATCCACCAGAGCTGCGAACCGGTGGGTCAGCCCCGCCAGCAGAAAACCGCCGTTGCGCCCG
>Ga0105047_10012504_pt1 | contig 13653 bp, 11 predicted proteins | sample MAT04_FD_78384 | JGI IMG/M metagenome (GOLD analysis project Ga0105047, IMG submission 78384) | Freshwater microbial communities from Lake Fryxell liftoff mats and glacier meltwater in Antarctica - MAT-04 (megahit assembly) | ecosystem: Environmental > Aquatic > Freshwater > Ice > Liftoff...
CCTTCCAGCGTTCAGCGCCAGCGTGAGCGGCCTGGCCGAATGACTTGTCGAACTTGCCGCCGAGCTCGAAGATGATGGCCGGCTGGGCCCCTGCGCTGGTCGCCGCGAGGAGCCAGGCCGCGGCCGAGAATCGGGCGCGGCGAACGCCCTCTCCCCTGCCCTCTCCCCTGCCCTCACCCCTGCGCTCACCCGCAAGCGGGAGCGGGGGAAATTCCCGTAGCCGGCTACCTTCCCCAGCAAACCAGGGCGGGCCAGATTCCTGCAACCCGATCTGCTCCCTCTCCCGCTTGCGGGAGAGGGCTGAGGTGAGGGCCTTGACCCACCTCAAAAGTTGGCCTTGAAGCTCAAGCCGTAAGTGCGGGGCTCGTTGATGAAGCCGGTGAGGTTGTTGAAGTCAATACCCCCCACCACGCGAATCTGGTTGGCGATGTTGCGCACAAAGGCCGTGGCTTCGTACTTGCCCTGGCCGAAGCCGTAGCCCGCGCGCAAACCGCCCTCGAGCAGCGACTTGCCAGTGAACTCTCTGGACTCGTACAAGAAGAAGTTGATCTGGCTGCGGTAAGCCCAGTCGGTCAACACAAAAGCTTCGCCACCGGGCAAGGCAAAGCTGTAGCGCGCGGTGAAGTTCAGCGTGGTCTTGGGCGCTTGCGGCAGCGGGTTGCCGTTGATCGATACCGTCGGCGCGAACTTGCCGATGGCCGGGTTGATGGGGCTGGTGATGGGGTCCAGCACCGTGCAGCCACTCCCGCAGGCGTCCACCCTCAGACCCGGGTCCTTGATCTCGGTCTGGTTGTAGCTCGCACCCAGCGTGAACAGCAGGTTGTCGGTGGCCTTGATCTGGAAGTCCACCTCGGCGCCCTGACCCACGGTCTTGGCCGCGTTGACCAACTGGTTGAAGTTGGCCGCACCGCCCACGGCCGTCAATTGCTGGTCCTTGATGGTGTAGCTGAACACACTGGCGGCGATGCGCGCACGGCGGTCCAGCAGGTCGGCTTTCACACCGGCTTCGTAGGATGTGACCTTCTCTGACCTGGCCACCGACAAGGTGTCGCCAAAGAGCAATCGGCCTTGAATGGACGGTGCCCGGAAGCCGGTGGCCACGCGGGCGTAGACGTTGGTGTTCCTGTCCAGGCTGTAGGTGCCGCTGACATCACCGCTGGTGTTGTCAGCGTCGGTTGACACGGTGCGACGGCCGATGAAGGTGGGGCTGAACGGCGGGGCTCGCAGGCGGTCAGCGAAGAAGTCCTTCTTGTCCTTGGTGTAGCGCAAGCCGCCGCGGACTTTGAATTCCTTGGTCACGTCCAGATTGGCGCTGCCAAACACCGCATGAGCCTTGTTGTCCTGCTGCTGTCTGGCCAGGCCATTCAGGCTGTTGCCGCCGATGGAGCTGTAGTTGAAGCTGTCGATGTTGATCTTTTCATCAAAGTAGTAAACCCCAGCCAACCACTTCAGGGCGCCAGCGCCGGTGCTCTCGACCCGCAGTTCCTGTGTGAACTGTTTGTGCTTGGGCAGGCCGTCGGCCGATTCGGCGTCGAACGGAATGTTGCCCGGGCCGAAGTTGCCAGCGCCCAGGAAGGACGCGCCAAAACCGCCGTCGATGTCACCGCGGCTGAGCGACTTGACTGTTTCGTAGCCGCTGATCGAGCTGATGGCCACGGCGCCCAGATCCAGCCGCATGCGCAGGCTGCCGCCGGTGGTCTTCACGCTTTGGCTGTTGATGCCGTCTTGTGAGACTTTCGCGGGATCAAAACCAGCCACCAGGTTGTTGCTGCCGGGCTGGATGATGTTGGCGCGAAAAACACGTGCGCTGCCCTTCAGGTCCCGTGTGTGCACGTTGAACAAAGCACTGAAGTTCTTGTCGGGTGTCACCAACAGTTGCACACGTGCGGCGTTGTCGTTGTAGCTCTCAAGGTCTTGGGTCGGGCCTTTGGCGTTGGTGTTCTTGACCCAATCGCCGCGGTTCTGCGACTGCAGGGACACACGCAGCGCGGCCGCATCCGACAGCGGCACGTTGACCACACCTTCGGCGGTCAACGCTGAAAAACGGCCGATGGACAAGAGTCCGTAGCCACCAAAGGTTTTCTCCGGCTTGGCCGATTCAAACTTGACCACCCCGGCTGGCGAATTGCGCCCGAACAAGGTGCCTTGCGGGCCGCGCAACACTTCGATGTTGGCCAAATCGAAGATCGGAAAGCCTTTCAGGATGGGGTTCTCTTGCACCACGTCGTCAAACACCAGGCTGACGGGCTGGCTGGCATTCAGGTCGAAGTCAGTATTGCCAATGCCGCGGATGTAGAAGCGCGGGAAGGCACGACCAAAGCTGGACTCAATGTTCAGGCTGGGCACGCGCGCGGCCAGCAAGCGGATGTCTTGTCCGCCTGAGTTCAGCACTTCCAACATCTCGCCCGAGAGCGCCGACACCGAACTGGGCACGTCACGGATGTTCTCGATGCGCCGCTCGGCGGTGACGGTGATGACCTGCAGCTTGCCGGCTTCGGCAGCGGCTGGCGCCGGTTGGGCGTTGGCCCCGCCGCTGAACAGGGCCCATGCAGCCACGGCCAAGGCGCTGGGCAGCAGGGTGTGGCGTTGAGTGCGACGCGGCAAATGGCTCATGAATACTCCGTAAGGGGTCGGGTAAAGAAAGGCAGCACAAACCTTTGGCAATGGACCCGGGCGATGCAGCAAAGTGCGTGCCAGGGCTCAGTGACGATTCAGTGACGATTCAGCGAGGAGAATGATTCGATGATGGCGCCAGCCGCGCTGCCCCGTCACCGCAAGCCCCAAGTTACTCGACTGGCTGACGCCAATTTGCAACAACGCAGCAACACCGCCGCATGCTCAACGCCGAACAACGCCGCAGCTGGGAACACGACGGATACGCCGTGCTGCCGGAATTCAAGTCGCGCGACGAAGTGGCCATCGCCTGCCGCCGAGCTGCCGAACTGGTGGAGGCATTTGACGCCAGTGACCCGTCCGGCGCCAGCGTGTTCTCCACTCGCGACCGCGCCTTGGTGGCCGACGCCGCACTGCTGGCCTCGGCTCACGCCGTGCACTGCTTCTTTGAAGAAGAAGCCTTCGGCGCCGATTGCCGGCTGCAGGTGCCCAGGCACGAGTCGATCAACAAGATCGGCCATGCCCTGCATGAACTCGACCCGGTGTTCGACACGTTCTCACATGGCCTGGCCCTGGCCGCGTTGGCCGCTGAACTGGGTTTGCTGCGACCGCTGGTGTGGCAGTCGCAGCTGATCTTCAAACAGCCGCGCATCGGTGGCGAAGTTGGGTGGCACCAGGACGGCAGCTTCTTCGCCACCACGCCGCAGAGCGTGACGACATTCTGGTTCGCGCTGGAGGACGCCACTTTGGACAACGGCTGCCTGTGGGTGCAACCCGGCGGTCAGCACAGCCCCCTGCGTGAAGCCTATGTGCGCAGCGCCGATGCCCCCATGCGGTTGCACATGCAAGCCTTGGACGCCAGCGCCTGGCCCGCGCTGGTGCAGGCGCGGCCCTTACCGGTGCGAGCCGGCACTTTGGTGGTGTTCGGCGGCCAGTTGCCGCACCGCAGCGCTGCCAATCGCTCTGCGCGCTCGCGCCTGGCCTACACCTTGCATGCCACCGACGGCAACGCCACGTACTCGCCATTGAACTGGCTGCAGCGCGGCTCTGGCGTCGCACCCCGCGGGTTCGTGTGAATTCGCCGCGCTGGTGGCGTCGCTGGCTCGGTGCCGCCGGCGCTGCACAATGGACTGACACTCAGCCCGCGCCATCGCCGATGGCTACCTTCATGACCAACCTGCCCACCCTGCAAACCACGCCCGCCTCGCGCATCCACCTCATCGGCGGCGAAAAGGGCGGTGTCGGCAAGTCGATGGTGGCGCGCTTGCTGGCGCAGTACTTCATCGACCACGAACTGCCCTTTGTTGGCTATGACACCGACCGGTCCCACGGCTCCTTGATGCGCTTTTACGCCGACTACGCCAGCCCCGTGCTGGTGGACCGTTATGAGGCCCTGGACCGGGTGGTGGAAAGCGCCGTCGAACACCCTGGCCGGCGGGTGCTGGTGGACCTGGCCGCACAAACCCATGAGCCGCTGGTGAAGTGGATGGAAGAGTCCGGCGTGCTCGACCTGGCCGACCTCTCCGATATCGCTCTGCACTACTGGCATGTGATGGATTCAGGCCGCGACTCGGTCGACCTGCTGACACGCTTGCTGGACCGTTTTGGCCAGCGCCTGCGCTATGTGTTGGTGAAGAACCAGCTGCGCGGCGAAGACTTCGCACAGCTGGAATCCTCTGGCCAGTTGGAACGCGCAGTGGGCCTGGGCGCGCAAGTCATCACCGTGCGCAAGCTGCACGACGCCGTGATGCAGAAGATCGACGCCAGGAACAGCAGCTTCTGGGCCGCCAAGAACGGCAGCGGCATTGACAGCGCCGGCTTGGGGCTGATGGAGCGCCAACGCCTGAAGATGTGGCTGGCAGCGGCCTACGCCGAACTGGCGCGCGTGCAGGCCTGAAGCAAGGCAGCAGGGCGATGGAGAAGACCGTCGCGCTGTTGTTGACTGACCTGGTGGACAGTGCTGCGACAGCGCAACGCCTGGGCAATACGGTCATGGCCGATGTGGGCGCCCAGCACGACCGCCAGGCTCGGGATCTGCTGCGCCAGTGGCGCGGGCGCGAGATCGACAAGACCGATGGTTTTTTACTGGTCTTCGACAGCCCACACGACGGACTGGGTTATGCCCTGGACTACCACCGCCTGCTGGCCCGGCTGGAAGCTTCATTGCAAGCCGCTCACCCTGGTCTGACGCTGCGCGCGCGCGCCGGCCTGCATGTCGGTTCGGTGACGCTGCGCGAAACGCCAGCCGATGACGTGGCCCTGGGCGCCAAACCACTGGAAGTGGAAGGTCTGGCCAAGCCGCTGGCTGCGCGCGTCATGTCGACCGCATTGGGTGGACAGACCCTGCTCACCGCGCCCGCCGTGCAGGCATTGGGCAGCATCCCGCAACGGGTGTTGAACCACGGCCATTGGCGGGTGAAGGGGCTGCAGGACCCCATCGAGTTGTTTGAGGTCGGTGAACTGGATGACACCTTGGCGCCGTTTGCGCCCTTTGCGCCACCGCCTGACGGTGACAAGGTCTACCGCGTGGTGCGCCAAGGTGGCTTGTGGCTGCCGGCACGCGACCTGCGCCACGGCCTGCCGGCCGAGCGCGATGCTTTTGTCGGCCGGCGCAGCACGCTGCAAGAGATTGCCAGGCGTTTTGAGGCCGACGCCCGTCTGGTGTCATTGGTGGGCATTGGCGGCTGTGGCAAGACCCGGTTGGCCACTCGATTCGGCTGGGTGTGGCTGGGCGACTTTCCCGGGGGGGTTTGGTTTTGCGACCTCGCCGGCGCGCGCAGCGTGGAAGGCCTGACACATGCCGTCGCACAGGGCCTGGACGTGCCACTGGGCAAAGACGACCCGGTGCTGCAACTGGGCCATGCGATTGCCGGGCGCGCTGAATGCCTGGTCATACTGGACAACTTCGAGCACCTGGCGCGCCATGCCGAGAGCACGCTCGGCCACTGGTTGGAACGTGCACCGTTGGCTCGCTTCTTGGTGACCACGCGCGAGGTACTGGGCATCACCGGCGAAGAGACCCTGGGTGTGGCGCCACTGAACGCGGCCGACGCCGAACAGCTGTTCATGCGCCGCGCGGCCTCTGCCAAACGCGACTTCGTCGCCAGTGCTGAAGAGCAGGTGGCCATCACGAGGCTCGTGAAGTTGCTCGACGGACTGCCGCTGGCGATCGAACTGGCCGCTGCGCGAGTCCGTTCCTTGTCGCCCCGGGCCTTGCTGGCCCGCATGAGCGAACGCTTCAAGTTGTTGGCGTCAGGCGGTGGGCGTTTGGACCGCCAGAGCACCCTGCGCGCAACCTTTGACTGGTCGTGGGAATTGCTGACTGCGGCCGAGAAGTCCGCGCTGGCGCAGCTCTCGGTATTTGAAGGCGGCTTCACGATGGAAGCGGCTGAAGGGGTGCTGGACCTGTCGGCCGTGACGGGCGCACCCTGGGCCATGAACGCAGTCACCTCGCTGGTCGACAAGTCCTTTGTGCGGCCGTTGGTGGGCGAACGATTTGACCTGCTGGTCAGCGTCCAGGCCTACGCCGCTGAGCACTTGCAGACGCCTGGCCGCTTTGCCGGCAGCGGGCCGCCAGCACAGCAGGCTGCGCTGCTGCGTCATGCCCTGTGGTTTGCCGCGCTGGGCCCTGAGCGGGCGGTGGAACACGGCTGCGCCGATATCCACAACCTGGCTGCGGCCTGCCACCGCGCGGTAAACATGGATGACGCCGAGACCGCGTCAGCCGCGCTGCGGGGTGCCTGGGCAGCGATCAGTCTGCAAGGGCCGTTCAAGGCCGGCGTGGACATGGCCGAGATGGTGTGTGTTCTACCCACGCTGACCGGGCTTGCCGCTGCGCGGGCACAAACCGTGTTGGGCCAAGCCTTGGAGTCGTCGGGACAGCGCCTGCTGTGCGGCACCAGTTACGCACAGGCACTCAGCGAGGCCCGCGCCTGCGGGAACAAGCACGCCGAAGCCGAAGCGCTCATCCATCTCGGTAGCCTGCATGGAGCACAAGGCGGAGCCGAACTCAGCACCGCCCTGCTTTTGGCAGCCGAGCTGGGTGATGCACGATTGACCTGTTCTGTCCAGACCCGTCTGGGGACGGTCGCCTTCGAACAGGGCCGCATGACCATGGCGCAACAGCACTACACGCAAGGCTTGACGGTCGCCCGCTCTGCCAAGCTGCGGCGCTGGCAGGGCAGCCTGTTGGGCAACCTGGCGACGATGCACGCCAACATGGGCAACATGGATGATGCACGCCGGCACAACGAAGAAGCGCTGTTGATTGCGCGCGAGCTCGCCGACCGTCGGCGCGAAGGCAACGCCTTGAGCAACCTGGGCATGCTGTACTTTCTGCAAGGTCGCCTGGCTGAAGCCGCGGACGTCACAGAACAAGCCCACGCGGTGGCTTGCGACCTGGGCCACACCGCGTTGGTCTGCACCGCGCTTTGCAACCTCGGACTGATCTACGGCGCCGCTGACCGATCGGAGCTTTCCCTGGCCCGCCTGCAAGCCGCCGTTGTCTTGGCGCGGGCAACCTCGCTGACCCATGCCTTGGGTCAGATCCTGGGCCATCTCGGCTTGGCGCAGGCCAGGCAATCCCTGTTTGCGGCCGCTCGATCGGCCTTCGAAGAGGGGCATGCCCTGCTGCTGGCGTCGATGGACAACCTCAGCCTCGCGTTGCTGTTGTGCAGTCAGGCCGAAGCCGAATGGCTTGCCGGTGAGGCCCTCCAAGCCGCTTCGGCAAGGCGGACGGCGGAGCAGCTTTACGAGGTGGCCGGAGTCGGTGCTGATTCAGAACTTGGCTCTGCACTGGCCAGACTCCGCGCACTGGGCATCGCCGCGGTCAGTCAGTGAACGGGGCAAGTCGGTCGGGGCCGGCCACCCAAGTGGCCACCAAAGCGGCCAGCCAACCGGCCAGGCGTGGAAGTCAATCGTTCTGGATCCAGATGTCGACCCCGGGCGCCATCATGCTGCCGCCCCCCGTCGCCATCACCTGCAACTGCACTGCATAGCGCTTGCCCGGCTCGTGCGCACCGACCTTGCGACACCGCGCCACCCGGCCGCCTTCCACCACCGCGCAGGTGAAGGCGCCGCCCTCTACGTTGACACCGCCAGCCGGAAACACGAACCCCGTTGTGGTCATGCGGTAACTGACCAATGTCTGGCCGCTGCTGCTGGTGACGACGGTGCTCGCCACCAGCACCTTGCCAGCGGCGTCAACGCTCACACCCACTATCGGGCCGGACTGCGCCCAAACCAGCGGCGCACCGACAAAGGCTGCTGCCCCGAACAGCGAGATGACGGCGCGCCTGAGAGCTTGCTTGTTCATGTTTTTCCCATTCCTGGATTTTTTGCCACAGCGATCCAGCCAGAACCCGCGCGACAACCGCCGCACTTTGCTTCAGGCCACCCGCCGCTGCCGCGGCATTCTGTTCGGCCGGCGGCCGAATGCAAGTGTTTGTTCACTGCAGGCGAGCACCCGCACTACAGTGCGGATGCCTTTCTCGGCTATCTTCAGCCCATGAACCATTCCGCCGCTCCCAGCCACATCCGCTTGACCTCGCACCCGGGGCAAGGCACCCGCGGCGCACCTCCCATTCGCTGGGGTGACGCTGACCCACAACAGCGCGGTCCCGTGGTCGGCTCGACCACCAACCGCAGCCAGCGCAACGTGATTGGTACCCACAGCGGCAGTTATGGCGTGTACCGTGCCTTGGCCGTGGCCGCCGGCAACCTGACCCGGGGCCACCGCGCCGACCTCACCAACACCGCGCCCACCGACGCCGTGGGCCCGCACCCGGCCTGGGGCGACGCGCACAAGATGGTGTCGATCGACCCCTGGGGCGCCAGCGTGCAGACGGTGTTTGCCGAACAACTGGCGCTGGGTTACGACATCCGGCCGACGATTGCCATCACCCAAGCGCACATCCATCTGCCGGAGATCAAACAAGCCCTGGCCTTCCAGCGCTTGCGGGTCGATGGCAAATTGGTTCAGGACGACAGCAGCGCGGCTGTCACCAAGATCGCCATCGAACCGGTATGGTGGCTGCCCGGCGTGGCCGAGCGCTTCAAGGTCAGCGAAGGCGAGTTGCGCCGCGCGCTGTTCGAGGAGACCGGCGGCATGTACCCTGAGCTCGTCACACGCAGCGACATCGAGGTCTTCTTGCCGCCGATTGGCGGACAGACGCTGTATGTCTTTGGCGAAGTGGCCGATTTGGCTAACCCGAACGTGACACTGACAGCGCGTGTCCATGACGAATGCAACGGCTCAGACGTCTTTGGCAGCGACATCTGCACTTGCCGGCCTTACCTGACGCACGCGATCGAGGAGTGCATTCGCGGCGCGCAGGCCGGCGGTGTCGGTTTGATTGCCTACAGCCGCAAGGAAGGCCGGGCTTTGGGCGAAGTGACGAAGTTCCTGGTTTACAACGCCCGCAAGCGGCAGCTTGGCGGTGACAGCGCTGACAAGTATTTTTTGCGCACCGAATGTGTGGCCGGTGTGCAGGACATGCGCTTTCAAGAACTCATGCCCGATGTGTTGCACTGGTTGGGCGTGCAGAGGATTCACCGTCTGGTGAGCATGAGCAACGACAAATTCGACGCCATCACTGGCGCCGGTGTGGAAGTGGGTGAACGTGTGAAGATTCCTGACAACTTGGTACCGGCCGACGCCAACGTGGAGATGCAAGCCAAGATCGCCGCGGGTTATTACACCGATGCCGCCATCCCCAGCAGCGCCCAGTTGGCTGGCGTGAAAGGGCGCAGCCTTGAATAATGTCGGCCCCGAGGCCGGTGCTGCGCATCGACCGCCCCTCGACGGGGGTGATTCAGCTTGGGGCGCGGCGCCGAACTCTCCCACGCCCGTGAGGCCTTCTGCGCACCCGCTTGCCCCATTGCGCCACCCCGGTACCGTGCGGCTGCGCTGCGCAGCCATCATGCGGTCAGTCGAAGGCGGTGTCAGCCCGTTTTTCAAGGTGCAACGGCGCGCCCTGCCGGCACTGGCCGACCGTGTGGCCGCGCTCACGCTCAAGCGCTTCCCGGACTTGAATGTTCCGTACCACAGCCGCTGGCGCCACTTCGAGAGCGGCGGCGTCAACCGCAAGGCCGAGCTCGACACGCTGCTTGCCGGCCGCAGCCCGCACGAACAGGCCCGCGCCCACATCGACTTGACGATGGTGAGCGTGCTGCTGGACGCCGGCGCCGGCCCGCAATGGCGCTACACCGAAGACGGCGTGGCCTTTCAGCGCAGCGAGGGCCTGGGCGTGGCGAGTTTTCGGGCGTTTGTGGCGGGGGCTTTTTCGGCCCAGGCGGACGACCCCTTGCGGGTCGATGCCGCGGCCCTGATGGGCCTGGACGCCGCCACTTTGGGCCCCCTGTTTCAAACCAGTGCCAGCAACCCGCTGGTGGGTTTGGAAGGCCGAAGCGCGCTGCTGCAACGGCTGGGCGAGTGTTTGCGCAGCGAAGCCGCCGTGCACGGCGGGCAGGCCCGACCCGGCCTGTTCTTTGACCGATGGGCGGCGGCTGGCCCCAGCGTCAGTGCCATTGAGGTGCTGGGCAGCCTGCTCGCAGGCATGGCCCCCATCTGGACCAGCGGCAGCCGCGTCCAGGGTCTGCCGGCGGGTGACGTCTGGCCGCACCTGTGGGCGGGCGATGAGGTGGCCGGCCCCGGCGGGGCCAGCACCAATGCCACCACCAGCGGTTGGGTGCCGTTCCACAAACTCAGCCAGTGGTTGACGTATTCGCTGCTCGAACCGCTGCAATGGGCGGGCCTGACGGTGACTGACATCGACGCCCTTACCGGCTTGCCCGAATACCGCAACGGCGGCTTGTTGCTGGATGGGGGTGTCATCGTGCCGCGCGACGCACGCTGGCTGGCCAAGGTGTGGACCCCGGCCGACCCGTTCATCATCGAATGGCGGGCATTGACGGTGGTGCTGCTGGACGAACTGGCGGTGCTGGTCCGCCAGCGCCTGGGCAAGACCGCGGCTGAAATGCCCTTGGCCTGTGTGCTCGAAGGTGGCACCTGGGCGGCTGGCCGTGAACTGGCGCTCGAGCTGCGCGAAGATGGCGCTCCACCGCTGAAGATCGACAGCGACGGCACGATTTTTTGAATGAAGCGATCGAGGAGCCAACCCCCATGAAGCTGAAACTTCACCCTCTTTTGCTGGCTTTGAGCCTGGCGCTGCCGCTTTCCGCACAAGCCGCGTCATCGGCCTCGTCGGCCGCCTCTGACAGCGTGGGCAGCGTGTCCAACAGCGTCTCGGGGTCGCTGAACAAAAGCAGCGACAGCTCGACCACCAGGCAGGTCGCCCAAGGCGAGTACCGCATCGTGGCGGTATTGGCAGTGGCCGAACGCCCCGGCATGGTGAAGCTGGCGCTGTCCGGCGTGGACGAACGCCAGCCGGACGCCTGGTTCCTGACCCTGCAGGCCACGGCCTTCAATCGCAGCGGCTTGGCTGCTGGCCAGACCGTGGCCGCCACACCGCGCCCCTACGGCATGGAATTTTCGCGGGCCGACAGCCGCCAGGCATTTTTCCTGGTGCTGGCCGACGAGTGGATGTTGGACCTGCCTGCGCGCGCGGTGCGTCCGGTTGTGATGTGAGGCCAGGCTGGGGCGCTCGGCTTGCCTTTGCACTTGCCCGCACCCTTGCCCCAGCCCTTGCCCTAGCCGGCCTGCTCGCCACGGCCGCACCCTTCACTGCTGCCAAGGCTGCCAGCCTGCGCTCGTGCGACAACACGCAGTCCGTCACCGCCGCTCAGCAAGACCGCCTGTTGCGTTTTGCGGCCTTCATCAAGGCCGAGTTCGCCGCCAGCGGCCAACGGGTGGCCCTGGTCGCGCGCTCGGGCCTGAACCTGGCGCGTTTTGGCCAGCGTTATTCCCATGGCGGAGTCAGTCTCCTGGGCAGCGGCAACACAGCGTGGTCAGTCCGCCAGCTGTACTACGCCTGCGACGAGGCCATGCCGCGCTTGTTCGACCAGGGCCTGGCTGGTTTTGTGGCTGGCGCTGACGACCCCGATCTGGGCTTTTTTTCGGCCCTGCTGCTGCCCACTGAGGCCGCCGCACCGCTCGAGACACGCGCCTTGGACGACCGCCTGGCCCTGCAACTGCTGGGCTCGCGTTACAGCGCCAACGCCCATGCCTTCAGCACCCGCTACCAGAACTGCAACCAGTGGTTGATCGAGACCCTGGCACTGGCCTGGTCCGGCCGGGCCGGGCTTGCGGCCCGAACTGACACTGACACTGACACTGACACCGACACCGACACCGATACCGATACCGATACCGACACCGACACCGACACCGCATCCCTGCGAGCCGTGGCACAAGACTGGCTGCGGCGCCAGGGCTTTGAGCCCACCCGCTTTGAGGTCGGCCGGCCGCTGGTCTGGCTGACCCCGTTCAGCCCCTGGCTGCACGACGACGATCACCCCGCGGCGGACCGCCAACAAGCGCTGTACCAGGTCAGCATGCCCGCGGCCATCGAGGCCTTCGCCCTGGCCCGTTTCCCAGCCAGCCAGCGCCTGGAGTTCTGCCACACACCCACCCACCTGCTGCTGCGCCGCAACGGGCCACCGATTGACGCAGCCTGCACGGCAACAGCCACGGACACGGTGCAGACCTTGGCATCGGCATCGGCATCGACATCGACATCGGCGTCGACCCTGGGCTCAGCGCCAGCGCCCTATCCTCAAGACCCCCAGTTCATGCCCGACCGGAGCGCCTTGCCATGACCACCCCACCCGTCGTCCACCACATCACGCACCCGCTGGTCCAGCACAAGCTCACGCTGCTGCGCCAGAAAGACCGCAGCACCAACCACTTCCGCCGCCTGCTGCATGAAATCAGCATGTTGATGGCCTACGAAGTCACGCGCGACATGCCCACGCAACTGGTGGAGATCGAAACCCCGCTCGAGACCATGCAGGCGCCCATGATCGACGGCAAGAAGACCGTGTTCGTGGTCATCATGCGCGCCGGCAGTGGCTTTCTGGACGGCATGCTGGATGTGGTGCCCGGCGCGCGGGTGGGCCACGTCGGGCTGTACCGCGACCCCAAGAGCCTGGTGGCGGTGGAGTACTACTTCAAGATGCCGCATGGCATGCACGAGCGTGACGCCATCGTGCTCGACCCGATGCTGGCCACGGGCAACTCAGCCGTGGCCGCGGTCGAGCGCTTGAAAGAATCGGGCCCGAAGTCGATCCGGTTCGTCTGCCTGCTGGCCGCACCCGAAGGTTTGAAGAAGTTCCACCAGCACCACCCCGACGTGCCGGTCTACACCGCCGCCATCGACCGGCAGTTGAACGAACACGGCTACATCGTGCCGGGCCTGGGTGATGCCGGCGACCGCCTGTTCGGCACCAAGTGATTGATCAAGGGGCCCAGCTCCTCAGCGCGGGTACGGGTCGGCAAACCCCAAGCCAGCCAGCACCCGCGTTTCCTCAGCTTCCATGGCCGCCGCAGCGTGGTCGTTCAAGTGGTCCCAGCCCTGGGCATGCAGGGCGCCGTGCACCAGCAAGTGGGCGTAATGCGCAGGCAGTGCCACGCCAAGGGCCAGTGCCTCTTGTGCCACCACCGGTGCGCACAACACCAGGTCGGCCTCGACCGTGGGCGTGGTTGCGTAGTTGAACGTCAAGACGTTGGTGGCGTGGTCCTGGCCGCGGTAGCTTTGGTTCAAGGCCAGGCCTTCCTCGGCGCCGACGATGCGCACCGTCAACTGCGCCGGCGTGGCCAAGGCCGCGCGCAGCCAGCGCGCCACGTGGTGGCGCGGCAGCAGCGGGCGGTGGCTCTTGCCGGTCGCCTCAGCGAACTGCAGTGAGAGTTGCAGCGCTGGCGTCTTCATAGGCTTGCACGATCCGCGCCACCAAGGGGTGGCGGACCACGTCAGCGACGGCGAAATCGGTGAAGGCCACGCCGCTGACCGGGCGCAGCAGTTCAGCGGCTTGCACCAGGCCGCTGGCCGTGCCTTTGGGCAGGTCGATCTGGCTGACGTCACCCGTCACCACACAGCGGCTGCCAAAGCCCATGCGCGTCAGGAACATCTTCATCTGCTCGCA
>Ga0105047_10012505_pt1 | contig 13651 bp, 11 predicted proteins | sample MAT04_FD_78384 | JGI IMG/M metagenome (GOLD analysis project Ga0105047, IMG submission 78384) | Freshwater microbial communities from Lake Fryxell liftoff mats and glacier meltwater in Antarctica - MAT-04 (megahit assembly) | ecosystem: Environmental > Aquatic > Freshwater > Ice > Liftoff...
CCACAGCTTGTGGCGGTATGATGCCGAGTATCCCGGGCTTTTCCGAGCCGACGCCTACCTTTACCCCCACGCCACCACCGACGGCAACACCTATACCAACCCCCGAGCCAGCGGAGGCCCAAGCGGTTGACGCGGCGGCGGCGCCCGCGGCGACTCCGCAAGTTACTATTCCCAGCGGCTTTACATCCGTACAAGATACGCGCCTTGCCTATTCGTTTGCCGTGCCTAGTGGTTGGACCGCTTTAGATTTACAGGGTACACAATTTCGTAGTATCGCCGGCATGTTTGGTATGGGCGAACAGCTTACACAGTTGGATCAATTCTTGGAAAGCCCCGAAGGCCAAATGATCGGCATGTTTTATATTACCGATCTCATGTCGGCCATGTTTGGCGGCTTTCCTACTATTCTCAACGTCAGCGCCATTGACGCGCCAGGGTACACCGCCGAATCTGCCCGCGATTTGGTACAAGAGGCAATCGAAAGCAACCTGAGCGCTTTGGGCGAGGTCACTGTTGGCGCAATCGAGGCGACGACAGTAAATAATCTACCTGCTGTACGCGGCACTGCAACGGCGAATTTGGCGTCGGTGGGGATGGATGTCACTCTGTTTGCCAAAGTCGTGGGATTGGTTGCCAACGACAAGATTTATGTGATGACGCTGGTTGCGCCTGCCGATCAACAAGCGGCCAAAGAACCGGTGTTTGATCAGATCATTGGTTCCTTCCGCCCTGAATAACCTGTCACTCGTGTGGGCGTGGTATTCCGGTTTCGGGCTGCCACGCCCCGCGTTTGTTTAATCCTGCACTTGTAAACCCACCCACGACAAGCTATTGTCATGATCGATTTAGCCCCGCACCACAAAATCGGACTGAGCGTCAAAAATCCAATCCTCCTGGCTGGCGGCACAATTGGCTATGGAGAGGCACTGCACCCTGGTCTGGATGTCAAGCAACTGGGTGCGGTTGTGGTTGGCCCGCTTCTACGCCACAGTGCCGCGGGCGCACCACCGCCGCGGCTGGCCGAGGTAGCCGGTGGCTTTATCCTGGCAACTGGCTTGCAGAATCGCGGTGTGAGCGACGTGATCAAACGTTTTGCCCGTTTATGGACCCGCCTAGGCACGCCAGTGATTGTGCAAGTGGCCGAAACTTATCCGCAATCGCTTGCTTTCGTATTGGAGCAGCTAGCAACGATTGAGTCGGTAGTGGCGATTGAATTGCTATTTGCACCCGACACAGAAGCAGAAATCATGCGGCGCGCTGTGCATACGGCTGGTCAGGTGATTGATTTGCCGCTGTGGGTGAAGTTGCCCCTGGCCAGCGCCGCGCTTATGGCACCGGTGGCGGTAGCTGCGGGTGCCGTTGGTGTGGTGGTGGGTCAGCCACCGCTGGGCGCGGCAATGCGCACCATGGCTGGCGAAAGTGCTGCCACGATGGTGCAAGGCGCGCTGCACGGCCCGTTGGCCTTTAGTTTGATGCTGGCAGAACTAATTGCGGTGAGCAAATTGGCACTGCCGGCTGCGCTGATTGCCTGTGGTGGTATCCATACCCAGGAACAAGCTCAAACGGCGCTGAACATTCCTGGTGTGGGTGCGTTGCAACTTGATGGTGCTTTGTGGGTGGAACCAGGGTTGCCCATGCGCTTGGCTGCCGCCTTCTCGCAAGCCTAACCCTTTGCGTCTCTTGTGCATCCGCTTGGGGGCGTAGTTGCTATTAGATGGCGAAGAGTGGCAGTTGTTGGATGGGTCGGTGCCCGTTGAGCAGGATGTAGGGCATGGCGCGCTCCGCATCGCGCACACCAGCCGCCCGCAGATGGGAGATGTCGGTGATTTTGTTTTGGTGGCGGGTAGCCAGAATGGCATCGGCGCTTTTGGGGCCAATGCCGGGCACACGCAACAATTCGGCGCGGCTGGCGCGGTTGATTTCGACAGGCGCATGTTGCAGATTGGTCGTGGCCCAGGCAGTTTTGGGATCAACTTCCAGGCTAAGATTGCCATCGCGTTGAAAGTCAAGATCCTCAAAGTCCCACCCATAGTCGCGCAGCAGAAAACTCGCTTGGTAGAGCCGATGTTCGCGCTGTTTGGGTGTAGCCGCTATTTCCGCAAAGGGCGTTTGGCTGACGGGTGAAAAGGCCATGTAGTAGGTGCGCTGTAACTGCAGTTGATGATAGAGCTTTTCGCTCGTTTCTAACAACTCTACATCGGTGTCGCCCACAGCTCCCACCACAAATTGGGTGACGACACTGGCGCGCAGTTGCTCCTGGCTGCGCAATTGGCTGATCCATTGCAGGCGTTGAAATAATTCTCCCCAGTAATCTTTTTTGGGGGCCAACTGGCGCAAGCGTGCTTCATTGGCCCCTTCCAAATTGACCGAAACGCGATTGGCCAACTGCATGGCGCGGCGGATCTGATCGTATTCTGCGCTGGGCATAATCTTCAGATGAATATAGCCTTGATAGTGATACTTGTGGCGTAAAATTTCGGCGGCATCGATGATCTTATCTTGGGTCGTGACACTGCCCTTGATGATGCCGGAGGAGAGAAACAAGCCATCTACCACCTGGGCGCGTTGCATGGTGTGAAAAGAGCTGGCTAGTTCGTCGGGGGTGAAGGTAATGCGTTGGGTTTTGTTGCGTCCGGCGCGAAATGGGCAATAGAAGCAGTCGCGTTCGCAGGCCGTGGTGATCATGGCCTTGAGAATGGGTTTTTTGCCAGTCGGCGTGCTGACTTCGGAGATACAGGGCAACGCCTTGGGCACGCGACTGCCGGTTGCTTGGCGCGCGGTTGGCAGCGTATGCGCAGCAGGCGCGCTTTCCGTCATTGGTTGCCCACCCGCCGGTTCAAAGTCAAGCGCACTGTCGAGCAAGGATAATTTTTGATAGGCATCCGGTGCAACTTTGAAATTCATAGCTTGGCATCCCATTTGGGTGACTATATCGGTGACTATATCGGTGACTATCGTGGGCCATTCGGATCAGATAGGCCGTAATGACTGAACTCTTACTGAAGAATGGCTGGCGCTGTGCTTGAATGGAAAACGGCGATGCTCACCATTGTATTATAGGAACATTTGTTCTGTTTGTCAAACAAGGGAGGAGTCTGGGCGTGCGTGCAGTTGTACAACGGGTTAGCCAAGCGAGTGTGACGGTTGAAGGTACGGTGGTAGGTGCCATCGACCGCGGCTTTTTGATTCTGCTTGGGGTCAGTCAGCAGGATGGGGAAGCCGAAGCTCTCTACTTGGCGCGCAAAATTGCCGGGTTGCGTATCTTTGAAGATGCCGAAGGCAAGCTCAACTTGGGCTTGGCCGATGTGGCTGGCGCGGCCCTGGTGGTGAGCCAGTTCACGCTTTATGGCGATGTGCGCAAAGGTCGTCGCCCTAGCTTTATCGAGGCGGCGCGCCCAGAACAGGCCGTGCAACTCTATGCGCGCTTTTGTGACCTGCTGGCCGAGCAGGCTATTCCTGTACAGCGCGGCGTTTTTCAGACGCATATGGCGGTTGCCCTGGTGAATGATGGTCCTGTAACGCTTTGGTTGGACACAGCTGAATTGGTAGCTGATAGTTAGTCAACGATTGATCAGACACAGAAGAGAAGGACAGGAAAGACGAGGAAAATCATGACAAAGACTAGTGTGTTAATGGCGCAAGATTCGACCACAGATCTCTTGATTGTGGAAGCGATGGCAAGTGAGCTTGAAGATTATATTGTCGGCAACGATCTCTATCGTACAATTACCGTACGCACGCCCGAAGGCGACCAAATTTTGCAGATGACGGGTGCCGATCTGTTGACCCGTCTGCATCGTCTACAAGGCGAGCGTACTACGCTCTCGTCAACCGATCAAACGCGCTTGGATACGGTCAAGGCGAGTGTCGATACCACGATCAACAGCCTGCGTGGCCGCTTCCTAGAGCGTTTACAGCGCGAGATCGAAGCGCGGCTGGATAGTCTCAAGTGGTTTTTGGATGACTGTATGGCGGATCGCCAGCGCTGCCGTGTGGAATTTCCATTTGAGATGCGCAACCGCCAACGCATTGAAGAAGCGCTGAAGCTCTTGCAATATCAGTTGCCCGAAGGATTGCAAGCAAGCCTGCAACAGATCGATACGCGGCTGCGTCAGGTTGCGCAACCCGCGGCGTTTACCTGGGACGAACACTGGAAGAGTATCTTTCCGCCACAACCCTATTGGTATCTCTACCTACTCCCCCAACCGATTGACAACTGTTTTTAGGGGGCGCGGAGTGCCCTAAGTTCGGGCGACAACGGACCTTCTACAGTTTGATACGTTGGTGGCCAGATGACCGCGGCATCGCGTGCCGCCTGCCCAGGCGCGGTGTATTGCAAATAGAGAAGTTGCGGTACTGGCCACTGATGCCACAAATAATTGGGGATGCTTTCGCCATCCGGCGGATTGGTTGAACCATAGGGAAAGCGATAGTGCCCAGATGCCAATTCGATATCGGTTGTTTCCAGGGCACGAATAATCGCCGTAGCTTCCAGACTCTTAGCCCGTTGGATCGCATCGGCAGCAAGCCACATGACATCGTAGGCTTCAAAGGCTACTGCTTCGGGCCAACGGTTAAAATACTGTTGATAGACATCGGCAAAATGTTGACCGAGTTCCGTTACTGTCGTATACCAGGGCCCAATCTGCGTAACAATTGTATGGGTGCCGCCCGGTACTTGACTCCAGAATTTTGTGTCGTCGAGCGCGCTGGCAGTGGTCACGAGTAGCGTGCCGCTCTCTGGCCCCATGCCGGCGGCCAGCAATTGTTGCTGTAATAATAAATTGTCGCCATTGTGCAAATAGATAAAGATGGCATCGGGCAATGTATCCAGGGCCGCAATGCGCGCAATGTTCGGCGAAAAATCAGTTGTTGGCAGATCGATAGTGAAAATTTCTGATTTGATTCCATAAGATGGCAACCATTGTTGCGCCAATTCACCGCGTGTGTTACCATAGCGGCTATTTTCGACCAGTAAAACAGCCAGTAATTCTCCATCATTGTTGTAGTCGCCCACTGTGGATAGCCACTCAGCCATCATCTGTGCGATCATGGTCCGTGTGGGGGCAATCCGAAAAATTTCCGGCGCGTGATCCGTTGTGATCTCATCGGCATAGGGATCGGCAAAAACAACCGGAATGTGGTGCCGGACCGCCACTTCTTTGACGGCCAAGGCGACATCGCTATGAAAAACCCCGACAATCGCCGCGGCACAATCGATGGTAGCCAGTCGTTCGGCAAAGAGTGCGCCCTGCGCTGGTGAGCTAGCGTAATCATAAACGATCGTACGCACCGGTTTGCCGTCGATGCCTCCACGTTCATTGATATCTGTAACAGCAAGATTCGTAGCTGCCTGCATGGCAAACCCAATGGTCATCATGCTTTGTTGGGACAATGGGTAGATGACACCGATCACGACTTCGGACACCGCGCTTAGATCGCCGCGTATGCAGCCGCTGGTATCAGGGGTGGTTGGCGTGCCTGGGGTTGTAATGAGATCGGGTTGTGGGGTTAACGAAGCCTGTTGGCAGCTAATGAGCAGCGCGAGTAGCGTGAATACAGTTGCGACAGGGTATCGAATGAACCGGGTCAGAAACGGTTTCATGATAAGCATCGGCTACCTTTGCCACCGCGTGGCATGGCGATGATGAAAAAACGTTACATAGGTGTGCATCAGTTACTTTTGTGGTTTATACTACCCATATTCGGCTAGCAATAGGTTGATCAAGCTACTGGCTGACAGCTCTTTGGTCAATCCACATTTCCAGAACAAGGCTGCTATTTTCTTTGGGAGGCAAGGTAAGGGGGATAGCTGAAATTAGCAGTTTGCTTGCTGCCTAGGCCCTCCATCGAGCATAGGGTAAAGCATAGGTCACGCTTACAATTTGATTCAAGCTAGTGTTACATATAAAATCAGCCCTGAATTGATATATCGTACCTTACAACAATTTCTCTATACCGGAATAATCGCGTAGTATACGAATAGTCAGACAAATGTAGGGGAACAGTCTGAATGGACCGAGTATAGCATTGGGTTGGGATAAGGTCAAACTGTAAATATCTTTGGTTTTGCGCGCAGTTGCTCGATCCACAATCTTGATTCAGCGATGGATCTACACAAACACAGAGGAGAAGATCATGAATAAAGTGCAATTTTTTGCCCGTTGGCTCTTGCTATTGACGTTTCTAGTAGCCACACTCAGCGCCTGTGTGGCCCCTGCCGCACAGGATGCCGCACCCGAAAGCAGCACAGAAACGACAGAAACTGCCGAGAAAGTCGCAATTAAGTTAGCGGTCAATCCCTGGTCGGCATCCGAACTGAATGTCGCCGTTGCGCGGATTTTGCTGGAAAACGAATTGGGCTATCCTGTCGAAGAAGTGCCCCTTGCCGAACAGGCCCAATGGGCAGCATTGGCCGAAGGCGATCTGCATGCCAGCCTAGAGGTATGGCCCTCTGGTCATATGGCGAATGTGGCGGAATACATTGAAAAGCAAAAGTTAGTCGAGGATGGTGGCTTGCTGGGTCCCGTTGGGCGGATAGGTTGGTATATGCCAACCTATCTACTGACGGAACACCCCGATCTGGCGACGGCAGAAGGACTTGCCAATCCAGAAAATGCGGCACTCTTTGCCACCGCCGAAACGGGTGACAAGGGGCAATTCCTCTTTGGTGATCCAAGCTGGGTGACCTATGAACCCGACATTATCGAGAACCTGGGCCTCAACTTTCAAATTGTCCAGGCTGGCTCGGAAGAAGCGATCCTCTCTGGCCTGGATGCCGCGTATAATCGCCAAGATCCAATTCTCTTCTCCTTTTGGACACCGCATTCGATTCATGCCAAATATGACTTAACCCGCGTTACCTTGCCCGAATATAGCGATGAATGCTATGCGACTGCCGAGAGTGGCGGCGTTGACTGTGACTATCCTGCGGATAATCTCTTCAAAATCTTCTGGCCCGGTTTGCAAGCAGCAGCGCCAGAAGCTTACACCTTGTTGAAAAATATGAACTACACGACCGAAGATCAAATTGGCATGATCGCCGCTGTTGAGCTAGAAGGTCAGTCGGTGGATGAGGCGGCACAAGCTTGGATCGACGCCAATGAAGCAACCTGGCGCGCCTGGCTGCCCCAATAAGCTGATCAAGCGCTAGATAGAGAGCCCCTCCCCCACTGTGGGGGAGGTTGGGTGGGGGTTGGACTTTAAGCATTTTCAAACCAAGTAAACCATAAAGTGGGAGCCGCGTGTGCAATTAGACGGAAAAACAGCGCTAGTAACAGGTGGTGGCACAGGGGTAGGGCGCGCTGTTGCCATTGCGTTTGCCGCTGCCGGGGCAAAGGTCGTGATTACAGGGCGACGTGAAGCAAAATTACAGGAAACCTGCGCCTTGGCAACCGGGCCTCATCTGGTACAATACTATGTAGCCGATGTGGGCGATCGCGACCAGACAACAGCTTTGGTGGCGTGGGCCAACAGCGTGTTGAGCCAGATCGACATCTTGGTGAACAATGCCGGGGTGAACATTGTGGCGCGCCGCATGGATGAGATCAAGCCAGAATCTTGGGATTACCTGATGAATGTAAATAACACAGGTGTTTTCAATACGATCCACGCCATTTTGCCGCAAATGCGCGCGCGACGGGATGGCCTCTTGATTACCATCTCGTCGATTGCCGGTGTGCGGCCTAGCGTGTTGGCCGGCGCGGCCTATAGCGCGTCCAAACATGCGGTCAACGCACTGATGAAGGTGATTAGCCTGGAAGAAAAGGACAACGGTATTCGTTCGACCTTTATTGCCCCTGGCGAGATCAACACGCCGATCTTGGATGATCGACCCGTGCCCGTGAGCGACGAACACAAGGCCCAGATTCTGCAATCAGAAGATGTGGCCGCGGCTGTGCTCTTTGTGGCAAGCTTGCCGCCACGCGCCCATGTGCCGGAACTGTTGATCAAGCCCGTTACCCAGGTGTTTATCTAGCCGTTTGCCTAGATGGACTGTCTAGATGACTGCCTGCCCGATTGTCTGTCCTGAATTGCATTCCTGCTTGACATCTCTTGACAGACTCAGTATACTGTAAGCTAGAAAAAATAAACCGTAACAACAACAGTGCACCGGAGGAGTACCCGCTGTGCAGGTGCCAGAGAGACAAGGTCGTCGGCTGCAAGCCTTGTTCATCTAGCTGCGGAGAAGGTCGCCGGGAAGGTTGGTAAAATCAAGGTAATAGTCAATTGCTAATGGTCAATGCGGTAGACTTGATCATTCATTGACCATTTGTCATTAGCAATTGATTATTGGTTATTACCCAGTTTTATCCGGGTTCGCCCGTTAGCGCGCTAGAGAGATAGAGCTTGTGCGGTCTTTTGTAGGCAGCACGCTCTATAAGCAAGGTGGCACCGCGGAGAGTCGCTTCGTCCTTGAGGAAGAAGCGACTCTTTTCTATGGATCTGGCTGGGGCATCTGGTCCACACCACTGCCCGCAGTAGGCTTGTCTGGGATGTCATCGATAAATTACCAGTGAAGGATGCGATCATGACCGAAATTGCCATGCCCAAGGCGTATGACCATACGCAGGTGGAGGAAGAGCTTTATCAATGGTGGGAGAAGCACAATTTCTTCCGCCCAGAACAGCAGCTTGCGATTGGCCTGGCCGATCCGGCGGCTGAATCCTTTGTTATCTCCATGCCGCCACCCAATGTAACCGGCGCGCTGCACCTGGGCCATGCGATCACGAGCAGTGTCGAAGATCTGTTGACGCGCTACTATCGTATGCAGGGCCGTCCGACCCTCTGGTTACCGGGTACCGATCATGCTGGCATTGCCACCCAGAATGTGGTGGAGCGCATGTTGGAAAAACAGGGCATCACTCGCCATGATCTTGGTCGCACACGCTTTGTCGAAGAGGTGTGGAGCTGGAAAGATGAATATCATGGGCGTATCTCGGCGCAGCAACGGCGCATGGGTATCTCTTGTGATTGGCAGCGCGAACGCTTCACCTTGGACGATGGACTGAGCGCCGCGGTCATCGAAGCGTTTATTACCCTCTACCAAGAGGGCTTGATCTATCGCGGCAATCGCTTAGTGAATTGGTGCCCGCGCTGCCAGAGCGCGATTAGCGATCTTGAAGTGGACTACGAAGAGGAACAAGGCACGCTCTACACCTTTCGTTATCCGCTTAAAGAGGGCGGCTATCTAGATGTGAGCACCACGCGCCCCGAGACGATTCTGGGCGATACAGCGGTGGCTGTGCATCCCGACGATGCGCGCTATCAGCATCTGGTGGGCAAGACTGCCATCGTGCCAATCGTGAACCGTGAGATCCCGGTGATCGCCGATGCCTATGTGGATCCAGAATTTGGTACGGGCGCGCTCAAGGTGACCCCTGCCCACGATCCAAATGACTATGAGATTGGCCTGCGGCACAACTTGCCCATGATCAATATCATGAATCAAGACGCGACGCTCAACGCCGAAGCCGGGCCCTATGCCGGGTTGGATCGCTTTGTGGCGCGTAAGCAACTGTGGGCAGATATGGCAGCGCAAGCGCTTACGGTGCGCGAAGAACAGCGTATGCACCAAGTCGGCCACTGCCAGCGCTGTAACACAATTGTGGAGCCGTTGCTCAGCGAACAGTGGTGGGTGAAGATGCAGCCGCTGGCCGAGCCAGCTATCGCAGCCGTGCGCAATGGCGATATCAAGATTGTGCCCGAGCGCTTTGAAAAGGTTTACTATCATTGGATGGAGAACATCCGCGATTGGTGTATCAGTCGTCAGCTTTGGTGGGGCCATCGGATTCCGATCTGGTATGGGCCAGATGGTCAGATCTTTGCGGCGCGCAATGAGCAAGATGCCCAGGCCCAGGCCAGTGCCCACTATGGCAAAACCGTGCCCCTGGTGCAAGATCCCGATGTGCTGGATACTTGGTTTAGCAGCGGTCTCTGGCCCTTTAGCACGCTGGGGTGGCCTGCCCAAACAGATGATCTCAAGACTTATTACCCAACCGCCGTGTTGGAAACAGGCTACGACATCATCTTTTTCTGGGTGGCGCGTATGATTATGATGGGGCTGAAATTCACCGAACAGGTGCCCTTCCAATATGTCTATCTGCATGGCCTGGTGCGCGATGAACAGGGGCGCAAGATGAGCAAAAGCCTGGGCAATGCCCTGGATCCGCTTGATCTGATCGCCCAATATGGCAGTGATGCGCTGCGCTTTAGTTTGCTCACGGGCAGCACGCCGGGCAATGATATGAAGTTGAGCACCACGCGCATCGAGGCGAATCGCAACTTTGCTAATAAGATCTGGAATGCGGCGCGCTTTGTGATTATGAACTTGGCCGAGCAGCAACTATTACTGGCCGCAGATAACACGGCCTATGACATGCGCTACCAATTGCCCGCCGCCGATCAATTGTCGCTGGCCGACCGCTGGATTTTGAGCCGCTTACAAGCGGTGCAAAACTCGGTGACGCGGCTGGTGGAAAGCTGGCAGCTGGGCGAAGCCGGGCGGCAACTCTATGAGTTTATGTGGAATGAATACTGCGATTGGTATATTGAGGCCGCCAAGGTGCGCCTCTATGAAGGAACACCTGCCGAAGCCCAGGCAACGCGCCAGGTGTTGACCTATGTGCTCGAGCAAAGTTTGCGCCTGCTGCATCCGTTTATGCCCTTTGTCACCGAGACGATCTGGCAAAATCTGCCCGATCTGGGTGGCACGGGCGCGCATGGCCCGCGCGCGTTGATCGCCATGCGCTGGCCGCAACTGGCTGGCTATGGGGATGCCACTGCCGATGCGGCCTTTGACCGCTTACAAGAGATTGTGCGTGCCATTCGTAACGCCCGTTCGGAATATGGCGTGGAACCGGTGCGCCGGATTGCCGCTCAGATCAGCGCGGGTGAACAGACGGCCACACTTCAGCAAAATCAAGCCCTGTTGCTTTCTCTGGCGCGCCTGGATAGCAGTGCCCTGACGATTGCTGCCGATGTGCCTGCGCCGGATAAGGCCATAACACTCGCGGTGGGCGGCGTCACCGTCTATCTGCCGCTGGCAGGCATGGTCGATCTGGCCGCGGAACAGGGGCGTCTGCAAAAGGAGATCGAAGGCCTTGCGGGGCAGCTAAAAAAGATTGATGGGCTGCTCAATAATCCCGGTTTTGTGAACAAAGCGGCGGCGAATGTCGTGGAGCGCGAACGAACGCGCCAGCAGGAATTGCAGGAAAAGCACACGCAACTGGCGGAACGGCTGGCCGCGCTGGCGGGGTAACCACGTGGGTTGGTGGCGCTTGTCGTATGGGTGAGCGTCACCAGCTAGGATTGCCACTTTACACTGGCTAAAGGCGGATCATGGGTTTTGCAGTGGAGCTGCAAGTTGATAACGAGTCGGCTGCGTCGATTTTGGCGTTGACCGCGGCCATTCATCGCCAGTGTGGGGGAGAAGATCTCACCATGGCGGGCGGGCATCCACATATCAGTTTGGCTGGGTTTGATCAGATCGCGCTGGCGCAGATCTCGGCACGCTTGGCCGATTTCGCCGCAACGACGCCTGCCTTTGCCGCAACCTTGTCGTCTGTCGGGGTTTTTCCGAATGCTGGCGTTGTCTATCTTGCGCCAGTGGTCACCCAACAATTGTTGACCATTCATGCGCGTTTTCAACGGATGCTTGAACCGCTGGGTTTGTCCAGCAATCCCTACTATTGGCCGGGTAGCTGGATCCCCCATTGTACGGTCGGCCTGAATCTGCCGGTTGATGCGATTGGCCAGGCTGTGCTGCTTTGTCAACAGGCTCCTGTGTTTGGGGCTGTCACGCTGGCACGTCTGCGCTTGATCGAGTTCTGGCCTGTGCGCGAAATTTTTACCTTTAATCTGCGTTGATCATTACTCAGGTAATTTCTGTGGTAATCGTCTGTGGCAATCCTCTGGGGGAGTTGTATTTGTGCAACTAGAAATTCTAACGTTTTGTGATGCGGCTGCTGAATATGGCGGTCGGCTGAATATTCTGGGTGCGACCGACACGGTTGTTGCTGCCGAGTTGCCGCTCAAATTTCCACATTGCGCGATTGTGGCGCGCCTGCGCGCCGCGCGCATTGAACAGGGCGATCATACGATGCGCCTGATGATCATTGATGCCGATGGCACACCCATTCTAAACGTAGATGGCAAGATGGGCATTCGTTTTACGGCGGGGATGAATGGTGTAGTCAATCTGATTATCAATGCCCAGCAACTGGAATTCCGCGAAGCCGGTGAATATGCAATTGAGGTCGCGGTCGATGGCATTCAATTGGGTTCGTGTCCCTTTTATGTGCGACGGCTGGAACAGACCGACGCCAAGCCACGCCCGGCTAGTGAATAAACGACTGTTGTATATTGTATGACCCAAGCCATTTACCAGATTCGCCAGTGTACAGAGCCTGCCTGTCGCCTGCGCTTTCCCATGCCGATTGGTGGGCCACCCGGCGATCTATGTCCGCGCTGCGGTGGGCTGACGAGCGTCGTGATGGACGTGGATTTGTCCGGCGCTGTACCGTCGCCCACGGCTGAACGCGCGCGCTTGCCAATCGAGGCACTGCTCGATAATGTGCGCAGCCTGTTTAATGTCGGCTCGATCTTTCGCAGTGCCGATGGCGCGGGTCTGCAATGCCTGCATCTGTGTGGAATTACGCCCACGCCCGCAAACCCTAAATTGGTCAAGACCGCGCTCGGCGCAGAGCAAGCCGTGGGTTGGCAGTATCACACCAATAGCGTTGATGCTGTGGCGCAGGCGCGCGCCGCTGGCTTTGCTATTTGGGCACTAGAAGAACATCCACGCGCCGAATCCTTATTTGCCGTAGCTCCGATCCCGCAGCCATTGCTGCTGGTGGCTGGCAGTGAAGTGATTGGCGTTGATCCGGCGATCTTACAACAGTGTGATAAAATTGTGGCGATTCCCATGCAGGGCATCAAGCGTTCGTTGAATGTGGCAACCGCCTTCGGCATCGCCGCTGTGATCCTCAGCGAACGTTTGCTATCTCAATAGCCAATAATCAATTGCTAATCAGAAATGATCAACAGGGCGAGTTGGCACTTGATACTTATCAAGTAGGCATTGATTATTGATTATGTAAAGGAGTTTCACATGGCGCAATCCTATTCCCAACCGACGCGTACGGCCGATACACTGGGCATCTTGGGTTTGCCCGCGCCGATTGCCGAATTGGCGCGCCGCCGGTGGGATGCGATTGTGATTGGCGCGGGCCATAATGGCTTGACGTGCGCTGCTTATCTGGCGCGGGCAGGCAAGCAGGTATTGGTGCTGGAAGCCCGTGAACGGGTGGGCGGCGCGTGTACGCTAGAAGAAACTTGGCCGGGCTATCGTATTTCGCCCTGTGCCTATCTGGCCGGTCTGTTGCATCCCCTGGTAATCGAAGAACTCAATTTCCCGGCCTATGGCTATCAATGGTCGCCTGCCGTGGCTGGTATGTTTGTGCCGTTTGATGATGGCTCCAGCATTCAACTGTGGGATGACGACGAACGGTGTGCGGCGGAGATCAACCGCTTCGCGCCAGGGGATGTCAAGGGGTGGCGCGCCATGAGCGCAGTGATGAAACGGGCACGCGATGCCATCCGCCCCGCCGGTGACGGCGACCTCTGGATCGGTACGCCGCCTAGCCGTGAA
>Ga0105047_10012511_pt1 | contig 13648 bp, 14 predicted proteins | sample MAT04_FD_78384 | JGI IMG/M metagenome (GOLD analysis project Ga0105047, IMG submission 78384) | Freshwater microbial communities from Lake Fryxell liftoff mats and glacier meltwater in Antarctica - MAT-04 (megahit assembly) | ecosystem: Environmental > Aquatic > Freshwater > Ice > Liftoff...
GAGCCAGAAGCGGGGGGCGCGGGAAAATTCAAAATTCAAAATTCAAGGAAGTGGAAGAGGTAGAATTTCAACCCCGGATTGACGGGATACACGCAGATTTGAAGAGGGATGGGATTCTTCTATTCTCTTCCTTGAAATTTGAAATTTGAGGTTTAAGGATTCTTCATCTCATCCTCCAGGCGCTCGGCGAGCCACTGTTTCATCATCGACTGGTAGTTGAGGAAACGGGAGCGGGCGATGCGCTTGATGCGGGAGAGCATGCGCGGATCGAAGCGCAGGGTGATGGTGGTGGACTCGCGGGAATCTGCCTCATGGACGGAGTTCGCCATGAGTTTTGGTGAGAGCTCGTGCTCCTGCCAGAAGGCGTTTTCAGCTTCCGCGTCGTCGAAGTCGGGGAGTTGGTCCCAGGATGTGATGGCTTTCATGGTATCAGCGGGTCTCGTTGTAGTTGCGATCGTAGAAGCGGCGTTCGGACTCGCTCATCTCGCGTGCGGAGATGACGCGCGCGATTTTTCCGTCTGTGGTGAAGGCGATGAAAAGATGGCGGTCAGCGACGGTGCGCCCGAGAGCGTAGTAGCGGGAGGCTCCGTCATCGCGGTCGTTGTCCGGGAGGAATTTCACGGCGAAGGGATCTTCGAGAACTTCCTCAAGTTCGCCAGGCTTGACGTGGCGGAGGTCGAACGGGGTGTCGATGAGGTTGAGTTCCATAGGTAGAAGATTTTTTAGAGGCCAGATGCAAGAATCCAGAGAAGATTCTGGCTTGCGGGATCAAGCATTGAGGCGGCGGAGGATTTTGTCGAGCGCGGCTTCGGGGGTGAGTCCGTGGTTTTTCCGGAGGATGTCCGGTTTGCCGTGCTCGATGAATTCGTCCGGCCAGCCGATGCGCTCGACGGGGGTGCGGATGCCGGCATCGTGCAGGTGCTCGATGCATGCGGCGCCAAAACCATTGAAAAGGACGTGGTCTTCGAAGGTGCAGACGACCTTGCAGGCGCTTGCGACTTTCTGCAGAAGCGCGGAGTCTAGCGGCTTGATGAAACGCGGGTTCACCAGGGCGACGGAGTAACCCTTTTCCTCAAGCAGGACCTTCGTCCGCTCCGCCAGCGCGAACATGGTGCCGAGGCCGATGAGGGCGACATCGCTTCCCTCCGCAAGCAGTTCGCCTTTTCCAAGATCGATGGGTGAGGTCGCCGCATCGGTGGAGACTCCGGAGATGATCCCGCGAGGGTAGCGGATGGCGGAGGGGCCGTCATCATACTTCGCCATCCAGCGCAGCATGGCGGTGAATTCCGCCTCGTCCTTCGGCTGCATGTGGACGATGCCGGGGATATGCCTGAGATAGCCGATGTCGAACAGACCGTGGTGGGTGGGACCGTCATCGCCGGAGAGGCCGCCGCGGTCCATGCACAGGCGGACGGGGAGATTCTGCAGGGCGATGTCATGGATGATCATGTCGTAGGCGCGCTGCATGAAGGTCGAGTAGATCGCCAGGAAAGGCCGGAAGCCCTCGGTGGCGAGACCCGCTGCGAAGAGCGCGGCGTGCTCCTCGGCGATGCCCACGTCAAAGTAGCGGTCGGGAAGTTCCTTTTTGAAAATCTCCAGCTTCGTCCCCCCCGGCATTGCGGCGGTGATGGCGACGATCTTCTGGTCGTCTATGGCGAGATCGGTGACGGTGCGGCCGAAGATGTCAGAGCAGGTGGGCGTGGAGACGGTGTCGGTGGAGCCATCCTCGATCTTGTATGCACCGAGGCCGTGGAATTTTCCTGGGTTGTCGAGGGCTGGCTGGTAGCCACGGCCTTTTTCCGTAATGATGTGGAGGATTGCCGGTTCGTTGAGGGTCTTCAGGTGCTCGAAGGTCCGCACCAGTAAGGGCAGGTTGTGGCCATCGATGGGACCGAAGTAACGCAGGCCGAATTTCTCGAAAAGGACGTTGGGGAAAATAAGGTTCTTCGCGCCCTCCTCCACCCGGTGGGCGATTTTCCGGACAGCTTTCCCCAGCAGTTTCTCGACGAAATCCGCGGCTGTCGTCCTCACGGCGGCGTAGGTCGCGTGGGTCTGGAGAGCGTTGAAGTATCGGGCGATGGCACCGACGTTCTTGTCGATCGACCATTCATTGTCGTTAAGCACGACGATGAACTTGCGGGTGGTTTCCGCGATGTTGTTGAGCGCCTCCAGGGTCGGCCCGCAAGTGAAGGCGGCGTCACCGGCGACAGCGACCACATGGTTGTCGCCTCCGGAAAGATCCCGCGCGGCGGCCATGCCGAGAGCTGCGGAGAGGGCGGTGCCGGCGTGACCGGCCCCGTAGGCATCGTGCCTGGACTCCGTACGGAGGAGGAAGCCGTTTAGACCCTGGTAGGTGCGGATCGTATCTATGGTCGCCGCGCGTCCGGTAAGCATCTTGTGGACGTATCCCTGGTGGGAGACATCGAATACGAACTTGTCCTCCGGCGTGGAGAAGACCGCGTGCATGGCGATGCTCAGCTCGACCACTCCGAGATTGGGACCGAGGTGGCCGCCGGTTATGGAAAGGCAGTTGATCAGGGTGTGCCTGATTTCCACGGCAAGCTGGACGAGTTCCTGCTCGGAAAGTTTTTTCACATCATCCGGCGCTTGGATGGATTTCAGCAGAGGACCGAGCTGCGGGGCTTCCGTGGCAGGTGCTTCAGGAGAGTCAGGAAATTCAGAAGAGGCTGATGTCATTTTCGTCGTCGGGATCCACGGCATCGGAGGCCGGAGCTGGTTGTCGGCTGTCGCTTGGCGCGGCCTCTGTGGAGAGTGTTATGAGTTCCACCCGTTTGCGGGCGCTTTCAAGAATTGTTTCGCAATGCTTCAACAGGGAGTTGCCGACCTGATACTGGCTGATGAGATCCTCAAGGGGGAGGCGGTCCCCGTCCATGGATTCCACGATGCCTTCCAGTCTGGCCATGGCGTCCTCGTAGGTGAGGCTGCCATCTACCCGTTCCGGCGCTTTGATTTTCTTCTCTGGCATGGAGGTGGTGGGGATCAGTTCCCATCCTCGGCGGCGCGCAGGGCGCGGTCCGAGTAATAGAGCATGTCCATGCCGACGAGGGTCGCGCGGTAAGGATAGCGGCGGGTGATTTCCTGGATCTTCTGGTCCTTGTCGTAGATGGAGAGTCCCGGCGGATAGGTGGCCAGGAAAACGCGACCATCGAGAACCAGGGAGGTGAAGTCCTTGTATTCGGCAGCCACCTGGGCTGGGGGACCGGAGCCATGGGAGGATGGGGAAATAAGAATCCCTGAAACGGGCGTCTCCAGATCGGCTGCGGAGGTCTCCAGATCGGCGAAGTCGGTGCGTGTCGGCGGGAGCCAGATGGACATGCGGTCGGCGTACCAAGCCACTGCCCACGGCTGGTCGGAGAAGCAGACCTGCTTTTCCGTCATCCACTTGCTCAGGCCGAGGTTGAGCGCGGGCGCGTAGTATGGCGGCCAGTGCGGAACCCCGCCGCTGTCTTTACGCATAAGACCCATTTTGACCTTCTGAGGCAAGGCGAGAACCAATGGCAGCGCGCAAATCCCGATCACGACCATATGGTGCACGTTTCGCAGCATCGGTGCGGAGGTGACGACCGGAAGTTTGCTCCAGAGGATCGAAATGAACGCCAGGCCGAAGGCCGTCATCACAGGGGCGAAGAGCAGGTGGGTCTGGTTCGGATCGAGATCTTTCGTACTGATGCCGAAGATCGCCAGCCCGAGCGCCGACACCACGAACATCAGCAGGACGGCCCAGCGGAAATTGGCGATGGACGGACGCTTGAAGGGGTGCATCAGCGCGATGAAGAACAGCGGAGCGACGATGATTCCGCCAAGGAAAGGGATCAGGCTGGTCATCTGAAGCAGCATGGTGCGCAGGATGGTCGAGAAAAAGCCCTGGTCCAGCAGCGGGAAGGCGTCCAGGTCCCGGGAACGCATCACGAAGTCCTCGTTGCCACCGCCCATGCCGTTGTAGAGATTCAGGAAAGCGTTGCCGAACGGAGTTCCGGAAATGCCAGCGTTGCGTATCATCACGAAGACGGATGGCACGATCAGGATCAACAGGATGGAAACAGCGACGACCCCGCGCGGACGGAAGGCGATGGCCGCGAAAATGATGTAGCCCAGGGCGATCCAGATCGTCAGGAAATGGGTCATTGCCAGCAGTGTGAAGAACACCCCGGCGATGATGGCGGGGACGAACGGGATGCGCCCCTCACTGGCATCCTCCACCGCCCGATAGACGAAATAGAGGGCGCAAGAGAAAAGCAGCAGCATAAGCATCTGAGGCAGGCCGCTGAGGGAGTAGTTCCAGAACGTCTCGCAGAACAGCATGAGGATTGCCGTCACTCCCGCGATTTTTCCATCGAAAATACGTGAGATCAGCAGATAAGTGACTCCGATGGCCATTAGGAAGCAGAGGGTGGAGACGGTCGCGATGACGCGGTCCAGCGGAAAGACCATCTCGTTTTCCCCCATCTTCCACTGTTCCGCGTTGTCAGCGCCGATGAGTTTCAGGACCGCCGCGTTGAGAAGGGGATTGAGAGGGGAGTGGTAGGTATCCTGGAATCCTGCGAATGGAATCTCGCGTTCCTGCGCCTCTTTCGCCTGCTGGTAGGCCACCGGTCGGATGAATTTTGTGGTGAAGCCGTTGCCCCGCGCGATTTCCCGGGCGATCTGCGCCTGGTCCATCGCCTGCGGCGAGTTCAGCCCGCGGAAGAGAGTGAAAAGGTTCCCGAGGGTAAGAATGATAAGGATCAGGAAGAACAGGCTCCTGCGGATCAGGATGCCGGTGTCGAATTGGGTCTGTGCGTTGCTCATGCGGTGGGGATGGGGGATATGCTATCGGCGGGGAAACTTAAAGCCCTAGTTCCTTGATTTTTCGCTGAAGGGTCCGGCGGCTGATGCCGAGCAGTTCCGCAGCGTGGGTTCGGTTGTTCCCGGATTGGGCGAGGGCGGCGCGGATCGCGCCGCTCTCAAGCGAATGCAAGTTGAAATCCTCCGGCGCGGCAAGGGTGTTTTTGGAAACGAATGTTACGGCTTCGTCCAACTGCCTCTCCGCTCCGAGAAACGCGGGCAGGTGCCGGAGGTCGATCACCCCGTCGTTGGACATCACAACGCCGTGCTCGATGGCCGTTCGCAGTTCCCGCACGTTTCCCGGCCAGTCGTAAGTGACCAGCCGGTGTATCGCCGCGTCGGTCAGAGGCTTCACTGTCCTGCCGTTTTCATCCGCGAACTCTTTTAGAAACGCGTTCGCCATCAGAACTATGTCTTCCGGCCTGTCCCGCAGCGTCGGCATTCCGATGGCGACCACGTTGAGGCGGAAATACAGATCCTCACGGAATTTTCCCTCATCCACCAGAGTCCGCAGGTGCCGGTTCGTTGCCGCGACGAGGCGGACATCCACCTTGATCGGCGAATTCGAGCCTACCCGCTCGATGGACCGCTCGGAAAGCGCCCTGAGCAGTTTCACCTGCGTCGTCGCGTCGATTTCCCCGATCTCGTCCAGGAAAAGCGTGCCGCCATCCGCTTGCTCGAAGCGACCGATGCGCCTCGCGCTCGCTCCGGTGAACGAACCTTTCTCGTGGCCGAAGAGCTCGGACTCCAGCAATTGCGGGGAGAGCGCGGCGCAGTTCACGATCACCAGCTTCGCGACCGGCCTGCCGGATAGATGGTGGATCGCGTTGGCCACCAGCTCCTTGCCCGTCCCGGACTCGCCCTCGATCAGCACTGTCGCGCGGGTCGGAGCCACCTGCTCGATCAGTTCCGTCACCCTCCGTATCTCCGGGGATTTCCCGATCAGCTTGGAAAGACTGCCGCCCTTTTTCACCTGCCTGGTGAGCTGGACGTTCTCCGTTTCCAGATTCCGTGAGCGCAGCGCCCGCTTGAGCAACATCTCCACCTCGTCGAGATTCAGGGGCTTTGTCACGAAATGGAACGCGCCCCTCCGCATCGCCTCAACCGCTGTATCAACCGATCCATAGGCGGTCATCATCAGGATCACCGGCGGCGAGTAAAGCTTGAGCGCCGAGTCGATAAGATCCATCCCCGAGTCCCCGCCAAGCCGCAGATCCGTCAGCATCAGGGAAATCTCCTCCGTTTTCAGGATCGCAACCGCTTCCGCATGGTTCGCCGCTGTATAGACATCGAATTCCTCTTCGAGCGCGCTCCTCAATCCCTCGCGGGTGGCGCGTTCATCGTCAACGATCAGGAGAGTGGGCTGCATCTGGGCGAAAGGATGAACGGCAGGGAGCGAACTTCCAATCTGGAATTTTTCACACCGCTTTTCCCGGAATGATTTTCTCCGGACCCTTGACGCCGAGTTTCCCCTCAAGCTGACGGAGTGAGAAGATCAGAATGAAGGAAAGCCCGAACCAGAAGTTCGCATCTCGCGAAGTAGATGGACAGCGGGGGGATTTTGTCTAGAGTCCGAGTTTATGAATACTCCATCTGCTTGGGTTTTGTCGGCGGTTCTCATCGCTGGTGGCGTTTGCGCAGGCGGATATTTTATCGGTCACGGCATCTCTCACCGCAACGACAGCGAAGGAACAATTTCAGTCAAAGGCCTTTCGGAACGCGATGTGCCGGCAAGCATCGCAATCTGGTCGATTTCCTATCAATCGGTGGGCAACAGCTTGGCCGATATCAATTCCGCACTGGAGAAAAGCACCGGGTCGGTAGTGGCATTTTTAAAGGAGCGGGGTTTTGAGGATTCGGAAATCACAGTGCAACCTCCGTCGGTGCGGGATCACAGTTTCGACGTGCGCAAGGAAGACGAACCCCCTCCGGAGAATCGCTACAGCGCCTTTCAATCCGTCCTGCTGCGGACATCAAAAGTGGATCAGGTGAAACCCTCGCTTAGCGCGACTTCGACGCTCATGCAGGAAGGTGTGTTTCTCAACTCGGGCGGAAGGCCGGACTATATCTACAACCAGATCAACGAGATCAAACCCGGAATGATCGAAGAAGCTACCCGCAATGCCAGCATCGCGGGGGGGCAGTTCGCCCGGGACTCAGGTATCAAACTCGGGAAGCTGAAGAACGCTTCCCAAGGCTGGTTCCAAGTGGAGGATCGTGATGCCGCTACGCCGGAGATCAAAACCGTCCGGGTCGTTGTCGATGTGCTCTATGGGATCGAGTGAACAGCCGGAAATGCGGAAACTCTGAGAGTCTCCGCTTCCTCTGTTCCGGGGCGCGGCAGTTACTTCTGGCGGGCGACGGCTTTCAAACGCAGGGCGTTGAGGGCGATGAAGCCGGTGGCGTCGTCCTGGTTGTAGGCATCTTCCTGGCCGCCTTCCATGGTGGCGATGGCTTCGGAATACATGCTGTGGGGGCTGCGGCGGCCGGCTTGCATGACGTTGCCTTTGTAAAGCTTGAGGCGGACTTCGCCGGAGACTTTTTTCTGAGTCTCGGTGACGAGGGCCTGGATGGCCTCCCGCTCGGGGGCGAACCAGAAGCCGTTGTAAACGAGTTGGGCGTATTTCGGGATGAGGCTGTCACGGATGTGCATGGCCTCGCGATCGACGACGAGGGTCTCGAGATCGCGGTGGGCGGCGAGGAGGATGGTGCCGCCGGGGGTTTCGTAGATGCCACGGGATTTCATGCCGACGAAGCGGTTTTCCACGATATCGACGCGGCCGATGCCGTTGCGTCCGCCGAGGAGATTGAGCACGCGCATGACTCCGTAGGGGCTGAGGAGTGCGTAGCCGTCCTGCTGGCCGGTGGATTTCACGTCGCCGAGTTCGGAAAGGAGAGCATCCAGGTTCTCGTGTTTCAGCCCGATCGCGTTGCCTTTTTCAAAAAGGATCTCGATGTATTCGGCCTTGTCGGGCGCGTCTTCCGGGGAAACGGAAAGGACATACATGTCGGTATCGTCCGGGGTGGTGGCGTCGTACCACGGGTCTTCCATGGCGCCGGCCTCGAAGGAGATGTGGAGGAGGTTGCGATCCATGCTGTAAGGCTTTTTCATGGAGGCCTTGATGGGGATGTTGTTGGCCTCGGCGTAGGCGATCATCTCCGCACGACCGGGGAACTGCTTGCGGAAACTGGCATCGCGCCATGGGGCGATGCACTTTACATTCGGCGCGAGGGCGGCGGCGGAAAGCTCGAATCGGACCTGGTCGTTGCCTTTTCCGGTGGCTCCGTGGGCGATGGCATCGGCTCCTTCGGAGAGGGCGATATCGATCATGTCCTTGGTGATGCAGGGCCTGGCGATGGAGGTGCCAAGCAGATAGCGGCCTTCGTAGATGGCTCCGGCCTGGATCATCGGGAAAATGTAGTTGGTGGCGAAGTCTTCCTTGAGATCGACAATGTAGCATTTGCTGGCTCCGGTGGAGAGGGCTTTGGCTTCGAGTCCGTCGAGTTCGTCGCCCTGGCCGACATCGGCGCAGTAGGCGATGATTTCCGCGTTGTATTTCTCTTTGAGCCAGAGGAGGAGGACGGAGGTATCAAGACCTCCGGAGTATGCGACGACGATTTTCATAAATTTCAAAGTTCAAAGTTCAACTCCCCAGGAAGGGTCTTTGGACGGGCGGGAGAGTAGGAGAAGGGGGGGGTGGGAGGAAAGCGGAAATTGATTTCATCACACGAAAAAGCCGGGCTTCCGAGTGGGAAGGCCGGCTTTGGTGAATTTCGGTTCAGAAAGGATCAGGCTTCGCCGGACTCTTCGGATTCGACCGCTTTGGCTACCTTTTTAGCAGGAGCTTTTTTTGCGACTTTCTTGGCTGCCTTTTTTGCAGGGGCCTTTTTGGCGGCGGGTTTACCCTCCGCACCGGAAGCGCTGTCAGCCTTGGCGGCTTTCTTGACGCTGGCTTTCGGGAGGATTCCGCCGAGCTTGGCTTGTTCCGATTTGCGCTTGAGGTAATCCGCGCGACGGCGGCGTTTGATGATTTTGTTTGATTGCTGGCCCATGGTTGCTGGACATTGGCTAAGGCAACGAAACGCCCGTATCAAGCCGAATCTTCAATTCCTTCCATTCCTTTTCCAATCCGTGTTCACCACCCAAGCCATTCTGATCCGCATGACGCGCCTGACGGACACCAGTCTGATCGTCCATTGGCTGACGAAGGACGAAGGTTTGGTGAAGACGGTGGTGAAAGGTGCGCTGAGGCCGAAAAGCGCTTTCGCAGGGAAGCTGGATTTGTTTTTCTCCGGGGAAATCACTGTGGCGCGGGCGCGAAAGGGGGAGCTGCACGCGCTCCGGGAGGTGGCCGTTTCCGCATGGAGGCAGGGGCTGAGGCGGCAGTACGCGGTGACGCTGATGGCCGGTTATTTCTGCCAGCTTATCGAAACTTCCGTGGAGCCGGAGCATGCGGACGAGCCTCTGCACGATCTTTTGGAAAGGGCGCTGGACCATTTGGATACCTGCGAGCCTTCTTTGCGGGCGCTTTCGCATTTTGAAAAACAGCTCGCGGAAATCCTCGGGATATCGGGCGGAAAGGGACGCGCTGAGCAGGCTTTGCGGGATCATCTCGGGGGATTGCCGGCGGCACGGAAGCAGCTTGTGGACAGGCTCGGCGAAGGATGAGCGATTTACGCTCGTCAAATCCGGATGATCACGTATAAATTTTCCTCACCCCCCAGAACCCAGACCATGGACACACCCACAGCCAATTTCATCCAGATCATGCTCGACCGCGTGGAAACCCTGCGCGATGAGGGAAACCTGCATGAAGCGCTCCACGCAGCGAATGCGGCGGTCGAGAAATGCCAGCAGGCGCTGGCCCCCGATCTGGATACCATCGATGCGTTCGCCTCCAGCCTGGAGACACGTGCGGGCATCCTTCTGGAGTTGGGGAAATATTCCGAGACGGTGGAAGATGTGAAGCAGGCGATCGACCAGCTCGACAGCCGCCCTGACAGACTGGGCCAGCTTGGCAGACTTCACGCCTTGCTCGGAGCTGCCTACGACGGCCAGGACAGGCCGGAGCGTGTGATCGAGGCTTGGAAGAAGGCGGTGGAATACTTCGAACAACACGAGCCGCCCCTGCTGATGGACATCGCGGCGCTGACCAACAACCTCGGCTTCGTAGCCAAGGCCGGTGGCGATCTGGACTCAGCGGAAGATTTTTTCCTGCGCTCTTTGGAGATCATGCACTCGCAGGTTGGGCAGAAGCACGCGGAGACGGCCTCGGTTTCCAACAATCTAGGTGCCGTTTATCTCGCTGCGGGCTATCTCGACCAGGCGCGTGAGATGCACATGATGGCGCTGGAGACACGTCGCGAGCTTTTCGGCGAAAACCATCCGGACACGGCCCAATCCCACAACAATCTCGCGCTCGCACTCCTGAAAACCGGGGATCGCGCGTGGGCACGCAGGCACTTCGAGAAGGCGCTGGCGGGCTTCGAGGCACTGGGCATCGCCTACCAGGATGATCTGGAATCGGTGGCGTCGAACTACTGCGATTTTCTGGTAGAGGAAGGCGAGGTCAATCTGGCGGATGTCATCGCCGGGCGTGTCAAGGAACTGCTGGAAACCGTGTAAGAAAGCTACTGAGCGGGAACTTCGGGGGAGGTTGCCTCCTCGACAGGCTGGGGTTTCTCCTCCGCTTCGGGTTTGGCGGGAGCCTCAGGGAGTTTGGCGATGGTATAGACGGCGTCGCCGCTTTCAAGGGTGCCTGACTGGATGTCGGCGGCGGCGTACTGGCCAAGTTTTTCGCCGGTCGCACGGAGGTTCGCGGCGCGGCCGTCCGGCCCCTGAGTGGTGAGGATGGATCCGTTTTCCACAGTCCAGGATCCGTAGGACTGGATCAGCACGAACTCGCGCCCCGCCGGTATGGAGGCCACCCGCCCGACGATACGTGGCTTGCTGGAGTCCTCTTTTTTCTCCTTCGGATTTTTCTCGGGCTTGTCGGCACAGGCCGGAAAAAAAAGGAAGATGAGTAGGATTTTAAGTAGTCGCATAGGTTTCGCCAATCATAGCTCAGGGAGACAGCCTGTCGATCTTCCAGTCTCCTCCGGATTTCCGGGTGTAGAGAAAACGGTCGTGGACACGCGCGGGGCCGCCTTGCCAGAACTCGATGGTCTCCGGCACCACCCGGTATCCGCCCCAGAAGGAGGGTATGGGGATCTCGCCGCCTTTGAATTTTGCTTTTATCTCGTCGAGTTTCTGGATGAGAATTTTCCGTGAGGAGATGATCTCGGATTGGTTCGAAACCCACGCGCCGATCTGGGACTCGCGCGGGCGGGTGGCGAAGTATTTCAGGGACTCCGCGGTGGAGATTTTCTCCGCACGCCCCTGGATGATGACCTGTCGCTCCAGGGTAATCCACGGGAAAAGCAGGCACACGGCGGGGTTCGTGGCGATGTGGGCGGCTTTGCGCGACTCGTAGTTGGTGAAAAAGGTGAAGCCCTTTTGATCGAAAGCTTTGAGGAGGACGGTGCGCTGGGAAGGCATGTTCTCCGGGGAAAGGGTGGCGAGCGTCATCGCGTTCGGCTCGTGGACTTTCAGCTCGGTGGCCTGCTGGAACCATTTTTCAAAAACCTCCACGGGATCGTCTGAGAGATCCTCGCGGTGGAGGCCGCGGGCGGAGTATTCTTTGCGGAAGTCGGAGAGATCCATGCGGGGACTTTCGATCCGGGTCCGGTGAATTTCAAGAAAGATGCCCATTCGCGGTTTGATTTCCGCAAAGGAAGCGTGTCCCATCCCGCCATGAGCATCATCACGCAGCGCGGCGACGACGGACGGACGGATCTGATGTTCGGCCGCCGCATCGGGAAAACTTCTCTCCGTTTCATTGCCCTCGGCACCATCGACGAGCTGAACGCGTCCATAGGTCTTGCCCGCGCCTCCGATGCGGAGGGCAGGCACACGGAAATCCTCGACCGTGTGCAGAATCTCCTTTTTTCCCTGATGGGTCAGCTCGCGTGCCTGCCGGAGGATCAGGAAAAGTATCGTGAGAAAGGTTACTCGGCAGTCACCCCGGAGGATCTCGGGTGGCTCACGGAAACGGCGAAGCGTATCGAGGACGCAGGAGTGAAATTCACCCACTGGGCCGTGCCGGGAGCGGAGGGTTCCATGACCCGGGCGCATCTCGATTTTGCCCGCACGGTGACGCGGCGGGCGGAGCGATACGTCCTCGCCCTCCACGAGGATGGCGGAGCAGTGCCAGAGATCATCCGGATTTTCCTGAACCGCTTGTCCGATCTGATGTGGATTCTTGCAAGGCGTGAGTAATTTCCGTTAAAATGCCATTTGTGGCTCATATTTGCCAACAATCCATCTAAAATGACACTAACGACGTTTTAAATAAAGTGATTAGAAAGTGTCTTTTGTGGCGTTTAAACTTGAAATATTGGAAATAACTGCCACTTTTGACGCGTATGATATTTTACGAGGAGATGAGCGACAACACAATGGTCGGCCTGATCGGGAAGCGTCTGACAAGTTTCCGGCTGGCACGGGATCTGACTCAGGAGCAGGTCGCGAAGGAAGCTGGCATCGGCCTCCGTACGCTTCAGCGCATGGAAGCGGGAGAAGTGGCATCGCGGCTTTCGAGCTTCGTCGGGGTATGCCGGGTGCTTGGACTTGCCCCGCGTTTCGAGATGCTACTGCCGGAAGCGCCCGTCAGCCCGATGGACCAGCTCAGGCTCCAGGGAAAAAAACGCGAGCGTGCCTCGGGAACGAACACGCCCGTCCCGACCTCGCTCAAGGAAGAACCAAGCGCATGGAAATGGGGTGACGAGAAATGATCGCGGAAGTCCGGCTGTGGGACAAGGTCATCGGCGCGGTCTCGCTGGATCGCGGGCGCGGTGTCGCGACCTTTCAGTATGATCCCGAGTTCATCCAAAGCGGGATCGAGGTGGCCCCTCTGATGATGCCCCTTTCGGGAAAAGTTTATGAATTCCCCGGACTCCCGCAGGACACCTTCCACGGGCTACCGGGACTGCTCGCGGACTCGCTCCCCGATAAGTTCGGAAACGCTCTGATCGACGCATGGCTTGCGGGGCAGGGACGCACGCCGGAAAGCTTCGATGCGGTCGAACGCCTGTGCTATACGGGTCGGCGCGGTATGGGTGCCTTGGAGTTCACCCCGGTCATTGGCCCGAAGCCACGCAAGGCGACAAGGATTGAAATCGACTCGTTGGTCAGGCTTGCCTCGGAAGTCCTATCGGATCGCACCGGCTTGAAAGGAAATTTCGGCGGAGCCTCCCGCGTGAAAGCGCTCAACGACATTCTCCGCGTCGGTACCTCGGCGGGCGGCGCTCGGGCGAAGGCGGTGATCGCATGGAATCCGGACACCAACGAAGTCCGCTCCGGCCAGGTCGATGCCGGCGACGGCTTCGGATACTGGCTCTTGAAATTCGATGGAGTCAGCGGCAACCGCGACAAGGAACTCGACGATCCCAAAGGCTACGGAGCCATCGAATACGCGTATTTCCTGATGGCGAAAGAAGCCGGGATCACGATGAGCGACTGCCGTTTGCTTGAGGAAAACGGCCGCCGCCATTTCATGACGAGACGCTTCGACCGGCTCGAAAGCGGCAGGAAGCTCCACATGCAATCGCTCTGTGCGATGGCGCACTACGATTTCAACATGGCCGGCGCATACAGCTACGAGCAGGCGATCCAGGTCATCCGCCGGCTCGGGCTCGGCATGGACGCGGTCGAGGAGCAGTTCCGCCGCATGGTCTTCAATATCGTCGCCCGCAACCAGGACGA
>Ga0105047_10012513_pt1 | contig 13648 bp, 16 predicted proteins | sample MAT04_FD_78384 | JGI IMG/M metagenome (GOLD analysis project Ga0105047, IMG submission 78384) | Freshwater microbial communities from Lake Fryxell liftoff mats and glacier meltwater in Antarctica - MAT-04 (megahit assembly) | ecosystem: Environmental > Aquatic > Freshwater > Ice > Liftoff...
GGAGAGAACAGCACGGGCAGTTTTACGGGGCGACAGCCTTCCAGGGTGGCCGACTCTCGCCGAGAGTCGGTGGTTTTGTTAGCCCGACGCGCGAGCGAGGGGCAAATCATGGGTGGGGCCAGTCGTGATCAATCGTGCAACACCCCACGTCCCTTGCTGGCGCGGCGGGCTAACAAAACCCGAACGAAGAGTCGCTCTCGGTGAGAGCGACCCACCCTACAATAGGCACCATTCGTCCCGCTCCCTCCCGGTGAACCTTCGCATGTCCGCGTTCCGCCTCGAAGCCGACAGCATGGGCCAGATCCGCGTCCCCGATGACCGTTACTTCGGCGCGCAGACGGCCCGCTCCCTCACGCACTTCGCCATCGGCACCGACACCATGCCGCGGCCGGTGATCCGCGCCTTCGGCATCTTGAAGAAGGCCGCCGCGCAGGTGAACCACGGCCTCGGCCTCTTCAAGAAAAAGGCCGCCGACAAGTTGGAGCCGGCCGTAAAGGTGTCGCAGATTCTGGCTGCGTGCGATGAGGTGATGGCCGGCAAACTGGACGACCACTTCCCCCTGCGGGTGTGGCAGACCGGCAGTGGCACCCAGACGAACATGAACGCTAACGAGGTAATTGCCAGCCGCGCGGCGGAACTGGCCGGCGGGCCGCGCGGCGACAAGACGTGGGTCCACCCGAACGACGACGTGAACATGTCGCAGTCGTCGAACGACACCTTCCCGACGGCCATGCACATCGCCTGCGCCGAACAGCTGGTCAACGACCTGCTGCCCGCGCTGAACCATCTGCATGCGGCGCTCGACGCCAAGTCGAAGGCCTGGGCCCACATCATCAAGATCGGCCGCACGCACACCCAGGACGCGACGCCCCTGACCTTGGGCCAGGAGTTCGGCGGCTATGCCCAGCAGGTCGCCAACGGTATCGAGCGCATTGAACTGACCCTGCCGAAACTGATGGAATTGGCCCAGGGCGGCACCGCCGTCGGCACCGGCCTGAACGCCCCGATCGGCTTCGCCGAGCAGGTGGCCGAACGGATTGCCGCCATCACCGGCCTGCCCTTCGTCACGGCCCCAAACAAGTTCGAGGCCCTGGCAGCCCATGACGCCATGGTCTTCAGCCACGGGGCCATCAATACGGTCGCCGCGTCGCTGTTCAAGATCGCCAATGACATCCGCTTCCTCGGTTCGGGTCCGCGGTCCGGCCTGGGCGAACTGGCCCTGCCGGAGAATGAGCCGGGCAGCTCGATTATGCCGGGCAAGGTCAATCCAACCCAGTGCGAGGCCCTGACCCAAGTCTGCGTGCAGGTGTTCGGCAACCATGCCGCCGTGACCTTCGCGGGGTCTCAAGGGCATTTCGAGCTGAACGTCTACAACCCGGTGATGGCCTATAATTTCCTGCAGTCGGTCCGCCTGATGGCCGATGCGGCGATCAGCTTCACCGACAACTGCGTCGTCGGGATCGAGCCGCGCGAGGACAACATCAAGCGCGGGCTCGATAATTCGTTGATGCTGGTGACGGCCCTGAACGGCAAACTGGGCTATGACGCCTGCGCCAGAATCGCCAAGACGGCGCACAAGAACGGCACGACCCTGCGCGAAGAGGCCGTCGGCGGCGGCTATCTGACCGACGCCGAGTTCGACGCGGCGGTACGGCCCGAGAAGATGATTTCGCCGGGGTGATGGACAGGTCGTCCTTCGAACGCGAAGGCGCATGGCGATTCGAACGCCGGCTGGGCGCGGCACAGGTCGAAGCTCTGCGGGCCCTTGCCGACGAACGAATGGAAGCCCGCCCCGGCGCTCGATTGAGGGGCGAACCACAACTGAACGCCCTGCTCGCTCGGGAGGGTCCGGTCGGTGCGGTCGCGGCCATCCTGACATCGTCGGAGGCGTGGCCCGTCCGCGCTGTGATGTTCGACAAGACAGTCAACGCAAACTGGGTCGTCGGCTGGCATCAGGATCGGACCATTGCCGTAAGGAAACGACTCGAGGTCAACGGCTTCGGTCCCTGGTCGAACAAGGATGGGGTCTTGCACGTCGCGCCGCCCTTCGACGTTCTTGCCCGAATGGTTACCCTGCGGGTGCATATGGACCGGGTCGATGAAACCAATGCGCCGTTGCGGGTTTTGCTGGGCTCCCATGCGTGGGGCCGCGTGGCAACCGATCGGGTCAGCATTTTGGCGGCTGCTGGTCGGCAGATGGCCTGTATCGCTGAGGTCGAGGATATCTGGGTTATCGCACCCCCATCCTTCACGCGTCGGACCGTGCGCTCACGCCCGGCCGCCGACGGGTTCTGCAGGTGGACTACGCCGTTTTCGATTTGCCGGGCGGCCTGAGGTGGCAGGGTCTGGCCGGATGACCGCCCTCACCCGCCCCTACTGGATCGAAGCGCGCTTCGAGCGGCGCGAGGGGTGGAATGACGCGGTCTATCCGTTCAACCTGCCGGTCCTTGGGGCGCTGGAGACCCTCGTCTTTCATCCCCGCGCGACCTTCATCGTCGGAGAGAACGGCGCGGGCAAGTCGACGCTGATTGAGGCCCTCGCCATCGCCTGGGGCTTCAACGCCGAGGGCGGATCGAGGGATCACCAGTTCTCAACCCGGGCCTCGCATTCATCGCTGCACAGGTCCATCCGGCCGGTGCGGTCCCCGATCAAGGCCCGGGACGGGTATTTCCTCAGGGCCGAAAACTTCTTCAACACCGCCAGCTATCTGGAAACGACCGGGACGGGCCGGGCCGGCCAGACCGGCCTGCACCAACAGTCGCACGGCGAGAGTTTCTTCAACCTGTTCGACAACCGCTTCATGGGCGATGGCCTCTACATCCTCGACGAACCTGAGGCGGCGCTGTCGCCGGCGCGGCAGCTGTCGTTTCTGGCGCGACTGCACGAATTGGTCCTGCGCGGATCGCAGTTCATCATTGCCACCCACTCGCCGATCATTCTCGGCTATCCGGACGCATGGGTCTATCAGGCTTCGTCGCACGGGCTGGAGCGTGTCGAATACGAGGACACTGAACACTTCCAGATAACGCGTGGCTTCCTGAACCGGCGCGAAACCTATCTCGACGTCCTGCTCGCTGACGACTGATCAGGGCTTGTCGCGGATGGTGCGGCCGATCGGGGCCAGGGCCAGTTTGGCCAGCTCCAGATCCTTCAGCGCGAACGGGATGCCGATGATGGTGATGAATTCGGCCACGGCGATCAGCAGGTGCGACAGAGCAATGTACCAGCCGGCGAACACGAACCAGATCACGTTCAGGCCTATACCCAGGCAGCCCGTGCCCAGATCTTCCTGGCCGCTGAATTCGTCGCGCCAGACAACCTCACGGCCGAAGGGCCAGAACGAATAGCTGGCGATCCGCCAAGCGGCGAAGGTCCACGGCAGGCCGACCACGGTCAGGGCCAGGATCGCTCCGCCCAGCAGCCACAGCAGACCGGAAATCCAGCCGCCGAAGATGAACCACAGCACGTTCAGGATCAGGCGGATCAAGGCGGTCGTCTCCAGACGTCCCGGACGGACGCCATTCCCTAGATAAGCAAGAACCTCGCCGTAATCAGCGGGGCCTTCGTGAATTCGCGGTAAGCCGCCCGAGCGGCTGTTTCTCGATCCGACGGGTCCGGCGTGGTCACGGGTGTCAATCTCACCGTTCGCACCGACGATTTCGCGGTGTTCGCGGATTTGATACGGGTCTAGCATGGGGTTCGCCTGACCGAGGGTCGGGTTGCATCGCGGAGGCCCGGCATGGGGGAGGTCGTCAATCTGAACAGGGTGCGCAAGGCTCGGGCGAAGGCCGGGGCAAGGACGACCGCAGCGGCGAACCGCGCCGATCACGGGCGATCGAAAGCCGAGCGCACGCTGACGGCCCTGGAACTTACACGGGCCGACCGTCTGCTGGACGGCTCGAAGCTGGACGACTGAGCCATGGCCGATCCCCGTCAGGACCCCCGCATTCGCCATGGCCTGATCGCCATTCTGGTGGCCATGCGCGTCAAGGCCGAGCGTGAACGGCGACAGGCCGAGGCGGGTGACAAGGCCGATGCGCCGGTCAAGTCAACGAAGAAGCTCGGCTGGTTCGGCTAGAGCGAAATCGGTCTTGATGGACGCAGTCTATCAAGGCTCAGATTTCGCTCCAGATTGATTCTGGACCATTTTTTGGATTCAGGTCGATTCGACCTGAAACAAAAACGGTCTAGACCGGGGCAACCCGTGGCGCGCGGATCAGCAGGGCCTGCCCCGACAGCACCAGCAACAGACCGGCCAGGGCGGGCCAGCCGAAATGCGCGCCCTCGAACACTACCGAGACCAGCATGGCGATCGGCGGCGTCAGGGCCGAAATATAGCTGGCCAGGGCATAGCCGCGGGCGCGGGCGACGGTAAAATAGACCACGAAGGCGATGACCGAGCCGAACACGGCCAGATACAGCAGCGAGCCGAGGTAGCGCGGGGTCGGCTCGATGGCCCATTCGACGCCGGTCCCCAGGCCGTAGAGTGCCAGCATCCCTGTGCCATAGGCCATCGCCCAGGCCGTCGACGGGATGACTGCCGAGCCGGCGTTCTGGCCGCGCCAGGCGAAATAGTTGCCAAAGGCCGAGGCGGTCACCGCCAGCAGCGCGAAGCCGACGCCCTCGACCGCATAAAGGCCGAGCCCTGAGCCCAGGATCTCGGAACCGGACAGGACCGCCACGCCGACCAGCCCCAGCAGGGCCCCGGCCCAGGCGGCCCGGGCCGCCTTCTGCCTGGCCACGACCCGGAACAGCACCAGGTTGAGGAAGGCCAGGGCGGCGAAAATGACCGCCACGATGGCCGAGGCGATCCGCCCCTCGGCCGCATAGGTGAAGCTGTAGCTGATCGAGAAGGCGAACACGCCCTGGGCCAGGGCCGCCAGATGCTGGGTCCGGGTCAGGCGAAGCGAGCGGCGGGTGACGAGGCAGCCGACAAACAGAATGATCGCCGCCAGGCCAAAGCGCCAGACGATGGACGCCAGCGGCGCGACGCTGCCCAGCTGCAGGGTGATGGCGTACCAGGTCGTGCCCCAGATCAGCGCGCAGACGGCCACACCGCCGATCGCCAGCAGGGTGGCGGTCGACAGGCCGGGGGCCTTCGGGGCTTTGAGGCGCTCGGTGCGGGGGGTCACACGCGTCAACTGGACGTGGGACGCCGGCGGCGCAAGCCGGGATATGGTCGACGACTCCACAAGCCCGGCTTATGAGATCAGAAAGACGCAGATCAGGCGCGCAGTTTCAGCCCGGCCCTCACCTCTGCCGGCACGGACTGATAGATCGTCGCGGGCGCGATGTTCAGACGTCGGCGGACGTCCTCGAGCGGCTGTTCGAACAGGGCTTCGTAGTCGAGCCCGGGCAGCCAGCGGGCGGCCTTGCCGTTGCGATACGCCTGCCAGACGGCGCGGCGGGCGGGCACGGACCGCGCCTCGCGCTGGACTTCCCGCGCCGCGCCCCAGCCGATGAAGGCAAAGCCGAGATTGCGGGTCTGGCCATAGGAGAAGGAGACGACGCAGGCCTCGCCCAGGGCGTCGGTGCCGTATCCCGCCAGGACGTGCCAGATGTCGTGAACGTCGCGCAGGCGCCGCGAGTACCAGATAATGGGGTGTGGAGCGTCGATCAGCGGCACGACTTCGCGCTCGACCTCGGCCAGACCATCGGCGGTGAAGCCCCGCGCCTCGCGGAAGGCGCGATAGGTCGCGCCGACGGTGCCCGGCTGAAAACGGGCCAACCAGACGGGATCGTCCAGCTTGTGCGCCAGCTCTTCGTGCAGGAAGGCCTGACGACCGCCCTCCATCGTGGTCAGCATGCGCTGATAGCCGCGCGAGACGGATCGGCCGCTGAGGGCCTGCATGATGCGGAAGACCTGAACGGTGTCATCCTTGTCGTGGATCAGGCGCTGGAAAGCCCTTAAGGCCGTCAGCGGACGCAGGCGCTGCGGACGTATCTTGTGAAAATCGTCGGCGTCGGCGGTCAAGGTCATGGCGGGGTCCGGCTGTCTGACGCAGTGTAGCGAAGTCTGCGTCCGGTTGGAACGTCGTCGCGTAACTTGGGTTAACGTCGATAACACTGTTTGAAAGCAGCGCCTTGATGTCTTCTACTGCCTCAACGGTGCCGGTCGCCCGGCTTCAGTCGCTTGCCCTGGCCTGGCCCCCCTATGAACTGCGCCAGGAGGACGTCGCCGCCAACGGGGCCGAGATGTTCGCCACTACCCATGGCGGGTTCCAGCGGCTGGCCCCGATCTATCACAACGCCCTGATCGAGACGCGGCACTCATGTGTGCCGATCGAATGGTACCTCAAGCCGCACAGCTTCTCGGAACGGAACGATCTGTTCCTCGAAAATGCGGTCAAGGTGCTGGCCGAGGCCGCAGGCAAGGCGCTGGATCAGGCGGCGCTCAAGCCCGCTGACATCGACGCCATCGTGGTGGTCTGCACGACCGGGATCGCCACCCCGGGCCTTGATGCGCGTCTGATGCAGGTTATGCCGTTCCGGCCCGACGTGCGAAGGCTGCCCATCTTCGGCCTGGGTTGCGCCGGCGGGGTCCTCGGGCTCGCGCGGGCAGCCGATCTGGCGCGGGCTCGGCCCGATGAGCGGGTGCTGCTGCTGGTCGTCGAGCTGTGTGCCCTCACCTTCCGGGCACAGGACCGGTCCAAAAGCAATCTGGTCGCTACCGCCCTGTTCGGCGACGGAGCGGCTGCGGGGGTGATCAGCTGCCGTGATGACGCCACGGGGCCGGCCCTCGGCGCCAGCCGCGAACACACCTGGCCGGACAGCCTCGACGTCATGGGTTGGGACGTCGCCGACGACGGGCTGAAGGTCGTGTTCAGCCGCGACATCCCCACCCTGGTCCAGAACGACTTCAGGCCGGTGGCGATGGATTTCCTGTCCAGTCAGCGCATGACCCCGGCCGACGTCGGCGGCTTCGTCTGCCACCCCGGCGGGGCCAAGGTGATCGACGCACTCGAGTCCTGTTTCGAACTGTCCGAGGGATCGCTGACCCACACCCGCGACGTGCTGCGCGATCACGGAAACATGAGTGCGGCGACGGTGCTGTTCGTGCTCAAGGCCATGCTGGACGACGGGGCGAAGGGGCCTCTGCTGCTGACGACGCTGGGGCCCGGCTTCACCGCCGGACTGATGCTGGTGCATGCATGATGTGGCTGTGGCTGGTGCTCGGCCTGGTCGCCGCCCAGCGCCTGTGGGAGCTCCGGCTGGCTGACCGCAATACCAGAAAACTGCTGGCCGAAGGCGCGGTCGAGATCGGGGCCAACCATTATCCACTGTTCATCGCCCTGCACGCCAGCTGGCTGGCCGCCATCGCCATCATAACGCCATGGACGATGGTCCCAAATCTCTGGTGGCTGGCGCTCTATGTCATGCTGCAGTTCGGACGGTTATGGGTCATCTCTACCCTCGGGCGTTTCTGGACGACGCGGATCATCACCCTGGCCGGTGCCCCACTGGCGACACGGGGGCCGTACCGGTTTGTGCGCCACCCGAACTATGTGGTCGCTTCGCTGGAGATACTGGTTCTGCCGCTGGTGTTCGGTCAGGGCTGGATCGCTCTGGTCTGGAGTGTGGCCAATGCGCTACTCGTCGCCTGGCGGATCCGGGTGGAGGATCGCGCGCTGCTGGAACGCCGGAGCTGATGCTGAAAAAAAGGTCCGTCTCCCTGTCCGGTCACGCCACCTCCGTAGCACTTGAGCCTGATTTCTGGACCGTTCTTGACCTGATCGCCGAGGCAGCGAGCCTGTCGCAGGCGGGGCTGATGAAACGGATCGACGAAAGGCGCGGCCGCACGCCACTCGCCTCGGCCTGCCGGTTACTGGCACTGGCCTGGGCCGGCGGCGACCGGTCCTTCGCCGAACAAGAGTCCACCGATTGACAGCCGGCGGCGTTGGCGCATTCTCTCGCTCGGAGACATCGACATGGCCAATGAAAAACTGATCCCCGCCGCGATTGTCGGCAGTCTTCTCGCCGCCGGCATGCTGGGAGGCGGAGCCCTGATTGGACAGGGGATCGTCAATGCCCGCGTCGGCGACCGTTCGGTCAGCGTCCGCGGTCTGGCCGAGCGAAATGTGAAGGCGGACCTCGCCATCCTGCCCTTGCGGTTCACCGCATCCGGGGACGTCCTGTCAGAGGTTCAAACTCGCGTGGACGGCGATCTGGTCATCGTGCGCCGGTTTCTGACGGCCCAGGGCTACCCGGCCGACGCCGTTTCGCTGGGCCGGCTGGAGGTCGCCGATACCCGGTCCCGTGAATACGCCAACCAGAACGGCGGGCCCCGCTTCATCCTGGCTCAGACGGTGATCGTGCGGACGACGGACGTGGACCGGGTGCAGGCCACGACCCGCGCGCTGAACGACCTTGTTCGTCAGGGGGTGGTGCTGCAGGACTTCACCGGCCCAACCTATGTCTTCACCAAGCTGAATTCGGTGCGCCCGGCGATGATCGCCGAGGCTACGGCCGCCGCGCGGACCGGCGCCGAAAGGTTTGCGCAGGACTCGGGCGCGCCGCTGGGTCCGATCCGGCAAGCGACCCAGGGGTCGTTCGAAATCCTCGCCCGCGACGAGATCGGCGATGAAAGCCAGTCCCCGGACAAGAAGGTCCGGGTCGTGACCACGATCAGCTACCGGCTGCGCTAGCGCCTGATCGGTTGAGGAGGAATCGCTTCGCGATTTCGAAGATGCCGTGAATCACGCTCCAGCATGACGCCGGAGCGAAATCCGGGTCTCGCCGCGATCGGGTCCAGAACGATTTCGCCCTAGCCTCGGTTTTCCGCAACCGGCACCGGTTGCGGCACGCTGGGCGGCTCGACCGAGGGCATGTCAGGCAGGTCCGGTATCTTCGGTGCGTCCGGCATCGTCGGACGCGGCAGGTCAACGTTGATGTCGACATTGGTGTCCCTGCCCGGGCTCATGCCGCCGCTGGTAAAGACCACGAAGCCGATGATCAGAACCACGACGACCAGGCCGCCGACCAGCAGGCCGATCCAGCTGGAGCCGCCGCTGCGCTGGGGCGGATTGTTGATGGTGGTGTTGTGGACCTCGGGACGAGGCTCCAGGGAAGGCGGGACATTGGGATCTGTCATCGGTCAGTTCACGCTGGGCACGGCAGGGGCCGCGACTTCCGGCAGGTTGACGTCGACATTGATGTCCTTGCTGTCGGTTGCGCCGCCACGGGCGAAGACGAAATAGGCCAGGATGGCCAGAACGACGACGATGCCGCCGACGATGAACGCGATACCGGCGCTGCCGCCTCCGCTGCCGCTTCCGGTATTGTTGATGTTGTCGGCCATGGTCAGGTCCCTTGCTGCTGGGTTACGCCAGCCAAACGACGGCCACGCTTGACGGTTCCGCCATCCGAACCCACGACGCCGCTGACATTGCGAACCGTGCACCTTATGTTCCGCCCATGAGTCTGCCTGACGCCCCCCCTCCCCGCATCTCCGACCTCGCCCGTTCGCGCGGGCCCGGCGGTGTTCAACCTTTAGCCGCCGACTATCTGGCGGGGCTGAACCCGGAACAGCGCGAAGCGGTCGAGACAGTCGACGGACCGGTTCTGGTGCTGGCTGGCGCGGGCACGGGCAAGACACGGGTGCTGACGACGCGGCTGGCACACATTCTGGCCACGGGCCGGGCCCGGCCGTGGGAACTGCTGGTCGTCACCTTCACCAACAAGGCCGCGCGCGAGATGCGCGAGAGGATCACCCGTCTGATCGGCCCATCGGCCGAGGGGCTTCGCTGGCTGGGGACCTTCCACTCGGTGGCGGCGCAGATCCTGCGGCGGCACGCGGAACTGGTCGGGCTGAAATCCACCTTCACCATCCTCGACACCGACGATCAGGAGCGGGTCTGCAAACAGGTGCTGGAGGCTCAGAACCTCGACACCAAACGCTGGACGCCCAAGTCGCTGAACGGGTTGATCGACCACTGGAAGAACCGCGGCTGGACGCCGGACAAACTGCCGCCGTCGGAGGATTTCGCTAATGGCAAGGGGCAGTCGCTGTATGCCGCCTATCAGGCCCGGCTGGTGAGTCTGAACGCCTGCGACTTTGGCGACTTGTTGCTTTACAATCTGACGATCCTGTCGAAACATACGGATATCGCGGAGGAATACCGCCGCCGTTTCCGCTACATCCTGGTCGACGAATATCAGGACACCAACGTCGCCCAATATCTATGGCTGCGACTGCTGACGGCCTCGACCGGCAATGTCTGCTGTGTCGGCGATGACGACCAGTCGATCTATGGCTGGCGTGGGGCCGAGGTCGACAACATCCTGCGCTTCGAGCGCGACTTCCCCGGTGCCAAGGTTGTAAGACTGGAGCGCAACTATCGATCTACGCAGCATATTCTTGGGGCAGCTTCGGGCCTGATCGCCGCCAACCGCGACCGGCTGGGCAAGACGCTGTGGACCGAGGATCTGAGCGGGGACAAGGTTCGCGTGCGCGGGGTCTGGGACGGCGAGGCCGAGGCGCGGCTGATCGCCGATGAGATTGAGACGGCACGGCGGGCCGGCACGCCCTACAAGGACATGGCAGTGCTGGTTCGCGCCTCGTTCCAGATGCGGGCGTTCGAGGAGCGGTTCGTGCTGCTGGCCGTGCCCTACAAGGTGATCGGCGGGCCGCGCTTCTTCGAACGGGCCGAGATCCGCGACGCCCACGGCTATCTGCGGCTGATCCTGTCCGAGGATGACGACCTCGCCTTCGAGAGGATCGTCAATGTGCCCAAGCGCGGCATCGGCGATACCAGCGTGCAGAAGGTGCTGCAGATCGCCCGACTGTCGGGCGTCTCGGCGATGAGCGCAGTGCGCGACCTGATCGTCTCGGACGAGCTTCAGGCGCGGACCCGGACGGCGCTGTCGAATTTCGTTCGCGACATCGACCGCTGGCGCGCCCTGACCCAGACCACGACTCACTGGGAGCTGACCGAGGCGGTGCTGGAAGAGAGCGGCTACACCGACATGCAGAAGGCCGACCGCGCGACCGGCCAGACGCGGCTGGACAACCTCAAGGAGCTGACGCAATCCATGCAGGCGTTCGAGACCCTGCCCGCCTATCTGGAGCACGTCTCGCTGGTGATGGACCTGGATCGCGGCGGGTCTGATGACGCCGTGCAGATCATGACCCTGCACGGGGCCAAGGGGCTGGAGTTCCCGCTGGTCTTCCTGCCGGGCTGGGAAGAAGGCGTCTTCCCCAGCCAGCGCAGCATCGACGAGAAGGGCGAAAAGGGCCTCGAGGAGGAACGCCGCCTGGCCTATGTCGGCGTCACCCGGGCCAAACAGGACGCACGGATTTCCTTCGCCGCCAACCGGCTGGTCTACGGCCGCTGGACCTCGCAACTGCCCAGCCGCTTCGTCGACGAACTGCCGATCGACCACGTCGAGGCCGAGAGCGACACCGGCTACTACGGTGTCACGCCGGGCATGAAGGACGCCAAATCCCGCTGGGACGAGATGCCGACCTTCGGAGCGGGCTATGCCTCGCCCGGCTGGAAACGGGCGCAATCGTTCACGGCGGCGAAGACGCCGGAGGCACGCACGGCCCGGCATACGCTGATCGAGGGCGACGGCAGGCTGGTGGCGACGGCGGACCCGAAGGCGGGCGGTGACTGGTCAAAGGGCGAGCGCGTGTTTCACCAGAAATTCGGCTACGGCCTGGTCACGGGGATCGAGGGCAACAAGCTTCTGGTCGAGTTCGAGAAGGCCGGCGAGAAGAAGGTGATCGATAGCTTTGTGGAGAAGGCCTAGAGGACACCAACCGCCGGTTGGTAGCCCGTCCCAACACGTTGAGTTATGTTGCGCTATGGCCGACGGCGCACTGAAGCTGAACCTCAACCACATCTCGGCTGCGCGGCTTGAGGCGCACGCGGTCGCGATCGGCGTGTCGCCGGAAGCCTTGGCGGTCGAGATGCTGGATCGGCTGCTCGACGATCCGCTGGGGCTTCAGGCACCTGCCTCCCGCCCCGAAGACTTCGACGGTCCCTATGTCGACCTCGACGAGGCCATAGACAAATTCAGCGCTGAACTGGAACGCCGCCTCGCAAGCCGGGCCGGTTGAGGGTCGTTCTCAGCCGGCAGGCCAATCTCGATTTGATGGCGCAGATCAATCGGCTCGCGGCTCTGTCGCCCGAAGTCGCGCGGTCCGCCGAACAAGCTATTCGACGACAACTCAGGACGCTCGCAGAATTTCCAGCCGCAGGCCACGCCATCAGCGATGAAGAACGGAAATGGCCACTTCGCTTCGGTCGCGACGGCTTTGTCGCAATCTATCGGATCGAACAGGATCGCGTGGTCATCGGACGCATCCACCATTCCCGTCAGGACCGCTGATCCGCGCGCATCAACGTCTGTTCCCAACCCTTCGTTAAGCCCCTTGGCCGACCCTGCATCGGTGTCCGACTCCCGTCCAGCCGATGTCCTGACCGAGCCCGCCCCCAGCTGGTGGGAGCGGGCGCTGTGCATCGTCATCATCGCCATGCTGACCGGGGCCCTGATCGGGCCGGTGTTCGCACCCTTGCAGCAGGAGACGCCTTTGCTGCGGCTGGTCTGGTTGCCTGCCTACGCCGCCATCTTCGGCATGGCTGCGTGGCGGATCGAACGGATGTGGCGGGCCTGGCCGGCGGTGCTGGCCGTGGTCGTCGTCGTCGGCCTGGCCTTCGCCTCGAAATACTGGTCGATCGACTATGAGGTCACCAGCCGGCGCGTCATCGCCCTGGCCATCAGCGGCGTGTTTGCCCTGTATCTGGGTACGGTGTTCCGGGGGCCGCATCTGCCACGACTGTTGATGCATGCCACCCTGCTGATGGCGGTCGGCAGTCTGGTGATGGTCTTCGCCTTCCCTGCCATCGGCGTGCACCAGTTCGACAATGCCGGTCTGTGGCGCGGCCTCTGGTACGAGAAGAACCAGATGGGGGCGGTGATGGTGATCGGGGCCACGGCTTCGGCCGCCTGCCTCGCCTCTCCGGACCCTCGTCGAATTCTGCCCGCCATCGCCCTGGCCCTGTCCTGCATGCTGGTGTTGGCGACCCAGTCCAAGACCTCGCTGCTGTGCTTGATCGTCGGCGTTGGCGTTGTCGGCTTTTTCTGGGCGCTGAGGCGCGGTGGCGCCGCCTTCAGCGTCGCGGCGATCTGGGTCGCTGTGGTGCTGGCGGGGCTGGCCATCTGGACCTGGGACACCCATTCGGTGGCGGTGCTGGAGGCGTTGGGCAAGGACCCGTCGCTGACCGGCCGGACCGAGATTTGGGACAGTCTGATGCGCAAGGTCGCCGACCGGCCGTGGACCGGATACGGCTATGGGGCGTTCTGGGGCCGGATCGGGGAATCCGTCCCCGCCGACTGGGTGCGAAAGGAGACGGGCTGGATCGTACCCAGCGCCCACAACGGCTGGATCGACCTGCTGGTCCAGCTGGGCTGGCCCGGCGCGGTTCTGGTCGGCGTGCTGATGGCGACAACAACCTTGGTCAGTGTGTTGCGGTGCATGGGGGCGGGCGTCCGTGAAGGCTGGTGGGCGCTGGGTTTTCTGGCCGCCTTCCTCGTGCTGAGCCTGTCGGAAAGCATCCTGGTGCAGCATCAGAGCCTGCCGTGGGTCTTGTTCCTCGCCGTCCTGACCCGCGCGGTGTTGCCGTCCGCCGCCGTCGCCGCCGTA
>Ga0105047_10012514_pt1 | contig 13647 bp, 13 predicted proteins | sample MAT04_FD_78384 | JGI IMG/M metagenome (GOLD analysis project Ga0105047, IMG submission 78384) | Freshwater microbial communities from Lake Fryxell liftoff mats and glacier meltwater in Antarctica - MAT-04 (megahit assembly) | ecosystem: Environmental > Aquatic > Freshwater > Ice > Liftoff...
CACTCGACTGATCTCTTCGGCGATTTCCCGGTTGCTGGGCGGGTTCCGCTGGAGCAGTCGCGTGAATAGTTCACGCATTTGCGGCACGGTCAGGGCGGGCACTTTTTTTTTACGCGCGTGCGCTCCAACCCCAGAAACCATAACGCCAGCAGCGACAGGGTCATGTGATGATGCCACCCCACCCAACTGCGCACTTCGTAATGCGCCATGCCCACTTCCCCTTTGCCCGCTTGGAAAAGCTCCTCGACTCCATGCCGCTGACCGTGCGCGACCGCCACCTTTTGAACGGGAATTTCCGCCGGAGCATTCGACAGCGTGTACCAAGTTTGGGACTCGCAATCGATGGTGCGCATCACGACCAAGCGCTCAATCGCCCCAGGGCATCCTTTTTCAGTGCGCGTCTGAACCCAGGTTTCCAAGACACGCACCTCGCGCGGTCCCTTGGTGCCATCGCCCAGGCGAACCCGTTGCCAGCGACTCGCGGGTTGGGCTTTGGCCCACTCGTCCACCCGACGCCAGGGCGGCTTTCGTTTGCCGGGCGCCGGCGTCTCTTCCTGGTCGCGAATCAGCGTGTTCGACGGCACATCGAGTACGTAACGAAGTTGACGCTCGCGCAGTCCCGCCCGGAACAAACTCGCACGCCCCAGTTCGTCATCGCCAGCCACCCATCCCGCCGACAAGACCTTTCCCGTGCGGTCGATCAGGTCCAACGCGATCCGCCAACTCTCCTGAAATTGGATCGCCTCAGGCACATGCGTCTGCTTCCGCCGCTCCCCGTCGTCCGCCCACTCCTTCGGAAGATACAAGCGGCGATCAACCAGGGTCGAACCCCGTTTCGAGCAGTACGCCAGGAACACGCCGATCTGGCAGTTCTCGACCTTCCCCAACCGCCCGCACCACAGACGGTCCACACCACAAGACGCCGTACCGCGTTTCGGAAAGCTGCTCGGATCGACGACCAGCACGGCCTCCGGATCCGTCAGTTCTTGCGCGGCGTGCCGGCGCAGTTCCTCCATGACCGCTTCGTCGTTCCAGAGGCCTGCGCCCACAAAGTGCTGGACCGGCTTACGCTCTTCCCCAGCCAGAGCGGCGATTGGCTCACTGGTCTTTCGTTGCAAATTGCTCAGCTTGCCTTGCAGAACAACTTCGGCCAAGCGCTCCTGCTCGACCCGGTAAAAGCACGGCAGATAACGCTTCAGAAAATGTTGCAGCCGGGACCGGCAACCTCTGACGTCCGCTGTAGTCACTTCCGCGTCTTCAAGCAACGCTTGCGCCGTCCGGTGTTCGAGCAGTGACATCCTTGCCACTCCAAATTGGTATGTTCAAGCCACGTACCCGGCGGTTAGTATACCCCACGAGGAAAAAAGGTTACAGTAGAATTACTATCTCGGCATGGAATTCAAGCTCGATTGGGAGAAGGGTACGTCGACGTTGAAGTCGATCTACAATCGCCATGAACACCGCGGTTCTGAGTTGCCATTTCGGGCGGGCGCCCCGGTCGTCCCGCTCTACCGCGACGGGCAACAGTTCTTCACCAACTGCGATCACAGCAGCCCGACCGGCGGGCATGGCACCTCGATCATCTGGCGGATGGTGAGGGGGATCGCGGTCCCCGCCGCGGCATGCGGACGGGCCGAGCAGTGGCCGGTGTTGCTCACCGAACCATTCACCGAATGCTGGCCCGACAAAGCGAACAAGAAGCAGCAATCGGGACTATTCGTCTGGGTCGACGCCGACGGTGACGGCAAGCCGCAGCCCGGGGAAATCAAGATTCACAAGGGTCAGGTCGGCGGCGTGACGGTCATGCCCGATCTCACGTTCGTCGTCAGTCGTTTCGACGATCGGGCCATTCGGATCCTTGCCACGAGCATCGAAGCTGGAATTCCGCAGTTCAATCTCGACAATTTGCAAACGATTGTCGCCGGCGTGCAAGGGCCGAAGAGTTCCGGCGGCGATCAGGTGCTCGTCCACCCGAATGGTTGGTCGATCGCCACCCTCGGCGTGAAGCCGTTCGCGCCGCATTCGTTCTCCGGCATCTTTGGTGGCGAGGCCCTCTGGTCGTATCCCAACTTGTGGCCGGGGTTGCATGCCTCGCACGAAACGCCCGTGCCGGAACTTCCCGGCCAGTTGATCGGGCCGACGCGTCTGCTCGGCACTTCGTCACCCCCGCCGGCAGCGACGCCGGCCCACTCTGGGTCGTCAACGGCAACATGGGGGCGATGTACGTCTTCACCGCCGACGGCCTGTTCGTCCGCACGCTCTTCCGCGACTTCCGCCAGGGCCGGTCGTGGTCGATGGCGTCGGCCGTACGCGGCATGTTGCTCAACGAAGTATCGAGCAGCGGCGAAAACTTCTGGCCCTCGATCACGCAGACGAAAGACGGCCAGATTTACCTTGTCGACGGCGCTCGTGGCAGCCTGGTGCGCGTCGAACATCTGGAGAAACTGCGCCGGCTGCCGGACCAGACGATTACGATCACGCAGAAAGACCTCGACGCCTCGGCCGCGTATCTCTCGGAGCGCGAACGCCAACGGCAGGCCCGCCTCGGCACGCGGGTGCTGCGCGTTGAGATGCGTGAAAAGGGCCCCGTCGTCGACGGCAATCTCGACGACTGGAAGAACGCCGACTGGGCGACGATCGACAAGCGCGGCGTCAAAGCCCGGTTCAACAGCGACAGCAAGCCGTACGATGTCGCCGGCGCGGTAACGGTCGACGGCGAACGCCTCTACGCCGCCTTCCGCTGTGGAGAGAAAGACCTGCTCCTCAATTCGGGCGAAAGCGCGAACGCCCCGTTCAAGACCGGCGGCGCCCTCGACCTGATGCTGGCGACCGATCCCAAGGCCGACACAAAACGAACGCAACCGGTCGCCGGCGACCTGCGCCTATTGGTGACCTTGATCGCCGACGGCAAGAAGAAGGCCGCACCCAAACTTCTAGCCCTCGTCCACCGGCCGGTGGCTGCCGATTCGAGATCCGAGAAAGTGCCGTTCTCCTCGCCGTGGCGGACCATCACGTTCGACCGCGTCGACGACGTAAGCAATCAGGTGCAATTTGCCGAAAAAGACGGCAACTTCGAATTCTCGATTCCACTTACGGTCCTGGGCCTGAAACCCACGCCCGGCATCATCCTCAAGGGCGACCTCGGCGTCTTGCGCGGCAACGGCTTCGAAACCTCGCAACGCATCTACTGGAGCAACAAGGCTACTGGGATCGTCAATGATGTGCCGAGCGAAGCGGCGCTCATGCCGCATTTGTGGGGAAGGTGGGAGGTGGTGGGGGAGAGGAAGCCGCGAGTCAGTCTCACCAAACGCCCACCTGAGGCGAGACAGACACCCTAAACCTTGAGACAGACGCCCGAATCGTGAGACAGAGGATCAAAACGAGATGACTTTTGCCCTGAATTACACGGATCATCTCGTCAAGGCGAACCGAGCGGCGTAAGCTGCCAGGTATTGTCCTCGCGATTCACTCGGTCGCTTTTGATCATGCTGCCTCGCCGCCCAAAAACTTGTCTCACGAAGCGGAGATGGAACCCGAGAAAGAGAGGCTTTCAATGGAAGTAATCGGCTCGATCTTTCAGGGCGGCGGCCGGGAGGGCGACTTCGGCTGGATGATTCGCCAGCCCGAGTGTGCCGACGCTCTGTTCCTTTTCAACGACAACGAGGAGCAGTTCCTCGCTCATCGACAGCATCCCGATGGCGGACCCGGCTGCGACCGAGGCGGCGGCAACGCCGTCATTCGACCGTTTCAATGTGAAAATCCGCCCCGAGCGATCGGGATCCCAACTGGCAGCAGGGGATCGGGCTACCCCTCACTGACGGCCCATGTCAAAAAGACGATCGACGATGCCTTGGCCGCGATCCAAGGTTTGCTCGCCACCGGGCGCTATCGGCGTGTCTTTTACAGTGCGGCGAATTCCGCGGGCGATCTGGGGACCGGCATCTTCGACGTCGGTGATGACGTGAAACGGTACATCACCGACGGCATCAAGAAGCTCGCGCCAAAGTAGCGAAGAGGCACGGGATTCAGAAAAGGAGACAGCTATGTTCGAACTCACCGACAAGCAAGCCGAGGCGATTGCCGAACAGCCGACGCTCGTCGTCAACCCGGGAACGCGTGAGGAGTTCGTCCTGGTCCGCAAGAATCGTTTTGAAGCGATGGAGAAATGGCTTTCTTCGATCAAGCGTCGCTGGGATGATCCTGCCAACGATGACCTGATCCTGAAAAAATGAACCGAGGCGATGTCGTCGAAGTTGACTGGCCCTTTTGCCTCGTTCCCAGGCTCTTGCCTGGGAACGCGACGCCGAGGCTCTGCCTCGTCCGGATGTGGTGATTTCAAGTGCGCCGCTCGCTCGGCAGGCCGCGAGGCAGAGCCTCGACGTTGCGTACCCAGGCAGGGAGTCTGGGTACGAGGTTTCAATTTATTCGCCCCTGCGCACGTAGATCCTCTCACTCTCTCAAGCCGGCAATGACTTTCAAAAGCGGAATAATGTCGGTCGTGTAGCGAACTCTCAATACGTCCCCTCCTTCGACCTTTCCGTGCAACAATCGAGTTCGCTCTTCCTTCGGGAAGAGTTTTGCCCACGTCCTGCCCTTCGATTCGGCGTCGATCATCATGACCAGACTCGTGAGTTTCGCATGGTTCACTTCAACTAGAAACTGCGGGCCTTCTTGAGGTTTGAGCTTGAGGATGCGGAATGCGAGGTTGGTACGCGCGAAAAAGAACTGGAAACTGCCGCGATAGAAGCCGGTCTTGTCATCGTCCTCGGCGAGGTCGCCGCAAATTTGCTTGATGAGCGCGATGAACGCTTTCTCCTCTTTGACCGGCATCACGATCACGGGCCGGCTTCGTTCAAGGTCGCTGCTCACCGTCAAGTAGCCGCCAAGCGGCTTGGCTAGATCGATCGCCTTGCCCCATTCGTCGAGACTGGCGAAAACGTACTCCTCGCCTTGCTTTTGGTCGGGAAATACTTCGATCCCCGGCAATTTGCCTTGCAGACTTCGGTAGTCTTCAATCAGGCCGTTAATCGATTTAATCTGCCAGACAAGATGAGGCATCCCCGTCGCCGGATCCTTGGGCAACGGAGCCGCGATCGCGCCGAGTGGGAAGGCGAAGAGAAAGGCGGAAGCAAAGAAGCGATAACACATTCGTGGGACTCCTGAATAACAGTCGCGCTGCGAGTTCTTTGGGGCCGGCGAAGCGGGCGTATGGACCTTGATCGGAATGTCCGTAGCGGCAAGCATTTTCGGAGCATACGTGCTCGATCACCTCGTAGAAGTTCCATTCTTGATACTGTCGAAACGGCTGGCGAACCCGCGAGCTTGCACAGCGGGATACCGACGAAATCCTGCACTCTCACTTTTCCCCATCCTTCTCCACGACTTCCGCCGGAAGCATCAGTTCCTTGTCGTCCCTTGCCAGATACGGCGGGACAGTCATCAGCAGACGTTGCCCGATCGAGTTTTGGAACTTCCAGAGTTTGCCGTCTTGTCCCGCCGGAACTGGAATGCTGAAGTAGGCGGCTTTGGCGGGGAAGGTGTGGGCGGTTTTGCTGGCGGGGTCGAGGAGTAGGCCAGCGCCGCCCGAGTAACCGCCGATCGTTTTTGTTCCTTTGGGGACGTAGAAATAGGCGGTCCAGCGGCCTTGGAAGGCGACAGGGGAATCGGGGCTCGAAGCGATGGTCATCGGCCGGCCTTCCTTCCACGTTAATGTTGAGCCGGCCATGCGGTCGGAGATTTCGAGGCGATGCAGGCCCTTGAAGGTTGTCTTCAGCGTCACGTCGCGTTCGATCTTGTCGGGGGCGATGGTGGCCTCCGCGATGGCTTTGCCTTCCGGTTCATCGTTGGGATAGAGGGCGATCTTGGCCTCGCCGCGATTGCCATAAATGCGGCCGCCGCTCGCCTTCAGATCGATCGTCGCGGGAACGTTGTCGATCCACGTGAAATAGACGCGTGTGCCTCGACTGTAGCCGCCGAACGTGCCCTGGGCGACATTCGGCAATTGCAGTTTGGCGACCGGGACCAGGTTCTCGCTGAAGGAGACCGGCATGAAATTGAACAGTTGACGGCGATCGATCCCCTCTTCGAGGATGCCGGCGATCTCGGCCTCGGTGAACGGTTCGTTGCTGACCCACGAACCTTTTTCGATGCGGAAGTTCTTGGCGTCCTCGGGCACCGTCAGCGACTTATCGCGGCCGGGAAGATCGCGGATGAGGCCGAGCGTGTGCACCATCTCCGATTTGCGAATGCGTAACGCGTGTCGGGCGAGCAGTTCCCATGACTTCTGCCTCAGATCGCCCGCCGTTGATGCGTAGTCGAGCCAGATTTCCACGTAGCGCGTGTAGAGCACCAACTCGTTGAGGCGGCCGCGGACGCCGGGATTATCCGTCATCTTGCGGGCTTCATCGAGCTTGCGATACATGCGGCCGACGAGATCGTCAGTGAGCAGCGGCCGGCTGACGGCGTCGATCATCCAATAGAACTCCGCCATCGGCTTTTTCGCGGGGCCGAAGCTGCGGGTGAGAAAATCGTCCTTCAGTTCGTCGATCCGTTTGGCACTCTCGACGTTCCACAAAATGCGGGCCGCGAGATAGTAGCCCAGCCCGTTGCAGCCCCAGTTGTCGCTCGATTCCGCGGAGAGGAAACGAGCCCCGAGTTCGTGAAAGTGCGGAATTGTCCGGACGAGATACGCGGGATTCGCCCCGCGTGCCTTGCCGGGCAGATCGCGGTCCCAGGTATGCACCGAGTAGTATTCGCGAATGCCGACGGTAGCGCCTTGCTTCTGCCAGCCTTCGATGAGTTGATCAACCGTGTAACCGCCCGTGATGAAACTGGTGGCGACGTTGATGACGACACGCGGATGCACCTTGATCGTTGGCGGCGGCGAGTGCTGGCTGTAGGCATACATGGCGACGAACTTGTCGGGATGCTTCTTCTCGACGGCGGTCGCGACTTCATTCGCAAGCGTCAACGCTCGGTTGCTGACGCTGCCGAGCTTCTTGCAATCGTCGCATTCGCACCAGCCGCCGCCGTCGCTGGGATCGACCGATACGCACTGCTGATCGGGCTTGGCCGCGAATTGGCGCAGGGCGTCGTCGCACACGAGTTGGCGCACGGCCGGATTGCCGATGCAGATCTTCGACGACTTACGCTCACCGTTGAGCAGGCCAAAATATTCGGGATGTTTGGCGAACTCCGCCTTGTTGCGCGAGATGATGCCGTCGTAGGCATGGCCGCTGTGAATCTCGATGCCGTCGACCGCGCGGTTCTTGGCGCACCACGAAAGATACGCCTCCTTCGCCCAAGGGGCCGCCCCGAAACCGAACCAGATTCGCCGAGAATAATACGACGGGTGCTCCTTGGCATCGACGGCGATCCGCAGATCTTTCTCCTTCGGAACGACCTCCCAGGCGGCACTCGGGAAGAACTGCCGATAGCCCAACCGATCGAGCAAGTCCCAAACGGCATTCTCGACCGCCAGGTCGCTGGCGCCGATGGCGTAGAGCCCCTTGCCATGCGAACGGAGCAGGTAATCTTCGGTCCGCGTCGGGTCCTTCAAGTCAAAAAGATCTTTGAAGGGCAGGGCGGGGAAATCGCCCGATCGGCCGATGGCGATGCCGGTCGCGCCGTCAACGGACGAGACCTCGAACTTGGCGCCGCTAATTCTCTCAAAGTAAATCGACAGTGTTCGCGCGGCCTTCGACACGCGGTCGGATGCCTTTTCCGAGACCACGATGCCGACGAGCGCACGGCCATCCTTCGCCAGCGAAAGACTCTCGGCCGCCAGGGACGGCGACGCGAGACACAACATCATGAACGAGATAAACGGCAGCCGCATGTTCGTCTCCGCGGGAGAGGTGCAGATGGGGGATACCGGTCAAAATATGGAAATTGCCGTGAGAATCTTGATTGCTGAGCACTCGCGCCTCGGCAACGCCGACGACGCGGTCGTACAATGATTGCTCCGAATTCTCTCCACTCCCGAGCGACGTCATGAATCATCGAATTGCTTTTGTTTTCACCGTGATCGCGATCAGTTTAGCACCATCGAAAGCGGAGGAACCGGCCTACCGCATTCAACTCGACACCATCACCAAGGGTTATGACGGCAAGCCGTACGATGGGTCGATGTGTTACGCACAGGCGCGGGCGGGCATCGTGCCGCGGGCGAAAGGCGATCCGCTGATCGTGGTTACCATGAGCCCGCTCAAGCTCAGCGGCAGCGATGTCTATTACACCATCCACGAAATGCGAAGCGAAGATCTCGGCAAGATCTGGACCGGACCCTTCAAGCATACGGACACGCTGAACCGACGACCTGAAGGCAAGAAGGGCGATAAATCGGTCGAAGTGGTCATCGGTGACTTTTGTCCCAAATGGCACGCCAAGAGCGGAAAGCTGCTCGGCACTGGGTTGACTGCGCGTTACGTCGATGACAAGGGTCCCATTGCGGGGAGCCGGCGCGACGTGGCCTATTCCGTCTACGATGCCGATAAACACACGTGGTCGAAGTGGGACATTGTGCCGTTGCCGGAAGGGAAGGAATGGCATGGCGCTGGCGCCGGCTGCACGCAGCGCGTCGATCTACCCAACGGCGACATTTTGCTTCCTATTTACACGCGGACCGAAGGAAGCCCGTTCGCCGTGGCGAAGGTGCTGCGCTGCGGTTTCGACGGCAGCAAATTGAAAATGCTGGAGGAAGGCAACGGGTTGAAACTCGACACGAAGCGCGGGCTCGGCGAGCCGTCGCTCACACGCTTCAAGGGAAAGTTCTACCTGACGATCCGCCACGATGAATGTGGCTACGTGGCAGTCAGTGACGACGGCCTGTACTTTGGCGACATTAAGAAATGGACCCGGGACGACGGTAAGGAACTCGGCACGTACAACACGCAATCGCACTGGGTCACGCACTCCGACGCCCTCTATCTGGTCTATACGCGCAAGGGGGCGAACAACGATCACATCTTTCGCCACCGGGCGCCGCTCTTCATCGCGGAAGTCGATGCCGAGAAGTTGCACGTCAAGAAAGCGACGGAGCAAATCCTAATTCCGGAAAAGGGCGCCCGTTATGGCAACTTCGGCATCTGCGACATCAGCGAGAACGAAACCTGGGCGGTCGAGACCGAGTGGATGCAACGACCGCCGGAAGAATATATCATCCCCGTGAAAAACAAATGGGGCGCGGAGGCGCGCGTTTACGCTGCCCGAATCATCTGGCAGAAGCCGAACAAAGAGTGGGACAAACACTGACGAGATTGTAGCTGAGAGCCCCGCGAGGGGCTCAATTTGATTAATTACAAAATGGACATGGGTTGCGAGTTGAATGACGACCCTCAATGCGGGAAGATGCATTCGGCGAGATCGAGTTCTTCCCGATTCTGCCAGTCGGTGACGAATCCCGCGTTCACCGAAGCAGTCGTCCGCTCACGCCGCATGCTCATGCGCACAAACTCATGCACGGCAAGCGCCACGGCTTCCGATTCATTCTCAAGGTTAGTGAAGTGCTTGATGTCGGAGAGTTCTTGATCGGGTAGTTCAAGATAAATGGTCATGGCTTCTCCTCCTGGTGTTTTGGAACAAGTTCCATTCTAGCCGCCCGCAAGCTCCAGCACTACCGTGATTCACTTTAAGTACGCGGAGAGGCATTTTTTTTATCGCTTTCACCCCAGGAATGCGGTAACTTCATTATCATCCTGCCGTTGATTGAGCGTTCCTCGTCCCACCCTCCGAAACCTGACCGCAAGGAGCGATCCTTGACCCGATTTTTCATCATTAGCTTCAGTGCGTGCATCGTAGTCTCCGTTCCAGCTCAGGCTGAAGCAATTGATCCGCCTGCCTTCAGCCGCGAAGTGGAAGCCGTCTTCAGCCGATTGGGCTGCAACGGCGGAACGTGCCACGGCGCGGTTCAGGGCCAGAACGGTTTTCGCCTATCGCTCTTCGGGGCCGATGCGGCTCTCGATCATGCTCGCCTGTTGCGCGAGGCGTCGGGTCGGCGCATCAATCTCGCCGATCCCGATGCCAGTTTGCTGCTGATGAAGGCGGCCGGCCAGATGAACCATGTGGGCGGCAAACGCATGTCGGTGGGCGGACCCGAGTACGAAATCGTCCGCCGCTGGATCGCGGAAGGCGCCCGGCTCGATCCGCTGGAGAACTCACGCATTACTCAATTGCGCGTGACGCCTGCCGAGCAAACGGTGACGCCGGGCAACAGTTTCACGCTGAAGGTCGAAGCCAAATTCGCAGACGGTAGATCGAAAGACGTCACGTCTCTTTGCTCATTCGAATCACGCGATCAGCAAGTGGCGGTGGTTGATTCCAGCGGTCTGGTGCGCGCGACCGGCATGGGCGACACGGCGCTCGTTGTCCGCTATCGCGCGGAACCGACGGTGGCGGTCGTCGTGGTGCCTCGCCCATCAACGGAAGCGTTCCCTGAGATAGTTGGCAACAACTTCGTCGACAAGCACATCCTGGCGAAACTGAAACGGCTCAATATCCCATCCGCGCCCGCTACTGACGATGCAACCTTCCTGCGCCGGATCACTCTTGATGTGACCGGCGAACTGCCGACACCCAAGGAGATCCGCGAGTATCTGGCCGACCAATCGGCGGACAAGCGCACCCGCAAGATCGATGAGCTTCTGAAACGGCCCGGCTATGCCGCCGTATGGACGTTGAAGTTCTGCGACCTCCTCAAGGCCAGCGATTACGGCGTCTATGCCGATGCCATCAGCGAGACGAACGACGCGCCGCGCTTTCAGCAGTGGGTCCGCGCCCGCATGGAAGAGAACACGCCCTATGATCAATTCGTCGAACGCATCCTGACGGCGACGAGCCGCGAAGGCCGTAGCGTCGAGGAGTGGTCGAAGGAAGTCGTGGCGATGTTCGAAGGGTATAAGTCGCCGCGCACGGATTTGGATGTTTACAGCAAACGCCAAACGCTCGACCTCTACTGGCAACGCCGTGGGGCAACGGGCGTCGCCGGAACGTTGCAGGTCGCCCATGCGTTTCTCGGCCTGCGGTTGGAGTGCGCCCAGTGCCATCGCCATCCGCACGACGTTTGGCAGCAAGACGATCTCTTGAGCCTCGCCAATTTCTTCATGCGCGTTCGCGGCTCGGGCTTCCAGGGTGAGAACGAAAAACGCTTCCCCGAAGTGGCCGCGTATTTCAAGAAGTACAACGACGAGGCGAAGAAACTGACAGAAGACGTCAAGAAACTGCGCGAGTCCAAAGGGAAGGAACTCGATGCCGTGTTAAAGAAGACCAAGGATTCGGGCAACAAGGAGCAGATCGAGAAGGCCCAGAAGGAACTCGACGGATTTACGAGTGAGATGTCGACGATGGACAAACGGAGCAAGATGCTTCCGGAGATCGCGAAGCGGATGATGCAGGCTGAGATCCAGCACCTGAGCGACGACAAGCCCGCGTTCGCTAGCGTTACTTCGCCGCTCGGCACGCAGTCATCCAAGCAACATCGCCTGTTGGGTGAAAATAAGGCGATCGAGATCGCCAAGACGCAAGACCCGCGGCCGATGCTGATGGAATGGATGCGCCGGCCGGACAATCCCTACTTCGCGAAGGCGATCGTCAACCGAGTCTGGGCTCACTACTTCGGTCGCGGCATCATCGATCCGCCGGACAACCTCTCGCCGCTCAATCCGGCGAGCCACCCGGAACTCTTGAAAGAACTAAGCGATGGCTTCATCAAGAACAAGTTCCACCTGAAATGGCTGCACCGAACGATTCTGGCGAGCCGAACTTATCAGCAGAGCAGCCAGCCCACTAGCGCCAACGCGGTCGACCGCAGCAACTACGCCTACTTCTACTACCGCCGATTGCCGGCCGAGGTGCTGCTTGATGCCCTCAACCAAGCCACCGGCACGGTTGAGAATCTCGACATGAAGTTCAACCACTGGCCCGAGACGCTAAAAACCGTCGAGATGCCGTTCATGCCCAAGAACGATTTCGTCAAATTCATGCTCGACCAGTTCGGCCGACCGGCGAGAAACTCCGCGGCCCAGTGCGATTGCGAACGCGAACCGGGCATCTCGATCCTGCAAGTGATGAGCGTCGCGAATCACCCTCGTGTGCGCCAGAAGATTGAGGACGCCAAGGGCCAAGTGGCGAGAATCACCAAGGAGATCAGCGACGAGAATAAGCGCATCGAGGAACTCTTCCTGGTTACGGTCAGCCGCCTGCCGGATGAAGGCGAACGGCTCGCGTGTGCGAGCTACCTGAAGAGCGCGGAATCGACCGAGAAGGGACTACAAGGAGTGATGTGGGGCCTGCTAAATACGCGGGAGTTTTTGTTGCAGCATTGATAGAATGAACGCGTGAATTTCTGTTCGTCCGCAAGGTGGGACTGCTTGTGAAATCAAAATCAACCCCGCCGCAAAAGACCGCCAAGACCCCACGACCACCTCGGTCGGCGGCGCGTCTGAACGGTATCTCTAGCCCAACCACAGGAGAAGTCCTGACGCTTGGCGAAGCCGCGACCTTCCTTCGAGTGGCGGAGCAAGAGGTCCGAACGCTTGCGGAAGCGGGCCAGTTATCGGGCAGACAGTTTGGGAGCGAATGGCGCATCCTGAAAGCCTCCTTATGCGAGTGGTTGAGCAGGCCGGATCGGGAATCGGACAAAGTCTACCATCAACGCCTGATGGCGATGGCGGGCTCGATGGCCCACGATGATACGGCGATGGAGATGCTCGAGAAAATCTACAAGGAACGCCGTGCGAATCCCGTAGCGGAATGACACGACTGATATATATCTTCGACACCGATATGTTCACGCTCTTCGCCTAGGGCCACCCGAAGGTCAAAGATCAAGTTGCACGCAAGAGATCTTTCGTCATTTCGATCATTACGAAGATCGAAGTCATTCGAGGTCGATTTGACTTCATGCTGAAGGCTTCATCGAAAAAGGAGTGGTTGAAAGCGCAGTTTCTCCTCGACGAATGGGAAGCCAAAATCGCAGCCACTTACGTGGCGGGAGTGAACGAAGCGGCTGGCGATGAATTTGAACGGCTGATCAAGATCAGGAGCCTTCGCAAGATCGGCCGCGCTGATTTGCTCATTGCATGCATCACCCTAGCTCGTGCCGGCACGCTGGTCACTCGCAATGTGAAGGATTTCAAACTCGTGCCAGGATTGAAGCTCGAAAATTGGGCCGATTGATTTGCTTTCGAATTCAGGAATTCGGCAACGCGTAGCGAATCATGCCGCCGACCAACGTGAGATCTGCTGAATACGCGGGAATTCTTTTTGCAGTATTGATTGAATGGATGATTAGTTTGTAGGTCGTTTCAAATGTGGAGATCGCAATGCAAAACGAGTTCACGGCGATTATTGAGCGCGATGGCGATTGGTTCATTTCCTATTGCCCCGAGATTCCGGGAGCCAACGGCCAGGGCCGCACCGTTGAGGAATGCCGGACCAGTTTAGTGGACGCGATCGCACTGATTCTGGAAGATCGTCGTGAGGATGGGTTACGCGGCGTTCCAGAGGACGCTCTCCGCGAAACGGTGACCGTCGGATGAAGCGAAATGGACTGCTGAAGCACCTGCGCCGTCACGGCTGTGTGCTGAAGCGAGAGGGTCGATCACACTCTCTTTGGACCAACCCGCGGACAGGTGAAACAGAAGCGGTTCC